>Ga0179593_1548642_pt1 | contig 19978 bp, 17 predicted proteins | sample CZODoug2_1_08_16_FD_185931 | JGI IMG/M metagenome (GOLD analysis project Ga0179593, IMG submission 185931) | Vadose zone soil fungal communities from Angelo Coast Range Reserve, California, USA - CZODoug2_1_08_16fungal (PacBio error correction) | ecosystem: Environmental > Terrestrial > Soil >...
TTTTTGGTTGTTTTAATGGAGAGACGAAAACCGCCCGCAAAAAAAAAGAAACCGCGCCTGTCCACTGCGGCCCGGAGAGAGCCCGAGCACGACGGAAGTCAACAAGGTCGAGCCATCTTCGAGCCCGTGGGGAGGGGGGGAGGTCAGGCAAAAAAGACGGTTCTCCGCAGGTGTGCCGGCGTACCTCCATCAAGCCCGGCAAAAGAATCAAGAGAAGGGCGGCCCATCCGAGGACGAAAGCGCGCCCGGATCAGACCAGTCACATGCACGGGACGTTAGCCATCCCCTGAACTCACGGGGACTAGGCAACAGAGACCCTGCCCCAAGAGGGAATCAACTGTGGACGGTTCCGCTTCTCGACGTGCGCAATGCAAGAACCGCGGAGAAAATATGCCCCGAGTCGAAATGAAAAAAAACTGCCCCATGTCCAGTCTGGAGGACAAAACGCCAACGTACATCGAACGAAGACATGAAAAAAGCCGTGACAATTGGATAAAAACCAGGAGAGGAACCACTAAGACTTCTTTTCACCCTTTTGGGAAATGGAGATAACGGGGCGATGCATTGGTGGAAAGTCCCGTGAGGGGAGGGAGACGGCAAAAAAAAAAAAGCTGGTCCCAAGTCCTAAAATGATAAATCAACGTGCACGCGTTGGAAAAAGATAAGGGAGAAGGGGGGGAACAAACGAAAGGGCCCCACGACGGGCCCCAGGCCCGGCCTGTTTCACTTTTTGTCGCCGGAATAGAAAAAAAACCTAGGGCCCGTAAAAAATGAACCAGAAAGGGCAATCCAACGCAGAGCGCCGAGTGAAACGTTGCACAGAATGGAATTCACCAGGACTGCCGCAAGGAAAGGGCCTGGGGATTACAGTCCCAAGTCAACGAGGGAGGCCCTCGGTGCGGAGAAACGAATCTCTCCTTAGAAACTCCATATTGCGATGCGGACAGGTCCTCAAAAGCTCGGCGGGAACAATCGACGTTTAGACAGCGGACCCCTGAAACGCCAAAAGATGATCCTTGTAAAGATCCATACTTACCAGCTGAAAAGAACCTTAGTGAATGCCCCGGTCAGATAAGGAAAACGAGGATCGTGTTTGAAAACTGGGGAAAAGAAAAATGTGGAGGCTTTGGAGCACTCGGCTAATGACCTAAACGCCCATTGAAAAAAAGTTCCTGAATGAACTGGCCGTCTAAAATCTGGCCCAAAGAAGGCGGACATACAGAACCTAAAAAGGAAAAAAACGCCTCTAAAGGCTCTTTAAGATCCGGGGTCCGGTGGTGAGCAGCAAACGGGGCTGACTTGAGGGGGTACAGTTCAGTGTTGCGATTTCCTCCTTACGGAAACAGGGGCTGGTAACGAAGCTGAAGAAAAACTAGAAAATATCTAAGGAAGGTTCTCTAACCCGTAAGTACGTAACATTCGGGGGTCAAGGGAGTGGGTAAGCCCGCAGGTAAGGATAGGGGACCAGCTGTTCCGGGGGTTGTGCAACTCTAGTGGCCCCAGAGAAATTGCAAAAAAAAGGAAAGCGGTGTGAAGCCGCTCGCAACGAAGATCTCCTTAAGCATCCCCACAGAAAAAAACTATTGAGGAAAGGAGGAAAAACACGGGGAAACTCCTTCTAATGGGGCCAAACCCGCGGCACAAGTCCGAGTCCTCAGAAAGGGTTGTGAACCCGTGAGAAAAACGTCCTACACGATCGAAGATCCAGGGCACCGGAACGCACACGGGGCCCATCGGAGCCGGGAGCTGAGTTTGCCTGAATTAAACTGTAAGACCGACACAAGGAAAGGGCAGGCACGCAAGGAAGCCTCGATCTCTAACTCGAGGAAGAACTGGGGCCCTTGCCAAAGGTGGCCCACGAAACAGAACTTGGGTCCCGTCCTAAAGGTCAAAAAATGGGGGGGGGACCAGGGGTCGCGGGAAGAAAAAAAAAAAAATGAAGGATGACAGTGAAGGCTGGAAGGCACATCTGATCAGCATCATCGCATTGCAGGGAGCGTGGGAAAAAAATTTCACTAACCAGGGCGTGTTCGGGGAGGGGAGCCCAGGAACCTGTTCAAAAAATCCCTATCGGCATAGTAACGGTCCTACGGGTAACACTGGCGGAAAAAAAAAATGGCCCCAGGAGCCGGGCGGGGTTCGAGGGGGGCCTGAAAATGTCGACCCCCTCAGCACCCCTACCTCAGTAAACGGCAGAAAAGCCATATCGACACAAATCACCTCGGGAGGGGTGACCAGAAACCGACGAAGCCTCAACACGAAAAAAATGAGTGGGCGAGGGACGAGAACCTTGAATAAAAAAAAAAAAAAAAAAAAAAAAATTCCATGCAGAAGACGGGAACCACGGCCGTGGGACGGGTGAATCGGGAGGAGAAAAGGATGATACCCTCTCAAGGACACCCCAGGGGAAAGCACTACGTGCACGCACACAATAACTACAAAATCACGAAAGAAACTGGCCCGACATCGAGACCATTCCTCCCATCCGTTACCATGGCCTCAAACGCGAGTCCAACCAAAGGAAAAAAGTGAAAACCCGTAAAAAAGAAAACGCAAGACGAACGGAACGCCCCGTTGAATTCTAATCATACTCCGCCGCCACTTAAACTCAAGCCCTCAGGGAGAGAAGAGGAAAACAACAAAAAAAAAAAAATATGCTTCACAGGTGGAGGGAAAATTGAGCGGAGTAAAGAAAGCAACGGGCGGGGGCGGATCTGCCCGCTCAAAGATGAGGGAAAGCAGGGACCGGTGGGGTCGGCGGGGAAAAAAAAAAGGGGGGGAACTGGCGTCCGGAAGGGGAGAGGGGTGGGACCGGGTCTGAACCATCCTTGTCCGGCGACGACTCGGCAGCAGTTTCCTTTCGAGGTCTGAAGAGCTCCGACGGAGCTCGGAGAAAAGTATACAAAAACTGCACGGAGCTGGTCAAAAAACGCGCTCTTCATTTAAGTAAAGTACAGGGCACCATCTAGGGGCCAACCCAAAAAAAGACAAGTGTCCAGACGAAGACACCGAGGTTATGTCAGAATCTTGTCCTCGGGGTAGATCATCATCGAGGTATCTGACAAGGGCCAGAACGCCGGGGAAAAAAGGGATCAGGCGTCGAACTCCCGCTTCGGAGAAAAAAAGTGGCCGCGCCTTCGCCAGGGGAAATCGCCTTTTGTGAGGGTTGCTCAGGGGTGAAAACCCGAACAGGGAACCAGTGCTCACCGGCCCAGAAAGAGAACACCGGAAAAGAAGACGCCAAAAGCGAACAAGCACAGCGAGATAATGGAAAATCAGATGGCCGCCCAAGAGACAGGGTCATCCAAGGGCAGGGTCCCGTGAAAAAAAACCGACCCGAAAAGTGATGAAAAAATCACCGGCCCAAAGCAAAAAAACCACGGCGCCGTCAGAGGTAAGCTCGAATGACTACTGGCCCGTGGGCATCCTTGGACGACGAAAGGGGGAAGTTGGTCGTACTAAGGGGGAACTAGACCCCGGTAACTATTTCAAGTGTGGCTTACTTGGTGGGGGGGCAAAAAAAAAAAAGAGATAAGGGGAGGCGGGAACGACGAATTATCTGAAACGCCCCGAACGTTTAAACAGAGATACAGAAGAAAAAAAGTCACAGGCCGGTTGGCAAAAGTCACGGGGGGAAAAAATGGGGCAGCCAGCCGCGGGAGTAGGGGGGGGTCGCGCGGGGAGAAAGGGGGCTGCAGGAGAGTCAATAAAAAAAAAAAAAAAAAAAACGATTCACAAGAGAAGTCCAAGCCGGGGGGCCCAGCAAGGGAACCACCTACCCGAGGGTTTTGGCACCAAAAAACCCGTGGGGCGCAGGGAAAAAAACCAGCCAAAGAAACCACCGGGACAAAAAAATACCGTCAGGGGCCGTGTATTGCCCTGAAGTGACGAAGGGTCCAAGCACAGCACAGGAAAACGCAAATAACCCGAAAGCAAAGGAACCGGACAGCGCAAGGCCCTCGGAAAAGTACAGCGCGCGGAAAAATAAAAAAGCGAACTCCCGGGGAGAAACCAAGGAGTATCCCAGCGCAAGAGGGTGCCGAGTTGAAGTAAACTTGGGGGGGGCCTCTGGGTCGACGGCCGCCCTCCTCAAAAGGGGGTTTCCGACAAAAGTCAATTCAAGAAGGGGGAGCTCAACGAGGGGGCAACAAAAAGGTGCCCGCCGGAAAAACTATTCCGGAAGGAATCATCACGTTTCTAGGGGGCCTTGGAGGAGGATCAGTACGTGACTGCAAGAACCAACCCTGCTAAACGAAGTAAAGGAAAACGCAAGACACGGGACAGCTCGCGATGACCATCCCCGATCGTCACTCGGAAAAGCCAACAAGGTGCCTGAGAAAGAAAAGAACGGAGGCAGAGAGGCGCACTGGAGGAAAAAGGAACCCCGAGAAGTAGTTGAGTAGGGAGGTTTAAAAAAAAAAGGGGTAGACCACTGTCCAGCCCAGAGAAACGCATGGCGCAGGAAGGGGAACGTCCAGTAAAAAGGGGACTAAAAAAAAAAGGGGAGGGGGGAGTGTATAAAAATCCCGCACGTAAAGTCAGGGGATGAGAGAAAATAACTGGAAGGAAGGGAAAACCCTTCCGTGCCTGGGCAACCTTTCGTAGTGCTCACGGGGGCTGATGGGGGGGGGGGGAAAAGCAAACTGTAAGGGAAAAGGTAAAAAGGAATCGCAAATAGGCAGATTAAAACCCAGCAGGGGGTTTGCAAAAAAAAAAGTCGACGGTAGAACAAGCCTGAGCATGGAAAACCTGATGGGACAAAGAAAGCAGCGGGTTTTTCCTCGTTCAACAAGCACGTGCAGGGGGGGAAGGAGGCGATAAGGGCCATCCTACACGGAAAAGACGCAAAAGGAAAGAGAAAAAACCGGGAAAGGGGGCAGGACTTCAGAAAAAGGGCCGGTGGTATAGGGTCGCGATAGGTGTCTCCTAGCCGTGCGCAAAAATCTCAAAAAAAACCAGCTACTCGTGGGGCGGAAGGGAAGAGACTCGGGGAAAAAGAAGACTAGCCCGTCCGCCGAGGATGGTGCCACTTCTATCAGACCTATCCGCGCAAAAAAACCCTAAGGAGAACCACCAGGGAGGGAAAGGAAAAAATGACTGTCCTGAGAGAGAAACACGAGGGCTGGTAACCAGAAGAAATTGCGCATGCCCTCGGAAAGATATGCTCGAGATAGGGGAAAGGGGATCCGTCGGGCTCAGGAAAAAAAAACAAAGACGGAATCGCAACTCCCGAGGCTCCGACCAAAACGAAAGGAATATCAGGGGAGAAACAACACACGGAGCGGCGGAGGAAGGAAGATGACCAGGCGGAAATAAAAACGGGGGTGGCCGGGGAAAAAAAAAGAGCTAAAGGACACAAAAGGGGGAAAACGGGCCGCTGGGGCGAGGGGAGAGGACACCCCCCCCCCCCCCCCCCCCCTCAGCGAGCATCTCGCCAAGGGAGGCCAAGAAACAGGCAGGGGAAAAACCGACGGGGGGAAACAAAGAAAGGAAAAAAACCTCGAAGTCAAGGGAAAAAAAAAAAAAATCAACACGGCAGAGGACCTCGATTCAACGAATGAAAGGGTGGTTCGAGGCTTCGAGTTAGCAAGACCCGAAGAGAAGAGCACACAAAAGGCGGAAAGGGGAAGGTGCCAGAACTAAGGGATCAGAAGGACCCTGGAACGTAATTGCCCACAAAGATCAGAACTCGGGGGTGGGGGGGAACAAAAACAGAAGGTGCAAAACTCCTTCCGAAAAACCTCGCCGAACCGAAATCCCCATAGGGGAAGAAAGTCCTGGCGGGGGGGACGGGAAGGACAAGGTCGACGCCCTGCCAAGGGAAGACTTAGGCAATGGCTAGAAAATCTCAGAGATCCAAACCTGCAAAAGTAAAACAAGGGGGCGAATTCCTGAAAATTGGAGGATCAAAAAGGGGCGAGATCAAAGCCCCCTCCATGGCCCAACGAAAAAAAAGGGGCGGGAAGTCGACTCAAGGGGACCAACCAAAGGAGGGGGATCAGGGTAATATGAGAAGAGCGGGTGGCAAACAGGAAATCTTTCAAAAAAGGGTGCAAGAGGGGAATCACCGAGAAGGGCCCAAAAAAAAAGACAAGACCGGCCTTGGGAAAAAGGTAACAGATACCCCCTGGCGTGTCCGTGGCCAAAGAAAGGGGATGTCGAAAAAAGGGACTAGGGGGCCCGTGCAGATGAAGAACGAAAAAGGAAGGAAATGCAGTGACGCGGGGGCCCTGGACCGTGATCAACCTTCGTTCAAAAAAACTAACCTAAAGGGAGACGAGAAAATTCTCAAAAGAGGGAAAAAATCGGACAAAGAATCACAGATGGCGATGCTAGGGGAAACCGATGGGTGGGGAAAAAAAAAAAAAGAGACCGAGGGAACTGGACAGAGAAAGGATCGGGGACAAATGGGCCAAACGGGGGGGGAAGAGGGTCAGGGGGGCTGGGAGCGCCGGAGAACCACCCACTAAAGAACGGGGAAACAAGAACGTGGAGCAAACGGGCGTTAAAAAGGGGAAAAAAAAAGGGGGAGGAAGGGGCAAAAAAGGGGGAGGAGAGCAGGGGAACTCGAGTGGACTATTACCAATTCCACGCCCTTATACCGGTTGGAAAAAAGGAACTAGGAAAAAAAAGAACAAAACAACCCAAGACTGGGGAAAAGAAAAAGAGAGGAAAAATAACTCTTGGCTGAACCCGGGAAGTTGTTTTCGATAAAAAGATCGGGCAGGGGGGGGGGAAACGATTGTCCGGCTGAACCGAGGATGGGGCCTAACCGTCCCTGGGGGAGGCTCTCGGGGTTTTCTGTGCAACGACGCTGAAAAGGAACGGGTGCAGGGAGGACAAAAGGAGAACCCGTCCCCAGTGGGGCCCTGCACCTTCCTGGGGTGGCAAAAGGGATTAAGGGTGCGATAAAAGCACTAAGAGTCAACGCGGAGGGGTGCGAAGAAACGAAAAAAAGAGGGAAAAACCCAAGGCAAGAGCAGGTGGTAAATGTGCACACGCTTGGAGGGGGGGGACGCCCCAAAACTCGCCCAGCACCACAGAAAAATATTCGCAGCGCCATAAACTGCAGGGTCCGAAAAAAAAAGGCCCCCGCGGCGTCTGGGGGGGGTGAGGGGGGGACCAGCCGGGCGGGGGGGGTCTAGAAGGGGTTTTCAAAGAAGAAAGCGAAAAGAAAAAGAAATGGACCACCAACTCAAAAAAGTAAAAGGGTACGACGATCATCCGAAACGGGAAATGGTAAAATTGCAAAAAGAGACCTGGGATTTCCGGAGGGAGTCTCAAGGCCCCTGCCCAAGTGAGAGGAGACTCTAGAACTAAGAACGGCAAAAGGGACCGAGGGAAGAGGGGCCCCGAAACCGAATGCGCCAAAGTGCGGGCAATGAAAGGGACACAAGAATGGGGGGAGGAAGAGACAGCTTGGGTGTGGGCGGAACTCTCTGCGTTGGGCGGCATCTGATCCAAAAAAACAGGAGAGCCGAGAGTAAGGGGAAAAGTCGGGGGATCGGGTTTCTATAAGGGGCCTTCAAAAAATGTGAAGGGGGGAGGCAAACGGGGGGAGGGGGAGGGGCAAACCGACCCGGTTTGAAACTAAAGATGGTCCCGAAAACGTCGATTGTCAGGTCGACGCGGCAAGCCTTCGATTTGAGGGCACTGATCAAGACCCCCGGGAGAAGAGAGGGCCACACCTACCTGGCAAGGAAAATTCCACGACGATGCTTCAGAAGATCTGACAAACGAGACCGGCGACACGATAAAAAAGGGGAGGGGGGACGGGGACGAGTGTGACCCGCCTCAAAAAAAAGGCGGGATCCGTTGGCCAGAAAGCACTGGACGATAAAAGGGGGGAAGCTAAAAAATGCCAGCGGTGGACAGCGCAAAGGTGAGTGACGAGGGGGAGGGATTCTTAGCCGCTGATAAAGAGGGGAAGCCGACTCAAACTACTAAATCGAAGCCAGCCGGGCGCCGACAAAGGGGGGCAAACCCGGAAACATCGCGAACAGAAGGAGAAGAGGACCATGGAAGGCGACCACCCACCGTTCCAAAGAAATGACCAGCGAAACGAAAACGTAAAAAACCGGATGGGAGGCGGCAACAGAAGAAAGTAAATCCCCGTTGATCTACCGAAACGAAACTGTCACCTTCTTTCACAAAAAAGGATCAGACAGTGAATCTCAGAACCCGAAACAAACACAGCAACCCCCCCCCCCACACCGCCCCCCACCAAAGACCACCCAAACACCCCACACACAACCACCCCCCACACCCCCCCCCCACCCAACACCCCCCCCCCACCCCCGAAGCCCCCCCCCCACCCCCACCCCACCCCCCCCCCCCACCCCCCCCAAACCCCCCCCCCAAAAAACCACACCCCACCCCACCCCACCCCAACCCCCCCCCCCCCCCCCCCACACAAAACCCACCCACCCACCCCCACCCCCCCCCCCCCCCCCCCCCCCCAAACCCACCCCCCCCCCCACCCCACCCCCCCACCCCCCCCCCCCCACCCCACCCCCCCCCACCCCCCCCCAAATTCCCCCCCACCCCCACAACCGCCCAGAAAGAAAAAACCCCCACACACCCCGGCCGCCCCAACCCCCCCCCGAAACAAACCCCCACCAAAGAAAACACCCCCCCCCCCCCCCACCCAACAGCCCCCCCCCCACCCCAACCCGCCCCCCCCCCCCCCCGCCCCCCCCCCACCCACCCACCCCCCCCACCCGCCCCCCAACCCCGCCACCCCCCCCCCAAGCCCCGACCGCCACACCCCCACACCTCACAAACAAGAAAAAAACAACCCACCCCCCTCCCACCCCCCCCCAGAAAACAAAAACAGAAACCCCCCCCAAACCACCCAACCCACAACCACCCCCCCCCCCCCCCCCCCCCCCCAAACCACCCCCCCCCCCCCCCCCGACCCCAAAAAAAACCACCCAACCAAAACCCCCACCCCCAAAAAAACAAAAACCCCCCCCCGCTCCCCCCCGCCAACCCCACAAAAACCCCCCAACCCAACCCACCACCCCCCCACCCCCCCCCCCCCCCCCGCCACCACCCCGCCTGCCCCCTCCCCCCCCCCAAACACCCCCCCCCCACCCACACACAAACAACAACCAACCCCCCCCACCCATCCCCCAACCCCCCTCGGCAACCCCCCCCGCCCCCCCCCCCGCCACAAACCCCCCCCACACCCCCCCACCCCCCCCCAACCACCACCCCCATCCCCCCCCCCAAAAAAGCCCCCCCCACCCCACCCCCCAACCACACCCCCCCAAAAAGCCCCCCCCCCCATACCCCCAAACCCCCGAAGCTCACCCCACACCCCCCCCACCCCCACCACCCACTACCACCCCCCACACCCCCCCCCCCCCAAAAACACCACCCCACCCCCCCCCCCCCCCCCCCAAAAAACCACCACTAAACGAAACCCCCCCCCCACCCCCCCCTAACAACCCCCCCCTCCCCCCCACCCACCCCCAAAAAAACCAAAACCCCAAGACCCCCAGAACACCCCCGACACCAACCACCACCACACACCCCCCCTATCAAACCCCCCCCCAAAATGCCAACACAAGCCAAAACCCCAAAACAACCCCCAACAAAAAAACAACCACCCCACAACCCCACCCCCACCCCCAAAAAAACAAACCCCAGCCCAAACACCAACCAAAACCCAAACCCACAAAAACCCCCCGCCCCCCCCCCCCCCCCCACCACCCCCCCCCGACCCCCCCCCCCCCCCCCACCCGCCACCCACCACCACCCCCCAAGAAAACACCCCCCACGCCCACCAAACACCCCCACCAAAACCAAACCCACCAACCCCCACCCACCACCCCCCACCCAACAAACACCACCGACCCCCCAAACCCCCACCCCCATCCCCCCCCCCCAAAACCCCCCCCCCCCCCGCCCCCCGAACACCCCCCGCAACCCCCCACCCCCCACCCCCCAAACCCCCCCCACCAAATCCCCCCCACACCCCCCCATAAAACCCCCCCCACCACCCCAAAACAAAACAACACATGCCCAACCCCACCCAACCCCCCCCCCCCCCACACACACCCAACACAACACCCCAAACCACAAAATCCCCCCCCACCTCCCCCCCACCCCACCCCCCCCCCGCCCCCAGCCCCCCCGCCCACACAAAAACACAACAACAACAAGAGAAAAAAAAATGAGAAGAATACACAGAAGAACCCACAGAACCACCCAGGAAAAAAAAACCTAAAACGACACAATAAACACAAAAAAAAAAACCAACCCCCCCCCCCCACTAAAATAAACCCAACCCCCCCCAAAAAAAATAAAATAGAACCAAAAAACCAACCCCTCAAAAACAACGCCCCGAAAATGAAGCCCCCCCCCCCCCACCCCCCCCCCACCACCCCCCCCATACACCCCCCCCCAACCCCCCCCCCCCCCCCCTCAAAAAAAAACCCCCCCCCCCAAAAAAACAAAAGACAAACCAACCCCCCCCCCCCCCCACCCACCCCACCCCCAAAAAAACCAACCCCCAAAAACATGCAACAAAAAAATTCACCCCCCCCCCCCCCCCCCCCAACCCCCCCCCCCCCCCCCCCCCCCCCCCAACCCCAACCCCCCCAAAAACAAACAAAAAAACCCCCCACCAAAACCCCCCCCCCCCCAAAAAACCCCCCCCCCCCCCCCCACCCCCAAAATCCCACCCCCCCCCGACAAAAAACAGAAAAAAACAAACAACTCCCGCAAAAAACCCCCCCCCCCCCCCCCCCCCCCCCCCCCCAAAAAAAACCCCCCCCCCCCCCCCCCCCCCCCTTTTTTTTTTTGTTTGATTATTTTTTTTTTTTTTTTTGGTGTTTTGTTGTTTGTGTTTTCTATTTGGTTTTTTTTTTTTTGTTTTGTTTTTTTTTTTGGTTGGTTTTGTTGTTGAATGTTTTTTTTTTTTTCTTGTTGTGTTTTTTTTGGGTTTTTGTTTATTTAGGGTTGTTTTGGTTTGTTTGTTTTGTTGTTTTTTGTGTTTTTTTTTTTTGTTTTTTTTTGTTTGTTTTGTTTGGTGGTTTTTTTTTTGATGTTTTTTTTTTTTTTTTTTTTTTTTTGGGTTTTGTGTTTTTTTTGTTTTTTTTTGGTTTGGTGGTTTTTTTTTTGTTTTTTTGTTTGGTGTTTTTTGGGAGGGTGTTTTTTTTTTTGCGGGTTTTGTTTGTGTTTGGTGTGGGGTTGTTTGGTTGGTGTAGGGTGTTTTTTTTTTTTTTTTTTTTTTTTTTGTTTTTTTTGTGTGGTGGTTTTTGTTTTGAGGAGTCTTAAATAAGGAAAAAGTTTCACTGAAGGAGGGGGGGGGGTGAAGAGTTGAAGAAAATCATTTCTGCACCTGGAAAAAAGGAAATATAGGGAAAAGGGACGTCGCTGTGCTTCCAGTGACTGGTTTTCTAGGGGGAAACTGGCCATGAGAAAGCGAGAAAAAGAGGAAACTCGGAGGAAAAGTAAAGGGGGCGGAAAAAAATCTTTGGAAGTGCCAGATCAAATCGCGAAAACGATTTCTTCGATGGGTGAGAGTCTGAGACTCACAAAGAATGAAAGCGAAAAGAGAGAACAGAACGGGGAGTCCAGAAGACTGTCCAAGGGACGCGGCTCGGTGTAGAAGAGTCACTGTCAAAAGGGAAAAAAAACAGATCCAAAGACCGAAAAAGAAAACACGTCGGGGCCTGACGAAGGAACAAAGGGGGATCTTGGGATACTTTGAATCCGGGGAGATAGAATCGGGATGACAGGTAGGGGGGGGCAGTTCATACGCAAAGATGGGGGGAAGAAAAATGGTCAAGCACAAAAGATAGAACTATTTCGAGCCTGGTGGAAAAAAGATAAGATCCAAGGGAAAATCGCAAGTTGGAGAACACAGGGCCCTGCGAAACAGAAGGGACGCCTGGGTCCAAGGGGGGAGAAAGTAAAACTCGGTGACGAACTCAAAACCCGGTCAAAGATCTCCAGGAGGAACCCCGGAAGCGCTCACGGCAAAAAACTCGAGCTTGGGACTTGCGGGGTGTCAGTGAAAAAAGAAAAAAAAACGCAGAAGACCAAGGAATAAAGAAAAGGACTGAGAAGGAAAGAAATAAAAAGGGTGGACACGTCATTACTCAAAATGCCACCAGGGGCGGAAACAAGGGCGGTCAGTCAGGGATAAAGCGCGAATGCTCCTGAGTGCAAGGGGCCCTAAAAAATACGGGAGAAGACAAGGGAGACTTCCGCCGGGACAAAAAAATCAAGAACCCATCATTCCCGATGGGGCCACGTGGTTTGGGCAGTAAATGGGAAGGGGGGGCCGGGATTCCAAAGGGGGGGAGGAGGGGACGAAACGGGACTTCACCAAAAAAAAAGGAAGAAGGAGAACGCCAAAATCGGGTGAAAACCACAAGGGGGGAAAAAGAGGTGGGGCGAAAAGGGTCACCAAGGGGTGAAAGAAAAAGGCTGCAACAAGAGAAGTCTCAATAGGGCTACGAAAAAGACCGACCAAAGAGCACAATCAACCCAAAGGAAGCCAGGAACAAATGGTGGAAATCTCCGGGAGGAGACATCCGAGGTGGGAACGATCAAGTGAAGGGGAAAAAAAAAGCAGAAATCCTCAAACACCGACCGGGGACAAGAAAACTCCTTGCCGGGTTGGGAAAAGGAAGACTAGTTCCAAGGGCAGAGGGGGAAAGAAACAAGATCCTTCCTCAATTTCAGCGGCCATCTCATATGAGAGAAAACAATCGGCAGGGAAAGAAGATCAGGGAAAAAAGGGGGCCCGCCAGAAGGAAAAAAACCGCGGGAAGAAAAGAGTTTCACATAAGAGGGTGAAAGGTGACAACCTTCTTTGGGGACCGATTTTGGGAAAAAAGGCAAAAGGAACGCCCTCAAAAGACAACAGGGGAAAATCCTTGGATGCGGTCAAAAAAAAAAAATCCCAGCAAACAAACCTCCTAAAAAACTCGGTGGCAAAAATCAACACACGATCGGCAGCTCACGGGTCAAAAATTGGGCTGTAGGGGAGCAGGGGGGGAAGGGGGTGAAAACAGCGCGCACAAGAAAAAGTGCAGAAGAACAAGAAGGGGGTCAGAACCCGCAAGCGCGTCAAGGGTTCCAGCCCCCGAGTTCGGCTCGGGAGAAAAAACCTCTGGTCCAAAAAAAGGGGGAAGGGCCGCGAGCTTCTTTGGGGGAAGCCGGGGGGGGGGTTGGCCGAAAAGGGGAACGGAGGGAAGAAAACAAGTCCATCGCAGGTACCTGCAGAAAAAAAATCGAAGGGAAATTCAGAAACTCCCCTTGGGGGGGGTCAAAAATCCGCAAGGGAAGGGGGCCCACGAACACGCACAAAACCCCGTGGGATCACGAACCCTTATACTGGAAGTAAAAAAAAAAAAACGTCAGGGGGGTACTGGGAGGGTGGAACAGCACGGGGGCGCTTCGCCAGTGAAGCTTGAAAGGGTTTGCCCCCCGTGGATCAATAGGCAATACAAACAGCAGAGGGGGCGAGCAAAGGAACCTGGAAGTTTGGGGGGCCAAGGGAGGACCACAGGTGTGATTCATTTCCAAACGTCAGTAAGAGGAAGTGTAAGAAAGAAAACGGGGGGGAGGGGGGGAGAATTAAGGATGAGGTACATGCCTACGAGAAAGAGGAGAGAGGCCCACAGAGGGCGTCCGAACAGGGGGTCAGACTTTAAATCTTGATCAGGGGTCGGAAGGTGATGATGCGGGGAAAATCCAGCACAAGTACCCACCAAAGGAGAAGGGGGGTAAAGGGGAAGGTGGGGAGGACCTCGCGTTGAAAAAACATGCTCAAGGCCTCCTCAAGGGGAAGGCATTTGACTAAAAGGGGAAAAAAAGCGAGGGAGAGGGATTGACTAGAACAAACCTCATAAACCATCGAAAATTGGAAAAAAAAAGAATTTAGCCGCAGAAAAAATAAACCCCTTCGTGGAGACCACCAGACCCGCCCTGGGGGCTCAGGAGGAGGGGACGACGATATAAGAAAAAAAGGGAAAAGATTCCAAGAAAGGAGGGCGGAAGAAGAGAACCAGGAGAAAAGGGGCTAATCTCTACCATCCAAGAACAAACCCCCCGTACTCAGGGTATACTCAGGGAAGAAAACAACAAAAGAAAGATGGAAAAAAAGAAGAAAGGGCACGGGGGCTTTTGGCCTTGAAGAGAAGGCGGAGCAAAGAAACGGGGCTACGCGCCCTGCCGCTTGAAGGAACGGGCCGAGAACAAGAAAAGAAAGCGGCCTATAAAGCTGAAAACGCACCAGACTGCGCCAAGAGAAGGGGGGAGCCAGAGGAGAGGCCGGGAAGGTGCTACCTGCCCTCAAACCCTTCCAACAGGGGAAAAAATAATGGCTGGAAAAAGGGGGGGGGGGGAGGGAAATCGAGGGAGACGAAGAGCAAAAACAACGATCGAAATGCATTCTCAAGGGGAGGACGGAAACAGGGGAGAATTCCTGCTCAAAACGAAAGGAAGGGAAAAAATAGGAACCCTGCCCACGAAAGGGGACCGCGGGGGAGATTAAGGGAGTGGAGGGGAAAAAAAGCTTGAAACAGGAGACAAAAAAAAGAAAGCCGACACTAGAAAAAAAGAGGGGGGAGGAAGGGTGAAACACAGCTAAGGCCCCGCGAAGGAAGACGCGGGGGACAGCGAAGGCATGGCCGAGTCATCGAGATCAAAAACCTTCACGGGGACAAAAAAACACGGAAAAGAAACGGGGGCGTTGCAAAAAAAAAAAAGGGAGGGAAAAAAAAGCCAAAAACATCATTGGCCCCAACAACGTCGAACTGAAAGAAAATACGCTAAAATCTCTCCAAGCTAGGTCATAGACCTACTGAGATCAACGGGGGGGGGGGGGGGGGCAACAGACTGTCACGGGGGGGGACATGCCAAAGGGCCGAAAAAAAAGGGGCCAGGCAAGGCCCTGTGGAAAAAAGAAAAAGGAAAGGACAAAAAGGTGAATCCCCTCCCGGCGGGGGAAGTGGGCCAACTGTCCTGGAAGATGGAGAAAAAAAAAAAAAAAAAAGGCGGGAAGAAGAAAGGGGATGTTTAAAACCGCGAAAACGAGAAAAATGCAGAAGCAGGGCCTGGACAGGACCCTCGTTCAAGACCGGCCACCTCCAAACGAAAAGCCAGGAGGAGGGGAAGAGACGCAAAAAGGATCAAAAACGAGGAAAGAGGCCCGAGGTGGCGTCCCAGATACTGGGTAGAACCGAGCGGGTCTGGGGGGGACGATAACGAAATCGGGAAAGGGACGTGGGGAAAAGAGGGGGGGGACACCGAAAGGCACGGGGAGCAAACAAAAAAAAAGACAGCACCCCAACAGCGGATTCAAAAAAAAAAACACTACTTTGAAGAATTCCGGGAAAAGGATGCGAAAACGGAATGAAATTCTGAAGGAACAGCCGGGGAAGGGTTCGAGCGTGGAGGGGAACAAATTGAGGGACAGGAGGTCTTGAAAGGGGGGGGGGGGGGGAAAAAAAAAGAGTAGGGTCCTCTCCGTCGCCCAACAGGGGGAACAAAGATCAAAAACAAAAACAAATGAAAAGGGGTTGCGCCTGGGGACCCTTTTACTTTCGAAAGGTCCGAGAGGGCTGCGGGAAAAAAAAAAAGAGGTTACTTACGTAAATAGACTAAATGCCCCTGCTGCAAAAGACGGGAAGCGCGGGTGAGGAAAAAAAACGAAGGGAGCTGTACAAAAAAAAAAAATAAAGGGGGGCACCAACTAAAACCTGTGAAGAGGTACGTTGTCCAAGGAAAAACGGTGTGGGCGGGAAAGGAGGAAAAAATCAAAAAAAAAGGGGAAGAAGGGGAAAACACGCCGGGCGGGGGAAATGGGTTTTGAACTCTCTAGGGTGGGTAACCCTAGACGGGGGGGAAGGGAAGTTTGAAAGAACCTTTTTACTACGAGAGTCCGACTCAAAAAAAAGCACCCACCGCCGAGCTCGGCGACAAAAAAAAGAAAAGCCTGAACGAGAAAATCAGAAACAAGCCAGAAAAAAAAAACAAAAACTAGTTGGAGGAAAAGGTCAGGGGACCAGTTCCTCTATGAAAGAAAAGCGGTTTGGGTAGGGAATTCGGAAACCGACATCACAACAAATAATTGGAAAATATGCAAACGTCCTTAAGGAGAATACTCCCAAAGTGGTCTCTGGTGCCATCGGAGAAACCACAGGGGGGAGAAAAAGGGGGACTGAGGGAAAAAATGATTCCCCGGAAGCAAGAAAAGGGGCACGCAGTGATAGGAAGCTCTACCTCAAAGGCGCCCAACCTTGGCCCTTGGCCAAAAAATTGACCGAGGGAAAGGGAGGCGTAAAGGTAACAATGAAAAGACGAGGGGAGGGGTCAGGGAAGAAAAACGAGGAGGGAACCAGCTCTGACTCTACCGTACTGAAAAAAAGGGGGGAAGGAGAAAGACGAATGGTAGGGCAATCTGTAATCCAATAAGGAGGGCAGAAAAGGAGAAGCCCGGGGCGAGAAAGAATTCCGGGTGCAGGGGGTCAACTTCCAAACCGAGGAAACGGGAGAAAAAGGACCACGGACGTAAAAAGAAAGGAAAAGAAAAAACAGGGTCAAATAAAAAAATGGAAATGTCCCACTGGGGGGGGGGAGAAGCGCTGGGGGGGAAAACAAAAAACAGGGGAAAAAAAAAAGAATTGTGGACAAAAGGATGACAAAACCGGCGCCTCAGCAAGAACCACACCTACCTGAATCCCACGAACAAAATAGGGGAAAAGTCCAAAAGAAAAAAGAAAGAAAACCGAACCCAAGCGGGGGAAAAAAACGAAGGAACAGAAAAATGAAAGTGGGCGAGGAGACATAGACCGTGGAGGACTAATGCTACATGCAAAGAGGGGACCGGAGGCCATTCTGGGGAAAGAGGGGGAGAGCGAGAAAGCCGCTGAGCTCGATCTTTTCTCAAAAGAAAACTGAATTCGAACCTCAAAAGAGAAAAGGGTCAAGAGCAAAAAATAAGAGGGGGCCCCCGAGAAACGCCATCGAAAAATACTGCCCCCATACGTAATACGGCCCGGAAAGACACAAGTCCTTTAACAGGAAAGAAACCTCAAAGAGGGAAAAAAGATCAGGAAAAAGACTCCCCGGGAATACCTCGACAAGATAAGAAACCGTATCAGAAATCAGACCGTGGGAAAAAAGGAAGAAAAAAAGGGGAAAGGAACGGGAAGGTTTGGGAGAATTGGCACAGGGAGGTCAGAAATGGAAAGAAAGAAAGCCGGAAGGAAAGGACCTCAAGAGAGGGGGAAAAAAAGAGGAAGGAAAAGGCCAGGAACTTTGGGGGGGGGAAAAGGGAAAAGAGTTCGTTGGGAAAAGGCCCGGTAGGTATTCGATTTGCCAAGGGGAGGGGAAACTCTTGTGACGAAAGCCGGGAAGAAAGGGTCGAGTGAAAAAAAAGAGTCTGAGCAGAAAGGAAAAACAGAAGCAAAAAAAAGAACCCGAACCTGCCCAAGAGCGGTCCAGTCCCAAAAAAGGGACTGCCTGTAGAAGATCAAAGAGCGTCAGCTCGAAAAAACCGCCGTGGCCAGGGGGGGGAACGGGCCAGCACACCGAGAAAGAGGGGGGCGATTACGAAGACCAAGGGGGGGAAAAAATACATCTGAGTTGGGGGCGAAGGTAGGTGTGCTATAAGCCGAAGGGGTTCTATCATGGGGAAAAAAAAGAGAAAAGGGACAGCCGACCAGTTACATCAAAGAAAACACGGGGAGGGGCGAAAAAAAGGAGAAAAAAAAAGGTTCCAGGGTTCTCCCGGACCTCGGTGAAGAACACGCCAAGAGTCCCATCCGAGAAAACCGGGGGCTAGAGGAAAAGGCAAAAAGAGATACCGCCCCTTAGGGGAGAAACAAAAAGACGGACGGGACAGCATGGGAGAAAGCGTCTTCTAAAAACTGCCGACGAAATGTGTGCCACTGTCGGACCGCGGGCCCCATTAGGGGAAAGGGGGGAAGAGAGGGGGGAGGTCTAGAAAAAACTAGATCAGCTGAGGGCACGTGCAGGGCAAACGTGCCCTTCTAACTACTGGGAAAAAAAAAAATCTTTAAAATAAAAAAAGGGCAAAAAAAATCCAGAAAAACCGTCAACGAAAAAGAAAAAATGTGGAGGGTCCAGGGGGAGGGGATGCCGGTAAAAAAAGACGTCGACGTGTGACGGTCACCAGGAGAAAAGGCTTCTGAAAAAGGCCCAGGAGGAAAAACCGCAAAAGAAAAGCAGAAGTGGAAAACTCCTCGCAAGTTTGTGAGGAAAATCAGGGAAGGGAAACCCTCCGCAGTAAAAAGGAAATAACTCTTCTGGAGGCGACGAAGGGGGGAACAATAGCACAGAAATCACCAACCTGCACGGGGAAATCGGGAAAAAAGAAAGGAGTGCAAAAAAAAGGCGTACACGCATCCATAAAAAGGAAACTGAAAAAAGGCCTAAAAACACCAGGGGCGGCAGACGTTCCGCCGGGGGGGGACCAAGGAAGTCAGAAAAGGAAGTAGACAGTGGTCGAAACCCAAAAAAACGGGAAAAGCCAGGCGAGAGTTAAGAAACGCGGGAGGCCCGCAAAAGCTCCTATGCTGCCGCAAAATCCAACCGGAAAGGAAACCAGCGTCCTGGGGGTGAAGCGGGGGGGGGGGTCAAGGTGGTTGCCAAAACTTGGCGACGGAAGGACGCACTAAAGAGAAGTTCCGACCAAGGGGGGGAATGAGGGAGAGGGGAAGACCAGAAAATCACAATAGAGGAAACAAAGTAAAAAAAAAAGGAAACAACACAAAGGAGAGAAAAGAAAGTGGAAGTGGGCTTCACGTAAGGATCCTCTGGTAAGGGGGGGGGGTGAGGTATCAGGCAGAAAAAAAGGGAAAAAAAAAAAAGGGGGCAGAACCGAAAAAAAGAAAAGGGTCGAGGGACCCGAGGGGGCCCCCGAGTCTGAAAAAAAAAGTCGAGGATCGCCACCGAAACGCAAGCCAAAGAATCTTGGGGGGGCGAGGGGAGAGAGGGGGGGAACCAACTCACCCAAATCCGGGGGGAAGGGGTGGCGGTAGTGAAAGAGTGATCCACCAAGAACAACATCCCATCGAACTGCCATGGGGGCAGGGTAATAAAAAAAAAGGGACTAAAACATCTTGAGCGGGTCAAAAAAGAAGGAAGAGTGGAGGGGGAGCTAAGAACTCCAGAAAGTGTGTTCCACGTACAACCAAGGGGAATCCTAAAAAACTATACTTGAAAGGGGAGGGGGCACAAAGGGGGAAATTCAGTGCACAGCCTCTGGGGGGGGGGGGGGGGAAAAAAAAAAAAAGAAGATGATGTTGCAAACCCCGTGATCTCACAGGGCGGATGACCCCGAGTGCGAAAGAGAAAAGACTGAAAAAAAAAGGGGGGGAAAAAAAGGAAATGGGGATATACTAGGCCCCGGTTGTGATCTAAAAAAAGGAGAAAACTCAAAGGGGGGGGGAAAGCGCACACGTGCAGGGCGGATTCTCCAAAAAAACCGTTATCGGCCATGCCGCGAAAAAGTTGCGGAGGGAGAGGGAAACAAGGAACGCAAGGAAAAGGGAAAAAAACTTCAGGGGGAAAAAAGCAGGTCCGGGGAAAAGGTGGTCTCAAAACTGAATCGGTGCGAAAAGGATCCTAGAGAAACCCGCGGAAAAAGGATCTTAGGGGGGGAAAAAAAAGGGGGGGAACGTGAGCGCGTTGAGGCAAAAGAGAAAAAAAACTTCCCTAAAAAAACGGGCAGGGGGAGGCGCGGATCAGCAACCTCGAGGCTAGACCACATCAAACCATCGTGGATCAAGCTGGCAAGGGGAGAAAAAAAAATTTGAAAGCAGCTAAAACCCAAGGTCGAAAAAAAAAGTGGAAAGCCAGGGGGAACTAAACTACGAGAATGGCAATCGGGAAGGCCGTCGACGCGGAATCAGAACAACGAAAGAGGAAAAAAAAAAACGTCAGCAGGAGCAGCGAATCATCCTAAAAACACAAAAGGAAAGAAAAA
>Ga0179593_1260686_pt1 | contig 19977 bp, 17 predicted proteins | sample CZODoug2_1_08_16_FD_185931 | JGI IMG/M metagenome (GOLD analysis project Ga0179593, IMG submission 185931) | Vadose zone soil fungal communities from Angelo Coast Range Reserve, California, USA - CZODoug2_1_08_16fungal (PacBio error correction) | ecosystem: Environmental > Terrestrial > Soil >...
GGAAAATGGTGTAGGGGGGGAATTTGATTGGTTCGATGGGTGTCACGAAGAGGAAAATCCTTTACTCGCACAGGAAAGGGAGGCAAGCGCAATTGAAGTAGAGTACTCCCAGAGGGAGGTGAGACCGCCGGGGGAAGACGAGAAAGGGCCTGATGGAAAGAGTTCGAGCAGTCATGCCGAGGGGGGGAAGAAACGTGACGACACTAACCAGCGAACGGGATTTTCTTTATCAGCCTGCGTAGAACAGCAGGGAAAGGGAATGACGCAGTAGCTTTTCAACAGCAAGTCAAGAAGCCACAGCTAAACTCCAAAAAGTCCGCAAATGAAGAGGGGGGACCAAGAGGAAAACGAGGCAATGAGGGAGCAACTAATTCTCCAAGGGAAGTGGTCGGAAGACTACTTCTGCGAATCCCAGGAAGAAAAAGAATCTCGGAGGATAACAAAAAAGGTCACGGAGTGGCGGGGAAAGACACCAAAAGAAAAAGCTCAGCTTCGCCCAAGCTTGGCACCAGGATCAAAGGCAGTTCTAACCGAACAGCACAAAAAATATGCTTGACTACGGGATATTGCCAGACAGGGGAGCCGTGAGAAGATTAACATTCATCACGTGGTGGCGGCAGGCGATGGAGAAAGGGGAAAAAAGGCAGGCCTATAGGGGTGCAAGTCCCATAATAGATAATTTAACGAGCAGGTTGAAAGATAGAGTGCCTAATCCACCAAACAGTTATCCTGATTAAAGGGGAAGTCGGAGAAAAAATTACCCCCAAAAACACGACTGAATAACAGGGAGGTAGAAAAAGTCGGTTTAAGCTCCCAAAGTTAAGACAGCCGAAGGTAGCGCATTTGTGGAAGGCGAGGGGGGAAGGGTGCAAAGTACCAAAACAAGTCCTTAAACTGCTCCGGGATTGAACGAAGGGAACAAAGGGAAGTCTTCCATGAGAGGGTGAGCGTTGGGTCCAAGAGAGACTAAAAAAAAAAGTAGGGAGAAAAATGACCACGCATGGACACCCTGCTCCAGACGGAAGAAACGACATCTCTCTTTCGTTCAGTGGGCCTAACCACCCAAGAGGGGTCATTTTAGGGGAAAATGTGCGCAAAAGGGTGCACCAACCTAATGGGATTGGAGAAAGTTCAGGCGGAACGTTGAAAAAGGCGGACACTTTTCTGGAAGGCGAGCCCTGGTGCTGGGGGACCGTGGGGGTCATTGGGGGAGAGCAGACAAAAAGGGAAATCACCGCAGGATAAAGGCGGGGGGTAGGCAATCGAGCGAAAAGCAGGGGGGCAAGGGCTCTAAGGAAGGGGACTTGCATAGGGAGGGCATGTGCATGTCGCAGCACTATTGAGTCCCGCACACTCGACCTGAAGGGAATTTAGGATATAAGAGTAGCTCGGACGACGGCTGCACTATACGGGAGTCCCGCGACGGTCACTGCTGTGGGGTTGAACTTGGTGAGGGGGAACGAGGGGGGTGAACTGGGGCCAGAAGTTTTCGACTAGGCCTTGGAGGGGCTCCTGAAAGAAACTTCCTTACGGGAAAAATGGGGGTCTCTCATCAGCTTCTTCATGATTTCGCAATAAGTTTCGGTAAACTGGAAGGTGGGTAAGATTCTGCGCAGTGCAATATGGCTCGCTGACGAGGAATGGGAGGGGGAAAAAGATGAGTTGGGGGAATAGGGGAATAGGCATATTTCCCCGCTATACGCGATACGAACCAGGGGAGGCAAGGAAAGAAGGCGGAGAAAAGCGATTAAAAAGGCGTACGAAGGTCCGCGACATCGGAGGACGACGCGACGAACCGATCATCCGGAATGCTTTGGGGGAAAACCCGTCAATTAAAAAAATACCAAGAGTAGCACACAGAGAAGAGAAACCGACGCCAGGACTGCCCGAGGAGGGCGGAAGGAAGATGAAAAAAGGTATCAGAGTCCGAGCCAAAAAGACGGACTGGGGAGCGTCAGATGCATGGAGCAGTAATATTTTTACTGAAGATTTGTTGGAATCAAAAAACACACTACTTGACGGTTTGCAAAGAAAATGGGAGGGACAGGGGAGGAGCCACTGTGGGTTTCAAAGTATCTTCTCGTTAGGAGTTATATGGACCTTGGGTCGCCACCGCTTCTTGGGCGCTTTAAAGGGGGGCAAAGGGAGAAAATGGCCCGGAGCCGGGGCCACTACTATGTAGGAAAAATAAACTCGACGTGTTTTCCAGCTTGGGATGTGAAAGAAACATGAACCAAAACAAGGGCGTATAGGGGAAGGGGAGTTAAAAGGGGGGAAGGCTTAGAGCTATTTCGCCAGGGCGCGCAGATTGGGCAGGTTCCTGATTGAAAAGACGACGATAGCCTCGGGGACTACACCCTACGGAAAGGGACGTCCGAGAAGAAAGGGGGCAGACGACGACCGGGGGGGAAAGTAAATTCCTATACAAAGAAAAGCTACAAAATGGAGGGGGCCGGTAACGGGCTAGTGTAGTTGTGACATACAACAGGCATGGTAGGGGAAACGGGGAGAAAAGAAAGTCAGAAAGGGAGGTAAAATCGGAAGTGAGGGGTCTCTGCAAACGATGAAGAGTCGCCTTCAAATCTGGAATCGCCCAAGAGGAGAAGAGGAACTAAGGATATGATGGAAAAGAGGTGAGGAAGGGGGGGCTTCAAAAGAACACTACAGACGCATCCGTGAGGGAGGCGCCACCATGCGCGTAGTCTACGGCCTAGGTCGGAAAGGATAGGGGCGAAAACGTGATGGACTGAACCGCTGGCAGGGGGGAGACGCTGCAGAGGAAGTCTACAATTAACTTATCTCAAAAAAGGCGGGAAAAGGATCCTTTGGTCGAATCGTGAATCTTCGGAGAAACTCCAGACCCAAGACTGGGAAGAAGAAGCAGGGAACCACAGTTTTGGAGGGCAGCCACTCTCATCTCTTTGGGGTCGTAAGGCTAAAATCGCGTACGGGCAGGCGCAGGGAGGGCGGGTGCCTTTAGCCACAAAGGATGACACGGCATTTGCGCCAAAAGTTGGGGAGGGAAGAGAGAACAAAGGAGGGAGAGCAGGAACAATCAACTTCTTTTCAGAATTCAGAATAGGGGGAGGACAATGAAAAAGCAAGCCATGAGCTGGCGGCCCTTACACAGAAGAAGTTTTCCAGGAACCACGTTGGAAAGAGACGCCGGGTTGGATAAAAAAAAAGATGCTAGGGTAACGAAATACGGTCACAAGTTCTGTAGGAACGCAGTAATTAGCGAAGAAGCCTAAGCCCTTTTACCCGAGGGGGGGACGACTTTGGGCCGGGGCAAAGGTTCACAAGAGGGAGGCACAGACCGCGGTACAGAGCCCACTCTCAAACCGACAGGGGCATCCGGTCAGAGAACGGGCATGGAGTGGTCGCGAAGCCAGTAGTACTGGGTGTAGGGAGTCAGAGCTAAATTTCCCAAGGCATAAAGTCAGTTAGAGGCGAATCAGTGACGATGCCAAGTGGGGGGGGCGAAGGGCAGATAGGTCATTGCAGGCCGTTGGGAGCAAAGCGAAGATGTAACAGCGGAACCAAATTGTGACGATTTCTTCGTTCTTTTCTGCCGAACAGCTGAGAGAAATCCAGTCACCGCCATAGCCAGAGTGAGCTGGCCTAATTGGGTGGGATGAAAACACGGAACTCAATGGAAATCGGGAGGAATAACGCCGACCACGTTTCTCGGAAAATCAACTTTTCGTTCGGACGACCAACAAGTTGGAAAGGGACGAAGTTCGTAGCGGAAGGGCCCAATCATTAACCCCATCCTTGAAGGCAGAAAGCTCCGGGGCTCCGGTCCGCATTCTACCGTAAAATCAGCATTCGGGGTGGGGCAGGAAGAAAAAAGAACCCTAGTAAGAGAACACGGGCTAAAACATGAGTTAGGATAGGCCACTATCGTACAAAAATTCATATTGGGTCAGAAGAGTATGAAAAACCTCCGGGCAGCCAAATGAGCAGGATCACACATAAAGTTGAAAAACAGCGAAAGTGCCAATAAAAGTCAAACCATCAGAGCAAATAACGGCAGAAAAAAAATACGAATCACACAGGGTAGCATCGAAGTAAGCAGACGGAAAAGGAAAAGGTGCAGGGGGTTTAAAAACAAGGTCATAAAACGTTCAAAAAATATATCATAAGACGAAACAGCGTCTGGTGGGGCGGCGGACGAGTAAACCGGTACACCCAAAAAGCTTCACGCAGAGTAGGGAAAGGCCGAGTAGTAGAGTATCTCTCGAGGTAGACGGGGATTTGGAAAAGGGAAGACTGTTAAGTCATCTTTTCGGCGAAGTGTCAGGCGAGGGCGGGAAAAATGTAGGAAGCCACGATGCGCCAACAACGTGGTTGCAGGGGGAAGCACCCCCTTACAGTGTTAAGACGGCCGCAGGGAACATGATCGGAGATCCGGTGACCCAAGAGGGGGGCATACCGAAACACTCGTCCTCAAAGAAAAAGAGCAGGGAAGCGGGTCAAAGAAGACCCGAGCAATAGGTCTACGAAGAAGTAAGGCTAAACCCATTACAATCTTAAAAGACCCGGAAAGGAACGTATAGACGGGTGCGTAGAACCCAAAAGCGGCATGTCCTCGAGCAAAGATGGGTCACCAGCATAAAAGTGACGCCGAAGAACCATCAACCCCAGCCATGCTTAGGGGAGGGAACTAAATATGCCGAGAAACCGCGTCCGTAGAGCAGAGGAAATGAACATTCATCAGAGGGGGGAGGGCAGGGGGGGCTTGAAGATCCATACCAAAGAGGGGGGAATCCGCATGAAGAAGAGATAAGGGAAAAAGATGAGGTGGATCTCAGGGGAACACACACCAATATCAGTGGAGGGGGGAGAACTTTAGGATAAAATTACCAAAAAAATGAACACTACGCAAACAGGGCGAAAAGTAAAAAAAGCCGGTAAGAAATGGAAAAGTGAACCAGAAGTTCGCCGATATTTTTGACACCGAGTGGGGGCGGAAAAAAGGGAAAAAGAGAAAACCTACCCGCAGAAAAAGAAGTGGGGGGGGGAACGGATCAGAAGAGGCGAACGGAAGCAGGGGAGAGATAAATGGCTCAAACAAACAAGGGGAGTCATTAAAGAAGAGATGACCACGAGCACCCTGCTCATAAAAAGGAACGCACTACAGCGTCAGGTGAGGTTCCAATCCCCAGCTTTTGCAAGCGTTAGGTATTGACATTTTAACACATTCGAAGTGGGTCACCACCTATTGCGCGAACAGGCGGAGAGGAAAGGGGGGGGGGCATGTTATTCCGGGACACTTTCTCCCTTTCTTTCCTTCGGTGGTAACCAGTTTGGGGGGATTTTTTCAAGGAAAAGAATCCACCACGTGAAATAAAAGAAGAAAAGGTCAGGGATGAGGCAAGAGAACTACCGCATCGGGGCCCTGCGCTCTAAAGCCGTGCAGAGGGAGGCATGGAAATGAGAAAAATCGTTCCCTAGGGGAGGACCGTCCCTGCCCTGTAGGAAAAAAGGATAATTATACAGGGAGGCAAGATTTGAACCTGTAGTAAGAAAGAAGTTGAGGGGTTTTGCATGGCGGCCGGCCAAAGCAAAGGTTTTGAGGAGCCAACGCGAGGCAGGCCCTTTGATTTTGGGGCGGTACACCCGGGAGCCAAAAAACGTGCATGGGGCTCTTCCCCTTGAGGAGGGGAGGGGAGTGAGAGAGGAGGTCGTGAACTTAAAAAAAGCGTCGCGCACAGCCTCAGGGGGATGAACTGTGGAGGAGGGATGTTAGGTACAGGGTGATGGAGGTTGGCAGGCGGCTATGCCTGGAGGGCCACAGGGGATAGAGGGGCCCGAAATTGGAAGTTCAGGGAAGAACATTACGAAGGTGAAGAAAATACAATTTCTCGTGAGGACATCCGGGGAGGTACATCAAGGGTACGGCAGCCATCGGCCTGATGAAATTACGAGAAAAAGTACTACGGTAAAAACACTTCATTGATTCTCTGTTGAAAAGACGGTCCTAAAGAAGGGTCTACTCTACTCAAGAGGGACTGCCAGAGCTGCTTTGGCGTGAAAAATGAACGGCTTGAAGAAGAACCAATACTCAGTATCCCTCTGTTAGCTGAGGGGGGGCATTATTTCTGAAAGAGGGTGTGTGGGCGCAACGAAAAAAAAAAGAAGGGGTCACGGTGAAAGAAGCACGAGGAGCGAAATGAGCACTGTTTGAAGGTTTCCATTCCTTATTAGCCGTTTTCTCGGGGGGAATTGGGGAACTCTTGTCGCAAAGGCGCCGGGGAATTTAGGGTGGCACAGGAAGAAGGGGGGGGGGCGCCCGGGGCGTATGAATCACATTGACCACTCTGCCAGGGTTATCCGATCTGTGTTTTATCTCCAGGAAAGGCGACCAAAAACTGGGTCTATAAACGTGCTTTTTAAATGCCGAAATTGGGGGGGTGGAAGTTGACTGTGATAAAGACAAGGGGCGAGTGGCACTGAGTCGAAAATCTCCTCTTGTCCTCACAGGGTCAAAGTGAAGGGACGAGGAAGACAGGTGAGCATCGCCGCTACCTGTGAAAGGCAGGAAGGAGAGAACCCAGAAGAAAAAAAAAGGCCACCTCAATGGAGGGGGCTAATGGGTTTCGAGGAAAAACCTGGTCTCATAAAGGAAAGCCAACGTCGGGGCACGGTCGGGTTTACGCTGCGGGCAGGGTACGGGCGCTTTGGGGACAAACGCAGGACTGAGAAGAAGGACACCCCGACAAAAGGGAATCGCCCATCTGCGCCGAATGAAGGGGAGAGGCGGGGAGGGATTAGGGATCGCCTGCTAGCCAGCACACGAAAAACCCTCTGCAACGGCGAAAAAAACAGGCTCGAAGGGAGATAGGCAAAGACCTGAAGTTCGGACGAAGGTTTGCTCGGTGATGTACTTCGGGACTTCGTACGGAGAATGGCTACAAGGAACGTTCGTCAAACCATCGGAAAAAAAGACAGGCACGAGGGGAGTTATCTGTTAGGAGAAAACCCGCCCCAAGCGTTACTTCAGAATCAGGAGACGCCAAGCTGTTTATCGGGGGGGGCATCCACGCTCAGGCTGTGAGGGGATGAAAATTCTTCGGACTTCCGGGGAGGGGAGAGGGCGGAGGGTGCAGGCGCCAAAAGGCTGCAAAAAACCCAGAACCGGGGTTGCTGGAAGCGATGAACTCTAAAAAAAAAAAAGGGGGGAGAAAAGATAAGATCGCCTTCCTCAGGCGGCGAAAAAACAGGGGTGTGGCGCAAAGGAAAAAGCAAGCCGCGTACGCGAGATAATTTTCCATACGCCCCCGGCTGACGCTTCCCGGACCGAGTTAGAAAGGGAGTCAACCCTGCTGTCATGCGGCACAAAAGAGGGGGGGGAGGGAGTCGAAATGAACTCGCCCGAAAGCGCCCTTTTCAGTGGTAAACACTTTCCCTTGGGAACAAAGGACAGATTCAGCGGACGAAGCGCATACAATCCATAAAAAGAAAACCAGGATCAGCAAACAGTAGTCTCTAAGGAAGTACGAGCATGAGTGGTCTAAATCCAGTTGGCTTCAGGTAGTCGGGGAGGAAGCGCGATTCAGAGGCCGCGGTGTGGGGGGGATGGATGGCAGGGAGCGGCAAGAATCTTGGGCGATGCATTCGAAGGTCTACGTAGAAGGGACAGCGTGGCTCCAAAAAAGAGGAGAAAAGAAATGCACAATAGGGGAAAAAAAGGCCCGTGCCCGGTATTCGGCTGCCGAACAGGCTGGAGGGAGAAAAAACCAGGTCGACGCGAAAAGAACTCTCCAGACGTGAACGGGAGATGGGTTTTTGTATAGAAATTCAGGGAGGACAACACCCTGTCGAGGCGATATACAGACCGGTAATAAGGGAGGGGGACTCTTTTCGACCCCGTAGTGAGGAACAAGGAGAGGACGCTGGGAATAACCTGCAATCCTGAATCTCTTCGTGAGAATCTCAGGCGAGGAAGTTACTTAAAGCACTTTCTGAAGGGAAAGAAAAATGATCAGTGAGGAAAAAACGGGGGGGGGGAGCTCGGCGATAGATGGAAGCAGAGGAGTTTTCAGCTGACAAGTAGTGGCCAAAAGGATGCAACGGCGCCCATTATGCAAGGGCTGCAACACACTGGAAATGGGGACCAGAGAGTGGCAACAGTCCAAGCTGGCAAGTCTTCAAAAACTGCGAATAAGAAAAAGTAAAACATTGTCTCCACTCAGGAGCCAAAAGAGGCCTTAAAAAGGCCAGAGGAAAAAGGGGGATAAGGGTAGGTGGTACAACAATGAACTATTCAGAGAAAGCTCGAAAGGATCCCTTCGTCTTGTTGCGCCTAGGAAAAAGAAGGGACGAAAAAAAGAAGCCCATCTCTTCCACCGCTTGCGTAGTAGAAAGTAAGAGGGAAAAGATGGCGTGAGAAAACGTGTATTCAGACGAAAACTGACGTTTTTAAAAAGATCCTTATGATAAATGGGAGGCAGGGACACGGGCCTATGGAGTCCTGGAACCTGGGAAGGGAAAAAAGGGAAAATGCGGCAACGGGGTTGGAATTGTTATGTTCAAATTCAGCCCTCTGTAAGGGGGCTCACGCCGCCTGGGGCGACATGAGGGGGCATGATCTGCGGGGGGGGGCAAAAGCAGAGCCAAAAAGCAACACAACTTACAATCAACATACAGGCGGACGTCAGCTAGCCAGTTATTAGAGCCGAATTAGCAAATGTGGCTACTAAAAATTTCTGAGAAAAGACCCCCAGTGAAGGTAAAAAGGGTAAGTAGACCCAATCAAACGTGCTTGCGCGAAGCCTGTTTTGAGGAAAAGAAAGACCAAAGAAAAATAGAAAATGCACGTCGCACACATCAACAGCATCAAAAAAAACTTCATTGCGCCTCCGCAAAACCCACGAAAGTGGACTTCCTCTGGAATAAGGAAATAAGTGAAACCGCATAAATGAAAGGAAAGAGAAGCAAGACGGTCTTTGCGCGTCTCCATTAAGTTGGAAAGGAAAAATGCATAGAGAAAAGGGCCCGGAAGAAGAGTCACTGGTTGAGCTTCGAGGGACCACCACACCCTTAAAAGTATCAGGAATGGGGGTAAAGGTTTTACGTAAGGTGCGTAATATGAAAAAAAAAAGAAAAAAGACGCCAAAACAACCCTTAAAAAAGGGGAGGGGAACGAACTGCAAAGTGACTCCGCCTAACTGCGACGGGCAGCATAGGGTGTGACCACTTCAGAGGGGGGGGGAAAAAAAGGGGCCATCGCCAAAGGACCTCTTTTATAAGGTAGGAAAAAAAAAACAGAACGAAGAAAGCGTTCTCGTAGTTTCCGAGAGCAGTTATGAGTGGTCCGAACTCAACCCACAAAGAAGGAGGGAGGAAAGGAGGAATTAAAACCAGAAAAAAAAATGGAGACTCGGAAAAGAGAAAGCAGGGTTCCTTCCCGATCCCAGCTTTTTTTTTTTTTGGGTTTCTCTGTTAGGGGTGCCGGGGAACGCCACATTCGTGCGGGAACACCTATATTCGACTGAGAGGGAGGAAAGGTTGACAGTTTAGGAAACCTGTTAATCGAATGGTGGGGTCAGTTGTTTTGTCATTTGTTCCCTCACTTCATCAAACGTTAAATCCAAGGACAGTATAAGTGGCGGGGGTATTAGCCATCGGAGAAAGCAATAGGTTCCCTACTCTGTCCAGTGCAGGAGGGCGCATTGGCAAGTCTCACTCTTTTAAAGAGTTCAGGCACCCCCGAACGAACTGCTTGTGGCGTAGATCCTCTATCGGCAGAGTCTTTAAACTATTGGAAGGATGTCCGAGACGTTCCCCTGGGGGGGGTGTGCGGGATAGGAGAACGGGGGATTGTTTGTTGGGCACCTGGGGCGACGAGGAAATTCTTGATGTGGCGTTCATTGGAAAGGCACCCGACCAGGGAATCCGCTCCCCGCGCTTCTGAGCCGGTTGCGAAGAGGAAAGGGTCTAGTAGACACTTAAGGGGGAGATTCGGCGCGCATCGTTGCTCGAGACCGTGTGGTTTGTGTCTGGTAGGGGGGCGGACCGGGTGAGGTGTGAAGGCTGGGGCGAGGCAGCCGGGGAACATCTAGCTCCGACTGGGCAAACAGCGGCGGGCAGAAAAAATCGTGCTGGAAGAAAAAGATAGGGTGCGGTGCGGCTCTTCATCCGGTTCCGCCGGGACAAGCTGATAACCTGAGAAAAGATCGAAGTATGCAGTTTTCAACAGGGGGAAGGGAGTCGCGACCCGCGGCTCACCTGAGAGGCAACTCTCTAATTCCCTACTGGACCTCCGTCGGGCTGGCGTTAAAGTCGACCGGCTTTTAAAGAGGCGAAAGACCACCAATAAACGCGGGGGGAGAGTCGCTAGAGAAGGTAATAAAAATTTTCATGGGGAAGTGTTTTTCTCCAGCAACCTGTAGAACAAGGGGGAAAAGAGAACCGGCGCCTGGCGAAGGTGGAGGAAAAGGGTTGGGGTAGTCTCTTTGGTTGGCGAGAGCCGCTTGAAAGTTGCCCGGTTCGGTTGGTAAAAATGGAGGGGGGTGCAGCCTGATAGGGGGCTCGAAAAGGGCCAACCTACTAGTCATCTTCAAAGGAACGAGGCAAGGGGGTTAGCAGAGGGTAAAAAGGTTGAATGGGGCGCCACGGCTGGGCTACTATCCTTACGGAGGGGGGTCAAAGTGCCCACGACGAAAGGACAGTTGGAAGGGGGGAAGAACGAGATCAAAGAGGAGCGAGGGAAAAAGGGCAGGTTCATGATCGGTACGAAGCGAAAATCGTTCCCTACGTCCGTTTCGAAAGGACTGTCACGAAATCCGTGTCGGCGGATCCGCCGCGACGGGGTGAAAAAGGAAAAAAGGGTAGAAAAGAGAAGACAAACAAGTATTGCGAAGAATGGTGGAGTCTCATCCTGTTCAAAGACCTAAAAGAAGGCAAGGGAGCAACGATGGTTCGAGGGGCGGAAAGCTTGAGAGGGGCGCAACGGGACGAGCGCGAAAAAAATGGAATCGCCAACCAAGAAAAAAACTGCCGGGATATCTGGAGGAGGGACGAAAGGCGCGCCGTGCTAGCAAAAAAGCACAAGAACAAGGCGGAGGGAAAAAAGACATGCAAACGACTTTCTTATGTCAGGACTCTAAAGGGACTGTTTGCGCGTGAGTTAGGGGAACGCGAGGAAAAAGGGAAGGGGAGGTCAGCGGCATCGTAATGGAGAAAGAAAGGGAGGGTCCAACTAGAAAGGCTCGGGAGGCTAGCGTTTGCTTCAAACGCGACGCCCAGAAGCTTGTGACGGATGAACAGGGGAACTCGCCCACGCTGGGTATCAACCGTCGGCAAAAATGACATCCGCGGAGATGAAATTCAGAGAGCGGAAAGGGGGAGGCGGCGACTGAAACCAAAATCTCACATTTGAGAACACGCTGGAGGGTAAGAGATCCAACAACAACCAACGTGGGGAAAGAAGCCCGGAAGGGCCAAATGGAGTGGCGAACATCATCATGGAGGAACCATCAAGCCGCGATCCGCAAGGTGGGCCGGAAAATTGGTCCATCCGCAAAACCTCGGTCTGAGAGTGGCCAAAAGGGGGAAGAAACTGGAGAGTGGGCACCGCTAAGAAGGGAAAAGAGGGGGGACGGGCGAGGAGAAAAAAAAAAGAAAGGAATAAAGAGGCAGCTCACCCAATGGTGAGACTTCCGGCGAAATGGCCCGAGACGAAAAAGCGCAGGAAGGAGCAGGTAAGGAGATCACCGCAAGGGAATGCCGAAGGTCGAATAGGAACGGCCTGTCTTGGGAGAAAAAATGCTTGCAGGGGGAGGAGGCTGTGCTTAGAGAAACTTCCTAAAAACGCGACATATATAAGGCAGGGAGTGAGGAAAGAATGGGGCATTCCAGATGCGAAGTGGGGCTAAAGGGGGAGGCGGTCCTTAGGTGTTGGAAAGAATTCAGCAGCGTACCAGACCGTGCGAACGTGACAGGAGTGTCCGAACAAGTTTCTGCCTTAAAATGAGGGGAAAAGAAAAGACACCATGTACTTCGAGAAACCCGGGGACACGCTCCAAAGTGGATGCGCGTGTTTGGGTTACCTTCGAAGTGAACATTGTCTTCGGTTTGTTGGGGGGGGGCGCGATACGAAACACGGTATGAATGCAGTCCATTTTCGACCGGTAGGTGAGGAACAACATCGTCGCGAGGATTTCCTCATTAACAACACTTCCGGACAGAGAAGGGGGGGGCGCCTGAGAGGTCCGTACTTAATCAGCGTTCGGGGCTTAAAGGCCAAGGAGGACTAAACGAGGGGGCGCCTTAAAATGGCGAATAAATAAAAACGAGCTGGATAAAGCAGACCATTTAATCTGCGGTAGTTGGGGGGGGAAAAAAAGACGCAGGCAAAGGTAAAGCGCAACCCGGGAAGGGGGAAGCTAAAGGGAGGGGCGAACTGCAGCTTTCATTCGGGAAACTGCTAATAGAATTAGTCAAACATTTCTCCATATCGGATCAATAGCGAAGGACATTCTGAAAGGGAAGACAGGGGGGAGTTCAGTGAGAAAAAAAAGGGAAAGGGAAAAAAAAAGAAGGGGGTAAGTAAAGCGACTCACCTGTCTTCGAACTACAGAGGAAAAAAAAAGGGCTGAGCTTCACAAGAAAAAGAGGGGAAGTCCGTGGCGTGGTATAGAGAAGACGCGAACGCTTGACAGAGACGGGCCGTGTTTTGAACATCCGGATTCGGCGGGGGAGAGAAAGGGCAGAAGGCCTAGGGGCGGCCGAACCGGGGGGGGGAGGTACGGCAGCGGCAAAGCAAAAAGAGGGGGAAAGTGAGAGGAAGTCGTAGTTCGCCCCGCCGTGCGACATGAAGCATATCGGAAAAAAATGTCATAGAGCCACAGCATAAAATCCAAACGGTCCGCATCATCTAAGGGTCAGGACGAGCCCACTAGGGAAAGAAAAACCGAAGGAGGACAAGGGGAAGGTGTATAAAATGCAAAATCCGAAAGCAAGGAAGCAAAAAGTCAACGTCCGGAGCGACTGTGAGTAAAGAAAGACAAAAATAAACGCAGGCAAATCGTCGCACAAGAGGTTTCACCACATCCCACAACTTTCAAGGAGACGACCCAAGAAACCCACAAAGGGAATCCTAGAATATTGAAAGTCTGCCGGAGAGACATGAGAGGTGAAGACAGTCGCAAGAGGCGGTCCTTGACTGCGACATATAAAAAATAGGGTGAAGAAAATAACATCGCGAATGCAATCCCGGAAATGAAAGGAAAGATGCGGTGTTCTATTTCAGGGAAATCCCACCAGGCCAATTCTCGTGGGAAGTAAATGTGTGAGGACTAGGGAAAAGAGGGGGGGGATGGACACTAAAAAAAACCAAGCGCCCTGTCCAGAAAAGGTTAACACGTAACTCCAAATTTCACCAGAGAAAGGTCGCAGATATAGGGGGGTTTACCACCAAAGAAGGGGGGAGGAAAGTAGAGAAAACGAAACCCGGAAATGGGGGATCTGTACAGAACGAAGTCGTCTCGGACTATAACAGTGGGAGGGTTCATCTAGAAAAACAAAGTAGGGAGGAAAAGAAGGGGGAAACAACGCTCACCCTTCTCAGAGAAAGAAGAAAATCATTAGGAGGGAGGGGATAAAAAGGGATCCCCATTTTTAAGGCGTTAGGTGAATGCTTTTAGCCACCTTCGTGCCGGGGTCACATAGGCCGCAACGTTCAGAGGAGGAACTTTCCAGTGTCAGGGGTAACCGCGGCTGGAAAAGGGAGGAACTGGTTAAAAGAGTGGGTCTGGCAGTTTTCTACGCGTCATCCCCAAGTAGCAACGCAAAGGTGGCCGTGGTTATGGAGGGAGAGGGGAGAGAACAGTCAGAGTGGGCCCTCTGTCATTGTCTAGAAACATTGTGAAGGACAGAAAACGGGGACACTATGAGGAACGTTTCCAGGGAATCCACTACCGCTGTTGTCTTGGATAAGGGGATGGAAAGAAATATTCTCTTTCCCGTAGGACCGCGAACGTCCCTGGCTGTGGGGTGTGGCTTGAAGGGGCCCCATGCAGGTTTGGATGTCGGGGACCAACAGCTGGGAGAAAAGGACATCGCTTTGGATTGGGGGGGGGGGAGGAATTAAAGGAAACGGCGATCCGAAATTTGAAAAAACCGGGTGCAGGCCCGCTTGTCGCCTAAAGGGAGGGGAAAGAGGTGCAAAAAAAAACGGGAGTAGAAACTTAATAGATTCGGCTCGGAGAGAGCAACCGGAAAAGAGGAAGGAGGGGGGGGAACGGGTGATGGAGTTGGCATGGCGGCATGCAAAGATTGCACCGTACGTACTACGTCGACAAGGAGTCGCGAAAATTTCCGAGGGCGAAAAAAATAGAAGGGAGATGGTCAGAATCGACATAAATCCGGCCGGCCGGCAAGGGGTCTGACCCTGCGCGTAACCTATCAGATTGATTGGTCAAAAAAGTGGCCGTGGGGGCGCGGGGAGAAACAGAAAGACCGTAGGGAAAGGATAATACGATCGGACGGGTGGGTCAAGGCTCTTTACTGAAGTCTTAAAGCTAAAACTTTTGGACCGAGAAAGACAAAGACGGGGAGAATTCTTCCTGAATAGGTTTTATAGTGGTTTCTCCAAAAAACAGACTGTTAAAACGGGTCAGAATGGAGGGCCGGAAAGTCGACAGGCGATTCGAAAAAAGTGTGATTTCCATATGATTTGTGAGCGTGATATGGCCCGAGTAAGTTTGCGCCCGTTGCTTCCGCAGGGGGGAAAAAAGTTCGGGGGGGGCAGCCTGATCATGGGCCGCAGGGACTGGGGTGGAAAAAAGAACGAGTGGAAATGCAAATTGCTGGCTGGGCGTGTATGATCCGCCATGATAATTTCTCCACTCAAGGACCCTGAAAGGGGAGTGTTTAAATGGCCACGAAAGTGGGAAAGTTTAAGAGTAGGGGAGAGAAGGCTCCACCGCGAGCGGAAGGGAGTTGCAGTTAGACAGCGTCCGACTAAAGCGTGAACACCTACGGACGGCTAAAAGTGACTTTCACTAACGTTGGAGAGTGGGGAACGACGGGTGTGAAATTCTAGTCCAGGCAAAAAGAGAGCTCACTAAGAGTGGATAGGGGGTGGGACAGAAACCTGGTGATCACAGCCTTCCTGAAGAAAACTTTAAAGCCGGGGCACGGCTCTGCACGTCTGCGTAATGGGAGGTACGCTTGGAGCAAACTCAGGACCATAGAAGCAGCCAAGGAGAAAATCTGGCCCAATAAGACCGCTCCCTGAAGGGATGATGCGGCTTTAGGAATTAGCTCCTAAAAAGAACCACTAACTACAAAAGCCAATCAGGCGTAAGACCACTCCATTCTCAGGACTCGAAAGGAAAGGGGACCGTTCACTAACGCGGGGAGGGGAAAAAGGAATCAGGGCAGATGAAATTCTTGTACCTCGGTGAGGAGGCGTCAACGCTGCGAAGAAAAGGGCGACATTAAAGAATACGTCCCCATAGGTAAAGGGAGAGGAGAGGTTACGATCTAACTACCGAACAAGCTTGTGAAGGAATATCGGTGAACTCGGATTTTGAGCAAAACCGAAAGGAGCAAACCAGCCGCGTGGCGAGGGAAAGGGAGACTAAATAGGGGGGGGAGGAGGGGGGCAGGCAGAGGGGCCTTGAAACACAGTGTCTTGTTCGCAAAAATTTGGGGTAGGCTAGAGCTCCACACAAAGATTAATAGAGAAAGAAAGCGCATTACGTCAAAAGGAGGGTCTAAACTGTGCCTCAGGAAAAGGGTGGCGTCAATGGAACCCAGCCGCGAGGAAGCGAAAGCGCCGATAGAATTTTCCATAAGCCCCGCCGAGAGCTGCCCATGATAAAACGTGTGCTGTTCAACAAAGGGGAATAACTGCAAAGCGTGGGGCCGGAGGTAAGGAGGAATAGAGAGAGGAAAGAGGCCAGAGGGAAAGTGGTTTTCCGCGTCGTTCCTGGACCCCTGGTTCCGGAATCGTACGCAGCAATACCTGCGCGGGAACGATCAAAGAAGGAAGCAAAAAACGGGGGAAAGGGAAGGGAAAAACGAGCGCCGCGCGAATGCGAGGGTCGCGAGTCCCGATTTTGCATGTCAGAGGGATGGCTATCGAGCTCAATTTTCTCCCAAACGCAGAGAGACCGCGGGTCTAGATAAGATTGGGGGGGGAGCAAGATTTGGTCGAAAAAAGACTCTGGTCAGTTCCTGAGGTCATCATCAAATCCGACGCTGGACCAAGATGCCGTAAGACCTGGGAAGTGAACTGGCTTGAGGGGGCCCATGGGGATCTACACTCAGGGAAAAGACACTAGCTCCGTGATCTTATTTGGTGGGGGGGGAGAGCACGGTCGAATTCAAAAAAAGGTCGCGGCGATCCAGCAAAACGTTGAGGGCGGACAGTCCCGTCGACTATACGTAGGGGGGAAGGAACCGGCGATCGTCGGCGTATTTCCATCCTGATATCAGTCACCAAGGCGAAGTAGAAAAACTGATTCGAAAAAGTCATCAGAAGGGAAGTTCAAAGAAAGGGCAAGATATAGACGCATCGTGCCAGTATCATAAACAAAGATTATAAAAAAGGCAAGTTCCCCTTAAATGTAAAAAGGGGGGGAACAAAGGATAACAGAAAAAAGGATCATGAGACGTTTACACGGGGAATGGGGTCCTTTGGACAATCAGTAACGAAGAGGAGAACCTTCCAAGACGCAGTCTCGTCGAAAGATAAGCTAATCAAAAAAGTCTCAATCGCAGTAGCCTGAACAGCCATGAAAAAACCGGGGGGTGTTTACCATTTAGGGTGGAGTGGAGAAAAAACAATATGCGTATTAATAATTGACGCGAACAGTCTTCGGGGGGAGTGGACCACCGGAAAAAAGCACCGTATCGATCAGCTTCACGAGAAAACGAAGAAGGGGCAGTTGTGTAGAAGATTTAAAAAAAAACGACTCGGGTAGACGCGTGGACTCTAACGAACTCGGTTGAAAAAGCATCCCGGGGGATGATCGGTTCATGTGTCAGCTCAGGATGGGAGGGAAGTATGGACGCCCAATCTTCCGGAGGGAACTGATAGTTTTTCTTACCTTCTACGTGTTCCCGCCGGGCCTTGTTGCACCAGGATGGACAGTTCCGGGGGGGAAAAAGAATTGCATCCCCCAGCATCAAAAACTAAAGTTCAATCCGCGGAAAGGCAGCGCGCCGAAAAGTCCATTAAGTTCGAAAAGAAAGGAAGATGGAAAGGGGAAAAAAGGCCTAAGAAGCGGGAAAAACAAGTGCGTCAAAAGAGGGCAGGTAGGTGAAAAAATCACATCTCATGACCAAGACTCGCAACACGCTGGTCACCAGACATCAAACTTCATGGGAGGGGAAGATACCAGCACAACCAAGCGGGGAAGTCGCTGGACTACGGAAAGAGTGATCCCGTCTTCCTGAGATGAAGATGTGAAATAAATGACGGAGAACGTAGTTGAAGGGAGGGGAAAACTGCAAGGGAAAGAGTTTAAATGCAAAGACTATAATTCAAATGCCCAAAGAAATAATGGAAAACGAGATTGTAGCGAGGGAGGGGGGACATAGAAAACCCAACTTTAATCCAGCTTTATGGAAAAAGTGGGGGATACGTGCGGACAATGCCATCCCACGAGCCAGAACCAGGCGACAACAGAAAAAGCGTTAACGCTTCCAGTTCCAACAGAAGGAAACGTTTAAAGAGCAATAGGTGGGAAAAAGGGAACTAAGGGGACTGGAAAAAGGTGGACACTCACAGAACCGATTGGTGCGGTATAAAAACGAATGCATCGGGCGGAGCTTAGGAAATGAGTCATTGATGAGGGGGGGGGTAAGAAAGCCTCACAAAAAAGGGGGAAGAGGAATAGGAGCAAAGCCATCACCGGGCTCCTAAGTACGTCACTCCTAGTCTTCGTTCTTGCCGACCGTATCCAAAATCTTTTCCGAGGTGAGGGGGGAGAAGGGAAACATTGGGACGACAACGTGCGGGCCGGTGGTAACCACCTAGTGCGAGCGTTCGCGGTGGGAAGTTCAGGGTACCAAATGTAAGCGTGCAGACCGAAGGTCAGTTTTGGGGTCAGTGGGGGTCTAAGAAAGGCACCACACAGGGAAAAAAAAAGGGAGAAAGGGGGAGGGGGTGAGCAGCGAAACTTCAAGTTATCGCTTCTGCATTGCGCATGAAAGGGGGGAATGATCAACTCTGGGGAAAGGGTGATCCGTCCCTCAAAAGAAAGGGTAGGGAGGAAAATGTAGTCAATGTCGGAGGCCGCTGTCTGGGCACTATGGCGTTCCCGCGCCGAAAGCTGTGGGGGGGAGGGGGGGGGAAGGGAGCGGCACGAGTTTTGGTGCGGGGGCAACACGGGGGGGGGACGAGGCAAGGACGTTGATTTGGGCGTTTAAGTTCCTACGACCGTGATTGCCCGGGGCTTGAACCTCTCGGCGGCCTGAAGGGGGGGAGTTGGCAGGCATTATGAAGTGCTCGACCGGCTTTGCGAATCGGGGGGCAGGGGCACAAGGGACGAGGGGGGCCGCTGAGCGTGGTGACAGGGGGAGGGGGAGGGGGCTGGGGAGTTTTCCATTGTCATGGCCAACAAAAAAAAAGAACATGGAGCACCAGAGGCGGACGAAAAAAGTAAAAGAAAGGGCTGAAAAACCTCTAGAGCGCATCGGGGGTGGCGTCATCACTGTTGTCAGGGGACATCAGGTCATATGACCAGCAAACCGGGGAGTACCGTATGAGGGGGGCAACAAGGCCATTTAACGAAAATTCTCATACTCGGAGACGCCAGAGGACGCAAGCGCTTGCGTGAAGATGGCGTTTTGAAAAAAAGAGCGAAAAATAACCACGACGACGGAAATAGTCCGCAGAGGAGAGCGTTCACTTGAAGTTGGAATATTGGGGGTGTAACCAGAACACATAAACCACCGTTTAGACTGGCTGGGGGAAAAAACTGGGAGACGGGAGAGGGCTCTGTTGGGGGAAGAGGGGGTCATAGCAGGAGGGCAGGGTTCAGTAGGAGGGTAGTGGAGGTGACGGCCCTGCTTTTCTAGGAAATCAGTGGGGGGGAGCGGGAGCATGGAAGGACGGGGAGGACGGGGGCCTAAACGCTAAGTACAGAAAAGTCAGTTGTATCAAAAAACTAGGTGGTATTTATCGCCAGGGTAGCAAAACTAGGAGGCCTTACCGTGCTTGTTATCCCAAGAATTGAGGATTGAAGTATAGGACGGGAAACCCCGCGCGGAAGGATTGGAGGGGGGGAACTGAGGAAAAAAAAGAAACTACGTCCTCCTCCCTACGTCAGGGCGAAAGTGTCCGCGGAATACCGTGGAGGTATCGCCGCGACCGGGGTGCCCGACAGGCTATACAAAAAAGAGAAAGAGAACGCGGAAGTGGGTGAAAGACACGGGAAAGGGGGGGTGGATTGTAAATCGCCGACGGCCTGGGCAAACTCAAGCACGGAGCGCTGGGCGTTGCGGTTAAAATTGCGTGGCGCAACGAAGACAAACCTCGGAGGGAAAGGAGGAAAAAATCAGGGGTCATCAGGCACCAAGAGTAGACGAGAAAGGCCGGAGAGCAAACTTTGAATGACAACCAGCCCACTACAAGACCCCATCGGTCTTCGCGACCCTCCCGGGCGCCAGGAAGGAGACTAGGGACGGCCTTCTGTTGAGAACGGAGCGGTGGCGCGGGAGGAATCTGGAAAAAGGAAACGGTTAAAAGTCCGGCGGGCTCGAAAGTGCAAAGGAATCGTCCAAAACCATGTGAACAAGGGAGAGTTGTGCGAAGGGGAGAGAGGTATCGGAACGACCAATCTTTGGACGGGCAGGGAAGTCAGGTGAAAGAAAAAACTGGGGTGCAGGGGAGCCACGAGACCGAGGGGCGTAGGAAAATTCGATCCCGTACCTTTCGGCGCGCTTTTGGTCCTTGTGAAAAAAGAAAAAAGAGGGGACGCAAGGGAGAAACGCATTGGGGGGCTGTAATGGGAG
>Ga0179593_1371611_pt1 | contig 19975 bp, 20 predicted proteins | sample CZODoug2_1_08_16_FD_185931 | JGI IMG/M metagenome (GOLD analysis project Ga0179593, IMG submission 185931) | Vadose zone soil fungal communities from Angelo Coast Range Reserve, California, USA - CZODoug2_1_08_16fungal (PacBio error correction) | ecosystem: Environmental > Terrestrial > Soil >...
TCAACCTCCGCATTAGACAGTGAAAGGAAGCGTAGGTCATATGCTTAGTCCTGCAAATTTCGAAGTCGGGGGGGGGAAAAAGTTGGAACAGGGGGTGGGGGAATCCAGGAGAGAGGAGCGTTGTAGAAGAACGGCCTCGCCGACGGTGACGGGAGAGGTGAATCAAGAAAAACGTTACGGGGCCTCAACTCGGGAGACCGGGGAATAAATCTCGGGAGAAGTCGAGGTAGGGGAGGTCAAAGCAATTAATGTCAGGGGGGAGTTCCGCTCGTGGGGTTGGTAGGGTCAAGGAGAAGAAGCTCCTTTGTCTTGCCAGTAGCGGGGGGGGGGAAAAGGGAGAAACGCGTAATCCAAGGAAGTGGAGATCGATCTCCGTCTTGGCTAAAAGCTAAATCACTCACTCAATCTTAGTCCGAAAGGGTGGGAGGGTCGCGGCTTGCCAGTGATCACGAGAAACGGAAGGGAGGCCAGCAAAGGACGAGACCCATCGGCAATTGGGTCTCTACGCCGAGAGGAGGGAGGTTCAAGAAAAAAGGAAGAGGGCGAATACTAGATCTCATAGGGGAGTCCGGACAACCGCCGAGGACTCGTGTCGAGCCCAGACGAGGCGGAAGGGCCCCAGCTATTCCAAAACAGCGCCCCTTCTGTGGATGTTGGTCCCACAAACGAAGGACGGGGAGGGGGAGGAGGGCGCTCGGCTGCCTTCTGGCGCCGGTCAGGGAGGACAAAGAGAAGTAAGTTTTCCCAAAAGAAACGACTAACCGTCCCAATCAGGGGCGCAATGTCAAACTTAGTCCTACGCCGAAAAAGGTCAAAACGAGAAAAAGGTTCGACGGAGGGGGGGTGCGATGGTACGAGGGCTGTGGGTGAAAAGTACACGGGGCCGTCGGGAGGATGCCCGTTCAGCTTACCGACTACTCGTTGAAAAAAAGAGTCGGGGTGAAGGGCGAGCCATGCTGCACGCCCGAGAGAGAGAAATCAAAGAAAACTCAGCCGCGTGGGGAGAACATCTGAGCCCCAGCCGAGAGAACTCTCCTCTTCCGAAGAGGAACAAAAAACCGACGCAAGACTAGGAGAAGGACCAAGGACCAACACCTCAAACACCGCGCTTAAGAATAGGTGTCGCGTTCGATCTGGGCGCACATCGTCTGCACGATCTTCACCTAGCGCTTGCAGAAAAAAGCGCCTAAAAAAAAAACCGCCCCATCTTCGGTACCAGCGGAAGCCGGGCGCGAAACTCCTCTGCCTCTCTCGGGGGTCTACCTACATGAAGGACTCTAGCAGGAAAACTTAACCATAGAAGCCCTCGCAGTAGATGAAATCCGAAATTATTCTCGGGGACGGAGGAAAGCAAGCACGGCAATCAGGTCGTGAAAAAATTGCGGGGCACTTCCGAAGAGAAAGGGGAGGGCTGGCTATACTCGAATTGGGATTAGAGGAAAGGGAAAAGAATTAAGGGAGGGAGAGGTTCAAGGAGAGAGCAGAATCTCGTCGCTGGGTATAGCTTTCCCTTTGAGGATCGAGAAAGGCAAAAAACCACTCAATGTGAAAGGGTGGATGCCGTAAGATCGGACTTCTTGAGGAGGGGAGAACTCCTCTACTCGAGTCAGGTATCACGTACTGGAAACGGGGGGCCTGGAACATCTTCCAAGCGAGAAACTAAACAGGAAGTCAGATTCACTCGAAGAAAAGAATATCTGGCAAAACATTCTTCTCCCAAGGGAAAGAAGTATAAGGGCCGGACAAGGAACCAGCCCAAGAGCAGAAAAAGTCAGTTTCTGTGCAACAGGAAAGCAAAAGAAAAGAAACCGACAGGAGGCCGCCTAGCGAGGAGGGGAATGCAAAGAGGCGACGACCCGGAGCGTATCGCGGGGTGCAAAAGTGCGTGGGACTGGGTACGAAGCGAGGATTGCAACATACTTTGAAGGTCCAGGCAAAAACCATTTCCGTAACTGAGATAACCGGGAGAGATCATCCCTTCTCATATTCCAAGCGCCGTAACTACCAAAAGAGGGGGAATCAGACGGAGCTAACGTTCGTCACCTGGAGATGGGAACATCTTTCAGTGGGTTCGTAGTTATCATTTAAGAAGTAAGTGGGCTAGGGGGAAAAAGTCGAGAAAAAACAGGACGTTGGCAGAAAAAAGATGTATCGGGATAAGAGGGAAAAGAAACAAAAAGAGCAAGAGGAAACAAAGACTTCATGAACGGGAACCCACCGAGCCCAAAAAAAAAAAAAAAAAAAATAAAACAAGTCGGAGGCCCCATCTGCAACTCCTATTCCAATCCTCGGGTGGACACAACCGGCTGAGATTAGGTGGGGCCCCATTAATCTGAGAAACAAACGTGGGACTAAAGGGAGAGACTAGGCGACGACTCAAACTTGTAAAGAACGCGCTGAAGGGGGGAAACAAGGGAACGTGTTAGGACTGCTCCTGATAGGAAGCATGTAAGCGCGCTGGTACCAGGTAATGGTACTCTCACAAGGGGAGGGGGAGCGCACGAGGCAATGGGTGGTCGGCTCACTAAAAAAAAGACACAAAGAATCACCTACTGCAGGGGTGACGTACTAATGTATAGTTGTCGCGGGCTCACCATGTGCAAGACGACACAGGGGACCCAAGGAGATATGCAAGTAACAGTCCTCTCTCTGCAATCAGAGAGGTGTGGGGCTGTGTGACAAAGGGAGAAAGAAGTAAGAAGACGTCCCTGCATTGAGGAGGAGACGTAAAAAACGGGTACGGGGGGGCGGGGTTCGGTTTAAACCGGTGGGAAGGGGAGCACCTGCACGAGAGGAGAAAAAAATGAGATATCAATCTTTCTAAAAAATCAACTATCGCGACCCTGGGACTGCCATGTTAAGGAACCCTCGAAGGGCGGGGGGTGCGGGGGGGGTAGGGTGGGGGGGGGGGGGGGGGGTGTCTAACATCACTCGTGGTGTTGAACTTATGAAGCAGCACAGGGGACAAGCAGCATTCGATTGGCTGAAAAAAAAAAAGTCCGACCGTTTTTGACGAAAACAACCCGAGCCTGAAAAATTAAACCTAAGGATTAACAGGATGCGGTGGTGAAAAAGTCTTTGAGCCAGCAGTAGATTGAACTAGTAGCTACACGAACGAAGGCATATAGTCGTACTGTTTTCCATCCTAAAAAAAAAAAAAAAAAAGCTTGAATGCCCCGGAGTAGACTAGGGCCGCGGGACGGATTGACCACGCGCGAAAAATCTTATGATCAAATTTCCTGGGGTAAAATCAGCAAAGAGGAAAAAAAAGCGAACAACTCCAGAGCGAGATCAAAACCCCGAAAAATTGAGAGGATTCTCTAAACAAAAAAGGGGGGGCAAACGGAGGTTGAAATCTCACGCAGAGTGGGTCTTCATAAAAACGGCATCTGGAGTAAAAAAGTTTAAGCTTCCTCTGAGATATACGGACACATCGTCTAACGAAGGGAAGAAGGGGCGGCTTAATCGAGGGAACGGCGAGTCCCGGGATGAACGTCGGGCGAAAGAAACGTCGGTGATTATTATAGTCGTTACTGCAATCAAAAAGAAAAAAGAGGGAAGAATAGGGACTGGAAGTTAACACGGTGAAACAAAACATAAGGGACTCACAGAGTCGGGGGCCTTGTGAATCGGGTCGCTAGGTTAAACAGTACAACTCACGGGGGGTCGCCGCATTGATTTCAGGAGAGGGGGGGGGGTGACAAACATCTCAGCGAACATCAGACAAGTGGGTTCTACAAAAAAAAAGGAGCACAAGGTCGGGAACGTAAATTAAGCCAGTGCCTTATCTGACGGGCTGGGGGGGGGAAGTAAACAAATCTTATGCGCGAGAAAGGTGCTGCAACAGCTAGCGGTACAAAAAAAAAGGGTCGAAAAAAAACGAGACCAAACCGAAAAAGGTTGAAAAAAGGGAGGAGAAGCCAGAGGCATTACTTCATGACGGGCGGAGGGAGAGGTCTTATTATGCAGCACATCTACTCTCCCGGGAAAATTGGCAAAGAGCAAGCAGTATAGAGGAGACGTCAGGCGGTGTCACAAACAAAGAGACTGGTGAGAAAAAGGGATCACGCGGCCCCTATACTAGTACTTAAAATAGGGTCGGGCCTAGTATCGCTGAACGGGGCAAGGATTAGAGGGACTTCTTTGAGCGGGGGCCGGATCGGAAATACTGGGCAACCTTTGCCTTCTCTCTCAGGAACGGCGAGTACTGTCCTCTCGGAACGGGTCATGATTAACCAGGTTAGGGCGGTTGGAGGTCGCTCTTGGAAAAGGAGACTCTAGAAGGTGAGAAGAAAGAGTTTTCGCCGGGGCCGAAGGTGGGGAGGGGAGGTATTCTGGGCGAGAATGGGGTTCGTAGTGCGTGTAAGTTCGAATTTCAAGCATTCGTCCTGTAGTAGTGAGATGAGGGGGGGGCGCCGTCTTGCTTCTGCCGGGGGTCCTCGGGGGACAAAAACAGGAAGGGGAAGGTCTGAGAGGGTCAAAATCCGTCAGCGGAGATCCAAAACATTAGCTCGCGTGAAAGGAAAAGAAAACAACAAAACAAAAAAAAAAAACCACCCAGAGGCAAGAGATACTGGTATAACGGGAGCTCTTCACGGAAAGAAAAAGGTACCCTACGGGAACGAAAACGAAACATGGCCTCATTTCGAGTGAAGCTCCCGCTTCGCTTCGCGCTAGTCAGATCGGATAAAAGAGGAAGAGGAAAAAGGAGTGGATCGGGCCAGAGGTACCGAGGGAAAGATTTAGTGCCGGGAATCGGTGTGAGTGATAAGAAGAGACGTCTCTATAAGCAGAGCTCGGAAAGCGGATTAAGGGGCTCGCGAGCCTCAAACCGCTTGCTTCTCTCGGGGTGCATGAGGCCGACGTCAGGCGAGAAGGAGGCAGTTTTTAACGTTCTTCGGGAGAGTCAAACATGGCGGAAGGAAAAGGGGCAGAAAAGAGCGCTGGCATTGGATCACTTAGGCCGTCTGGAGAAAATTGAGGAAGGAGGGTGGAAAAAACGGACATTCGAGGGGGAGTGGCCCTCGCGTAACCGGACTTCCTCTCTCAACAAACTCTGGTACAGGGATCTCTGAACACGTAAAGGGAGAAAACTTAAAGGCAAGGTTTCCTGCTTTTGGTTTGGCGGCTCAAGCGGATCAGAGAGAGCAACCATACGGCAAGGAGTAGGGGTATGGAAGTCTGTAGCATCGCTCTGAACACTAAGGGGAAAAGCAGGACGAATATCAGCGATGCGGACCAAGGAGAAGACTGCTGCGCTAAGAACGATAGACACGCACCTTCTCGTCTGAACAGGAAAACGAAGACTGCTCTATCCGACACTCCAAGCGCAGCAGCGAACGAGGAGGGATCTCGGGTTTTTTGGTAAGTCTCATACAAAATTACGGGATCAAAGAAAGGACGCCAGCTGTTTAGGGGGAGGGGGGGAAAGGAAAAGTACTGGAATTCACGAAGCCGCAATAAGGAAGGGGGGGAAAAAGGTCGAGAGCCGTCGGAACCGGCTCTCATTGCCTCTGGTAATACTAATTCACCTGGGAGGAGAAAAAGGAGTCTGGAAAGGAGATGAAAAGACAAAAAGACCGCGGCCGACGCGGGGGGGAGACCATCTAAGATAAACATAGAAGAAGAGGGGGCTGGCTAGGGGAGTTCAAAAGTTGATTCTTAGTTCCGTCCGATTAGTGCTAGCGATTATGCTTCGGTACGGAAAAACAGGAGAAAGAGGGGAAAACGCAGGGAGAGATCGGCCGGGGACGCCTAATTGGGTCGCTTGGTCGTTAGACATGATCCGGGAGAACAACGTCGATTGAGGCGAAATGGGGGGAGCAAGTCGAAAATGGGAAAAGAGCCTTCCTCTAATTCCGGACTTCGTAATCAAAAAACCGAAACCAAAGGAACAAAAGAAGGGACTAACGAAAGGTTCGCTTTCTTCTTCATTTAGAAGACGAAATGCGCCATGAGATGCAGTGGCCTGTTATTGGGGGGGGGGGTGGGGGGGGGGGGGGGGGGGTGGGCGGCCGTTCGTTCCTTGGATACCTGAAGTTCGTCTCCTATTCACCTCAACTTCTCGAAGCGCCGCCGCGCCGCGCCAGAAGGGGGGGCATTACTCACCTGCGGCAGTTAAAGGAAAAAAAGGGTACCTCGCAGATCGCAAACTAAGCACAAGAGGAGGGTCTCGAACAAAGAGCGTCGGAAAGCCATTGAGAGGGCGGCGAGGGGGGGGGGGGGGTTTGGGGGGGGGGGGGGGGGGGGGGGGGGGTGGCGGTTTGGGGTACGTTTAAGAAAAAGGGGGAAGCTCCTGGCCTCTAGAGGGCGGAGTAAACAAACTGGCGCTATGGAGGGGAGTGCAGGGGACGGGTGCTAAGGGGGTGAAACAGACGGCCAACTCAATTACTAGGCTACTTGTTATATGCAGGATCACAAAATAGAGCCACAAGAGGAAACTGTCTTTAGGAAGACGGAAGGAACGGCACTTAAGGAAATTCGCGTCTCTCATTAAGACGAAACGCAACTCAGAAAAGAAGCAAAAGGCCTGCAACTAGCTGGGGGGGGGGGGGGTTGTTGTGGGGTTTTCTGGACCTATTGAAACGAGCGTTAACGGGAGGGGGGGGAGCTTTACGGGAGGAAAACGCCGTCTCGAGATAAGAGATCGACCGTCACCACAATCAAGGTGGAGAGACCACTCACGATGACAGTGAAGAACGTCCAACCTCCCGAACCAAGCGCGCCCTTTGGGGCGCAACGGACTCATCAGACGTGTTGAACCTACTCGTCAAAACGCATGCTCGGAAAACAAAAAAACAAGAGGGAAGGGAAGAGAGATGAGAAACACAACGGGGGCATGATCTCCATTGTCGGGACGGATATAGGGTCGAGTCTCATCAAGGATTATCCGGCCCAAAGTTCGAGGGTGGGGTGTCGGAGCGTAGTGGAATGACAAAAAGCTCTATGGACTTTGAAGACTTCGCTCCTACGGGGGGGGAACGTGGCGAGAGAAGTAGAAGAGTTCCGAAACGGCCTCCATCTTAAAGGGAACGAAGAGGGTAGAATACGAGGGGGGGGATAAATCTGCAGGAATGTCGACTTGAAACGGTGACCGCACGTTGGTGTCGAGGGCAGAAGCAAGATCGGCGAAAAAAAATGGAAAGGAGAACGGGGGGAAAAGTAGGTTGAGAAAGAGAAGTGCTCTCGTGACGACGCTCGAAAAAGCAATCAGTCGCCGAGAGGCGGTGAAGGTCCGACTTGGAACAGCACGAGACACAAAGCTTGAATCTGGGCGACGAAAGAAGGTGGAGGTTGGACAAAAAAAAAAAAGAACCAGCGGATAGGTCTGTTCACGACAAAGAACAAAAAAAAAAAAAGACGGTGGAATAGCTGCTCAGAGGGAAGGGAGGTTAGGAATATCCCGGGGTAAAACCCGCTCTGAGTAGTGCCACCAGCAAGGGGGAGAGGAGGGATGGGGGAAAGATCGCCTTCGCGGCTTGGGACAAGTGGCGTCACAAATCACGGTGGTGCGATGCGGACAAGAAGGCAGTCACGGCGGTCAAGAGGGGAGGAAAGAGGGGCGACCGAAGTACAGGAAGGTGTCCAATCCGAATGGGAGCCGCCACTCCTGGAGTCAGGTTCTTCGTAAGAGAAATCACAACTCGAAGGTTCCCTCGAATGGTAGGAAATGGGGTGGGGGAATGGTTGACGATGGGGGTTTTCAGAAGGACGAGTACAGAGGCAGGGTCGGGCTCAGGGATCCAAAAAGATCTGCAGACCGAAAACGCGTACCCCGGTGGGTCCGCGAGCAAGGGGCGCAAAAAGCAAAATCACGAGGGAAAGGAACGAAGTCTATCCGCCTCAGAAGAAAAGATCTGAGCTCCTCTCAAGGCCTCACATGCGCCCCCAGTCCGGAAATACTAGCTACCGTGGAAAAGCAAAAAACAAAATAGAGCTCACAATCAAAGTAACGATAACCGCTAACAAAACGAGAAAGAGGCTCGCTGCCAGATCCGAAGTTGGGGCGTTCGGCTCCCATAGTATAAAGGGAAGTCGCTAGGAAGGGGCGAGAAAAAAGAAGGAGAGCGGGCCTGCCCATTAGGTCGTAAGAAGACGGGCCGGGCCGGAGGCGGAATTCCGGGAAAAGGAATCTCACGTCCCTAGCGGCGATTCGGGAAGCCCCGAGAGGGAGAGAGTCGTAGGATAATCAAAAAAGAAGGACGAGTCAGGAAAAAAACTCAACGGGGGGGAGAGAACCTCAAAAAACCTGTCTATGCCAAGCTTCAAACCGGTTAAAAAAAGAAAGTCGTAAAGAGCCTGTGCGTCTCCTAAAGTGAGTCTTCCTTCTGAGGGGTCCGCTAGATCTCTAGCCGGAGATCGGGCACCATAGTTGAGGCTGCATAAAGGAAGCGATCACTTAAGTTTGATCAAGAGAACTGAGAGGGAAAAAACTCCGGCGACGGCTAATTTGAGCACGTAACGGTCATCTAAGGGGAAAAGAGTAAAGCAGTACGTCATAAAAAGGGGTCCCGCGAGGGGGGGAACTAAATACGAAGGGTCCCACAAATGGACTATTCATCCTAAAAGTGAAGATCATCAGTAAAAAAGGGCAAGACGGTCAAGGGGACTGTCTTAACTACGACGAACAAAAAGGGGGACATGCGAAACGAGCGAGGAGACATCCCCGAGAGGCCTCCCTTCGATCTGATAACACCTAGGTTTCCGCGAAGCGGAGTCAGACGTCTCTTCAGTCATGACACAGGGAAGGGAAATAACATCTCTGCAATCAAAGACCACTCATCATGATTAATGGGGTGCTGGGGCTTCAACAGCTTCTTTTAAAAAGAAAATCACGTGAGGAGCAAAAGAATGTGAGAGTTTCGGGTCCGGAGTCATTAAAATTAAGAAGGAAGAGCGAGTGAAATCCGTTCGCTCCAAAAAGGTTGCAAAGAACAGATGGGGCCTGGGGGAAGAAGGAAAGAATTCATAGATCATGCCCGACCACTAAGCGTAGACCCAAGGAACGAATATCAGCCAAGGTCATTCATCATTCCAATCAGGTAGAAGGGGGGAATCCCAACAAACCGGGTCAAGAGAGAAAACGTCGAACAAGCAACAAAAGGAAGAGCCTATAAGGACACTTCCTAAGTGAACAAGGGAAAGGAAGTGTACCAGGCAAGGGGTCGAGAGGACGCAAGATATTCATATCATATAATCTGGAAGTGACCGATCCCAAATAGTCGGTAGGGGAAGACGGGAGGGAATGAGCCACAGAAAACCCTATCAAAGAGGAACGTTGGGAAATTATCGAGGGAGGGTGATCAAACAAATGACCTCAAGAAAGATAAGGACATACTTGCCGAGGAGACGCAAAAGGAGAGGGGTTCAAGGTTTTTCCGTTAATCAAAAAGAAGCGGAAGAGCCGAAGCCTGAGATCCGGACTCAAAATAACGGCGGGAGGCTTTGGGTTCTTCATTATAAAAGGATTGCAGGGGAAGAACCAGAGAGCCCTTATCATAAGGCGGGCCCAGGCAGCGATACAGGGGGGCATGGAATCAGCGTACTTCGTAGATGGGGGGCAACAAAACTCGTGTCTTTTGAATGAGGTACCCGGTGAAGCGCCGACGACTAGCCATTGAGTCAAAACATGCAAGCGGGTTAGACCTCACAACAGCGCGACCCGGCGATGGAAGAAAAGAGACTTTTAGAACAGGGATAGGGGGTGAATCAAGGACTAAGTCCCAGACGGAGAGGGAAAAGCGGGGGGGCGGCGTATCAAGAGAAAAGGAAAAGAGATAACAAGCTTGACCTGTCGCCCTACAGTTCATGTACGGCTCCCTCAGGGGTTTGAGAAAAAAAGGGGAGGCACAAGGGGGGGGGGGGGGGGGGGGGGGGGGGGGGGGGGGGGGGGGGGGGGGGGGGGGGGTGGGGGGGGGGGGGTGTGGGGTTGTGGAATGTGGGGGGGGGGGGGGGGGGGGGGGGGGGGGGGGGGGGGGGGGGGGGGGGGGGGGGGGAGGGGGGGGGGGGGGGGGGGGGGGGGGGGGGGGGGGGGGGGGGAGGCGGGGGGGGGGGGGGGGGCTGGGGGGTGGGGGGGGGGGGGGGGGGGGGGGGGGGGGGGGGGGGGGGGGGGGGGGGGGGGGGGGGGGGGGGGGGGGGGGGGGGGCGGGGGGGGGTGGGGGGGGGGGGGTGGGGTGGGGGGGGGGGGGGGGGGGGGGGGGGGGGGGGGGTCTCCAGCTTAGACATCCACCTACAAACACCACGCCAGCTCATGGAAGATATCCGGTTGGGGGTGGTAGCGAATATCTAAAAGTACGGAGGAGAAAGAAGAGATCCTAACTCCATAAGCTTCATCTCTCTTTCGTGGGGTAAGTCGTGTTCAGGGAGGATCCACGCTTGGCTAGGTGCGCGCGGTCTGTCCTGAGCGAAAATATAGAAAACGCGGATGAGAGGGGAAGAACTTCAAGGTGAAAAAAAAAAGGCGGGCGGAAAAGGTCTCAGTTATCTCACTCAGAAGGGACAATCCTCTTCTTAGTGGAACTGTTCACAAAAGAATCAACAGATCGTCTTTGAAGGGGAAATTAGTCGAGGGGTGGGGCTCACATCCTCCGTCACAAAAGGGTTCGAATCACTGAGGGCGGAGGGTTGAAGTACTACAGAGACGAAAACTAACGAAGGGGGGGGGGCTACAAATCCCTCGGGGCAGTAAGTAGATGATCCAGGCCAGTACGGCAGTCTCTGAAAAAATGGGTTATCGCGCGAGAATACGAATGGGCGGCTGAGTCTCAAGATCTCAGACGAAAAACCTCCCTACCACGAAGTTACACCGGATAAAACGTTAAGGTTCGGCGGGACACACAGAGGTTGAGTACAGACAGCAATCAGAATGCGAGCACGTGCGCATTGCAGATATTTAGGTATAGCCAAAGTGCGGAGGGGCAGTATTTTTGAACTAATGAATGAACTAGACGCTAAGGTAAAGTGTACGTGGGGGGGGGAGGGGGAGATCTCGAAAGGAGATCGCTCTCAAGGCGGGAAAAAGGCGGCATCGGGTGGGAAAATCGGAAAAAAAACTTCAGACGCGGGTTTGAACATCCGAAAGCAAGGAGTCGCAAGCAACGGTAAGTGTCAGGAGCTTGGAAAGCCAGGGAGGAGCTCGTAGCAGAAAAAAAGGAGTTGTAGAGTCGCTCCTGATATCTGAAGAAAGACAGGGTGAGAGGGGGAGTGAAGTAGGAATGATGGTAGCTCAGGGGAGGACTAAAAGGGCTCATCAAAAGGGGGTTGTTGCTCTGTATTCAGAGGTCGAAGTAAGAGATCGGCAAGAGGCCCACAGTCGAGGGAGTAACCTCTGCGATCAAAAGGGTGGTTATCAAAATCAAACAAACTTTATAAACAAGGCGAAATGATCAATAAGGGTAAAACGGAAAACTCGATCTCCGGGGGGAAGTTAGATCCCGCGAGGCCATCACTCGGGGAGGAGCGGTGACGCAGATCCGGAGACAAAAACTAAGAGATTGACTTGGAGTCTCGAAACATTATCGGAGAGTCACGTAAGGAGGGGTTAGGCTCCTGCAAGCAGGAACGTGTCGGGATACTCGCTCTCGGACACCAAGGCCTGCAGTGAAGGGTTCGAGCCGCACCCGCGGGGGATTACGCTCGGGGATAGAGAAATCGGCGAAGTATCCGGGAAGGTTTTCGGTCTGTCTGCTGGCAAAAGAAAATGAAAGACTGATCGAAAGGGGGGAGTACGGAGTCGCCGCACTTGTGGGTGCAAAAAGTGATCTAGGAAAGGAGGACTTCTCAGAGTGGCAATCGCGCCTTCGACAAGTATCCGGGAGAAAAGGGGGAAGCAGCATCTGCCGTAAACTCACAATGGATCGGAACGCCGGCAGGGGGGGGGGTCTCCTCGCCCTCCGGGCTAGAGCTCCACAGGGGTAGGGGGGGGTCGGGAATAGAGAGATAGGGGGGGGGGGGGGGGGGGGGGGGGGGGGGGAAAAGGGGGCACGAGGGGAAACAGCGCGTATCTACTTCTAAGCGGACCTACTAACGCAGGACTTTCTCTCAAGCGCAACGCATGCGCGTGGGGACTACACAAAAGGTCAAAAACGGTCAACAAAATTCACCAACAGCGAGAGGGACTCGTGGCGTTGGTTTGTGAACGAGGCCAGGAATCCCGGAAAAAAGTATCGTACTCCTATAATTGCAACATTGGAAGTAAAGATGCGATCCGGGCTTAATGAGGGAGGGCGTCGCGAGAAAAGAAACTCCATGTAGAAGAGGGGACGAAAGACGGGGACCTGAAAAAGCGACTCCTTGCGTCTCAGAAAAAAGAGCAGAAGGAAGAGAAACCGAGCTGACTTTTTTCCTAAATATCTAGACGATTCGGATCAAGAAGCAGCCAGTCTTAGTTGGAGTCTGGGGGAGAAAAAACTGCCGTTCCAGGGAGTGCGTATGGATGGGAGTAAACGAGGAGGGGGGGATGTGTAACCTGGCTTCCTGTGGCTCTATGAGAAGTCGGCTGAGGAAAGAGGGATCGCAGCGTCTTCCTCAGAAGGAAAAGCAGGGGGGTAAGCAGACGTAGCCTAGTTGTCGAAGAAGTAGCGGGGGTAAAAAAAGAAACGCCAGGGAGGCGGGGTCATGCCACCCACATGCCTCGTCACAGCGCCACCAAAAAGGAAAAAAGGGAAGGAAAGGTCTCGTCTAGATGGCGAAGACGAAAAAACCTAAGGGAGACCAGGAGCTTCGGAGTGGCTGAGGGAACCAACGTGGCGAAGTAGTGTTAACTTCAGAGGGGAGAGGTCCGACTTAAAAGCCACTTCAACTACCAACTCAGCCCCCCCACCCCCCACAGCTCCTCCTGAGTACTCTTAGAGCCACCATGGGGTCGAGCAAAGACTCAAACTTCCCACAAGGACGTTCCCGCGATAAACCGCGTGGCCTCATCAAGACTATACCCATATCTTAAGAGGTATAAGGCCGAAAAGCGAACGGAAGAAGCTCTCTCGAAAGTCGTTCTGAGGACAAAAGCTTCTCTATGGGCTTCACATTGCGAAGGGTGTCTAGCGTTCAGGATAAAGAAAACTCAAAAACGACTTAAAAAAGGCAGGACTTGATGTTAGAGGAGGTCAGTCCAAAAAACTGAGTCACTCTAGCTGAGACAAACACGTTCGCGTCGTACCGTTCCTCATCTGCGACTGAGAGAAACAACTCGAAACCACAGGAAGAAAAGGACAGGAAGGGAAAGAGTCAGTGCGATCTACACCTCTTCGTTCACGGGCGAAGAGATGGGGCCGTCGGGATTTGCAACTAGGCTCGAGAAGAAAGCCAAGAAGGCCGCACAAAGGTCGGCTAGGCCGTTCATCTAATCTTAAGTGAATTCGAAAAACTAAACGTCCGAATCTATTTGAAGACAGGGAAGAAAGAAATGCTGTGAGGGACCTACGTCTCACTGGCGAAATACGGAGGAATCGCACTCACAAAACGGAGGAGGATAAAAAAAAAGAAAGAGAGAGATGAACAGCAGGACGCCATGATACGAGTCACAGTCAGAAAGGGGGAAAAAACATGAGGCAGAGGGAGCCCAAACTGGTCGCGCGGTGGGTGGGGAGGGAGTGAGGACGCTACAGTGGTAAGGATCAGTCGGAAGGCTTTAAGGAGAGCCTCGGGTGACGTCGGTCGGCTAGAGGGAAGACGTGAGGCCATCCCTCAAAAAAGCGCCAGAGAGATAAGACGTAGAGCGGATTCATGCAGAATGTAAAAACGCGTGGAAGGGGCGGGAGGGACTTTGGGGTGAGAGAAGGGCTCGAAGCGCAGATGGGACTTCATCTCGCGAACGCAAAGTTAAAAAAACAGGAGGGGGGATCTCTAGTTCGGTTCAAGACGCTAAATAGAATCGAAGAACGTCGGGAATTGGTTGGAGGTCAAATAGACACCTCGACAGAACAGGGCCCTGTCGAACCGCTACTCCTCGCGCTTTTACGCCTCGAAAGAGGGAGACGGATCGCTAGCAAAGCTATCGATCAAAAAAGAAATCGGGAGGAAGAGAGATAAGGGGGGAGAGAAAAGAGTACTTAGGGCCCTAGGGAGGCTGAGGTCGAAAAAAAAGAGCAGGATGAGTGGTGCTGACGCAAACAACAGGGAGGTCGTCACCTCTCGAGAGGGCGCCAGGCAAAAGTGCAAAGGTGAAGGGAAAGCTTCTAGAAAGTACAGGGAAGTTGAACAACTAACCCTCCTCACGACTCACTGAAACCACAGCTCGGGCGCAGGAGTCTTCTTCGCATCTAACGACAACGCGACCGAAGAAGAGCTTGGACGCTTGTCTAAAAGGTGGGGTATGGGGGAAGTCGGGGGTATTGGAGCGGGGGAACGAGTAAAAGAAAAAGGCCGTGTCTCATGCTATATGGACCAGAGCGCTGATCGGGTCAACCACTGCGTTCAAAAGGATACCGAGGGAGCCTATGAAAAGCGCATACCAGGGACGCTCTGCTGCTCAGAGCCTCGGCAACTCAAACCCCAGTCCTAGAGATATCCCCAGTCCAAAAAGCTCAGAAAGGCTGAACGCCAAAACTTCGGGAAGAAGGGCTCAAGCAGCAACCCGAAAACCGCCCCGCCAAGAAAGCGGAGGAGAAATCCGAAATGTTCCGTCGATCTGAGACACAAGTCGCAGAGGGCGGACTACTTCAAGAGAGAGCAAACGGCTAAAGAGCGCAAAAAAAAAGACGAAATACCCGCGACGAAAAAAGATACGGACCAAGAAGGAAACGGCCCGGTGAAGGACGGTCAGCAGGGCCTCGAAGGCCCTGCACCCAGAACACCCGCTACGGAATCAGATGAGCCCTGTATCGGCGGGAAAAAAACGAAAGGAAAGCTCTTCGCGGGAAGGAGGAAATTCTGGGTGCAGACTGGGGAAAATCGGGCCCCTTTGTCGGAAGGGTTATCTATAACAAACAAAGTTTCTCTCAGAAGCAGGTATATGTGAGAGGGAGGTGAGAACGCGATGAAGAGATCGTGAAAGGAGAAAAATCTGGAACACTTCGTTGAGGCATTGAGGCGGGATTAGGAAAGACCTGCCCTAGACAAAACCGCTCCTTGACAGTATAAATGGGGGCCGGCGGCGTCAGGGAGAGGAAAAACCGGCTACGAGGAGGTTGATTCAGGAAGCGAACGACGTGGAACAAAAAAAAAAGGGGTAACTTCGAGAAAGAAAAGAGGGGGGAACTCTATAATCCTAATACGATATTGGTCCACCAAGGGGCGCCAATGGCCGACAGCAGGACGTAAAAGGGGAAGGGAAGATGCGATATGTAATCCAAGAAAAACTCGGGGCATGGGAGTGGGGACTGACTATCCTATAACTCACAAGAAAATACGCGCAAGATCGGCGACACGAGCACTAAAAGAAAGACGGGAGCGAGAAACTGCAGAAGAGTGCGGCAATGCCGCTCGCGGCGGAAGGCGGAGATGGACCCACACATTCCTTGCAGGGATCTGGTATACTTACAGATCTGAATCCAGGAGAACGACATCATTAGATTTGACACAGATAGAGGCGAAGGAAAAATAATAAGGGGGGGCTTGATAAGGTGGTAAAAAATTCAAAGGGAGGCACTGGAGTGGGGGCTTGGGTTCTCGGTGTAGAGTCAGGGAAACCTTATATTAGGATCCCTTTTTCCCAGAAACACACATAGTTGAGAATATTTTGAACATAGAAAAACAGTACTCCGGTGGAAGAATAGAAGAAAGAAATCAAGGAGGCGAAAAAGAACTAAAAGAAACATCATCATCATGCGAGGGGCCCGATGGGGTCAACCCTGGATCAAAGCTGAGATGAAGACCCTACCCTACGAGGGAAAAAAAGGAAAGGCATAACTGAGCTGGGGCGGGAACGAAACAAGCGCCGCCAGTGGTAAAAAGACTTCATTTCAGACAAAAGAAAGGGGAGGATCTCCGAATGCAGGCGTGCCAATCGGGCTATCGCTCCATGATCCGACCCGCTCAAAAGGCTATAGAGAGAGGAAACGAATCGATAGTCCCAAACCCCCAAAAATGGAAGGTGGCTGGCTATTTGGATGGTGGAAGAGGTATCACACAAATCCGCCATAAAAAAGCAGGCAATACCTAAGGGCAAAAAAGGGGGAAAAACCGGGGGCTTCTGGCGGACTCACTAAGGACATCCTGATCTACAGGCCAGCTCTCGGAAAACTGGGCCTGTGTAACCGAGGATGCTTGGCGTCTGAGATCTGATAGAGGGCCGCGCCCGAGATCATGTCACCCTTAGCGCTATATAGGAGGAAACCGACAGAAAGAAGCTGCCTTTCAATTGGACACGTGAGCTGAGCTATGGCTTGGGGCGTCAACCTGGGAAAGGGTTGGTCGAGGAAGGGACCGACAAACAGCCGAAACCAGGCAGTGAGACTCCACCGGGTGAAGACTCTTTTTTCAACAAATCTCGATCTAGTAGAACGGAGAGAAAGGAAAAAACAGCTGGGACTGGCTTGTTTACAAATTAATGTACTAAGCAGTGGGGATGAGGGAAGTAAGAGGAGTCGATCTGGGAGATTCACATCATCAGCAGCACATTTAAGGGAGGGGTGTCAGGGACAGTTGAAAAAACATTCTTGGCTCTCCGGATTACTTATATGAGGGAAAAACCTCTTACCAAATAAGGGCATCGGGGGGGAAGACAGCAACCTTGCCACGGACACACTCAAATCTCTATGAAACATCACTCTCTTGTAAATAGGATTGTGCTATAAACAGGAAGTAGGAAAGGATAGGACCTAAGAGAATCTTACATGAGGGTTCGATGGCTTTTCGAGTGTAAATGGGGGGATGAGAACAAGGGATTACTAATGTTCTCTCGGCGGCTGACTTAAACAGCAGCCTGAAGCTCGGAACGTTAACGAGGGAATGAATGTGGAAGGACTGATATGCGGGCGAAGTTCTCGTTTAGAGACGAAGCCTCCTCTGCGTAATATTGAAACGATGACTTCACACAACGACGGAATAAAAAAATAGCAGCGTGGAAGGTTCGCGCGGGTGGTTCAGCACACGCAGTCTTCAGCGGGGGGGGGGGGGAGATCTTTTCAGGTGATCTGTTTGCATGTAATATCGGAACCGACAAACGGTGTTCAAGGGAAAACATCTCTCTCTATACGTAGGAGAAGGAACGGGGCTTGCTTGTGTCTACGTTGTTGGTGGAGATGTGGGGTGTCGAAGATAGTCTGTGGGATGAGAGGGAGGGTCTCTTATCAGATCGGGAAAGAAGGAAAAAAACAGGGAACTCGACCCTCCAAGCGGTTCTTGACACCTGTATTCAGAAGGGTTCATCAGCGGCTCGGGCGCAGGACGTGAGAGAAAAATACGCTGGGGGCGCAAGGGAGATCCTGGGCAAGAGGGGGAGCCGTCCTCGTTTTCTCATCAGGGTGAAGAATTCAAAACCCGCCTATACGCGGAAATTAACACCCAGGTCAGTAGGGGCGTGCGATAAAGAGCTCAAAGGGGGAAGGGAAGGGGGATGTTTAGGACGAAGGGCAGAGTGGTAAATCGAAGGGGAGGATGTCCCATCGAGGGCAGGTCCCTCAACAAGGGCCGGAGACGCTACCTAGGGGGGGTCGTTTTCACAAGTTGGGCGCCAGGAGGAGAGTTCACTACGCAAAAATGGGGGTTCGCAGGAGGGGATCGGAGTGATCAACCGGGAGTCACGGGGATGAACAGAAGGCTAGATGTTATGGGCTGCTGGGGGAGTCGGAGGATCGGTAGCTATGCTGTGGGGGGAGGGCTTCCAGACTGGATCGCAAGAGGGGAAGGGAGGGCTGGGGTCTCACTCAGAGTACGAAAGACTTCTCAAAACACCGTTGTGGAAGGCTAAGCCTGTATCAACTTAAAAATCCTCTCTTTACGACTGAGCAGCTGACGAAACACGACGGGGGAAAAAAAACGGGAACGAAGAAAGGTCCTAAGAAGCTCCCTCTGAAAAAAACGTCGGTAGGCTTCTTTAAGGAGGTCGGAGACGAGAAGAGGGGGTCTGATTGTAAGCGTCACGTTTATCTATCTTCCTGGAAGTAAAGCAAGGGGAAATGCCCAGAGCGGAAGTAGAGAACCGAGCGGGCGGCTTCAAAGAACCAAACGTAAACTGAGCGCCGAAGCAAAAAAGACGTACGAAAGACCGCTCTTCTGGGGACCTTGTTCTGGGAGTTCGTAGGCTCTTGACGACTCGGGTGAGGAAAAAAAGCAAAATGGGGCAGAGGGGGAGGATCCGATGGGGAAGAAGCTTGGGAACAGGCTCGGAAGAGTCTAAAAGGGAAACGCGAAGACTCACGCAGGAGAGGAAAGCGGGGGAAGAGGTCCATTAATAGCTCTCAAAAAAGGTAATAGAAAGAGCAGAGGTGTGGGGGCTCTCTCGCCTGCCGAAGCGAGCGGACCAGAAGGGAAGAAGAAGGTGGGAGGGTATCATCGGAACCGAAAACGAAGGGGGCAAAAGACAGAGAGGAAAAAGATAGAAAAATAAAAAGAAAGAGAAATACCGACTTCCATCGTACTAGAAAGAAAAGGCACGAGTGGGCTCAATAACCGTCGCAGACGGGCCGATCAGAAGAAAAAAAACAAAAATCGCCGGAAGCACAGTGCGGGTTTTGGGTGTCGCCGTTAAAGAGCTCCCGGACGGGAAAAGACTAACGAGAGGGAGGAGAGGGGGGGGCAGATCAGCCCGCCGGAATGCAGGTCGAGTAATTTAGACGAAAAATCCGGCGCTAGGAGCTGGAGGGAACGAAAGGGAGTCGCTGCTCGCATATCAGAAGGAAAGTCGTGCCGACGCTGTGGACTAAATCGCGGAAAAGGAAAGGAAAAATCACGGTAGTAGCCGCGGCCTCGGAAGCTTTTATCGGGGGAGACTTAGGAGAAGTGCGAGCGGCGATTTGGCGTAGCGAGGGGAAAAAAAAAACGGGAGACGACCAGGAGGATTGGGGAGCAGTCGCCCCGCGGCAGGCGATCATCCGAGCCAGTGTCGGGTATGCGCGTCAAAATCGGCTCCACTTTTTAACGAGGGGGGGGGAAACCCAAGGAGGCTGGGGGGAAGCAGCAGAGCGTAGCTGTAATATAGCTTACCTCGTGACGCGGGACTTCGTATCTCACACCCACAATCAACATCTAAACCCATTATAATACGGTAGAGGGGGAGTCTAGACGATGGAAGAATACATCAAGAAACAAAATGCAGGGAGTTCTCGTGACGGGAGGGTGAGGGAGGGGGGGGGGGAGTGGGGACAAATCTGTAAACGACTTAAATCCGCTCCTTTAATGTCACCGACACGCTTCCTCGGAGGGAAGAATAGAGTTAAAGGCTACGGGAGGGGGGGACTCATCAGTAAAAGGGGAGGCTGCAAGGGGGGGAAAGCGCAGAAATTCCCTCTCAATCGATCAGAAAACTCCTGATCTTCCTGACGCCTCTCCGAAGCGGCGATGCGGAACTGCCTCTCGAAGGCGGCGTCAATCAAACCGGAACGATGAGGGGAGGCAGAGGCGCCAGAGGTTTCTACTGACTGCAATTTCCGGACACTCAACGCCGCCGTCACTTCGACTTTTTAGAGCGTCTTAAAAAGAAAGAGCGACCGACGAAAAACGAATGGAAAAGGCGATGACCGGGACGAAATATCTGCGCTTTAGTAGCCGTAACACGACAACCAAAAGCGCGGTCCGGGGGGGCAGGACTCATGGCCTTCCGAGCGCGAAAGACATCGACTCTGACTACCCTAGTTCAACTGGAATGGAGACTGAACGTTCTGAAAGACAAGACAAGAAAAAAAAGCGGGTCAAGAGGAGCAAAGCTTCCGATCGACTCGTTCGAAACGCGCGGTCCAAGAAAAAAAAAAAAAAAAAACAAAAAAAAAAAAAAAAAAAAAAAAAAAAAAAAAAAAAAAAAAAAAAAAAAAAGGAAACTTGGGGCGACCGCAAGACAGGGGACTCTGCAGAAAAAGGATGTGCAACGATCATTCTGAGG
>Ga0179593_1643400_pt1 | contig 19975 bp, 20 predicted proteins | sample CZODoug2_1_08_16_FD_185931 | JGI IMG/M metagenome (GOLD analysis project Ga0179593, IMG submission 185931) | Vadose zone soil fungal communities from Angelo Coast Range Reserve, California, USA - CZODoug2_1_08_16fungal (PacBio error correction) | ecosystem: Environmental > Terrestrial > Soil >...
AGAAGAAGGCGGCCGCCAAATAAGTCTTGAGGTTCGTCGCGGGAACCGCGAGGGGAGCGGGAAAGGGTTAAAAAAAAAACTCGAGAAAAGCCGGGGGAAAAAGGCCTCGAAGGCCCATCCGGAAACCGCGCAACTGTGAAAAAAAGCAAGGGCAGAGGGGATTCGTAGAGAGGAAAAAAAAAAGTTCCTCGCGGAAGTCTTTCCGAGGGCAGAGGTCCTTCAGGGAAGGTTGCTAAGGAAAAGCTGGAAAGAAGTGTTGCAGTAACCGCGCCAGTGGAAGAGTTCATCTTCTCAAAGGAAATTGCTTGAGCGGGGGGGAAGAAAAAAGTGAAAAAAAAGGGGCGGCGGAAAAAGCAAGGAAAACACATGAAAAACCATCAAAGGTAAACCGGACCCTTTTCTGAGGAAAAGCGATCAGCAAGGAATGCGAAACATCAAAAAAGGCAGAGGAGGGATCAAGCCGGAACCAGCCGGTGGCAATCAGCTGGGGGGGAAGGAAAACTGGACATTTTCCGAAGTCGGAGGGGAAAAGGGGGAAGAGGGGGGAAGGCCCCTTAAACTGAAAGGGAAAGTACTATTGCAGCGAGGAGGGAGGTAACGAACCCTGGAAAGCTGCTCGTCCTGAAAAGGGCGCCCCGCTCAAGAAACCCACCCAAACAAAAAAAAAAAGAAAAAAAAAAAACTCCCACCCAGCAAAAACACTCTCTGCGAAGAAAAAAGAACTTGGGAGTAAAACCTTGACAGAGGAGGGCCAGGTGATAAAGGAGTCAAAGGGAAGCGACCATCAACTCTTTTGGGGGGTGGTGGAGCATGCGCGAAAGGGCGAAAAGGGGGGGGTTGGAGAGAAGAAAAAAACCACAAAGAGATAGAAGGGTAGCCATTGCGGGGGGAAGGGAGCTGGGGATCCAAAGAAGTTGATTTATCTACTTTAAAATTGTTCTCTAGGGGGGAAAAAAGATGTCCAATCGTTTTCTAAAAAAAACAGCGCCCTAAAGGTCCTGGGGGGGTGGGAAGGGACCGGCAAAAAAGTTGATCGAACAGGAGATCACAGGAAGGGAAGAGTAGTTTTCCAAGGCCAGTCCAGGAAGGAAAAGGGGCCTAAAAAAAGGCAACATTTAAGAATTTTCGGCAAAGGGCAAGGGGAACCGACAAAGAAGGCTTTGTTTTAGCAGAGCGGGAACGGAAATGAAAGGAGGAAAGGGCGTCGGAGGCCGCGCGGGAGAGGGATAAAAGTAAAGAGGAAACGGTTCAGGTTGACGCTGTTGATCAGGGGGGGGGAGGGGAAAGACTTAGAAGAAAAAGGGCGAAAAAAGTAGAGCGAAGCGGAAGACTGTCGGGCTCGAGCCGGTAAAGGAAGGGGGAGCAAGGAAGAGGGGGAAAGGATATAGGCGTAGAAATCAGGGGGTCAGACCCCTCCCAAAAAAGCCGAGGAGGAGGGTCAAGGGGGATCACGAAAAAAAAAAAGAAAAGGCATTCGAATCTCCAGGGAAAGTGCGAAAAACGACGCACAAAAAGAAAGAAGACGCAAAGAAAGGATAACAGCTGGGGTAGGAGGCGCTCAGAGCGGTGTGTACGAAGCAAAGCTCGGAACTGCACGTGCAAGGGCAAACGAACAGAAAGCGAATAGGCGGACCTAAACTTTTTTGTAACTCTGCCGATCGTCAGAGAAAGAGAACCAGAAAAAGGGGGGGGAAATGGGGGGGAAGCCAGGAGACAAATGGGGGGAGAGGGAAGAGGGGGGAAGAGCTCTATATGAGAACGCCGTTGTAGGCGAAGTCTAAAGAGACCGTTGCACAAGAGGAGAGAAGGGAACACAAAAGAACTTTCCTCCATTGCTAGAGGGGAGGGGGGAGCCTTGGCCCGGCAGAAAAGAACCGACGCGCCGCGAGCATGAAAAAGGTCTTTACCTTCTGCCGCTGCCGCCAAAAAATCAGCCACTCGTAGCAAAACGGGGCGCCTCTGAGGGAAAATGTCAGGAGTGGGCATCGATCCAAAGCGCTAATACAAGTTTCGCAGGGGAAAAAGGGATCAAAGTAAGCGGCCGGCTCCGTGGGGAAAGAATTTCGCGTGATAAGGCGGACCACGGAAAAAAAAGGGGCCTGGGGGGGGGACATTTCTGGGAAAAACCATGAAAGCAACAAAAGAGGGAGAAAAGAGTCAGGTCTTTTCAGGAGGCCGGCGCAAGTGGAGCCCAAGACGGTCTCCGCTTCTACTCTCAACCGACGGTTCAAAGGGGGAAAGGAAAAAAATGCAAAGCGAAGAAAAATGGAGGCCGGACGAGAGATCGAAGGCCTTCCGACCGACTTTGGGAACCATGGAAGGGAACCAAGGACGAAGAGGGAGCCCGCCTCAAAGCAATCGCAATGAAGAGCTATCCGCAAAATCCTGACACTCGAAGAAGTCTTTTTCGTCGATACGAAAAAATCAGGTAGGGGTCCAGGCGTTTTGGGGAGGATTTCCGAGGATCTCAAGGGGCGCAAGTTGCAAGCAGCCAAAATGAGAAAGCCTCTCCCCCTCAAAAATCGTCCGAAGAAGCGAGTAAAAAAATCTAGGGTTCTGGGAACAGGGGCGGTCCGGGGCCTCTGAAGGAGACCTATAGGAGGTCTCTCTCCCTGCAGGGGCGACTGGAAAAGAAAACGGGGCGGAAGTGGGAAAAAAAAAAAAATTACCAGGGAAAAAGTTCTGTTTCGAGCTCCAGGAAGAAAAAGGGGAGGGGCACTTGTCAAAGGCGGACGGACTTGAAAGACGCGCCAGGGAGACTCCATCGAAGTTTGTGGAGAATAAGAAGTCATTGTCGAGCACATTTGACTTTGGGAGAATAGAAAAGGGGACTAAAGTCTCTTTTAACCGTCTAAACGAGAATGGATTCCTGGCGGAAAATCTCTTAATCAACAGGGTCACTCCTTGAGGGAAAGAAAATGGTTCAGAAAGATCTATTTCAAAGACCAAGAACTAGAGGAGTCCTAGGAGCTACTGAGATTTGATTGTGACGGAAATGCACGAGGGAAGGGCACTCAAAGAAATAGGCTGAAGAGGTCCCTTCTCAGAGAATCGAGATTGGGACAGATCGAGGGGACGCTCGGGGCACAAAGTTGGAGTAAAGCTTGCAGCTCTAAATAGGAAAAACATAGAAATAGTCCTTGGCGGCGAAATGTGAATGCGAGGATCTTCGGGTAGCCGTTATCAAGATCTAGAGAACATTCTTAATAAGGGATCTACTGTCGCCAGAACCGTCCTAGAGCCCAATTAGAGATCCGAAGGGAATGAGGCGAAAAACATCATCAAGAATAAAGGTGGAAAAGCCAGACTTCGCACCATGCGCCCTCTAGGGAGTTCATGAGAGAGAAAAGGACTCGCCGCGAGGGGGAATCTCGACCTCGACGGGCAACCTTTAAAAAACCGCCGGTCAAGCATGCGGGTTACAAGAAAAGATAAGAGAGAGATCCAGAGGAGAACGCACTGGAATGCACCGGGCGTCAATGTGATCCGCTTAGGAGGAAAAGGGGGTAGAAGACCTACAAAAAGGCCAAAGAAATCGGGGGGGGAGTTTTCGGTGGGAGGGGAAAATTGTTCTCGACAAATGCGTGTTAGAGGGACAAGAGATGGAGGGGAAAAGGGGCGCGTAATAGCTGACCAAACGCTGAGGTAAACGACCGCGTAAAGTGCGGCGATCCGAGAACATAAAAGGGGGGAAAAAAACAAGGTTCCGCGGGAATTTTACGAGAGGGAAAAGGGGAGGGGGGAGTCATGGAAACATTGAATAGCCAGGACGCGCTGAGCGATTGCTCGGGCGGTTTTGAAAAGGGCGAAGTGGCTAGGCCGAGTTGGAGGAAACAGACTTTGCCAGGATGCTCGAGAGGGAGGAGAATTGGTCAAAAGAGCAGAACGCGGAAAGAAAATCGACACAGCTTACCCGACCCGCTTCAGGAGGAGGGTTGGAAAGAAGATGATATGCAATCCGGCCAGAGGCCTGCTCTTTCCGAGCGCGGCCGGGGAGGGCGACCTAGCTAAAAAAGAGAGATTCGGACCTGGGGACACCAAGCAGAGGAAAAACGGCGAACGCCGAAAAAAACCTTGAATGGAGGAACATTCACAAGAACTGCCGGAAAACTCACCTTGGTTGAGAAAGAACTTCCCTTTAAGACTTGGATCCAGAAAAGGGACCGCCGATCGGAAGACGTCTGCTAGACGAACCGAAGGCTTTGGGGGGGGGGGGGACCGGGAAAGGGGGGACTACGAGGGTCCGCTCGTGCTGAAAAAAAGAAACATACCAGTACAGAAAGGGGGGGCCTGACCGTCTCTATCGGGAAAAAGCCCCTGACGGACTCAGAAAGGAGAAGCAACTGGTCGAGGGGAGGTTTAGAGGTAGGAGCATCTGCTCGAAGGGAGTTAGGGTTAGAAGGGAGAGGGCCGTTTCTCATTTGAGGCGGGCTTTTTGAGAAGAAAGGGAATCAGATATACGCTAGAGGTAAACCCTTAAATGGGGAGTCGGGGGGGGATCAAGGAAGTGAGGCCGCCAACGCCCAACCGGACCAGAGACGATGTTGTTCGGAATGTGGAAGGAACCATCGAAGCTGATCGCGAGAAGGGGGCTGGGTAGGGAACAGCTTGACGAGAGCGACGTTCATTACGGGGATGGTGGGTATTTGCGGCGCGAGAACTTAAAAAAAAATGTTGGGGGATAGATACCGGCTATACAAGCGAAAAAGTTAAAATCGATTGTCAGGAGGAGGCTGGGAGATTAAAAAAAACGACAGGGGGGTCGGCTGCTGGGCTCGAGATCGGCCAAAGCTCCTTTTTCTCAGATCGACTCCAGCCTGGGCGGGGGGATGGAGGGGGAGGCTGGAAGGAAGAGGACCAGAGAGGGGAGTTCAACGTTCAGGAAAGCTGATTTTCTTTTCGGCTTCGTCATCTGGACGAAGGGAAAAGGGGAGGAACGGTGTCGGGGGATCCTAGCAAAAAAACTCGTCGAAGAAGAAGGCAGGCAGCAGTAGGACTCGCCGGCTGTTTTGCAGCCTGCTAAAGAGGGTTTAACGTACACGCTGGGTGGGGGGGGGGGGGGGGGGGGGGGGGGGGGGGGGGGGGTGGGGGGGGTGGGGGGGGGGGGTGGGGGGGGGGGGGGGGGGGGGGGGGGGGGGGGGGTTTTGTGTTGGCGGGGGTTTTTTGGGTTTGTGGGGGGTGGTTGTGGTGATTTCGGCCGGCTTGCTCCACCGGTCCGTCTTTCCCTACTGCCCTTCTAAAACGTCCCCCGTCCGCAAGCCCTCCGAGCCAAATGCGGCGCTCATAAACAGGCGGAAGAAAAGAATTCTCATCTCCCGGAGCCGCTCTTCGCGGACCAAGCAATTTGGAAACTGTTTGGGGCATTTGCCGAAGAGCGCTTAAATTTTTAAAGGGGCCGGGTGGAGGGAAAAATGCGACCCTTTAATTTCCTCGACCTACTATTGTCATCTCCTGGGAAGGGAAAATACCAAGCTCGGGATAGGGAATTCGGCACCGCAATCGAACTGCCAGAAATGTCGGAGTCTGAGGAAAGGGGGGGGCTTACATCTTCTTCCGGGATCGGACAATCCCGAAGAAACGAGGGGAACGTAGAAGGGATGAGAATGCATACAATAAAGTCGATAAGAACAACGTAGGAGAGGGAAAGTCTGGAAAAACCAAAGAGGGGGGACTATTTTATTCCAAAACCACACATCTCGGGGGATAAAAGACTTGGATCGGCAAAGAAAGATGGGAAAAATTAAATAAGACAAAAAAAACCAACAGCAGACCCTTCGCGAGTAGAGACGCGTTAGAAAGCCGGTCGGAAGGGATCAGGAGGCACAGAATTCGCTAGGTGTCAACCAGGCACCATGTCTCAGGGAAGAAGGGGCACGTCCACATGGAGGAAAAGGGAACTCTAGAAAGGAAGTTCCAAAGCGATTTGCCAAAACCGAGCTGGGGGGGGAGTTGATCCCATCGTGACTGGGTCGCTGCCGAAAACTTCGGGGAAGGGGGGGCTTGGGAGCGTCGGCGGTCAAAGGACAACGCGAGAGTCGTTGCTTCTCACGGGTCAGGTTAAAAAAGACTGTTTAGGAACTGGGTAAAAAAGTTTCAGGGAAGGCCGGCACGCGGGAGGGGAGGGATCAGAAAATCGTTTTAGCCCCGCTGCAAGAAAGAAAGATCCGGAGAACAGGGCATATAGGAAAGGTCGACGAGCAAAAAAGAAAAAAGGGCGTGAGGTCGAGGGGAAGCAACCCTCCTTCAATCATCGGTCTAGGGAGCTTGGGGACAAAGTCCTCGTCGGCCTGCACTGTGCCGAGCAATCGCGTGGACCGGCAGGCATGACCAAGAGGGGGAATCAAAGGGAAAGGGTCTGGGGAGACTCTTAGTTCCCGAGCTCGCTGTCGAACAAAAAAGGAACTTATTGAACAACCGCACAGGAAAAAGAGGATCTTAAAAGTAACTGTAATCCGAAGGCGAGGGCCAACCGGAAGGGGGTAATTTCCAAGGCGCATCGCAGAAAAAATGGATTCTGAACTCGGGCGTAAGGAACGCCAAGTTGACAGAAAGGAGTCCCGAAGACAAGTTGAGCTAAAAGGAGCACTCACCGAACACAGTCGAATCAAAGTGGCCGACATTGCCTGAACGCAACTGCTTGTAGGAAGGAGGAGAAAGTCAAAAGCCTAGGACAGTGCCGGCCGCGCGAAGAGAACAGTACAGAAGGCACGGCAGGCTGAAAACCAACAAAAGTGGTAAAAGTCGGCATTCAATAAAGGAGGGAGAGGAATTGCAGAAAAACATAATCTATAATCCCAGTGGCGCCCAGTTGGGAAAATCAGAGAGTCTACAGTGCGGGATGCGGCCTTGAGAGTGAAAAAGAAACCTTAACATGCATCTTAGGCCCGGTCCGGTATGAAGCCGCAGGATTGGGGGGGTCCAGGGGGCGGGGGGTTTGAGCAAAGTCGCCATTTGGCCATAAAGAATTCACTCACTAAGTCTCGCCCTCATGAGCGAACGAACTAAAAGCCGTGCGGCCTGCCCGTGAAAAGGAGTCGAAAAACGGAAGCCGAATCGACGGGAGGGCTTTGCCGTCAAGCTGGGTGCAAAAAAGTCAAACCGAAGGGGAGAGCTGGACGCCTAGGCAATCTCAAGGGAAAAAGAAAACCTTCAAAATCGTTTGGAATCATCGTCGGAGGGACCTCTGCAATGAAGAAACTTTGAGAGATTGGAATATTGCAGTAGGGGCCTCTCCTTCTAGGAGCGAGGACGCAATGAAAGAAAAAATGAAAAGAGAAGGGGATGCCAAAGCTCATTCGGAAGACAGCGATGGAGAAGTCTCTCGTGTTGCGGGAAAAAACGAAGGACAAAGGAGGAAAATATCAAGAAATCTTCGATCGGCAAGATTGAAAACTACAAGTCCAGACTTCAAGAAAGATTTGGGGAAAAAGGTGATGAGGCTCGGCCTCGAAGAAAAAAATCTTCCCCGCGGTGCGCAAAAGGGCGAGGTCGCAAACGCCGTCATGGGGAAATCTTCGGGTCGTGCTTTTGGGGAAAGGGGGGGATCCCAAGAAAGGTTCTAGAAAAAGGTTGTGCGCCAGAAAAGGGACGGATTTTAGGGGGGGGGGGATCGGTTCCGCCGCATGCAAAGGCAAGACCAACCGATCCTGGGAAGAAACGCGGAAAAAAAAAAGAGTTCACATCATAGGTACTGGTTGAGCAAGGGAAAGGGCCTCCCCGGGCTAGGATATTGAAAGGTCGGGAGTCTTCAGGATGTTGTGATCAGGCACGTGGGGGGCAGGGACTCCCATCAGAAAGGAAGGAAGGCGGAGACCACTCGGTGGAAGCACCGGAGAGGGTTTTCCTAGCGGGAATGGAAACAAATGTCCGGACGCCAACAGTCTCGGATCGGGGATTAAGAAGGGACTATCTATACTTAATCAAGGCGCGTACCAGCTAGAAAAGAAGGGTTATGGAGGTGCAGGCTACTTGAGCATAGGATAGATCAAGGATTTCGAGGGAGTAGAAGAGTCAGGGGGGCGTGAAAAAATGAAGGAATCCGGGGAAAAGGGTACCATACCGAGCGGCGAACAAAGAAAATCGGGAGGAGGAGCTTCTATAAGTTAAGAAGAAAAGCCGCGCTAGGGAAGTCGAGAAGGAGGGTCCCTTTTACTAGAAACGCCGGAAAGGAAAATTAGATCTCTAAGGGGAGGCGCTACCTATCATATCGAATGGGTCGCGAGCTCCTCTGGGTGATGAAATGCAAGGGAAAAAAAAAAAGTGTGAAAAAAGCTACCGGGAAATGGACCCTAAGGGAGGCCCAGAAGAGGGGCCCATGGAGAACAACAAGGTTGATCGACAATTACGAGTGGAGGCAGAAGGGAAAAAACCTCTAAGCTTCGACGAAGCTTCGTTAGGGGAATATATTGAGAGCGCTTTATTCACTACGCTTTCTGAAAGGGGGGATCGAGGGGAGAAAAGGGGAAAAGTGAAAGAAGGTCAGGATTTTACTCAAAGAGGCAATCGGGGGGGGGGGAATCCTAGAATTGCGAAACTTAGAAGTACGGAAAGTCGGGATTTCTAGGGTCCGCGTCTTGGAAGAATTCTCTCAAGAGATTCGGAAAACAGTCGGTTTATCCTCTTGATGCTTTTGGGGCCTCGGTGCAAAGAAGACTAGGGGAGAATTGGGGAAGCTCTCTCCGAAATGTCTCGGAATCTTAGGGGACCAAAACCCAGAATCTATGCAGACGGTTCCGAGACAGAGGCTACTTGAAAAGAACCTGCTCTCATAGAGCGGGGTCACTGGAGGAAAAGCGCAGGGGCTAGGGTATAGAAGAGGGCGGCTATGGCGAAGGAGTTCAAGTACACCACCTCAACGACGCTTCAACCAGAGGTAGGCCTTCACAAAAAGGGGCGAACGCCCGGAAACGGGCCAGAAAAGACAAAAACGGGTCTGGTTTCTCGTGAAAAAAGCTAATTAGGGGGGGCACTTATAAACCTCGCACATGGAGGAGACGCTCCAAGCAAAGAACGCGCTCTCCGACGACAGTCTTTGGGGAAAGGGGGAATTCAAGAAAAACTGGGCCCGTGGTCCCTCGGATCCGCGCAAGGCAGTCAACTAGGGGAAGGGGGGGGAATCTGATCCTTCGAAAACAAGACGAAGAAAACAACTTGTAGGGGTGTTATAGGGAGCTGCAGATAACGCGCTTGATGGGACGGTCCCGCGAAGGAGAGCGAGGTTCTCTGCGGGAATGGCTTCAAAAAAAGCAGCGGTCCAGGTCCCAAAGAGGCGCCTGAAGAGAAAGAATTTTGTCGAGGGCCGACGTCCAAAAATTTAAGGAGCCCGCACGGCCAGTTGGACAGATAGGTGGGATGTATTCTCTAACAGCTCGGGAAAGGCTCAGGACGAATCAACGAAATACAACGTGTAAAAAGTCTCTCTCGGAAGGAGCAGGAATTGTTGGAGGAGTCGCCTGAAAAATCCTGATTGGGAATGGGTCGAATCTACCATACAGAAGAGCTAAAAGGGAGGAAAGAGAATGGTCGGGGAGAAGGACTTTTTGGAGAAAAAAAGGGGCGGCTTAGAAGAGATCAGTTCAGGAATGGGTCCTGAATCAGCAGAAGAAAGCCATGTGGGGAGAAGTAAACATTAGATGACCGAAAAAAAGGCACCGGCAGGCGAGGTATGCGCTTGAGAACTTACTGTCATCTTTAGTGCCGGAAAAGAGAGGGACGCGTGTAAATCTGCGAGATATACGGCAGCAACGGTCACCAGCCAAAAGGGGTCAGAAGGCTCTTCCGCTGCGAAGAAAGGCCCGATTGCTGAGAGGAGAAAAAATTTCCGGGAGGTCAAGGGAGAGTTCACCCGTCGCCCTGAAATGAAACATACGGAGGAGAACTGGTCTGATAACAAGAATAAGCGCGCGGCCGAACGCAAAAGTGCCGAAAGGACGGAAGACAAGGAAAGAGACTCAGGAAAAAAAAAGGAGTGTTTTGTCGGTGCAGGGGGCAGAAAGAAATGTGGGGGGGAAGGGGGAAAAAAACTGCAACAAGGGTTGGGTTACCTAAAAGAATTACTTTGTCTACTCAGGGGGAGATCCCCGCGAAAGAAGCGTTGGGGGGGAAAAAAAACGTAAAAAGATTCGTAGGGGAGATGACAGCGGTCGTGCCGACAAGGGAAAGTAAGAAATCAAACTCGTTGTAAGGAGTCCATTCTATACGGTTTGGGGACTCAACCAAAACGGGAGGAGGGGAAAAGTAATCCCAAGAGATTTCTATTTTAGGGATAGAAATGGCGAAAAACGGAAAAAGAGTTGGAGGGTCAATTGTTACAAGACGGGTCAAGGACGGTTAACCACCGAACGGTGAGGACCGTTCCTCTCTCAGGCCCGACCGGCGGAAAGCGAAAAATCATGGAGAAGAAAAAGCTCGGCCATGAAACCGCTTAAGGAAGTCGCAGTTGAAAGGGGGTCCGTTAAGGGCAATTTCAACCTTTCCCCTCCTAAGGACAGGAAAGGTTAAAATACAAAAAATACCGGGGGGAGGCGGGAGCAGAAGAATAAATTTGTAAGAGCTAACTTAGGGCCTGATTCCAACGTTCAAGGAAAAGGAGTCGCTGAAAAAAGCTCGAAAGGGGCGGTGGGGTAATAAAAGGGCGTACATTGTTAACTCTTCGGAGTGCCCTACCAGAAGAAAAGGGGGAGATTCAGGAAAAAGAGGGGTCGGCAGGCTGCAAGAGCAAGGGAGCTAAACCTGGTAAAAAAGCGGGGATATAGAAAATAATAGGGTAACGCGAACCAAAAGCGCGTCCATATGTTCTTCGGGACGTTAGAGGAAGCCGTCTACCATCCTCGGTACAGACATGAAAGGTGAGTCGGGAAAAATCGGCAGGGAAAAAAATCGGAGGCAACAACAGGTTGAAGAAGCTGCGTCGAGAGCTTTGGACGAAGCAAAAAGAGGCTAAAGAAAATAGAATTGCGCGACGCACTCGATCGAGCACGAGCAGGTAACTGTTTCTCGCGGGGGGATACGCCCGGTAGATTCGAAAAGAAAGGGAAAAAGGGGTAATGTTTGCAGTGCAGGCGCGAAAAAAGCAAAAACGTGAGAAAACGTCAAGAAAGAGCTCGAAAGGGAGGGAAGGGGATCCAATCCCAAAGATAAAACAAGTGCGGAAAAGCCCGCATGGGAGCCGAACAAAGGGACACAAATGTCAAGGATGGGATGAGGCCCAAAATGCTGGGAGCTCGTGAGATGCGCCCTCCAGAAGCCGCCGACAAACCCGGGGGAAGTACCTGGGGGGGAGGCACGCACCGGAAAAAAGAGCAAGAAAAAAGAACACTCCCAAGTCGCTGCGGGGAATCAATGTGCTCTGCAGTCTTATTAAGATAGAATCAGGGGGGCGTCTGGAGAGGGTGGGTTGGGGCCGAATGGGAATTAGTTGTATGAGGGTCCTGGCCAATAGGGAAAGGGGAGTTATAAACAAACAGTGGGGGAATCGTGATTCTACCATAAGAGAATTAGTGGTCTTCGGAGTTGAGATCTTGTTTTGCTGGGGGGGCGAGGCAATACTAAACTGGGGACATAAAGAAAATTCTAGAAAGGAGAGGGCTTAGATCACAAGGGGAGTGTTCACCTTGATAGGAACGCGTTCTCAAACACCATGTCTGGGAACTGGGGGAAGGGTTAAATCTTGGGAACAAAGCGTCCGCCATTAAAGGTGGAAAACTCTCGTCGTGAAGAAAGCCGAGACGGTCTCGGGGGGGCAGGACCCACCGGACCCCGGGACCTTGAGGAACGTTGGGGGGAACAGAGAAAAAAGGCACCCTCTCTTCGGAAAGGACGCTGATCCAGGATCCGGGGGGTTGAAAAATTGCAGGACACAAGATGCTCGGCTCGAGGAGAAATTTAGGAAAATTCTCACGGAGAGAGCAAAAAAGGGGGATGCATGAAGACCGGACAAGTCCGACCTATGGGGGGGGAAAAAACCATCCGGCCAAATAAAGCAGAGGTATCAGCAGGGAAATACGGAGATAATTACTGTTCCTAGACTACCTCTGAAATAGGTAAAAGCAAATGGGGGGTAGCCCCTTGAGGTGCTAAATAGAAACGCAACCGGACAACGCGAAAGTGCTGAAGGAGAGCCATCCTCTTAGTGAGAAGGCCCCGAATGGGAAAAACGTAGTGGCAAGGGTGACGGTGCACGGACTAGTCATGCAAACATTGTTCTTGCGCCCCTACAGGGGGAGAAAAGAAAGTAAGGAAAGCCGTTTCAATCCCGCCTATACTAAAGGGGTCTCAAAAGGGTCTCCAGCGGGAAAAGGCTGATTTCCTTGGGCGGGTGTAGGAAACAATCAAAAAAAATCTGGGATAGGAAGCCGTAGTCAGTCAGGGCGGGGAACACCTCGAAGAAAGTGTCGTCCGGTTTTTGTGGGTTCGAAACCATATCGTAGGGACGGGCGTGTTGTCGCGGGAAAAGTCAAGGCCATAACGCTCGGCGGCTCGAGATGGGAGGTATAAAGTATTCCAAAGGTCTTAAGGCACGAAGGAGCTAGAGGCGAGCTGTTTTTCCTGACGGGTCGAAAGAGGGGGGGGGAGGGTGGGCTAGATTCTCATTGGGGTCTGATGACGAGGGGGGAGGCTGGTCAGTGGGGCGCTGTCTTGTGGTGTAAAAGATGGAAGACGCCGGGGAGGTTGTGCGGGAGCGCCAGGTTCGTGCTTCCTCGGCCGAAGCACACGGTGGGGTGTGGACATTGGTGGACTTTCCTTCTCGATCACGGGGACGTCCGGGGAGAAGGGAACCGTAGTCCGTGGGTGTACCCTGCGTCTAAGGGGCTCCAGACACCAGCCCCTGCGAGGAAACTAGGGGACGGGCGGAGGAGCGAAAGGAATCGAAAAGGATCCTCGCCAGAGGTCTTTGCAAAAAAGAAAGAACGGCGAACCGAGCGAGAGCACCGGCCCAAACAAACCGATTTCGAGAGAGGGGAAAGAGAGAGCGAAGTAAAAAAAAAATGAGAGACGTGGTCCGATCACGAAACCAGAACTGCGGTACAAAAAGCTCGGGTCAACTAGAGATATGCTGGGAGAAAGCGGAGCAGAGCACAGAAATATGGACTGGAAAAAACGCTGTGGAAAGGGTCCTCGTTGTAAGGGTCCTGCCGTTCAGGCTCGCCCAAGAAGAGTTCGACAGAAATCCGTGGCGATCAAACCGAGTCTCGGGGGGGGGAGGCCACCGTCAATGCCAAAAACTACCGAATGGATGAAAACTTTCGAGACGAAAGGAGGTGGCGCCTCTTGCCGATCGTGGGGAAAAGGATCGATCACCTCCAAGGAAAAGAAAAAATGGAGCTGTTGAGAAAAGCAGTTTTCTATTCTGGGAAGGGCCGGGGGAAAAAAGATGCTAAAGGAGGGCTCAAAAAAAGGGGGGGAACAACGAGAGAGGGACGAGGGGGCCTCGCTTTGGGGGAACAAAGCGGGGGGTTGAAACCGAGGAGGGGCGGGGATTGCTCCTCAAGGAATCAGAAACTCGGAGCGACCGAAAATCCTGAGACTGGAGACTGTCACTAGGGGGCCGCTACTCTAAAATTACAAGTCAATTGGCCACAGAAAAGAAAAGGTTCGGCGAGCGCGGAGCAAGGGTCAAGGCCAAGAGGGTTCTCCTCTAGGGATAGTGTCTCAGGTAGCAACTGAGGAAAGGCACCCGCGCGATCTCCTCCATGGGGTGCTGAACCCGGGCAAAGGACTTGAGAAAGCGGGAGTTCGAAAAAGCGGGCGACAGGGCGCGGGGAGAAACCTAACATGCCCCTCGTTCCGACCCTAAGACGCGATAAGGAAATAAAAAGCTATAAGGGGGAATTAAGCCAGACCGGACACCTGTTTATAATTTGGGATAGAGAGGGCACTGAAAGGTGGGGGGAAACCAGGCTATGGCCTACTCCAGGAAGAAGGGCCTAATTATGGGGGACTAAAAGGGGGTGATCCTTTCGGAGGAGAGTTCTACCCCTCATCATCTCAAGGTATGAGCTCCTCGAGTTTCTAGAAGGGGGAAGGTGTCTGGCAAAATAGTTCGCAGATGAAGGACGTATCCGAAGAGTCGCCTGCCGGAGGGAGGAGAATTGGCACGAAAAAAAGAAGGATCATCGGGCCGCCCACGTCCAAGTTTAAAGCAGTTGTTAGAGGATGTGATGGGGGAGAGACATCAGCGCGAAAAACTGGGAAAGCGTCATCCTGAGGTTACTGCCCTTCTGGGAAGCGAGAAGAGCGTATACTTAGCCGGGTTAGAAAGGCGGGAAATCACCCATTCCAATTGATGCAGCTGATGTACTTGAAAAAAAGAATCAAAATCAGGGGGGATCGAGAGTGGAGAAAGAAGATTGCAACGACGTCGTGCCGGAAGAGTCTCTGATCTTCGAGAAGTGGTTCAAAACATCCTAAAATTTTGGAAATGCAAGTCGGCTTCCTGCCGATACAAGTGACTGCGTCACCTGGGAGAATCGATCAGAAGGAGGAAAGGCTGCGAGGGAACTGAGTGAAAGGGGGCGCGTCCTCGCCCCTGTGCAAATCAAGACAGAAGCGTTTGTCAGGAAGAAGGGGCATGTGCGAAAAAAGAATCTGCAGATTGAAGAACACGAGGAAAGGGAGGACTGGTCGGCCACTTGAACGCTGAAAAAAAAGAAGCCCTTATCACGCGCAGGGGAAACTGAAAAAGGTTGGTCAGAACGCGGAAAAAAAGGAAAGGAACGAAAGAGAAGCACAACGAGGCCGAGCTGAAAATTCAGATCCCGGGTCTCTTCTCAAGAGGAACCGTTTGCAAGGAGAACCGGGTTCCGGAGGGGGGGTTAAAGGAATGTGGAACCGAAAAAAACTGCTCACCTTTAAGGAAGGGGAAAAAGAAGATTGAGGGAAAGGAAAGCAGAACGAACCAACGTCTCGTCCACAGGAACCGCTCTCGGCGCCGAGAAAAGGAGATTTCTCCAAAAAGGGGAGGGAAATCGGGAAAAAGAACAGCAAAAAAGGTGTGGAGACAATGCGGAGAAAGGGGCAATGGCGACGGTTGGTGTGGCATATCAAGAAAAACACAACGTTCAGTATGAGTAAAAGGAGAGACGCCAAAAAACCCCGAGGACACAAAGGAAAGAAAGGACTTGGGAAAGTCAATGTGTCGACCATGGGGGCTTTTTCGAAAAAAAGACCAGCTAACCCTGGAAAATGTCGGGGGAAGCCGCGGGGGAGATTCTGACGGAAAGGCGACTGGGCAATAGTAGGTGTCACCGGGGGAACTTCCAGGGCCAGGAAGGGAACACCTACGGAAAAGGAAAGGGACTCCTGTTAAAGCAAGAAAAAAAGACCAGAGGAGGGGCAGGGGCTGGGGTCTTCGATTCATGCTACGGCCTCGGTGGTGTCTGCGTCGGCGTCGAAGGGAAAAAGCCTGATAAGGGGCTTCTCGAAACGTTTCAAGTTTACCTAATGAGGTCCGACATGGTAGCAGGAGGGAAAAGTTGGAAGGTGTCGGGAGTAGAGCGAGACAAAAACGTCGTGAGTCAAGACGTTCGAACTCCTTAAGATAATGAAACGAAGGAAAGGGAGTGACGAGGGCATGCGGGGAAAGAAATAAAGTCAATCCGTCATCGGAAACTGTGCAAAGAGCTTTACTAAGGTAAAAGCGCTGCTAACGAAATGCAACCAAAAGAAACTCGCGGGTCAAAGGAGAGGAAAAAAGACGAACATGAAGCTTAAGTCTAAAAGAGTTGGGGACGAAGCTAAACTCGGAAAGGCCGCACTATAAATCCGAAACAAACGCACGAGAGGACCATCGTAACTGCAGCGGAAAAAGCGCTGCAGAGGCCTCCAGTAATTTGGTTTGGGAAGTGAGGCTCAGCGTCTCACATACCAAATGTCCGGAACTCGGAAGGATTAGGGGGGAAAGTCCCTTTGTAATCCCGTCTCAAAGGCGATCCAACGTAAAGAATCTTCAAAAAAAAAGAGAAGAGGAGGAATGGGGGGGGGACCGAGCAGTCAAAGGGGGGAATCCTTCGGAGCACAAGCCCACTAAAGAAGTCTGGAATCCCGGACTTAAGGAGGACCTGCTGAGGAGCTCTCCACCTCAGCAGAGCAGAGACTAAAGAGTGGGAGGAGTCATTGAAAAAAAAAAAGGAGTCATGAAGAAAACTAAATATTCAAAGAAGAACTCCATGAACACCGTCCTTCGGCGTCTAATGGGAGCCTTTCAGGGAAAAAAAAAGTGCTTGATAAACCACGAATCGGGACACGCAGGGGCTTTCATTCCCTGGTAGCGTCCAGGTCGTTAGGTTCGGGGGAGAGCGCTAGCATCTTCTTCTCCTTTGGCTGCTCCTCCGCGAAAGGGACATACTCAGGATCCTATCTCCCTAAGCCCATGACATTTTTGGGATAAGTGATTGGGATAGGTTCGGAAAACTCCCCGCCCTGTGAGGGTCCGGGTGACTCTGCGGTTCTAAACAGAGAGGTCTTCTGTCGTTCCACCCGGAAAGCTGTCTCCCTAGCGCCTCCTCTTAGAGGTTCCGTTCGAGAGTGTACCCGCTCCCATGCGTGTGAAGAGGCGCAGAATGGGAGCAAGTCTCAGGGAGCTCTGGGGGGGTAATCTCTGGATCGCAGTTTTCCTGGTCTTCTCCTAGGGAAACCGGGGACCGAAGCCCACGCACGGTCTAGAGGTTCTCCTCGGCGTCCACTAGGGTTGTTTGAATAGGGATCGCGAGATTGACTCTCACGGGGTTCGCGAGGGCAGAAGGTTGAAAATAGAGTGAAATCAAAAGCAAATCAGGGTCGGAAGCAACCGATTAAATCCATAGTTTGTCTGTCCACAGTCGGACGTCAGGGACCTGTCCTAGCATCTTCTCTTCGGAATCCAATGCGATGGAAAGTCCTCAAAAACTTGGGTAGGGATAACCTCCCCGAGAAGGGAGTGGAGAGGGGGTTGCTTGAGACCTCAGGAAAAGCTCGCAGGCGGCGTTCTGAATTCCATCTCTCTCAGGGAAGCTAATTATTCTCAGGAGCGCTCTCTTTCCCTTCAAGAAGCGCTCCCTATCGTGGAGGGGGGTAATTGTGACGGCCGAAACGAGCACAGAAACATGGGGAGAAAAACATCGGGGGCGGAGGAAAAGCTGCTTGGGGTTAACCGGGGGACGATGGCCGGCAGGAAAAGCCGATACAATAGCACGCGTTAGGTGCGAGGGAAGGAGGCTCAAAGAGGAGAGGGTGACCGGGCGTAAAAAAGAGGGCTAGGAAACTTCTTGGTTCTTCAGTGGGTCGGGAGGGGGCCCCCCTCAGCGGGAAAAACCCTCTTGACAGGCAAAAGTCAGCCTCGGATAGTGGCAACATCCGCGGCCAGCCTATTCGGAAGAGTTAGGGAAGGAAGGGGGGGCTGGATTATTGCACTCGGCCTCCCTCAAGGACCCAAGTAGAAATCTGCCCATGGAACCGCCTTTCCTGGAGACTGTACACGCATCTGCACAAGACAAAAAGACCACAAAGGGAAAAGTAAAAAAAAAAAAATGATAAAAACTAGACTCAACCCCATCCCCAGGGAGGGGGAGGAAAATCTCTCTCCTTAGGCTTATGCGTCAGGGAGGTTCAAATTATCGGCGGGACCATTAGCAGTTCCCTTTCCGCTACCTCCTGTTAGGTTCTTCGCCGGCTGCCACAAAGATCCTCTCCCCGTCCGTCCCTCAGCAGTCCAAAGGCGGGACCACTTGGCGCTGGGAAGAGGCTCCGTGCCGAATGCCTTAAGGGCTGCTTAGAGCTCTAATTGCACAAAAACTGGGGAAAGCCTGGAATTTCAAAACCGCTGGGGCAAAAAAAACTAAGATAGACGCCTCAGACCTACACCCCTCGGCCCCGAGTGAACGCTGTGAAAACGATTGTCTCGGCGTACCTGTACGAGTCCTTCCTGAGAGGAACCGGGGACAAGGGGATCAAAAACATGGTGCGAGAAAGGCGTGTTCTGCACCGTCATTAAGAGAATGGCGGCGAAAGAAGGGGGGGGAAGGGCGAATGCGAGGGAGAATTTCTCACTACGGAGTCGGGGAGGGGGGGGAAGGGAGTGAAAGGGGGTCCATGGAGGGACTCAAGAGAAGACGTTTTGGTATTGAAGGAATTGAATCCTTAAGGATCGGCTCCACGGTCGGAGAAGGGGAAAACGCAGTTTGCCCAAGGGGATCGAAAGATGCGGGGTCCCCGAGGGGGGGTCCGCCGGAGGTCGTCTCCGAAGTCCTAGAGGGCAATTCGCAGAGCGCACGCGGGGGAAATTCAAATCGACACACAACGGAGACGATTAGACTTGAGGGGGTGCCAGGAGTCACCAAGAAAAAAAAAAGGCGAGGGGGAATGTCGAGCTTTCGTGTGTAGGAGCTGCAAAGTCTTAAAACTCCTGCGGAGGGAGAGAGGCGCCGTTCGTTCACAGTAGCACGAAGAAAGGACCGACGCAAGTCCCAATTCTGAACGACCTGGTCCGGTCCATGGAGCACCGTAGGGCGAACAAGGGGTTCCTTGATCTCTCCCCAGTTCGTGCCTCGGAGGCTCAGCGCCAAAATCCGCAAAAGGGAAAGGGTGGGGAACTTCAGTAACTGCAAGAATACGCGGGGCCCGATGCCTTGGTCCGCTCAGGAGAAAAAGCTCAGGGCAAACCCGTTGCGAGGCGGCACTCACGTCCTGGAACAGGAGATTCTAAACTTTTATTATACGGAGGGCTCGATTCGAAAAAGAGAAGCAGAGGAATACGTCTCAGGCGGGCGGGGGGGGGGAGGGGGGATCCCCAATCGGTCCACAAGGGGGGGACGGGTATCGCGGCGAAAAAGAAGGGAGAGGCGCAGGGGGGAGGTTTAGAAGAAGCTCCATCGTTGATGTCCGAACAAGGGGGAAAAGGGGGGAAGGTGTCGGGGGGGGGGGGGGGGGGGGGGGGGGGGGGTGGGGGGTTGTTGGGGGGGCTGGTGTGGGGCAGAGGGGGTCTGTTTTCTCTCCAAAAGAGCGGGTTTCAAGAAGTAAGGATCTACAAGGGGAGTCTTACTCATCTACCGAGTAGGAATGACGAAGTCATTTTGGGGGGGGAAGGGGCTGAAGGGGGGTAACAATTTGAATCTAAGGGAGCGACCGCAGCGCGCACGGCCCAGATAGCGCTGGAGAGGGGGGAAGGAACCCTACGATTTCGGAGGAGACCTGCTGATGGACTTACAATGGGGGGGGGGGCTATCAAAGAGAACCGAATTTGACGGGGAGCGGCTTGCAGCCGTATGACTAGCTGCCCGTTCCTTCGAAAGAAGCAAAGCGAGGCTGGGAGGAGCTTCCAGAAAGCGCTCAAAAGTGTCCTGATTACCTTCGTCCTGGGGGGATGGGTCTCCGTATTGGACGATTCTCCTCCTCTCTAACTTCTGAAGGTTTTCCGGAAATCGACTGCACAATAAGGGGCCGGGTCATTTTACAAGGGAACCTGCCTGATAGGGGAGTAAGAGGAAAGCTGATCCCTGGTGGTACAACGGGCTCATTGCTTTCAAGCCTTAACCTACACAGGGGGGGGGAAACAAAAGGGCTAAGGACTCCTAGAAAGGGGGAGATCCTGCTACCTCTAAACGTAAACGGGGGGGGGGGGGGTGTGAGGTTGCTGGGGGCGGGATTAAAGTGTATGATCGGGGAAGTCTCCTGATCCTCATGAAGACCCTCTCTGCGAAAACACTCGGAAGAGAGTTGGAAAAAGGGGGGGACATGGAAAAAAACCGAATTTAAAGAAAACAAAGTTTTTACTGAAACCAAAAGGGAAACTTCTACCGGAGAATCACTGCAGAGAAAAAAGGAGAACTGGGAAGGACGAACTATCGAAAGGGGCTTCGAAAAAACGAAGAGGGTCGCCTCGAGAAGGTGCTTCGGGGTCGCCACCTAAGTCGGGCAGAGAGTGAACGGAAAAAAAAAGAAAGGTTCCGAGGGGGGGGGCAAATTAGGTTCAGAATAGCAATGCTACTTTTGTGGTTTAGAA
>Ga0179593_1579806_pt1 | contig 19972 bp, 19 predicted proteins | sample CZODoug2_1_08_16_FD_185931 | JGI IMG/M metagenome (GOLD analysis project Ga0179593, IMG submission 185931) | Vadose zone soil fungal communities from Angelo Coast Range Reserve, California, USA - CZODoug2_1_08_16fungal (PacBio error correction) | ecosystem: Environmental > Terrestrial > Soil >...
GCCTACTACAAAAATAACGCTGCCGGCGGGAAAAGAGAGGGGACAACGGTGATAACAGAATGACCCAGGGAGTGAAGTGCGCGCCTTGGGTAACTGCTTGGAAAAAAGTTCGTGAAAAAAAGGGTTGAATACCGGGAAAAAAAAGAAGCTTGCCGATGACCGCGGGAAAGGAACCGGGAGACGGGGTAGATCATGCCAACACAGGGAAGAAGTCCTGTAAAGGACGCAGCTCCAGAGGTGGAGGACTACAGCCGGCGAGAAGGGAACCGAACCGTTTGCGGGGCGGTGAGAGGGGGAACCCCGGTCCAGACAAGCCTTGAAGGGGAGAGGGGCAACGTCGCATGAACGACTTCATCAGGCCGGGCCGTTAGGAGATGGTGCCGGAAAGAAGCTGGTTGGGGAGTACCCTGACCGGAAGAGAAAAGCGTTGCCCTAAGGGGAAAAAAAGAAAGGTGCGGACGTTCTAGAAGGTACCCTGATTTCTGACGTCCGACAGCGAATCTCGTCAAGTGCAACAGTGGGAAAAACCAAAAAAATGTTTTTTTGAAGGCCTGATTCATCGGGGAAGAAAGATCCATCTTGATAGATCGACGAGTGCAGAAGTAATCACCGCGGCGGGGCAAACCTGAGGCCGCGCGAAGAAAAAACGCCGATAGAGAAACAAACCCTGCGTAAAAAGATCATGACACTCTTGCGCTGACCGAAAAACCGTGGCGTGACTGAGAGCCGACACGCGTCTGGCTCCAGAAAGATGAGAGAAGCAGCCCTCTTAGCTTCGGCCAGCAGACGCCGTGCGGGTTCACAGAATCCCTGGCCGTATGTGCGGAACAAAAGGGGAGCCACTCTCTGCAATCCATCACCGAGGGGTACTACCGGCCAGAAAACTATCCTGCAACGACAGGGAACAAACCTCAGGACTACAGCTTGTGAAGAGGGAACTGCATCCTGTTCGCGCTGAGTCACGCGACGGATGCGGCGCCAAACTTCGTCTCCGTTTCAACAGAGGTGATCCTGAATGTCATCTTCAAAAACACTTTATTGAAACAGGTGTATACAACTTCCCACTTCGGATCCTGGAGGGAATTCGACCTCCACGGCCAAACGCGACAGGTCAAAATCTGTCTCCGAATGGGGTCCTTTCCTTCTGGAAATTGGAGTGTCGTAGATCTCACCGTGTAAAGACGATCATCCAAATCCGGCCGAGGTTTTAACTCTTCAAAAAAAACCCAGTAACTCACATTCTCGACAAGGGCCGCTTATGGAGGGCTTGACGCATCGATACTACTATTCAGAGAAAAGAGGGAAAAAGATCAAGTAAAATTCCTCGAGAACGGGCAGAGGGGTAGGGCAGAAGGGGGGACAAATCTAGAATTCGCCGTTGCTGATAAGGGAGGGTTTAATGGGCTACGTGTAAAACACGATTTTTGAAAAAGTAAGATCGTCATGGTCCGTGCGTTGGGTAGAGGACATTGGGTGCACGAAGGCTGTTTCGTCACCGAAGAATGGAGGACTCTGATCCGGTAGAAAAGACGGCTGAAGAAACAACTGATTATGAGGACAAGAGAGAGAAAAAAGAGGACGTCCTCAAGGAGGAAAAGCTTCTCATCATGAGAAAAAGGACGGCTCACTACGGGGAGAGAAAAAGACCTGCAATGAGAAGACCTTTGATGTCCAACGGAATAGCCTTCCACAAAGGGGGAAAATTTTCTCATCACGGCAATACAGGGGCGCTGAGATGAATGTAAAAGGAATTTCAACTCCGGATTTCCCATAATAGCGGGAGATGTGTATCATGACGAGAGGTAGACACGCCGGGAGAAAAAACAAGACAGTTGGGGAGACCCTATCAGTTGGGGGAAGTTCCCACCACCTAAGGGGCATCTGGACAGGAAGAGGGTTGCGAATTTTCTGCAGGCAGATGATAATAACCATTACGACGGCACGGGGGCGGCTCACAAGAGGCGAAAAGAGGGCTCGGGGGTCTGTCCATCAAGAAAAAAAACAAAACCAAAAAAAAAAAAAAAAAAAAACCCACAAAAAAAAAGGACAAAAACCCAAAAACACAGTCAAAAGCGACATAGGCTCCTTCAATTTGAAAAATGTGGACATCGAGGTCTAACCACCTGAATCAAAAGGGGCGCCACAGGTTACGAGAAGGGGGGGGAAGCTGGGGGGGGGGACATGCGCCCCGATTTTGTGTGGAAGAGCCGGGACCTCTCTCCGTCCAAGGAAGAACCGATGGAGAAGAACAAAGTGGAGAGTCCGGAGGAGTTCGTTGTCAGTTGGAAAGGGAGATGCAGGGGAACGAAATTACCCTCTGGGGTTGGCGTTACCGAGAAAGAAGAGAATGGTTCAGAAGGAGACGTCCATTTCCCGGGGGAAAGGGGGAAAAAGCTTTCCTCTAGGAGGAGGGGGGACACAATTCAACGGGCAAGCTTAAAAAAAAAAACTGCTATACCTCGATGAAAGAGAAAAAGGGGTTTTGGGGGGAAAAAAGAAGTTTCAGGAAATCTGCGCTGAAAAGGGTGAACATTGTCATGGAGAAGGGGACAAGGGACATTTGGAAGAAGAGGAACGCCTCCTTTAAAAGAGGATATCGAGCGTCAAGGTTGATCACCGATGCTCGAAGAAACATCGGGGTCAAACTGGAAGGAGAGATTCGAAAGGGGGATCATTACCTCCTGAAAGGAAAAAGGATAAAAAAGTTAAGAGAGGAAAAAGCGCTAGTAAGCGAAAAAAAAAGGATGGAGGGAGTGTTCTCTACCTCCGCATGGAGGGGGGGCGAGATTTATTAAGGGACAAGGGAAGGTATCCCCCGCCTAGGTGTGGAGTAAGCAGAAAAAAAGTCCTCGAAAAAGAAGGGGGCCTTCTTTACGACAAAAAGGGGGACCCTAAGAACAAAAAAAGCTTACCTTCCGCTGTCAAGGAGAGTCAGAAACGAAAATGTGTTGAATGGAAATAGGGAAGCGTTCAAAGGGGAAGCCTCTCTTCAAAAAATAGGAACTCGTATAGAGGGGGGGTGCCAAGTTATTCACCAGCCAAGGGGAAGAGTTGAACTGGTAAAATTAAAGGGAAAAAAAAGGAGAGCATCCTGGGACCTTGCCTTTTGTCTTGTCGATCGTGGAAACCTTTCCGTATAAGAAAACGAAGTATTTTAGCGGTTCGTAGGAAGAGAAAAAACAACGGGGGTAAAGATAAGGATGCTTTCGGAAAAAAGAGGCACGTTGTATAACCCATATAGGGAAAAGGAAGGGAAAGCTTGCGGGAGGAAGGGGAACACTCCTATGAAAAGGGGGGGGAAAAAGGACAATTATGGAAATAAGGGGGCCTTGAAAAGACGCGGTTCACTTATTAGGGGGGGGCTTTTCATCTAAAAAAGGCAATATTGTCAGGTCATAGAAAAAAAACAAAGAAAAGAGAAAAGTTCCGGAAGGACGGCATCTTCATTTCGGGGAAAAAAAAAAAAAGGGCTAGAAAAGAGGCACCTACCTTTTGAAAAAAAAAAAGAGCTTGCTGGAGTTGCAGAAAACCTGTCCATCCAAGCTTGAAGGGGAAAATCGCATAAGTCTTCATCAAAGAAAGAGAAAAGGGAAGCCATCATGAAGATCGTCTCGTAACCGAAATCCAAAAGGTCGATTACCCCAAAAGAGACCTCCAGGAGAAGGGGGAAAGTCCAGAAGCGGTCCACCTCGAAGCGAGGACCATATACAAGGGTTTTTCGGAAGAAAAAAAAAAAGGGTGTAAAGGGAGGGGGAGGAGAGGAACCTAGGAGGAGACAGGAAGTACAGGGGAGACTATCAACGAGGAGAGGGTCTGCCGTCCTATCGAAAGCCGCGAGGATGATTAGGGAAGAAGCCACAAAGAGAAAGACTTTAGAAGAAAAAAAAATTTGCGCTGGAATAGCTCCGAAAAAAACGCTTCTTTCGCCAGGGGAAAAAGAAGCCCGGAACGGGGAGTTTCATGAAGCGGAGAACAGAAAAAGGAGGGGAGCGGGCCCGGGAAAAGAAGGGGCTGAACATCTACGAGGAAGACTGAAAAGAAAATACGAGAAAAACTAAAAGAAGGGGGAAAAAGTCAACAACCCGCAGGAGAGCGGAGAGGGGGGGTCCTCTTATAAAAGGGAACTTCATAAACGGTCGTAAGAAAAAATCGCGCCGGGAAGCAAAGAAGGGGGGGGTGCAGCGTAGCAAACGTTATTCAGGAAAAATCGAAAGGGGGCTGAAGAACTTGCCGGAGATGTATTTTCTCGGGCCAAGGGGAACACCAAAGGCCGGATCTTTAGGGTGGAGCGATGTTGAGTTCAAAATTTGCCGGGGAGGGAGGTCGTGGCGGGGGGAAGATACTACGAAAACCCAGCCGAAGGGAAAAAGGGGATGGTTCCGTGGGGAAACGAAACATGTACCTGCTCAGAAGAGCAGGACACTGGCTGTGGGAGGGAAAGAGACAACTGTTTCGGGGGAGGCCAATCAAAGTCACTCGGAACGGATTTCTATGAAAGAGCCAGTGAAAATTCATCTATTAGTAGGAGATCTTACCGGAAGAGAATAGTTCTTATACCTTGGGGGAATTGTAAGGGGAATAGGGGCATCCGCCTGTATGGGAAAAGAGAGTCATTTCTTCCGAGGTTTCCGGCCATTCTTTTGAAGGTGGGGTTAGGAAGAAGGACGTTTTTCAGAGGGGGAAAAGAACGAGGATCAAACTATCTCAAAGAAAAAAAACACGGGGGTATTGGGGGCCTAAAAACCTTAGAAAGGGTCTTCTATGGCACTGGGAAGGGACCAATTGAGAAACATCTTAAAAGGGTTATTTAAGAAAACCGCCTGAAAGGAGGAGTAGGGAACTCGGAAAGAGGTCCGTCCTACAAAAAAAGTCAAATGGGGGAAAAGATAAGACTGCGATCATCTAGAAAAGGGTGGGAACAACGCTGAGGGAGGAAGGGATTTTCCCTTCCTAGTCTCGAGAGGGCTCGTCACCAAAAGAAATGGGGGGGACAGGGGTTGGGAGAGAAGAAGACCTGAGCAAGTTACCAAGTTAAAAAAAAAGCGGCACGGACAGATCTGGGGGGTTAGTACAAGGGAAATATGAAGATCACCCACAGGAAGGCGGATTCCCAGGGAAGAAGAGGACCTAGGCGAAAAATTTGAGAGTACGGGGACTTTCATAAAAAACCGCGATCGGGCCGCCGGCAAGGGAAAGTTGTGTAGCAAGGGGTCTACCAACGGAAATCACTTTTGAGGGAAAAAGGGGACAAGGGAAGGCTTTGGGGGGGCCCATGCGGAAGGGGGGGTGTGGGGTAAGCCGTTTAAGAAGAAAAGTACTGAAAAGAAGGGAGGGGGCGATAGAGAGAAAAGAGGGGGAAGATAGTCCTTCTGGTTTGAAAAAAATTGTCATTGTATCGATGCCTGATAGGAGGCACGGGGGAAACGAGCGTGGGCCCGATCTTCAAAAACTCGGAAGTGAACCCCAAGTGATTTGACAAAAAGAAAGAGGTGGCGGCCGAGAGGAGAACGAAAAAAGTACCGACTCCGTTCTGGAATCAGCAGAGTGTAAAAGAATTCCTCTACGAAAGGGAACCAGTGGGGGGGGGGGGGGGGGGGGCTGGAAAGGTCAGTATAGGAGGAAGGAAGGGTTTACCTTGGCTCGGAAGAGTTTCAGCCTTTTGGAGAAAGAGGGGGAGCTCGAGGAACTAAGAGATCGAGGAGGAGGCAGAAGGCAAGGTGATCACGATGCTCCAAAAAGAGGAAAACGGGGCTTATTGAAAGAAAATGGCAAAACGTCTGTTAAATTCGAAACCCGATAGAACAACCCCTGGCTGGTTTTTTAAGAAGGGGGGCAACGAGGAAAAAAAGGGGCCAACCAGCATAGGGGACCACCATCAGCGGGGACTCATGAGAAGTCGCGATTGGGAAGGAAAAAGAAAAAGCTTTTGTTAGTGGGGGGGGAAGGTTCTCACTAGAGAGAAGGTCTCTCCAAGGGGGCCGTCGTTATCTAAAAAGGGCCATGGAAAAGCCAAGAAGAAGCTCCAGTACAAGGCCCGTCTTTAGGGTGTGGGGTGGGGGGCAATTGATTACATATACAGAAAAAGGAAGGCACGCGCAGAAGGATAAAGGTTGAAAGGAAAAAAGCAGACTCTCGTTCACGAATTTCCTCCGTAGGGGCAGGCCGCGCAGCTTCACCGTGCAAAGGGGTTAGAAGGGAAGGGGGAGCAGGGAGTATTTGAGAGTAGGCTCTCTCTCAACAACAACAAAAAGAAACTCAACACCTCCAAGATCGAAGAGGAAGAGCGGTCAGCTCGTCAAACACAAAAAAAAACCCTGCTCGCAGTGGGAAAAAGGGAAAATGAAATTCTTTTACCCAGTCTGCTGGGGATACGGAAGTCCGCTTGCCGATGTCGAGGGACACGTATTGCGATGGCATGAGAATCCAACAACACAGTTTAAAAAATATACAGGAGGGCAGAGGGCATCTTCTGGAGGGGGGGTAATACAAAAGGGGAAAAGGTCGGGAAACACCGAACCGGTTGAAAGGGTGCCGCCGTTGATCGTCCATAAAAAAGCGGGGGAAGCGGGGTATATCCATGAATCTCATGGAGAATCGAGGGGGTCCTTTCGCGAAAAAAGCTGCAGGAAAGACATTCTTTTTTGAAGAGGGGGAGAACCTCCGATCTCCGCGTTTCCAACCAAGGCAGGTCGGGGAGGGCTATAAGGAGGTCAAGGAGTCCTAGGGGGTCAAAAGTTCAGTGACAGATGCCCAGTTTGAAACCATATGTTTTGAGAGGGGGAAGTGCCAGAAAAAAATGCAGGGTCTGATAGAGGAAAAAGGAATTACATTCGCGGAAAAATTGAAAGAGGTTAAAAAAATAGACTGGGGAAACAAAAAAAAACCTTTCGGCTGGCCGCAAAACCTTTGCTCTGACTGGGGGAACCTCCAGCGCGGGAAAGTTCTCATCATATTCGCGGAGGAAGGGGGATATAAGGCTTCAGAGGAAAGCCGGGAGAAAAAGACAATCCGAGGGACCATGGCCTCGTATTTGAGATCGGCAAGCACCACTCGCAACGCCAAAAAGGGGGGGTACGAACTGAATTACGAAAAAAGGCAAACCAGTAACAACCAGAGGGGTCTGAGTAGAGGAAACTGCAAAAAAAACCAGGTGAGAACGCGTTCAACAACCAAACTCGGGCAGGGGGGCCCAACACCACGGCCAGGGGGTAAAAAACAAGGGATTAAGGGGGGTGTTCTACAATACGGTCCAAAAAAAAAGGTGACGGATCAGGTTGTAGGTTTACCTCCCTAGAAGAATCTTCTCCTATTTTGAATAACCGGGGCCTGGGGAAGTCTTCCTGGGAAGGGCGAAAGAAGTGAGGTCATCAAACTATCATACACAGCCGGGTCCGTGAACCTAAGAAAAAGAGGCCATGTACCTGCTAGCGTCATAATGTAGCTTGAGTACCCTCTCCAGTTTCGTGGTTGACTTAGGTCTAGACCATCTCCGAGGGGAAGGGGCCGTGTTAAAATCCTCTCAGCAACTAAGATAGGAATAATCTAAGAAGGAAAGGGGGACGTGCTTAGAAAGGGGTTCATGGGCTGACGTGTTCAAGTATTGCAAAATCACCCTGGGGAGAGAATAGTCAAAGACTCTTACATTGGTGCAAGGGAATTAAGCCAGCGGTGGACAACCAGGAGCCTTTGAGATAGGGAGAAGGGAATCTGCTTTCAACTTAGAAAGATTGAGAAATAGAGAGTGAAGCCGTCGGTGAAAAGCGGGCGTTGCGCCGACTTGAGGGAAACATGCCCTGAAAAACCTCATCACACATGTCAGTAAAACCGCGGATGAAAAAGTCCAGGTGGAGGAAACGAGTGAAATATAACGTACACAAAAGGCTCCCATGAAAGAATGGATCAGCACTGCGATCAGGAAAAGGGGAGTTATTTAAGAAAAGAGCTTCCTTTCAAACGCGGGACGATTTTCAAGCTTTCAGATGTTACTCGATCATAGATGGCCACTTTCTACCACTAACCCTGGGGGGGGAAAAAATGGACTCAAGAGGACGGTTGTAAAGTTACAAAGCAACGCGATCTTTCCCACCGTGTGAGAGGGATGATAGATTGAAGAATTCACTCGAGTAAAAGGACACGACCAGAAGAGCCCATTTCGAAGCCACATCGTCTACTCTAGGGTCAGGGGGACGTGAGGTAAAGAATCTACATCCAAACTGCAAAAAGGTTTAACTCAGTGGAAAAGTTTATAGGGGGGGGACACCTTAATCACGTTGGGGGGGGGTGGACGGGGGAAATTCACTTTTGTTGGGGCAAAGGGAAAAAAGGGGGGTTTTTTTCATTTGACGACCAGGGAGGAACGACGGAAGAAAAAAGATGCAACGGAGGAGGCCTTCGTGTGTGGACTGGTCGGGGCATGTATCGTCGAGGAAAAATTACACTGAAGGGGGGGATTGACTTTGTTGGGGAGAAAACGGTGGTCGAAAGGAGAGGCGCTGTTCAGAACTCTTCCATGAAGGTAAGTGGGGGAAAGAGCACGTCTTTTCCTCTGAGGTAGTAAAAAGACTCCAATTCTCATCTTCTGCGAACAGCTTTCTTCTATATCAGGCTCCGTTTTTTCCCCCAAACAAGGTTTTTTTAGTCAGGGAAAAGAAAAAAGTCAAAGGTGACAGTGGAAGAGATCGAAAGGGGCCGGCAGCATGTTAACGGCGCGTTTTCGCGCGCACTCTTCTATATCGGGGGAGACCAGATTGAACTGCACGTTAGGAAGACTCGAAAAAAAGAGGGGGTGGGAACCTTCACTTCGAGAGCGAGGTGACCGGGGGAGGAACAGCCGTACTCTCACACTGGATGGTGGGGGAAAAAACCTTCTGGGCCAACGAAAAATGACGACAGCGAAAAGAAAAAAAGAATTATGGAGGACAACCGTCCGCAGGAAAGAGGCTTCGAAAGGGAGAAAGTCCATTCTTTTTCTGGAAAATCAAAGATCCAGGGTAGAGAAAAGAGGATTCTCGCCTGCCTGTAGTCACCAAACATTATCTGCCGTCAAAGGCCTTTGGGCGAAAAGGGGAGGAAAGAATGTGTTTTTGAATTGAGGAAAGTCAACGTGGAGAGGCAAAAAAAATCTGCCACGCCGGGCGGGTTGCAAGGTCGAGTTCACTAACTGGGAGGGAAATCGATACGGATTGGTCTACAATGGCAGAAAGAGGTGGGAACGGGCTGGTGTAGAAGCTCTCCATCAGCCGAGTAGGGGAGAGATCTCTCTCACAACAAACGATATATTCGAAACTGAAAAGGGAAGAACAATACGTCCTCTTCGGAAAAATCGAAATGGATACCAGAAAGAAGTTACTCTTCATCGCCTTGTTCAAAAAATCAAGGGATGTAACTGCGTAGTTCTTTAACCGCGGAGGAAAGTAAAAAGGGAAAAGCAATCAGGGAGGGGGATCTCTTCGGTCACGTATGAGGTTCATCAATTCCAAAGCACAATAGACGTAAGGGGGACTGGGGTGCTGCCTGTCGAGAAGGTCAGAAAAGAAGGCACCGAAAACGGTGGGGCTACAGGGGATCGGGGGAACAAAGCCTTGACGGGGATAGCCACTTCAATTAAAAGTTTCATACATGCGGCCGGTCTCAGCTGCTTGTGGCCTCATCAATGACTGGCATCGTCGCTTACCTCTTAAGGAGCTGAACCGGAGGAATGGAAAGCTTTTAAATAAGGGCGAGTCCGTCGGAGGACCCCCCCCCCACCAAACCAACAAGAGACACCTCTCCGAGAGGGGCAATGCAACATTGGAAAAAATTTAAGGCCCTGAGCATAGTGATCAACTGAAGGGGGGAAATACTCGATATCAGCCGCATTGAATGGAAATGGAGGCTAAGGAAAAAGAATGCGACCGGGAAAAGCGAAACCGCCTCCTATCTAGGACTCTCCGATCCTGACACTAGCTGACCTCAAAAACCTGGGAGAATGGGTAGCAAGACATCTTCTTTCGGAGGAACCGCGCGTTCCTTGTCCAGGAAGCAGCGGCGGGAAGTCTTTTTGACATCACTCCGAAAAGGGCCGCTTATGGGCAGGAACGGGAGGAACAAACTCGTCAAAAACACCGAAGGGTAGGGCGCCCGGACTAAAAGTGCCAAAACCAGAGAAAAAAGGAAGATCTCAACTGGGTAGAGCAAGGGCAATACCGGAACCGACTTTCCAGTCAATCTCGGACTCGGAGAACTGTGCCAACACAAATGGGGGTTTGGGGAAAAGAAGGTGAAGAAAAGGACGCCACGTGGGATCATTTTGTTTGCTGCTGGACAAAGGAGGGTGGCCGGCAGTGGAGAATTCTGAACCGACCGGAAAAAGACGACCATTACTCCTCTTTTTTAGGGGTCACCCGAACTTGTCCTTAGTGCAAAAGGGAGGCCGAATCTTCATTTCAGCAACAGATCAGAAAAAAAATGGACGGAGTCACTCTCGAGCCATTGAACTGCTCGGGGACTGGGAGGTCGAGGGCGAGGGGAAAACCTGGTTGGAAAAGGGTCGAACGAGGAATCTATAACATATTCCCCAGGAGGTCCCGAAGTAAGGGAAAGGCTCGCCTCACGTTGAAAGGCAGCGAGAGCTTTACCATCTCAAAGCTCTTATCGACGTGCGGAAGAAAAAAAGATTGATGGGAAAGTCATTTCAAGGGAGGGACATCACCCTGTAGGTCACTTTCGAGGGGAGGAGGGGGGTCGATGTCATGGGGGGGTGTGAGCCCACGGAACCGACCGGAGGAAAAGGCAGCCGTTTCGGGGCTGGGGAGGGAAATCAAACTATCTCTCGCAAAAAAGAATATAGGATAGTTGAAAAAAAAACGTTCCGCCGTCCAGAATGCTCATCCCGGGCGGGGAAGAACCAGACTGGCGCAAAGTGTCGCTGAAGAAAGCGACATACGGGAGTGATTTCACCTCGGGAACGTCCCGCCCACTTCGAAACAACCCCACCCGGAAGAATAAAGGCGGGGCCGAGAGGGCCTCCTAGAGGGCTTTTCCAACGCTTCGGGGGGATAGCGGGGTTCCCCTTCCTAGAGGGTTATCGATCAGATCGACCACAAAAAGACCAGTTTGTAGAGCTCCATAACGCAGGGAATAAAACCTCTCATGGCAACTGCGAGGGTGGACCACCTACAGGAAGGCCAGGCGTTATGGAGGACACTGGTGAGCATTAATATGAAAGGCCACAAAAAGAAGACGGAAAAATTCTAACGCCCACATCAAGGAAAAATGAGGCGCTCAGGTTCAGTGGGCAGCACCGGAAAAGGACGAACGGAAGGGGACATCACATCCAGCCCAGGGGAGATTGTTCGACCACCTGATGGTTTCCAAGGGGGACAGGGAAGGAGGCCGTCTTTGTGTGGCCAAAGATTTTGGTTGGGGGGTACCTTCCGCACGTAAAAGCTCAACTGATTTCAGGTTGGGAGGTAAGCGGTTTGTTGGGTTGCATTGATCGGAGGGGGACCGGAGCCGGGCCGAGAGCAGTTTTATTGTACTTGCGGGAGATCTTGGGGATTGGGGAGGGGAAAGGAAAGAGGTCAGAAAAGAAAACTTATTGTTTGGAAACCCCACGGGCCTCAGCCTGGAGAAAGGCCGACAGCGGTCTTGCTGACAAAGGCGAGATCCTCGATCTAGCAGCGCCAAGGTGTTTTGCGGGGCCATTCTCGGCAGCGGACGGGGGTTGAAAAAACCTTGGCAGACGGGCATCGGACCGCAGCAGGCTCCGCCTGTACTTCCTGCAAAAAATGGCGAGGGATATCCAGAGGGAACGGAAAGGTGAAGGGCTCCGGCCGAAGAAGGGATTCAAATAGGAACTTCACTTCGGAGGCGAGGTAAAGGGACTCATGACGTCTCCCCCGATAGAAAGGTAAAGGATTTTTGGGTAATAGAAAGAAAGGAGGCGGTAAGGGGAGGAATGGCAGACAACATAAACCCCCCGTGGTCTCTACCTGCCGCATGAAAAAAGAAAGTCGTAAAATCATGAGACGTCATGCCCTGTTGTAGGGAAAAAAAAAGTGCGTCACGATAAAAATCACCCGTTCGTGGGTAGGTTAAGACCTTCTCAGAAAAGGAACGGGAAAAGGAATCGAGCCTTTATCGTGGCGGGACACCGAAACCAGGGGGAGTGATTACATATACAAGGGACCTCTCTGCACCGCCGGGGCCAAAGGCGGATCGCGTTTGAAAAAAACTCGAGTTAAAGGTCGGGTAAAGAAAGGGGGATACCAATGCTGCGCACTTCAAAAGGAAGGTGTTCGTTAAACAGTTCGAGAGGGAAAGAGTCGCAGGATTGAGCGTTCGTAGCGAGAAAACAAAGGAGGAAAAGAGAGGGGGAGGGAACAATATCTCGGCATGCACAGAGGCCAGCTCACGGCACGTGTGGGAAAACCTGCACGGTTGAAGCTGCTCTTGGGCGCCAATCCTGATGAACTGAAGAAAACCCAGAAAACATTCTTCTGGTGAAAATATTGCAAAACGCTAAAAAGGCCATTAAGGGGCAGCTTCGGCGAAAAAAAGGCAAAAGGAACACAGTCTCTTTGCGCCCGATAAAGGGCCGGCGGGACTAGTTCATCTGAAGGGGAGTGCTGGGAGGGACTCAGGAAAAACCCTACGGCAACAAGGGTGCGCGACTGGAAACAGGTGATCTTGGCAGCACGAAAGAAAGGGGGGCGTCTGGGCATAGAAGCCGCATGAATCCATCACATCATTCGGACGAGGAAACAAAGTATAAATTGGTGTCCTCTTCTAGGCCGAAGGAATGCCGATCCTCCGCGTTTTGAAAAAAACCATCCATGTGCTGAAAGGAGAAAGGGAGAGGCAGAGGTGAAATCGTAAAACTCGCCTCTCGGGAAAAAGTTTTAACCAGATTTTTTCGGCGAAGGGGAAACGGAGCATCTGGCAAAGTGCAGTTCAAGAGAGAAGTCACAGTACTGGGTACAGCGGTCGATCAACGCTTCTGTTCAGAAAGAAACTATTCTGCTGCCCAATCCTCAAAAGAGACGCGTAGCGCCGTCCTGAGCAACCACTTGTGCCCGCTAAGGAGATCGAGGATGAGGATGGCAGAAAAGATTTCGGGAAAAGACGTCGGCCTGTTCAGTACAAAGAAGGCCGCCGGGGTCAAATCAAAAAAGGGAAAGGAGTAATTTCTGAACATCGACGAGGGGGCGGAACCTCTGCAACGCCAACTGGGAACCCAGGTAATGTAAAGGGAGAAGAAGGAACGATCAATTCCAAAGGGACCCTCATTACTATCTCAATAAAAGAGGATCGCAAAGAAACAGATTACTAGAACTGTCAAGGAAAAACACCACACTCGGCGCCAAACAAACCGGAGCCTGAAGGTTGAAGAGAGGCCGCCAACGTTGATACAATGCAATCGCTTCTCAACTGATGTCCACCGGAAGGCATTTGGGAGGACGACCTGAACGCATGAAAAAAATGGAGGTCGCCGAGGTGGTTCTAACTGGTCTTCAAGGGGAGGGAAGGTGAGCCTTCAGATTAAAAACGATGAACGGATGTCAATTTCCTCGGTCGTGGGGGAACTCTCGCGGCCTTCGCGGTGCAAGAGACGAAAACTTGAAGGCAAAACCATCTCCAAAGGGAATATTCCATCGTAGGGAAAAAAACATCTCCCGCTATGTGAAAATATCTCGCCGAAGGGAAAGGCAGCGAGTAGATCGTCTGGGAAGTCAACGATGGAGTATCACGTGCCTGACAAGGGGGAAATGGGCTACGTTGTTCGTTCACTATTTTGCCAGAAAAGGACGGTGACGATCGTCATGGAGGAGAAGGTGTGGGGGGATTGGGGGCTTTGTGCGGGCCCGGCAGTCTGAAGGCAGTTAGCTCTGGGAAGAGGTCTTCGTCACGGGATCTCTCCACAACAACCACTGGAAAGAGAGAGGTTTGACGCAGGGGACAGCTCAAACGCGCTGCGCCTAGCCTCCACACAGCCTTGCAACATAATCGACGGAAAACCAAAGAACGAAATGACAAATGAATTTCAAACGACTTTAAAGTCCTACACGGGAGGGGGGGGATCATCACTTAGGATCAGCTTAGAAGCGTAGATTATTTTAAGCAGTGGAAAAACGCTTCGAGGGAACCTTCCTCGACAGAAAGAGGGGTTTCTCGTAGCAAAACTTCAGAAAAAAAAAGTGTAGATGGGTGTTAAAAGTCGTGAAGTGAAACCGAAGAAGATCTTTCCCACAGAAGCTGGCACGGACGGGAGTTTCTTACCGGGAGGGGAAATACTGGAAACTAAATAAAACATTCCCAGGGTTTTTTAAGACACCAAAGACCGAGGTAGAAGGGGAGTTCCGGTCACACAGGCATCCATTCCGGAAAGAAGGTGTGTCATCAGCGAGGGATATTTTCGAACCGGTAGCCATTTTGGAGACTGCACCATGGGGGGGGTGTTGTTTTCCCAGTCGCCGAGTTGGTTCCCGCCCGCCGGGCGCGAAGGGGGGGAACACGTCCTTCAGGATCGTGCGAAAAGAGACGATCAAGGATGCTTTTTTGATCAGTGGAAGGGATCGCTAATGGGCAGTCTAACGGAAAAGGAGGTGTTTGACGTTGAAGCGGTGGGCGACGGTGTTCACATCAACAGAGAGTATTGATTGGGGAAGAACTTCGGGGACGGGGGATAACAGCCTCACTCCTTGCTTCACGAAAAGCACCATCAGCTTGGAGAAGATCCTTAGAACAGTTTTTGAGGGGGGGGAGGTCTTCTTTCTTCCTCCGGGGTGGGGATAGATCTGCGGCTCTGGGGGGAAGTCATCATGGTGCAAGTGGTGAAGCGCCGCCTGAACAGTCGAGGCTGGGGGGAGAAGACACCTATGCTCCGGCCGAACTAGAAAGATGGTTCAAACTGGCACTTCTAGAATGCACGAAAGAAAGGGAAACTGTCATTACCTCCGGACAGCTGCCCGCAAAGGGGTTGGTTAAGAGAATCTGCAGGAAGATGGAAGATATGCCAACCAGCGGAATCGTGTTCTAGAAAAAGAGGGAGTATGAATATTACAATGAAGAAAAAATTTCTTGGGGTGTCGGAAGGGGGTGCGCACTAGAAAAAAAATGCTCAACCTTTCTGGGGCAGGGGAGGGTACGAACCTCTCGCAGAGCCCCCTAAAAACGCTGCCGGAAAAGGAACTTTGTTGTTGGAAAGAAGAGACCATACGTGGGTTCGTCCGCTCAGGAGGAAGCGATAGAGGTTTGGGGGTATTCACCATCAGAAGTCGGTTAAAGCAGTTCATCCGGAAACAGGCGGGCAGCTTCACGTGCAAAAGGAGCTGTTTATCCACCTTGAGGTAGCTGCCCGCGAACAGAACACCGCGGGGAGGGGGGGAGCAGGAGACGGGAGGAGGGGGAGGAGAGAGGCCTACGACAAGGGGGAGGGCTAAGCGGCATCTCTGCAAGTGGATACCCAGCTCAGGACCACCGGGGAAAACGGGAGAGGCTCGCCTTGTTTGTCGAAAATAATAACCAGAACAGGTCGTGAATACGAGGAGTACTTCAAAACGAGAGTAGGAAGATTTAGAAGACGAGGGAGACCGGGCACGGGGAAGCCAACAACACATTGGGGAGCCCCGATAATGCCTGGAATGGAGGTGAGTAAAATACCGGTCCTGCTATAAGTAGAAAGGGGCCCACTTGAAACGACGGTTCGAAGAAAGGCCGGGAAGACCTTTCTTTGGGATACGAGGAGCCTTAATCCATAGTTCATCGGGAAGGAGACAACGGAAAGGAAAGACCCCATTCTTGTTGGGGGGGGCAACTTCCTATCTAATCGTTGGAAAAGAAGGAACCCACCATCCAGTGCTGGACTAACGGGTTTAAGGGGAGTCATGACGGAAATCTCCTCTCGAAATGCAGTTCGGGGGGGAACAGTTTGAACCAGACTTCTTGGAGGGCATCTTTGCATCACAGGGAAGAGGGGATATCAGCTCGATAAAGACCGGTCGGCGATCCACGAGAAGGCCGGAAAGGCCCTCGCCGCGCGGTATAGAAAAAGGGCAAAAAGCGGACCGAGGTTCGGGGGAACTCACAAAAAAAAGGGAGATCGCGGAGCTCGAATCATAAAAGGAAGTTCGGGAACCCGGCGGGGAGGGCATCGAACCAGCCGTTCAAGAGGTCCCGGGGTGGCTGAACATCGAGACCAACGAGAGGGAAAAAAACAAAAGAAATACAAAGGAATTAAAAAAGGCCCGGAAGAAGGGAAAACTCCCAATCACAAAAAAGGGGAGAGCTCAATCTTTTGAGAGTCTCTCACTTGAAGGAAGGGGGAGAAAGGGAGGACGGAGCTGACCGGAGGAAATAAAACTCGGGAGGACAACGCCGGCGTGAAATAAACCTTTCTACAAAGGGAAGTACATAAGATAAAGGCGCTTCAGAAAAAAGTGCCTGCTTCATTGGGAAAGTTGCCTGAACTAAGAGTTCAGACGACTAGGAGGGAGGTCGAACTGGGAACTGTGTCTGTGAGGTATCTTCAATAGAAAAAAAGGCAACGTTTCAGAAGATCAAATCCCCAGCCTTGAAAAGGTTTTTGGAACGAGAACATTTCCCCGGACTACCGAGCTGTGATGGGGGAAAGGAGAAGGTTCGGGATATTGCCATCTTAAAATATTCTATAGCCATTTTAAAATAGAAGCCAAAAGAGGAGATCGGATTTAAAAAAGAGAGCCGCTGACCGGGGGCCCATTTGCTTGGAGGAGAAGGTTCACGATTTGGAAGAGGTACTATAGTCATTTAAGGGGGTGGTGTCGCTGAATTGGGGGGGAGACAGTCTGGTTCGGGAAAAAAAGAATGCCCGCAATAGGGAGTCAGAAACTTCTTTCAACTATCTCTGCTGCACAAAAGAGGAAAGATAGAGAGATAGTTATCTTGACTCACCCAAAAAAGTCGAAACGGCTGAGGTCGGTGAGACCATCCTAGGGGGGAACCATTTCAGCGACACCACCGAACGAAAAAGCGTCACCTACAGGGGGTATCCTTCCGCCCCAAGGAGAGGAAAAGCAATGGTATCAGCCGCAGACTTAGTTGAAGCAGATCTCCTACGGAAGGGCTGAGCTTATTTTTACGCCCGTCCTAGAGTAGATGTGTCTAATGACAAAGATGTCGAAAAGGTAGAAGGGGGACAGATCTACATTTTTCTATACTTATAAGTACATTTCAAACCACCAAATACGAGGTTACCAGTCTGGGTATGGAAAACGTTTAGACTAGAGAAGCCATTTTGGGGGGGGGGGGGGGGGGAGGGTGGTGGGGGGGGGGGAAGAGGGGGGGGGGGATTTGTGTGGGAATGTCTACATCCGGAAAGCAGTTCTAATAGGAGACCGAGGGAAATCTCTTGGTCAGCCAAGTCCAATGACGCAAGAAAAAGGTTGTAAGAAGAGATTGGGGGGGGGGGGTCTACCACCTGAAGGGGCGCCCCGGGTTCATTATCAAAGAAGGGAGTGGGGGGGGGGGACCAGGGCGCCTAGTGGGTGCAGTTGACAAAGTCCCTTCAGCGCAAGATTGCCGTTTAAAAGGAGATAGTCCTCGGGGGGGGGGCGTTGGCTTGATCGTACGGTCGTGATGGACCCTTCGGGGGGGTGTCTTTGCCGAAAAGGAGGAAGATAGTTCGGACTCGTCCCATGGAAAGCGGAGGGGATTTGAACAACTGCAAAAATGAACTTACCAGGCCAAGGATGCGAAATCTTCTGCGAGGTCGGCGAAAAAGGTAAGCCTCAACAAAAAAGGGGTTGGGGGAACGCAGTGGCAAGAACTTTTCCTAGAAGGCGCGGGCAAAAAAGTTTTCCATCCGCGTGGAAGAATGTACTTAAGGAGGAGATACCGATTGGGGAAAGGTGATCAAAGGAGAAGCACTCCACAAATCGGGGGGGAAGGGGGGGCATCTGCCCGACTTCAGGGACCGAGTACGTAAGGAAAAAAAGGATAGGGGGACACCCGGATAGAACGTAGCATTAATCAACTTCGGGGGAAACGCGGAGATCGGAGCCACAACCATCATTCTGGGCAAAAAAAGACGGGGGTCGCGACTAAGGAAGTTGTATTCCATAGGGGCTATCCCAGATGGACGGAAAGGGCGTCAAAGGGACCCACCCCACCCTCAAACCCTACAGCCCCCACTCCACCCCCCCCCAACGCAACCGGCCCCCAAGACCCAACCTGTCTTTGTCAATTACGAACCTTCTCGCCGTCCTTAGGGAGGAAGCTTCCTTCAGAAGGAAGGAGGAACGCCAAAAAAAAAATGTGTTGTGTGCGGCGCGGGGTCGCCTCGCTGCACTAGGGAAAGCCGGCACTCTTATACGCAGTGGAAAGGTATTACAACCAAAGACTGTTTTAAGGGGTGACCATCCGGATTGGCGAAAAAGACCTGGGGATTGTAAGCTGGTTATAAAAAAAGTCGCCTCAGCCGTATTGGAGAGGTCACGAGGCCTCTTCTCTAAAGGAGTATTAAAATAGAGAGATGGCGAAAGATTCCAAATAAGCTGGCTCTGGCACGGGAGGAGACCATCAAACGACCCCGCAGATGTTTCTGCCAATCCGGATGAACGGAAACGACCAGTGAGGTTACTCCCTTTAAACGAAAAAGGCGCGATTCCGGCGACTAAGAAGGGCAGGAAAAGGGGGGGGACAAACAAACCTTTTCGTTCTGACGATAAAGGACGTGCAGCATCTCATGGGACAGGGGGGGGAGGAATACAGGAACCCCGTGGGGCACCGACCGGGTAAGCCTTTGATCGTTTCGAAAGAAAGACAAGCCTTGAAGTCTCATTAATCCAGCAGTCGTCGGAGCGACCAAAGGAGGAAGCCTCCATCATTCGTGCAATAGTTAGAGGGATCTCCCAAAGATTTCAAGACGATTATTACCTACGGTAGGCTTGATACAAGTTTTCTATGTCCGGAAAAAAGGACGTCCGCGTAAAAGTAGAATTTTTCATTGACGGAGAAAAGGTTGAATTAACCAGATGTTTTGGAGGAGACTGAGACACCTTGCAAGGACTCGATAAAGAGCCCGAGCATGGAATTAAAAAAGCCTATCCACTCAGAGGTCACATGATAGAAGCCGATCTGCAGAAACACAAGATCTATGCAAAGGGGGAAGACTCTCCGATCCTCAAGGAGGGAGACCTCAAAACTTATAGCGAAGAGACACGCGGCTGGCGCATAGATGCAAAGTCCAGGAGGGCCTGTCAAAAACTTCCCTAAGGGGGGTCAAATCAATCCTCGGGGGAGTGGATGAACATCTACTATACGGGAACCACGCTCGTCCGCATAAAAAAAGCTACGTGCCCGGCGAAAACTCCCAGAATCAACAACCGGGAAGACTCAATCTGGTGATCTGCGGGATGCATCCTGGCTCCTGAAAGCGTCTTCGGCGCGGAAAACAACTCCAAATAAGGACAAAACTCCGGAGGGGGATGTGCAGCGGACCTTGCCGAATACATTAAAAATATCACGATCTCTGAACCAACTGGACTGCGTCAATTTAAAGTGAAAAGAGGTGCTGACCTGACAGACACCATCAAGTCGCTCCTCTTGGACGAGTGGTAGGTGAAGGGGACTTGACGGTCGGAAATTTCTTGCGTGATTCCCGGCGAAAAAAAAAAAGAATCATCCCAAAGGGGTTCCGTGCTGTCCCGTTGTGGGGGAACGCATCGAGACGCTCGGTTGAAAAAGAGACGCTATGGCGCTGACAGAAACCGTGTAGGGGGCTGACAGGGGGAAAAGAACATCTCCCATCAGAGGGGAAAGGGAAGCCGCTCGAGTGAAAGTCATAGAAAAGGAGGAGATTCTGACCTTACGAAGAGCGTGCTGTTAGTGGCTAAGGGAGGACTGCTATTTCAACGAGCAAAAGTCTTTGAAGGAGGGATTGTCTCTTACATGGGGTGAAAGATGATGGGGTTTCTGACCGCCCCGGTAAACACAGAGTCCTTTTAGAGTCTTC
>Ga0179593_1623257_pt1 | contig 19971 bp, 33 predicted proteins | sample CZODoug2_1_08_16_FD_185931 | JGI IMG/M metagenome (GOLD analysis project Ga0179593, IMG submission 185931) | Vadose zone soil fungal communities from Angelo Coast Range Reserve, California, USA - CZODoug2_1_08_16fungal (PacBio error correction) | ecosystem: Environmental > Terrestrial > Soil >...
ATGCAACAAACCAAAAAAAAAGGTACAAAGATCAACCCCTTGCATAACAGAACACCCGAAAGAGTGGGGGGGACGGGGGCGAGATCGGGGAGGGTCCTTAAAGAGACAAGCCGTGAGATCGCCCGCAACGCTTTTAGGGAAACCGTGGAATGCCACCGAAGGCAAGCTGATATGTAAAGGGGAACTAAAATTGATTTAAAAGGAACCAAATCACAAACGGGTTTGTCCCTTTCCACAAACGCGGGGGATACTTCCATTGGCAACGAACGAGCACCTTGCTCGAAAAACTTTGGGGGGCAGTCCTGCACGGAACGGTGATTGATAAAAGCGGGACAGGAGAAAAACTCGGGGGAAAAACGCGTTTGGCATAACGGGAAACTTTTGGAAAGACTTGGCCTTCCGACCGCCGTCCACCAAGGGAAACTTACCCTGGGAGGGGCAAAAAAAAAAAAAAAATTAACACGGGGAGGGTGGGTCAGTTGGGTTTTAGGAAAGTTTCTTCAAACTTGGTGGGAAAAGAGGAGCCGACGCCCACAACTGAACAAGCCAAGGGGAAACCTCAAGCAGGGCCTGCGACTTGATGCGAGCGCAAGAAAGAGACGGACTAAAAAAAAGAAAGAACAAGAAAAAAAACCGGATAAAGTTCAGTCCCGCAAGCTTAAAAGAGAACTCCAGCAAAGGGGAACACCATCACTGTGGGGATTGCGAGCCAAAGGCGCAAGCAAAGTGCCAACTCAAAAGTATCAAAAAAAAAACGAAAAAATAGAGTGGCTGAAACCCAAAGGAAAGAACAAATTAAGTGTGCGGGGTACCGACTTCCCGTTCCAGTCAAAGCGCAGCGCCGAAGATGAGGGATAAAAGGGGGGGAAAAACAGGACGAGAGCCACGAGAACACCAGAAAAGAAACGGGCGGAAATTGTCGATAACTCCGAAGAGAGGAAAGGGTCACAAGCTGGGCCCTGGGGGCTGTGGAAAAGAACGATCCGGGGGGCCCGAATCTAGCCACGAAAAGGAAAGGGGTTAAAAGGTGCCACACAACACAAAAGCTCGTCTCGTTTTGGGAAAGGGGGGATCAAGTCCGGCCTTCAAAACGGGGAAAAAAAAGGAAAATGTGACCCGTCGTACGAACATAAGGAAGCTGGGGGGAAACGCGCCTGCCGTCCAATCGAACCGCGAAGACTGAAGGGACACAAAGGTGAAAAAAGCACGGGGGGGGACGCCCACGTAGCACCGGCTCCACTTTCATAAACCGGCAAGAAAAAGGCCCCGCACCACCCCATCCCCATCCAGTGAGGGAGGGGGGTGGAAGAGGAACAAATAAAAAAAAGGAAAGCGACAAAGAGACCTTCGTTGGGAAAAAAGAAACTAGAACGAGTTGGGACCGCCTTACTTTGAACACACGAACCACTAACATCTAAAACAAAAGAAAAGCACCCCTCCGTAAGCTTTGGGTCTGGAGGGGAAGGGAAACTAAAAAAGAATCGGTCCGCGTCACACGACCATGGGAAATAGGAGGAAGTATATTACAAAAAAGGAAACAAAACTAAGAAAAAAAAAAAAAACTAGACTGACTTAGGACGGCAATGGGGGAGGCTCTGGATAGCACCTTTGGGGTGCCATCCCCGGGCAGAACGGCCTGTTGCAAACCGGAAGGGGGAGAAAAAAAACTTCGTTTCCAGCGCGTCTGCCAAAAATGAAGAGTACTCCCTAAAAAAGTGCGACGCCGCCGGCGATGGGCCAACAGGGGGAAATGAAAAGAACAGCCAAACGGGGACAGAGAAAAAATTAACGGGACGGCCTGTGGAGGGGGGCAGGGGCCCGGAAGGCAAACAATCTCTTCCGACTAGAAAAAAAACCCCAAAAAGCGGCTCTCAATCCACTTCTAAAAGGAAGGAAGCTCAACGCGGATCAGAAAGAATCCTCTAAAAAGAGGGGAACAAGAGGTGAGGAGGGGTCTTAGAAAAAAAAGCCATATTGCCCCCACGTCCGAAAATCCTGAAGGACCGGACTAGGTATCAGGGGGGGAAGAGATACCGGTCGACAAGGGGGGGGCACAGGGGGAACCCCCGAAAAAATCAGTGCCTCCCCCCCCCAAAGCCTTTATATAAAAGAAAAACAACGGCGGAGAGGAAAAAAAAAAAAAACCCCAAAGCCGGCACCCGCCTCAGACAAAACTATGGGAGAATTCCGGGCAGAAAATCCGGGAAAAGTGAGAGGGTTGGGGGAGGAGAGAAGAGGGATATGGGGGGATAAGTGGCGGAAAGGGGTTAGCTGGTAAGTTGGAAGGGAGGTAATGCGGGGTGAGGTACGGAAAAAGGGCGGGGGGGGTAGGACAAGGGGAGGTGGAAGGACAGTAGGGGGGTGTAAGAAGGGGAGAAGAGGGCAGGGGAAAGCAAAGAGGGGTGGGCAGGTGAATGGGAAGGGGAGGGGGGTGGGGACAGGGAGAAAGGAGGAGTAAAGTGGAGGAAGAGCATGGCGGAGGAGATGAAAGAGGAGGAGGTCAGGGGGAGAAGGACTGGAGAGAGTGGGTTGGGAAGAAACAGAGATTGGGTAATAAAGGCGTGAGACGGGGAAGAGAAAATGGGGAAAGGAGGAAGTGAGGAATAAGGGGAGGGCGGGGTAGGAGGTGTAGCGGAACATAAATGAGGGAGGGTGTGGAAAAGAGGTAAGGGAGAAAGAGGAGAGAAGGGGAGGGAGGAGAGGTAGGAGGGGGGAAGGTGGGAGGGTGATGAATGGGGAGGAGGGGTGAGGGAGGAAGGGGGGAGAATAAGGGATGTATGGGTTAAGGGAACGAGCGGAAGGGGGACCGCGAGGGAAGTAAAAAGAGAGGGGGGGAGAAGGAAGAGAGTAGTGGAGGGGTAGGGTACTTGAGAGAGAAAAGGCCGCGTAAGAGAGGGGGAGATGGTGGGTGGAAAGGATTGATGGGTGGAGGGCCGCGTAGGGAGTAACGTGGTAGGAATCAGGGAGTGGGAGGTGGGTAGGGTGGGTGAGGGGGTGGGGATGGGTGGAGGAACGGGGGGGGTGTGTGTGGAGGTAGGGAGAATGGTGGGGAGCGGGAGGAGGTAATTCGGGGCTAGGGGGGGTGGGGAGGGAGTCGGGCGGGGGTGGGGAGATAGAGGGGAGAAGAAGCGGGAGGGGGGAGGGGGGGGGCGAAAGAGGTAGGGGGGCGGATGGAAGGGTGGGCAAGGTAAAAAGTGAGGTCAAGGAGGGTCGGGAGGAGGCAGAGGGGGGGGGCGGACGTAGAGTGGGTGGGGAGGTGGGTTGAGGAGGAAGGGTGTGGTGGGGAGGGTGGGTGGGGTTGTAGGGAGGGTGGGGAAAGAGAGGCTGAGAGGTGGGTGGGAAGGAGAATGGAAAGGAAGAGGCTGAGATGGGGGGAAGGGTGGGTCATAAGGGGAAAGGCGACAGATGAGTCAGAGGGAGATAGAGGGCTGGCAAGGGGAGAAGAATGGGGGAGACATCGAGGGTATGGGAACCTAGGGTGCGGTGAAGGAGGGTGGGGTGCGTGGGGGAAAACGGGGGAGGGGGCGACAGAAGGGTGGAGAATACATTAAGAAAGGGGAGGATGGGGGTTGAGAAGTTTCGGCGGGTTAAGAGAGGGGTGAGGGGGGGTTGGGGAGAGGAGAGTAAAGCGGGGGGGGGGTGAGGGGAGTGGCAAGAGGGGGGAAGAGCAAGGCAGGAGTAAAGAAGGAATGGGTGAAAGGATCAGAGGGGGGTAGAGAGAAGTGGGGGGCGAAAAAGCAAGGGGACGGCACGTCACTGGGAGGGAACGAATAGAGGCAGGGGTGGGTGGACGAGGGGGTAACAAAGCAGCAAAAGGAAGGAGGGTGGGCAGGCGTGGCGGGGACCGAGGGAGGGACGAGGGCTGATTGCTATGGGGAAAGGATGAATGCGGTGTGGAAAGAGCGCTGAATATAAAGTGCGCGGTGGGTAGGGTAAAAGAGGGAGTGAGAGAGGGAGACGGGAATCGAGGTAAGGGGGGAGAGGAGTGGATGAGGGAGCAGGGTGGGGTGGGGGGGAGATGGCGGTAGGATTAGAGTTATGGTAGGGGGGTGGGGTGGAGAAAAAAGCGCGCTGAGAGTGTGGGGGGGATGAGAGGAGGGAGCGCGTGGGGGTTCGGAAGGAGGGGGACGAGTAAGATGATTAAGGTTGGCCAGTCCCTCCTAGCTCCCTTCAAAAACCGTGAAACACGCGTCGGGGGTAAGGTCTGGCAAAGGAAACACACAAACATAAACCGGCACTCACAAGGATCCTGGACTGTTTTCAGGGAATAAAAAAACACCGCAAGGGCAGAACAGAACCCGGCCCTTGCTATTGGATGGAAAAAAAACCACCTGAGGATCGAGTGGGCGGCAAGTTCAAAGAACCGTGAACGTCAACCCAAAGGGATGGTTATAAAAAAAGGGAGAGAGCAAAAAAGCTTCGAGTCCGTTGTAAGAAAGCTGGGAAAAAGGGGGCTCAAAAAAAAACTCAAAGGAGAACCGAACATTGAAGTACAGGGCGGACAAAAAAGATCAAAACAGCAAAAAAGAAAAGACGACAAAAAAGGGGTAAATTCAGGAACCACCCACCAACAAAAAAAAAAAAAAACAGCCAAGCGGGGGAAAAAAAAGGAAGCCCAGGGTCCCTATATGTTAGGGACAACATGCATAATAAAGTGGTGGTGCACCTTGCAGTGAAGACCGAAAAGAATCAGCATTAGTGGGGGAAAACCGGGGAATAATTCCCCACCAATTAAGAGTGCAGACAGTCCTTTGCGGGAGGAGTAAGCGAAAGTAGCAGCGGACGTAAAGAACACACCCCAGTTTGAGGTTGAGTAGGGGATCGGGGGGCATGTGGAAAAAGATCAAAAAGAATCCATCCCCTAAAACGACCGTTGGGGGGGGAAAGGGGGGGGAAGCTATCAAGGGAAGGGGCACAGAAGCAGGGGCTTATCCGCTTTTGTGTCCGGATCGGAAACAAAATAAAAAGAGAGAGGGAAAGGTGGTGGTTTAGAGAAAAAATCAAGGGGAAAAAAAACAGAAAGAAAAGCCCACGTGCGCCAAAAAGGGCTGGCTACATCAAAAAAAGGGTGGGAACAGAAGGGCTAGGCAATCGCGTCCCGTCAGCGCGGCCGCAGCCAATGCAAGACAAATATCCGCAGAAGACCCCAGGGGAAAAAGAGAACAAGTTTCCAACAAAAAAAGCAAAGTAAAATGACGGAAGGGGAATGGGGGGAAGGGGATCGTGCCAGAAAAGCGGGCAAACGAACAAGTAAGGAAAGACACAAGCGGGGGGGGTGGAATCAAGACACAAAAAAGGGGAAGTATAAAGAGAAAGGAGATGTTCACCCGCGGGGAGCGGACGGAGAAGCTGGACCAAGGAATTACTAGGACTGGAGCAACGGCGCCGGAGTTCATCCAACCGAAACTTCAGGGGGGGAAAAAAAATGAAAGCTCAACCGGCGCCGAGCAACGGGTCCCTACGGGAAGAGGTCGCGGGAAGGAAGGGACCTACGCGGGGACCGCGCGACGAACGCTAAAGGCCATGAGACGACTGAGGTTAAAAAGCAAGGAAGGAGAGGACGGCAAGTTGGAAGGTGGGAAGACGTGGGCGGGTGTGCGAGATCAAACCCAACCAAACAGTTTACGATAACAGTTAAAAGGGGGGAAAAACCGCAATCCCAGAACAGATCACGGTTAGGCACTGAATCTGGCAAAGAAGGGCTGATCAGCCTTCCACAAGAGGATAGGAGTAGGGGTTGAGGTTACCTCTTCAAAGCTTACAAATGTCCGGACCAACAAAAAAACGCTCCATGGGTTGGTGACGTCGGTAAGGGAAAGGATGAAAAATAAGAAATACAAAAAAAAAAACCCAAGACCAAGGAAAAAGACCATAATAGAAGGGGGGGGGGTGGACGTTGGGGTTCATCATGCGCTTGTCAAAAAGGCGTGGGGGTGACTTCCCAGGAAAAAAAAAAATAAGTCGCAGCAAGGCAAAAAACTGCTCATGAACAATCCGGCCAAGGGAACTTTCATCATCTCCAGAGCTTCTGGGGGGGGGGGAAGGGGGTTGGGAGGAAAAGGAACCCGGAGTGAGAGGCTTGGACAGGGGGGGGGGGGCTCGGGTCAGAAAATTCACGGTCCGTTGCCACGATGACAGGGGGGGGGCTCCTACTAAAAACCAGAGAGCGAATGGGAGAGGGGAAAAAATTGAGAGCGGACCATACGAGTTGTGGATCCCTGAAGGGACACAAGAGGCCGAGAAACCCAGCTCTCCTACAGAGAAAGGGCATGGGGGGAAAAAACCGACATTCATTTCGGCGAAAAAGGGTAAGGGTATGTGCGGCGGGGAAAAAAAAAAAAGACAAATCCGGGAAAAGCCGTGAGGAAGGATTTACCACAAGCTGGGTTGTTGTTTCCTGAGGGCAGAAGGTGGATTGTTACAACGAAAGACACCGCAGAGGTGGGACGTGCTGTCGAGGGTGGAAGGGGGGGGACCCAAATAGGGGAATAGAAAGGGAGGCATGTCACTGGCGGGCGTGGGTCTGGTAACCTAGGGGTCGGACCCTTTCTGTCGTAGGAGGGGGGGGGGGGGGGGGCGCCATGCCATTAAAAAGAAAATTGAGCGTGCAACATCGCAAGGAGGAAAAAGGGAAAAAATCTAGGAAACTAGAGGGGGAGAACCAATCACCGGCAGAAGAAGGAAAAGGGAGACCGTGCGCAAGTGCGGGGGAAAAAAAAAAATAAAACCTGGTCCGGATACTGGTCCTCAAGGCTTATACCATAAAAGGGACCACCACTAAGGGACCAACGGAGAGGCAGCAAACGAGGATGTCAGGGGCCGAGAGAAAAGGGAAACTCTTTGGGGGGAAGCATCCGACGCCCGCCCCAAAACACCAGGCAGCGAACGTTGAAAAAAAATCTCCACTGTAAGGGAAAAAAAACACCGCTGTTAAACAGGCAGTTTGACAGGGGGGGTTTAAGACGAGTGCGACACGCGAAGGGCATTTCCCTGAGGGGTGGGCAAAAACCACAGACATGTAACGACCGACAACCAATTCTGGGGAACCAAGGGAAAGGTGAAATCATCTATTGGGGGACGGCCAAAAAACTCCAGAACAGTCGTCCGCGAATCCCCTGGCAATATGCAGTAAGAGGGAGGGGGGGCGCCCACCGCAGGAAGTATAAGGAAGGACGAAAAATTCCGTCGGGGAAAAAAAACAAGACAAGTACATTTTACGGCGCTACATTTCCAGAAAAGCCAGCGTAAAAAAAAATTGGACCCGGAGGGTTTCGTGGGTTTAGCACGGGGCGACACTTCAGGAAGGGAAAAGATGAGAAGCGTAAAACACTAAGTCCCGCGGGGGTTGGAGCACACTTTAGACGGGCCCTCCCGAGCACCCAAAGGGGTGGAAACAACCCAAGACTCAACTAGGGGATCAAGAAAAGCAAAGGAAGGATTCTTTTGGGGGAAGAAGGGGTCTGGGGGGAGGTGAAAAGTACCCGATCGCTAGAAACCCAAAACCAGATCAAAAGGTGGGAAGGAAAAGTGGCGTCGCGTTTCGGGAAAAAAGGAACAGACGGGCTAGTGTCAAGGGTCCAACAAGATAAGCTTTTGGTAGGTCCACCAAGGAAACGGTGGGCGACCAGGCCGTGAAGGCCCAGGAAGGGAAAAAATAAAACTTCCCCAACGTAACAAGTATAGATGGGGGGGGGGGGGGGTGAAAAAATTGAACCCTCGGCCTTTCGGTGTCCAAAGGCCCAATGGAAGGGGGGAAGGGGACGAAAAGCAGCCAAAACATCTGAAAAGGAAAAAAAGGCCCTCCGGTTTTGTGCGATCACCCATGGCTACACGGTGAGGAGAGCAAGTCGTGAGGGTCGCAAAAAGGGCTCTCGGTTGACCATTGCCCGCACAACACGCTACGAAACCACAGCTGTGGAGCAGACGAGCAAAAAAAGAGAGCCACGGTTGAACCGAAAAGGGGGGGAGGGGTCAAAGACGGCGAATCAGGGACGGCGGTGGGAGCAAACGTGCAAGTCCTCAAAAAAAGGACCCTCAAGAAGAGGGTCATAAAGCGCAAGGGCTTAGATTTTGAAATGGGTTGGGAAGGGGAGAAAAGGAAAACACCATCACTTGGCGAAAACTAAGGGTCCGGGTCCTGACGCCTACAAAGTGAGCCAGGCTGGGATAGAGGGAGCACAAAGGGGGGAAAACTCACAGAAGGATATGTGACAGGGGGGAAGGGATTGACCTCGTGAGGGGGTAGAAAAAGAAAAGAAAGTGTTTGTTTAACAAAACCCGATGGCAATTTGAAGGAACAAAAAAGACTGGGAGAGGGGGAACCCATCGGGGTCAGAACGGGAAAGACGGCGTATCGGGCACGAAACTCCGGGAGACTCCCACAAATCGGAAAAATTGACACTTTCGCCCAGAGGGAAAAGGAAAGAAAAAGGGGGGGAACGAAAAAGGGTAGTTAAAAATCACCGGCCGTGCCCGAGAGGGAACGAACAAGGGCGCCGACCCCGGATTAGACCAGGGATTGTGACGCAACCTGCCGAATAAGAAAATGGGTTGGGAAAAAGGGGGGAAAAAAAGAAAGAGGTATGGGAAGACGCAGCCGAACAGGGGGGGGGGGAGGGAAAGAAATCGTCAGACTGAACAGGTGGGTTTGGGCCGTGGGGATATCAAGAAAAAAAAAAACGGAAGGTTCTGGAGAGCAAGTCAGGACCGAGTCCACAAAAGAACCCATCCCGAGTAAGCAGCCACCCGTCCAAAACAACGCAGAAAGGGGTCGGTCAAGGAAAGAAGAGCGCCGTGAGGAAGCATACTCAAAAACATATCAAAAAAAAAAACAGGAGAGGAAAAAGAGCGTGTTGGGGAAAGCAAGAGTCAAGACCCGTCTGTTGCAGGCAAGGAGTGGGGGAAAAAAACATGGGGGGGGAAAAAAAAAGCGACGGGGCTTGGAACTGTCAAAAAAATCTCCAAGGGAAGACGAACGCCGCTTTTTTGTTCTCTAGCGCAAAAACCGGCCTTGGGTAGAGTAAAGGAGGCCATTACAAAAACTGATTCCCAGAAAAGGGGCCAAGGCTTCAAATCTGAAAACAAAAGGGGGGGGAAGGCCACGGGAGAAAGAAATAAAAGAATGGACGCCGACAGTTGGGTGGGACTTTAAAAAAAAAGGTGAAAAGGGGAAGACACCGGCGGAGGGGTGACCGCCGAGGACAGCCTCCGTGGGCTAAAAAAGGCGTAAAGGGTGGGCGCGAAAACAGGTTAAGTGACGTCCCGACAAAAAATAAAGCCAGGAAACCTGCGATGGCACCAAGGAGGGGCCGGGGGGTGGGGGGGAAGAAAAAAAAAAAAAAAAACCAGTTGGCGGGCGAAAAGAAAAGGTGGGTGAAAACCACACCGAACAGCAGTCATGCAAAGCCCCGAAAAAAAATAGAAAACACGGGGATCGGGAACCTCCCAAAAACAGGCAGAACCCCCCCAGGTATAACGGACGAGGGTCCGGAAGGGTACACAAGGGTAAAGGCCGGAAGGGGGGAAAAAAAAACCTGAAAGGAAAATTTGGGGTGACACCAAGACGAAAGCGGCGGAAAACGGACGGCCAAACTGGGAAGGCAAATCAAAGATCGAAAACCAGGCACAGAAATTTGACGAAAAAAAGAAAGGATTCGGGGAGGACTCACAGGACGGATCCATTCTAGCCGGAATCTGGAGAACAAAGTGCGTCGGGAAACGCGACGATAGCAAACTGCGAACCAAGTAGAAGGAAAGGGGTATGGGGAACATGGGTAACTGAAAAAAAAAGGGAAGAATGTCACCACGGTACCAAAATTCGGGGTCAAATACCAAACGAACCAACTTACATTGGCCCAGTAGCATCCAAAGGTGGGACAAAGGAAAAAGGGTGTAAAAAAAGACAAAACCAAAGAGAATACGGCTCTGTTGGGGGTGAGTGGCCCGTGCTCCGGGGAAGGGAGCACACTGTCGCCCAAACCAAGGAGTGGGTACCTCAAAACGAGAAGATAAAAAAGACAAAAAAAAGAAAAAATCGGAAGAGCGTCGCGGGCAAATCAAAAACGGCCCAACTCCAATAGGACACCAAGAGGAAGGAAATCTGAACATTGGGCACGGTACGGACAGCCCGGGTCTTGCAAAAAAACGGGAAGGGTCTCGTCTCACATCCAGTAACAAGGGGGAGGGAAAAAGTTTGGGAAAAAGAGACTCTGGACCCGTAACAGTCCCAACAAGACAACGAAAAGGCGAAACGGCAGGTGTACAAAAGGGACGTTCCGGTCGCGAAAATAAGAAAACAGACACTGAAAAGAGCCAAAGACACGACCAGGGGAAAGACGTGGGGTGCGTAAACGTTTATGGACGAGAAAAAGAAAAAGGCAGAGGGGTTCTCACCCAGGAACCTGAGGCATGAAGTCGAAACAGAATTCTGGGGTTCAGAAAAAAAAAGAAGGATGGCAATGCTCAGGTGGACTGGTAGGGTTAGCTTGGGAATCGGAAAGAGGGGATCAAATGAGGGTGGCCACGGGGTTGTGACGACGGTAGTTTTCCACCAGAAATGCAAACGCACCAGAGGGCAACCATAAAAAGAGGCAAAACTCCTCCAGAGGAACAAGTTGAAAGGATGAAAAAGAAGGACTGTAACAGTAAGTGTCCGGAGGCGGGGACGGGGGATCTCGGAACGCTTAAACCGAGAGGGAAACGAGCTCGACACAAAAAAAGGGATAAAGGAGGGCTTCTCTCCCGGGGAGCCCTCACCGAAGCCCGTCATGAATCACATAGAAAGGGAAGACAGGAGGGGAATCGAACAGCTTTTCTGCGGTCGGATCAAAAAGGGGGGGGGAAGGAACCGTGACCACGTCAAATGAGGACTCGGAAAAAAAAGTGAAAAAACCTAGAAGGATATGGACAAACCATCAAAAAAACTATGTGGGGCAAATCAAAGGGTCAAAGAAAGTAAAATGGGGCGAAAAAACCCACAAAAGCCGAAGAAAAAAAAAGGGGGGGGGAAAAAAAAAACAAAAGGAAGGCAATTTTGCAGGACATCCAAAAACCCTCAGGCAGAAATTATACACAGGAAATGTCAGAAAAAAAGGCTTTACAAACCAATGAACAGAAGATATCAAGAAGAAGCCCCGAAAAAAGAAAAAAAAAGGGTGAAGAAAATTACACGCGTAAAGAAACAGGAACCAAAAAAAAGACGGCCTCAAAGGCTTGTGAAAAGGAAGGGTCTTTGCGTCCTAAGCACCTCAACAAGAAAAACAAAAGGATGGGGAGTGACGGTCCGGAAAGAGGGAGGGAAAAAGAGGAAGTGGCTGAGTGAAAAAACGGGAATACAAAAAAAACTATCTGGTTAAAAGCAAGGATATAGAGAAAAAAGATGGATCAGCGGACACAAACAAGAAAGACCAGTTAACAGAAAAAAACGTGAATGGAAGGAATTAAGAATGACCACCATGCAAATCAACTCCAACTCAAAGGGAACAAATAAAAAAAACAAAAAAAAAGGACCATAAAAGTAGAACCCGACCACCCCGATCTGGGACACCGAGGGAATGGGCCAAGGATACTATTTTTCAATACAGGGGTAGGGGGACGACAGAAAAACCAGTGTAGGAAAAAGGGGGGGACGTCCGTCACCCATTCCAAAGAGTGGCTGAAGGGGACGGGTCCGCTAATGGAAGCAAAGAGGAAGAGAGGAAGGCGGTTGACGAAAAAAAGGGGGTCACCTTGAAAATTGGCTGAAAACGGAAGAGAGGACGCCATCCGCAAAAGAAATCCCGAAAGAAAAGGGGTGCGTGACTCTGCAAAAATTGTTCAAGAAGGAAGGGGGGATCAAGAGATCGTTTTGGGTTACAATAGCGGGAAAAAAAAAAAAACAGAAGAAAATGGAGGGTTTTAAACGATGAGCACGACGACTCCAATGAAAAAAAACTGAGCATCGCATAAATTCATCAGTTACTAGGACCAATTTTGCTCGGAGCCAATCCGCGCAAAAAAAAACCAGGAGATGAGCGCACACCCGCCGCCGGGAACCCGGAAAAGGGAGAGACATTTGAACTTAAACTAGAAGGAAAACGAGGGGAAAAAAATCAAAGCGACCTTTTAAAACCATGAAAAAGCGGCCAAACCAGACAATCAGAAAAGAAACGAGGGGTGGCGCTCTCCTCAAAAAAAAAAACAACGGGGAAGAAATGGAACCAAAGGAAAGGGGGGGGGGGGAGAGACACGAGATGTTGCCCGAAAATTGTCTAGGGACAGGAGCACCAACATTTGTTCAAGGGGGGGGGAAGGGAGGACTGAAAGTGGTGGGCACCCTGGAGCACCGAAAGACGGCAGTAGGTAGATAAAGGAGAGGTCGAGATTACTAGCGCTATGAAATTCGCAGACGAGGGTGGAAACGGGATGCATTAAAGAAATTAGGCCCCAGACAGGGGGGGATAAAGAGGTTGGGGAGGAATCGAGTGATATCCACAACCTATCAAAAAAAGAAGCATGTCAGTGAGGCCCAAAAAGAAAAAAAAGCAGAGGCAAAAAAGAATGGGAACCGGGAGAGGTAAAGCCACAAAAAAAAAAAACTCAGGGGAGGGGGGGCGGGGGGCGGCGGCGAAATTCAAGAAATCAGCACGCCCAGAAAACGGGGTGTGAGGGAAGAAAAATGAAAAGGGACCTGCACAGAAATTCGGCTGGGTAAAAACGCCCCCGAGAAAAGGAAGGAACGCCACTTACGGAGGTGGTACGAAGAGGAACCAAGGGGCATACGAAAATTGGCTCCTATGTCAACTAAACCTGAAAAAAAGAAGGGTAGGAAAAGGAAGATAGTCTGCTCCAGATCGGGGAAAAAGGGGAAATCATTCCTTGGAGTCGAGTGGGGGGGGGGGACGGGGGGGGGAGTGGCCTGATCTGTAGAAAGGGCAAAATTCATGGGAGAAAGGGAAGGTTGGGGGAACGAAAAGGGTACGTCACGTCGGCAGCGAACAGGGGTGGGGGGCACCGCTCACGACACGTCGGCCAAGGACGAGGAAAGAAAAAAAAGAAGTTTGTTGAAAACGGAAAAAATGACGCCTCCCCAAATCTCGAGCGGAAAAAACGCCAAGTCAGGTTTGGGAAGAAAAAACGACACAGAGATAAACAAAATTGTTCCGTGCAGTCGTTCGAAAAAAGGCCAAGGACGAAAAAACAAAACAGGGGAAGACGGTTTAAAAAGGAAGGAGAGACTACGGTTGGTTTTTTTTGCCTACAAGGTCGTTTCACTCCTGCGCTGGGGGGGGGGGGCTGGGAAAAGGGACTGAGATTCACATGTATGGGTAAGAGGTCTAAGCCAGTAAACGAACAAAATGTCCCATGACAAACAAAATTTGGGGCGTTCTTCCAAGCCGGGGAGGGGGGGGGGGGGGGGCTGGGTTACCGCCAAACTTGGGACCGCAAAAGGGGAAGGCTCAAAAAGGGAGCTGGGGGGGTGAGGGGAAGACCAAAGGGGGGGTCCACTAAACAAACGATGGAGGAACAAAAGCTCTATAGACTTCTAGAACGAATACCGAGGAATCCTGAGAAAGGTCAGTAAGAAAAACAGAGGAAAACGGGGCGGCAAGAAGTGCCCAGCCGACAAAACACAAGAGGGTATGCTCGAGTATCTCCAACACCGTGAACCAATGAGGGAAAGTAAAAACGGAAGGAGGCTTGGAAACGAGCAAAGGGAAACTATTGGGTGCCTGTGCAGGGGCGTCACACGGGGGCAAAGGCCCACCTCAGCAAGGAAAGAGGACAGGGAAAAAAAACAAAAGTTCCGGTGAAACTGGGGGATGACGCGGGCCGTATGGAGGCTTAGAAAGGGGACTCAAAGGTTTCTACGAAAACTTTGAAAAAAAACAAAAGAAACGCCGTCGGCCAACCGCCGTTGATAGAGAAAGTAAGCACAACCGCATCCACCTGTCAAAAAAAAAAAAAAGCCAGGTCGGGAGAAGAACCTGACAGGGAGCGGAACCGTCGAGGAACTAAGCAGAAAACTCAGAATGGGGAAAAAAGTAAAAAACACGCCGGAAAAAATCCAGGGTGATGGCGCGTGACCAGAACATAGCACATCTGTAAAGGGGGAAAGGGGACTTTGGGGGAGAAACCGGAGGTGATTGGTGTTGGCGCGCGGTTTGATGAGCAAGGAGGGAGGGAACGAAAGTATGAGGACAAGGAGGGGGGTAAGGGTGGCATCTGGGAACACGGGGGACAAGAGGGGAAGAGTGTCCCTTCGAACGACAAAATGGTGTCCTGGGGATGGCCCACAGTCTGGAGGCTGGGGGGATGCCTTTGGGGCAAAACGAAGGAAAAGACGTGGAAAAATAAAGACTCCCCCAAGTCGTGAAGGAGGGATGGAAGAAAAGCGTTGTCTGGGGGGAGACGAGAGGGCTCTACTGGATGGACGGAAAAAAAAGACTCGAAAAGCGGGGGGTTAAGACGCTGAAGTAAAAAAGAAAGAAACTGGGGGCACGAAAAAAAAGTTCAATGTGACCTCCGGCTCAAAAAAAAAAAAAAACTGAAAAAAAAAAACGAAGACCTATCCAGAAGGGGGGGTGAAAGGGAGGCTTTGGACCAAATAGGTACTGGGGGGAGGGAACGGGCAAAATGTTGATCCTGTTAAGTGGGGGAAGAAAACAGAATGAACGACATTCTCCTTACCATGCACGGGTAGACCGACATGGTAAAAGGATAGTCAGGGGTCGTAGTGTGAAAAGGGGGTTCTCTCGTCACGTAAAAAACCAAGAGAAAACAGGGTACGCTCATACCTGAGAGAGAGTGGGAAGAAAAATAATCGCAAAACCAAAAAAAACCTGCTAGCAATGGATAAACGGCATAGGGGCCAAGGCTGAAAAACAGAAGAGGGGGGGGAGGGAAAAAACTTTGGTTGGGCAAATTCCCGATCGCTCGACCCTTTGGTGCACACTAAAGAGGAGATTTCCTGCAAAATTCTGTAATCAAAGGACCACACAGACTTACGTCCCCGGGGTAACGCACTCAGAGGGGAAAACGGGGGCGGAGGACATCAAAGAGATAGGATAAAAAGAGGGGGCTTCTCAGTGGCGGGGGGGGCGATATAATAAAACTAAGGGTCGCGCCATTGGGGGGAAAAAGGCCAACCAAGGCCAAAGGTGGAGACGGGATGACAATCACAAAAAGACGGACCAGGGTCTAGTCAGGGAAATCACACCAGTTACCGCTAAACAGGGTTGGAAAGGACGGTGGTGCCCAATGGCAAGCGGTCTGAATCGGAGGGGGGAAAAGGGGAATAGGGGGCCCGGTATTCCAAAGAGTGAGAGGTCGACAACAAGGAGTCCGGGAACGGGAGTCTCCGGGTTACCCGCCCACAGGCCGATAAACAAGAGTTGGTGTTGGGGCAGGAAAAGCGTGGGAGTTGCGGCCAGCTCAAAAAAAGCAAGAGAGGGAGACGGAAATGTGTTGGGGGGGCACGTGGGGCTACTAGAAAATAAGGTTGAGACTAAGGGAAGACAGGATCACCTCGCAAACCAAAACTCAAATGATCAAAAAAGACACACACCGCACAAAAGAAAAACAAAGCTATTTGGACTCTTGAGCAAGTAAAAAAAATGGCATGGGCAAACGCAACAAACAAAAAAGGCGGTAGGAGGAAAAAAAGAGAAGACAGACCGTCCCACAGGACAAGAAAAGGTAGGAACACCGAAGAGCTTGGTTAAATTTTGAAGAAACCGAGGCAACTGGGGGAAAGGGGGAGCCCGCTCCAGTGGGAGGAGACTCCCGCCCTTCCACTACTATCCCATGCAACCAAAAAAAAAAAAAGAGGGGGGGACCAGCTCAGTATGTCTCCGCACCTTGCTCGAGGGTCCAGCCACACTCTTAGGTCCCTCAGGAAAGCAAAAAAAGAACGGGGTCTTGTACAAGCACGGCCCAACGCAGGAAAAAAACTTTGGGGTGGTGCGCCCGACCAGGAAAAAACGGATGGAAGAGTCCAGGGATCAAGCAATCATAACGGGGAACGCGAACGGTTCACGGGGCGAAAAAAAATTGGGAGACATAAAAAAAGCCACCCGCGGGCAGGAAGCGAAGGAGCCCAAGCATGACAAGGGCTTTTCCAAGGGGGAAGGTAACAAAAAACGTGGCGAGCCGGTGAACACGAGTGAACTACTAACAACATGCAGCAAGAGGTACAGTCAAACAGGCTTGGCTTAAGTGGGGGAGTATCAAAAAGGGAGCAGGCCTACCTTAGTTCACCACTACTTCGTAGGAGAACACCGAGTTTGGGGAAGCAGGAGGGGGGTGCTCCCCGGCCCCACTCACTCTTGGAAAAAACGAATGCTAGGGACGGGGTATCAGGGGAAGGAAGAGGGGGAAGTACGACAGGCAATCTACAACAAACTGCTTCAAAGGGAAAAAAATCATAAAGAAGAGAAGGGGGCGCTGAAGAGTGGCAAAAGAAGGGCGAAACCAGGCGTACTCAAGGAACTGTAAAAGAACCAGAAGAAAAAAAATCCCTTGCCGAACCAGAGAGAAGAAACATTTGCCTACTGGGTAATCTCCTAAAAGGAAGAAAAGAAGGGAGGGGGGGGCGGTCGGGCCAGGGGTGAGTACCAAGACACTAATCAAGGTGGGACAAAGAGGACTCAAGGAAGGGAGTTACATCAATCAGAAACCAAAATCCGAAAAAAAAAAAAAAAGAAAACGGGGTGGGGGGGGAAGTTGCCTTGGAGCCCGGAGGACCCCGGAAAAAAAATGGCAAACAGTTGAATGGTAAAAGGGGGGGAGGAAAACCCACGAGCTATCTTTTGAACTCAGCACCCGACTGCGCCAATCGAAAAGGAAACCTTAGTACAAGCGGGTAGAGCGAGAGACTTTACGCAAAAAAGGGCTGCAAAGGCCATGCAAGAAGGAACGAGGATCAAGAAAGCACCATTTCGTGAGTAATTCGGACCGATCAAGATGCCAAGAGCCCACCACCAAAGGACGCCGACTTTCGGGAAGCGAAGGGAAGAAAAAAAATATCAACACTAAAAATTCCCACAAGCCAGTTGAATGTGGGGTGCACAGCGGGGGTGGAGTTGGCAGCTTTGGGAAAGATTGAAAAAGAAACAAAATAGAGGCTTCTGAAAGTCGGAGATAAAGGACTGTGAAACCAACTAGGGCCCGAAGGAGGACGGATCAGCAGGCGGGGGACAGGTAGTTTTGGTCAGGGGTAGGAAAAGGAAACCAAGTGATAAACTGGTCAAAAAAAGGACGTATGTTGTGTCGGAAACAAAGGGCAGAGAGTCTGAAAACAACAAACTCTGCGGACACGAAAGCAGAGGCCTGCAACGGCAAGATGACCAAAAAAAAAAGAACTGTGGGAAAATAGGAGGGGACGGGGGGAAATTCTGACGTCATGAAAAAAATGGGTTTGAAAAAAAATTAGAAAAAAAAACAAGGGCACAAGCACAATCTGTCCCTGCCTAGAGCCCCCAAACTAAACGTTTCTTACTAAGTAGGAAAAAAGCGGGAAAACGGGATTGAACGGACATCCTCACGAGCAAAAACTGGGGGGAGGCTGGGGGATGAGGGCCAGCCATTGATCAAGAAGGACCGGACTTCTGAAGCACTCGCCGAAAATGGAGGGGTGAAGAAAAAAAAAGAAAAAAAAAAAACAAGTCAGTGAGGGCACGGACAAACTAAAAATAACAAAAAAAGGGGGAGCCAACACCAAGCCAGAAGAAAAGTCCAAAAGGGGGGGGGAGGGGACGAAACCCCCACGACCAGAGATGATCAAAAAAAAGAAACTGGGAGAGGGAGCATCTTCAAAAAATACAGCTAGTAGCCCGTCCACAGCGCAGGCCGTAAGTAAAAAAGCTAAACGCACAGGAACCAAACAGAAGGAGCAGCAACCTTGAAAAAGGGTCAGAAGGAAGGGGGCTGAGGGAACCTGACGCAAACTAAACCAAGCAAGGCGAGTAAAATTCAAGGTGTAAAAAAGACTGAAGGGTGTCGCGCGGAAATCGTGTCGCGGACGAAACGTGGCGTCAAAAAAAAAGAGACTTTGGAAAAAAAACAGATCAACGATCGAAAGGGGGTAATACACTAGCCCAAAAAGAACCGAAAAGGGAGGGACCACCCGAAGCGGTGAAGGGAGGGAAAAGTAACGATATCACCAAAATCCACTAAAGAGGCATGGGAAAAAAACCAAGGCCAAAACAAACCACAGCTTCACATGAAGATGCGCCGTTAAAAACGGAAAACTCTGAGGAAAAAAAGAGGGGTGGACTGCGACGGAGGGTGGAAAGGGGAAGGAGTGCACCTCGGTAACCAAGCGCTCAAAGGGAAAAGTAAGGAGAACTTCAACAAAAAATCACACGTGTGAGGAATTTCCTGGCAAAGAGAGGAAGGGTAAAAAAGTGCATCAGGGAACACGATCACAAAAGTGGGGGGGCGGTGGACGTGGGGAAAAAAGGGAAACTCAAGGAAGGGAAAGAGGAAACTCCCAACACACCCCTAGACAAAAAAGTTGGCAGTTGGGAAATCAGAGGGGAAAAAAGAGTGGAGAACGTCGCTTGGTCGGGCAAGCCAGAACTGGTATGGGGGGGGAGGGAACTAAACCAAAATCACGAGTCCACAGGACCTTCCCCCAGCGAAAATAAAATAAGTGGGGGAAACAAAGGAGCGTGCGCATGGAACGAAAAAGGGGACTCGACCGCCTTAGAATCGCTGGAGCAAAAAAACGGAAAAAAATCAGACCAAAAAGGTCCCGGCCTCTTCGCCGGAGACGGGGGGCTAAACCAGTGGCAAACCGTAGAAGGCAAACGACACAGAAAGGATGTGACTCCAGTCAAAAAAGTGCAAAAAAAGAGTGGGAAGATCACCGCGGGGGAGGGGGTGGACGTAGAAAAAAAAACAAAAACAACTTAGGAGAAGAAAAGATTGAACCCAAAATCGAGGGAGCTGGGGGTCAATGCCCCGATTATACGGCGGAGACGGCAGACTGAGGGGTGCACTAGAAGGGGTTGAGGGTGGGAGTCACCATGGGTATACCGGAACCGGGCGAAAAAAGATGTCAAGGGAAAGACGCAATATCACAAAAAAACGAGAGCGAGTGGAAAAAGAAAAATCATCTGAGAATTCCGGGAAAGGCAGCCGGGGGAGGCCGGCCCGGGGGAGTAAATAATTTGCCTTTGAGGGGGCGAAGAGAGAGGAATGACCAAACCCCTCCACCGATGGGGGGGAGTGGACCAAAATCGAAAAGCGATCGGGGGAAAAAAGGAGGATAAAGGGGGCCAATAGAAGGCTTCTCAACAACCACAAGCAAAAGTGGTCTCAGGGCTGAATTGGTGGCGTTCGAAGCGGCGGGGTAACATGAAAAAGAGCCCAACAGAAATGGGTTGAGAAAAGGGAGAATGGACCGGCCTAAACATACCCGGGCGAGTGAACCATAAAAAGAAGACAGGGACTAACGCCCACTACGTTGGGAAGTTGGGAGGGGTATCCAAGGGGGGGTTCAGAAGAACGAGGACACCGAAGGTTGCAAAAGGTTAACAAATCAAACGAAAGCCTGGAAAAAAAAAAGGATGCGCCAAATCAGGGGGCAGATGGGGCACCCAAACCTGCGATGGGGGGGGACTGGTTGGGGGATTTTTTAAGAAAAGGGAAGGATTTATCGTTGTGGGAATGGTGATCCGAGGGGGGGGCCAGGAACCATGTTACTTCAATTTCGAAAAAAAGGGGGGGACAAGCGGGTTTTGCGAAAGAGCTCAGCCACCGAGACACGTGATCCGGAGTATAATCCAAAAACGAGAGGAGTTTTGGACTCTTTCACAGTTTCAAATTAAACGCCACCGAAAACCGAATCGCGCAGCCCGTTGTTTTTTGAAAGGAAGAAAAAAAAAAGGAAACAGAATTCCCCGAAGCTGCTTGGCGTGAAAAAGGGTTGCAGAAAAGGAAAGGAAAAAAAAAACCGCCCAGCGGGGGGGGGGAAAAAAGCGTGATCGG
>Ga0179593_1510570_pt1 | contig 19970 bp, 27 predicted proteins | sample CZODoug2_1_08_16_FD_185931 | JGI IMG/M metagenome (GOLD analysis project Ga0179593, IMG submission 185931) | Vadose zone soil fungal communities from Angelo Coast Range Reserve, California, USA - CZODoug2_1_08_16fungal (PacBio error correction) | ecosystem: Environmental > Terrestrial > Soil >...
ATTTGGGAAAATGGAAGATGAGGGGGGGAAAGGGAACTGAGAATCTGAAGCTCATCAAGGGCGACCGGCAAGGCGGCCAAAATTCTACGGAAAAACAAGAACTGAGGCCGTTTCACAGAGAGATTGGCCCTAAAGCAAAGGAGAGGGTGATAAAGGAGAAGGGGTCGAGAAAACGCGTTGAGACCTCACATGGGCTGCTTCTCTCAGCCGCCCGAAAGATTGATGAAAGGCAGATAGAGAAAAAAAAAAAAAAAGGTTTAAGGTAAACTGACCTCAAAAAAAACGGAAAAAACCTGAAGAAAAAGAAGGAAAAGGGAAAAATGATGGCCGCACCATTGCTTTCTGTGTGCCTGAATGACGAGATCACAGCGCAGAGGAAAAACAGAGCGAAAAAGGGAAATACCTGTCTCACACCCGGTAAGGAACTAAATGACCGGCCGCAGTGAGCGAACGAAGAGGATGAAAAGGAGAAAGAGGGAGACAAAGCCATCGAACACGCGGCGACAACGTCAGACTTTGCCCTCGTAAGACAATATGTCGCGCGTTCAAAAAAAAAGAATAAAGAAGCACGCACTAACTTGGGGCGGAGATCACATTGCTACAAGGTGTTATCAAATCTCAAACTCTGGACATCAAAAAAGAACGATCAATCATGTGGGGAATCAACTCGACGGAAGGGACACCAAGAAAGTGGGCAGAAGGAGCAAGAGAAAGGGAAGACCGAAAGGTCCGAGCGGCAGAGCCTCAAAGAGAGTACTGCTAAATTACAAAGACACCAAACACAAAATTCAAACTTAACGGGCCACGGGCATGTCTCCTCGTTTTGAATAGGCAGGGTAAAACCGGGAAAGCCGGATTCAATGACGTCCGAGACACCTAAATCTGGGAAAACCCGCGGTGGGGACATGCGTCTGGGCTGAATAAAAGGGAAACGTAATTGGGGGAAAGTACAAACTAGCCATGTAGAGAAAACATCCTCCCATGAGAAAAAAAAACCCGATAACCTGAGGCAGATAAAAACAACATCTTCCGTCCCATCAGAGCAAAAAAAAACAGCGCGCCAAAGGAGAAGGGAGGAGTCTAGGTGGGGCAGGGGACCTGCTTAAGCAAAAACTGGCGAGTGGAGGGCCCTTCCAATCTGTCGAAATGAGTAAATGTCAACCTCATCATGTATATCTAGGTCTTTATTCCGGCTTAAAGCATCCGGGAAATATTGAGGGAAAAAAAAGTTTTTAGGATGGAAAAAAAACCGCAGGGGGGGAAAAAAAAGGGGGAAAATGGACAAATTCAAATAGCCGAAAACTCATAAGCCAACAAAAAGTGCATACTAACAGAAAAAAAAATGAAAGTACTTGAGGAGGGGGCACTGACAGAAAAAGTGAGTCAAGGGAGAAAAAGGGAATGATAACGCAGGGGGGGGTCAGAAGATTGGATCAAAAAGGGTTTGTGCTGGTCGGGTCAAAGACTCGCCAGCGCCGGGGTGTAAAGCGTTAAACCTGGCTGCACGGGTTCAAAAACACCTAAAAATTTAAAAGACGGGAGGTAAAGGAAGTGGGGGACAAATGGGATAAAGGAAAGGGACACGCTCGTCATTGGGAATCAGAGGACTCGAAAAAAAAGTTAGACACAAATAAAACGAGGTTCGACGAAGGGGGAAAAAGAGTGAAATCTACCTTAAAAGGGCGGCTCAAGAAAAAAGAAAAATCGCTGGCACAGAAAATGGGAAGTGACAGGGATACAAGTAACGAGCCCTCCCAGCGTCAAAATGTTAGGACCCCGTGATTTAAGAGACCAATGCGTGTTGCGTTGGTAGAAAAAGGAAGAGTTTGTTGGGAAAAAAGAGTGAGGAGTTGACAGGTCGGCGGGTTGGCACAATGAAGTAGAATCCGAAATTCTCAGGGGTTCTCTGTGTGCGGAACAATGCCAATACAAAGCAACTTGGACGGGCACCCCGGCGGGCACATGAGAACGATTTGGATTCTCTAAAAAAGGGGTCTGATTTCATCCCTGACTGGTTTCTGGGAAAAAGGAAAGGGCAGAAGGTCAACAAAGCGCCTGTCGTAGGGAAAATGCCCTCACCTCATAAGGAAAAAAGCTGTTGAAGATAGAAAACATTGGAGAAAGTGCGGGAAGAGGGGTCACAAAAGTAAGGGGGAAAGTGTGAGGGAACAGGGAAGAGGGGGAAGAAAAGGTATAGTGGTGGGAGATACGCAAGGCAAGTTGAGAGGCAAAAAACCTAGGGAATTTTAACTTCCAATTGTGGAGTCGGGGACGTCGGGCGGCCCAGGGCGAGGGGGGAGTGAGGCAAATCAAAGGAAAAAAAAAAAGATGGAAAAAACGCTCTCGTAGAAGCAGGGTGGAATTGGCCGGTCCAGGATAGGCACCCAAGAAGCGTTGCGATGTGAAAAAAGAAAAACGGACTTCAGAGTCTTAGCGATTCTCAAACAACAACTGACGACGTGAAAATGGTACGCAAAGAAAGGCATGTCGCAGTTCGAAAAGTGATCGACTGATCCCAACTTAAGGGGGCGCACACGACGCTTCGCTGGAAAGAAGAGCATACCAAGGGGAGGCATTCGGGCAAAACTCACAAGGAAAGGGAGAGACACAAGGTGTGAACTTCATTTTCGCGACGGCGCGATTCAAAAAAGGAGAAGGGAATCAAACTCTGCCGCGACAGAAGAAAAAAAAAATGCAAAAACAGGGTTAAGTAACGAAGGGAGAGTCGGGATCGAGAACAGACTGGGTTGGTCAAACAAAAGGAGGCGGCTGTTCATAGGTAAAATCAACTTAAAAAGGGAAATTCAACATGAGACCACAGGGCACATGTGCGCGCAAAGAGGCAAAAGGCTGAGACCCGGCAAGGAAGGCGCCGAGAAATTGGTCAACGCTCCCTACAAAGGTCAGGGCCAAAAGTATCGAAGCTGCGGACAAACATCAGAAGACAAGAACAAAGAACGGCCGAACACGAAAAACATGGGAACAAAGGTGTAGGATATCAGGGTTCGAGGGAAGAAAAAAAGAACGCTTCAAAAAGACAAGAGACTTCCACATCAATGCCAAGAGGCGCTTCAGCCGGGCATGAAGAAAAGTTAAGAACGGATGCCTCCCGAGAGCGACATGGGAAACCTGCGCAGGGTGTGGTCACCGGGCAAGGTTAGGATATCAGATAACTCCGGACAAGACGGGCAAGGGTCAAGTTTCATGCGACTGGTCTGGGTTAATGGGGACAGAAATCTCTAAAAAAAGAGGAAAGAGAGATGATCCTTGCGTGCCCAAACATAAACAAAGCTGAGGAACGGTGGCCCTCACAGGAGTGAAATCGGAATCAACGAAAAGAACCGCGAATATGGTGGAAAGCAAGACCCAAAGGACCTCAGTAAAAAAGGAGCGGGATGGGTAAACACAACGGGGAGAAAATTCAAAGTGAAAAGGGGAGGGGAAGGACGAATCGAAATTTCGGGAGGGAAAAAAAAATTATTCTCGCCGGCAACAGCGTCGGCCGGTATTACAAACAAGCGCAAAAAATATAGAAAAGGCGGGTTTTCAAGTGGGAAAAAGAAAAATTGAGGGAGGAAGTGTCGTAATTGAGCGCGCGGGGTTTGGCTCCGACGATAAACTTAAGGAACAGAGAAAGGGCTCCAAAGGTAGAACCTTCTGGACGCAAACAAAAAAAAAAGACTTGAAATTTAAGCACAAGGGGGAACGTAATGTGGGGGTCACCTGGTGGGTGGGACGTAAGAAAACACCGCGTTCTTCGGCATCGATAACGGGGGGGAAACGTCCATTGAACCCTAGTGGGGTGGGGAGAACTGGGACGGGGCGACAGAAAAAAACATGGGGAGGACAGCTCTTTTGTGAACAAGACACAAAGTACCGCTTTGTCAAGTGATCACCAAACAAAAACATTCAGAAGGGGGGGAGAAAAGGAAACCCGGTGTCGAGGGTAGTTTGCCGGGGAATAAAGCATGGTAGGGGCATCGCCACGATAAGAGGAACTTAACAACAAAAAAATTAACGTTGGGCACCTGCGCCGGAATGTCTTTGGAACTGGGAAAGGGCGCTTGCAAAGGGAAGATCAGGGGTGTGAGGATCGCCGGGAAAATGAAGTCCAGTGGTGGACAGCTTCACGCCTGACAGGGATTACGTCGGTCAGGGAATTCCGCAGCACGGGTCACCGGGCAAGAGCCCCAATATAGCCGAAGAGTAGGGAAAAGGGGAATTTCACTGGGGAATTGGCGTAATCCACAACAAGCAATGGAAGAAGAAGCCCAAAGACTTGAGAAAACTATTCCGCCGCCTCCAATCAGGGGGTTGTAAGAGGAGCAAATTAAAAGGGCCTCTTCGTCCTCCCAAACTTTAGAAGGAAACCTCTCGAAGCAGTAAAAAACTAGCACAAATAAAAGCAAGCACCTACAAAGATTGGATCAACATAGGGGGGAGGGTATGAGTGTGGAAAATTCAAACGAGCGCCGGGACTTGTGTGAGAGTTCCGTGGCCAGGAAGTACATAGCTAAAAGCATAAACCGGAAAAGAGGGTAAGAGAAGGGGGACAAGAAGGGGGTGTGGGAAAAGGACACGGCTGGAGAAATTGAGGCTTGTGTTTACAAAAAACCGCATCAAAAGCAAGACGGAATCATAAAAAGTTATACCTCAAGTAAAAAAAATCCGAAAGTCAAGCAGGAAATGGTTTGGGAGGCAAAAATCAGGTCTTTTAGTCAAATCGCAACAAACTCAGGCGAAGTAACAACGCATATCCCATTTGCTGGGGAAAAAGAAAAGGCTAAACTGGCCGGGCAAATTGGAATTTGAGGGAGACCATGGGAGGAATTTCACTGGTTCCAAAAATTAACCCCACGTCGGAGGACGGGCGATAGCAGTGCGGCAAGCACAAAATACCAAGAATAAAAAACCGCGAGCGGTTGAGCACCTTCGGAAAAAACGGTAGGAGCCAAGGACGTTAGTGGGCTACATGGAGAGGGCGAAAAGAAGCACCTGGGGTAAAAAGGAAAAAAGTAAACAGGTGGAAATCTTAAACCAACGAAAGCTTGAAAGACCAGCCAAAAGCTTGGGAAAGATACAGGCCGAGGAGGGTGAAGTCATGCAAACACTGGAATAGACAAGAGCATGGGGATCCGGAGAAACTTCCTAAAAGAAGGGGCCGGTCAGGGAGTCTGTTAAAAATAACATGCACGGGGGTAGCAGGGTTAATGAGATCCTACTTTGGAAGGTAAAAGACTGCCATCTGTGGCTCACCGAACATTGCATTCGGAAGGGAACGAAAGATTACCGAAATTTGTCTAAAAAAAAGAAAAGAGGCCCGAGATCGCAGTGGGGATAATGTTGGACCCAGATTGGAGGGCACAAGGCAAATCGATGTTTGATAGCATCTGCCACCAAGGGACGAAATAACACAACGCTGAAAAAGAAAGAAACGAAGGGGTGTCATGGAAACGATAGGACGCGCCTGCATTTAAGAGGCAAGAAGGTAAGGGGGAGAAAAAAAGTCAGCGACAGATCGATTAACCATGGAAAAAAGAAATCAGCGCTTAACGTCTGGATGAACAGGTAGTTAATCGGACAGATGACGGAAGCGCTTTCTATAAAAGGCCGATAAAAACAGGACTTGAAGAGGGAAATTGAGGAGTTTGGGAATAGGTGGGGGGATGAGACGTTGGTGAGGGAGTCCAAGCAATCGCGGACGTGGCGGGAGAGACGCTGCACATGTGCTATCTCAGCCGAGCAGAAGTCGACAACAGGATCGGGGTAAGCAAAACGGGTCAAGGAGTTGAGTGGTATTAATACCAGGGGGAAATACGGACGAACTGTGGAAAAGGGGGGTCTGGAGTGGGGGGCCACCTAAGGTGAGCATGCTCGGTAGGCTTCGACCGGCAAAAAACAATGGAATGCTCGGAAGGACTAAAGATATCCTGCGTCAAAAAAAGGGTGGAATGAAGCATCAATGAGTGCGAGACAGTCGAACGGACCAGAAGCCACGTTTCGATTGGGAGGGCATCCCGGTTGGGATCAAGGGCTTTAATTACTCAATGCGAAGCGTAAAAAAAACGGCGCCGGGAAAAGGACCACGAGACCACAGAGATGGAAAGACGTCAAGCAAATGGAAGGAAAAGGGGCACCGAATGATCTCGTCGAGGGCCGGGACAAAAAAGTAAAAAAGTTCGAAGGACAAAAGGGGTCAGCGCCAACCAGCTTTCCACAGGGAAGGGGGGGAGGGGGGGAAAAGCAGGGACGTAAACAAGTCTGTGGGGGGGAGGCGCTGTAGCTCAAAGGGAAAAACTACTGGTATCTGGCAACGAACATAACACGGTGGAAAGGATACGCCAAAAACTGAAAATTGGTGACTTATTGGCCATACCGAAAGCATGGACGTAAAGGGGATTGGGCACAGGGCCGCAGAGAAAAGTGTGGCGACGAAAGGTCCTACCAGAAGGTCTGAAAGGGGGTTTAGGGTGGAGAAAAAGAGTATCAACATTGGTCAGAGACAGCGGCAATGAGGGAACAACAGAAAAGGTCAAAAAGAAGAAGGGTATAGAAAATTCAACAACCAACGGAGATGATATAGCCGAAATAAAAAAGTTCATGAAAAAAAGACAAGTCGAGGGGGAAGCCTTCAAAAAAAGGAAGAAAAGAAAACTCAGGCACAGGGCTCCTGGGAAAAGTAGGCAAAAACCGCGAGTGAAGAAGGCAACGCAAAAGATGCTCAAGCCGAAACTAGCCATAAGTCTATATGAAGCAGGTTATACCTGAGGGGGATCAGAACTCGTGGCTCTTGGTCTCAGGCAGAAGAGACAGATGGGGGGATGAAGGGGAGGTCGGGCGGAAGATAGCGCACGCCACTGTTTGGGGGGGTACGGATTCAGAAAAAAAAGGAAACGGACGGGAGCCTACTTAGAGGCGAGGGAGAAAAGTCTTTAAGTGAAAGAAATACGGGAACGAAAAATCACTCGAGGCGGGAGGAATCGAGAATGGAAAACGAAGATGAGGGGGGGGAAAAGCTGCTAGTCAGCACGAGAAGACCGGCGATACAAAAATGACGAGCGCCACAGATAGCCATTGACTAAAGGAGCCCACCGAAACGACGCGGCCGGCTTCAGAACGGGGAAGCACCAAGGGGAGGAGATCCGCTTTCCAACAACCAAGGGGCAGCATGATAGAGGCAAAATGAAAGAAAAAGACGTTTGGGGAGGAGATAATCACCACAGAAAGCAGAGGTGGGAATCAGGCTCCAGAATCGGGAAAGATCCAAGCGAAACGTCTACGTATGCAAATAAACTAGTGGGGAAAACTCAAAAAGCCTTTTAAAGGCATGGGAGCAATTGACAGACAGAAAGAAGCGCGCGAAAGAGGAAGGAAGGGGGTCCGAAGCAGATAAAAAACTGGACGCGATTAGGTGTAAGAAGGGGGAGAAAAAAAACAAAAAAAAAATCAGGGCGCAACCGAAAAAAGAAAGAAAATGACAACAACGGTAACCTTCCCCGGGCATGTATCAAGGGTGCGAGGCAATTTGCAATAGCAGCATGACCGTAAGCGCGCTACTAGAGGAAGTGCGTAGAACCAGCGGTGGGGGTGGCGCCTCCGAGCGGGGATGTAGAAGGCAGACACAAGGTGTAACTCCTGAAGAGGACGAATTCCGCGAAAGCAGAGAAAATCAGACCCAGGAAACTAAGGCGCGCTAAAATAACACATCGATCCGGTCAAAAAAGAAAGGAAACCAGACGGGAGTTTATAGCGGCGTCAGGGGGGCGGGACACAGGGGTCTCAAGGGGCGGGAGGTTGCTTTGCAAATTCCTTCCTTAAGGCAAGAACGATTGATCGTTCAACGGAGGGTAGAAATCTGAAGTAAGTTGGGGGGAAAGTGTAAAAAGAAACCAAAAAGCATTTCAATACGAGGTACGCTCATTAAAAAAAGGTGAATGTAGTCCGCAGAATAAAACACCAGCCAGTCCTGTGAGGCAGTTTTCCGGGAAAGAAAAAACCGGAGAGTCAGCTTTTTAGAAAAAAAGAAGAGGCTAAGATGGTGGAAACGACGTGTTGGCTGGTCTTTCGCAAAGCGCAAGCTTCCCGTGGGGGGGAATAAGAACAAAGAAAAAAAAAAAAAAAACCCCATGCACCGGCGAAGAACGGTCCATAAAGCATGTGTAGAAAAACATTAACCGAGAGGCTAGTACCGGGGGGAACTGGAGAAGAATTCAACCGAGAGCAAAGGGTTTCTCGAAGGGAGAGGACCGAGTCTACTGGCCAAGTCTCGGGCAATGTCATGCACGCTTGGATTGGACGGGGAATCGGGAGGAAACCACTCTCGGGGAACAGATCGAATGGCACAGAGCCCGGTGGGAATGCGGGGACTGCGAAGACTACCCTCCAAGAAATGCTCAGGGATCTGGCGGAAAAGGAAAGGATTTGGTGGGGAAAAAACAGGAAAAGTGACTGTCGGCAGGTGAAAAATGAAAGGATATCATAAGGTCAATGAGAAGGAAATGTGGTGCTCTGGAAAAGGTTGCTCAACTCATACGCAAACTTGAGGTTGGATGGCAAAGAAACGACAAGCAGCATGAGGAGAGGTGGAGACTCGCGAATAATCGGGTCGGGAATGCTCAGAAGAACTTTCTTGACGCAGCCCCAAAGGGAGAAAACGTAAAGCGCCTGTCGTCACTTACCTCACGCTCGAAAGCAGACCACCGCGTGTGAAGGGACTCAAGCGCTTTGGGAGGGGAAGTCGTGGTCGACCCCGTGGCGAGTTTTATGGAGCATTCGGAGATCACTGAAGGAAAAAAGGGGGAAGAAAAAAAAAAAGGAAATAGAAAAGGTTTTTCAGAAAAAAGAGACATGGGAAACGGATCGTTCGGGGGAGAAAAGTGGGGACGGGGCGTGGGGGGGGGGGATTAAGCAACTCGAGAGGGTGGGACCAAGTTTAAAAAGGGGGATTCTAAAAGCTAAAAAACTGATAGGAGCCGAATTAAATAGTCCTGGCATGCTGTGAATAAGAAAGAACAAAGGACTTCAAAACTTTACCGCGAAGTAAAACACACACCACTACGAGGCGTCGCAAAGAACGCATAAAGGTAAATCTTGAAAGAAGTAAAAACGGTTTAACTTTAGGTGGAACAAAAAAAATGACCATAGGGGGAAGAAAAATAGAGATCGGGAAAAAATCAATTAACACAGGAGGCACTCACAAGGGTTAAGAGTGGTCGGCGAAAGAAAGACACAGAGAAAGCAAGCCATAGTTTTCACAATCACCCAACTTGAAGCACAACTGTGGACAGGTTAACGAAACGAAAAAGAGAGGAGAAATGGATTGGTCAAAGGTAAGAGAGGGGGGCAGGGGGACTGAGAAGGATGCAAAATACGTTTTCGGAAGGGAAAGAAAAAACAAGCCACACATTACGTGTCCATGGACGGCCCACTCAAGTCCACGTCGAAAGGAAACCAGGCGGTGAATGGGCACCGAGAACTGGGGGAAGCAAACGGACGCCCTACAAGGTTCTGGCCTAAAGGGATCGGATCTATCAAAAGAAGAGAATAAAGACAATTTTAGTAAGAAAAGGGAAAAAAAAAGAAGACTAAATAACGGCTGTGGGGACGTGGGGCGTATCATGGGACCCAAAAAAGGTGTTTTTTTTTTGAAGGCAGAGAGAAGGAAGTCAAACAAAGACAGAAAGGGGACCAGAAGGACAGCCGGCGGAGCACGGTGGGCATGTGCAACTGTTGTTCCGAGAGGCCGAAGCCTCGAACTGATTAACAGGGGGAAGGGGGGGGGGGAGGACAACATGTCGAAAAGTCGTATTCGAGCACACCAAACTTGCAGTCCCTGTAAAGGTGTCGTGTGATGGCACGTATAGAGAGCTCTCTCAACACTACCTGAGGGAGAGACAACTCTTCTGCCATCAAAAAACGTCCAGTAAAGGTAAACTTCCGGACTGAGGGAAGAGGAAGTACGACGCCTTGCCAAAAAAGGGTGGAAAACACACCAAAGGCCCCAAAAAAAAGGAAAAACAGGTTAAAACATGTTCGCGGAGGGCTAAATATATCTCGAACTGGATAAAGCCGTTAAAAGGCTAGGTGAGGTTGAAGGGGGCGGTTTTACTCAAGCCTGGAAAACGGGGAGATCTTGGTGGAAATGTAACCGAAACAACCTGCGCTCATCCAAAACCATTTAGTAATTCTTTTGTGGGAAAGCAATTGGCTCAAATTGAGTGGCGGTTCGTACGTCGATTGTTTAAGAAACGGGAGGGGAGCAAAAGACACTTTGTAGGAAGGGCATGTCAAGAAAAGGGAGCCTTCTACACGGAGAAGCAAGGCAAAGAAATCAAAGACGGCCGAGGAGAAAATGTGATGGAGGGGGGTGCGGTGTGGTAAAGAACACGGTTCTCACAGGGGGGCGGCATGGGCAAGGGATTCAACGCACGCCGTCCAGGGGTGACCAAACGCATTCGAGCAATACGGTCGAAGAGTCAAAAAAAATCTTCATTCCGGAGGGAAAATAAATGGGAGAAAGTTGTTATTCACAAAGGCGCAACGAACGCGTGTAACGGGAGCACCGAATGCACAATCGGGATGAGGGGTTGCCGAATTCAAATGTAGGGGGAAAAAAAAGATCAGCGAAGAAAAAAAAAGGGAACCGTTGAATGAAAAGAAATACAGGTCTTGGGAAAGGACTGCTACAGCGTCAGTTGAGACTTGTCACGGAGGTAGTGGGGAAGAAAGCGAAGGGAAATAGATGAAGGTCAGTTCTTCCAGGCTGGGACAAGCTACCAAGCATATAGAAGAGGGACAATGAAAAAGGCAAGCCAAAAGGTATCCAGGGACTGACGAAGTAAAAGAGGCGGGTGAAAAGGGGTGGGCAGGGGGAAACACCCCAGACCGCGGAATTACGAAAGAAACCCGACACAAGGAGGCAAAAAAAGTGGGCCCACTAAAAGGCTAGATTACACCGCGAAAAAGCAAACTTCCTCATTCGGATATGTGTAAAAGGAAATGTCGAACACGAAGCGCCCACTATAGCCCATACCGAGACGGGGCATATTCCAAAACCGTTCGACAATGAGGGGGGGAAAAAATCAACTCTGGAAAGAATAAAGAGTAATGGGAATTCTAAAACTTGTTGCGGGGGCACCTGTGGTGAAAGTAAACTACGGAAAGAAGAAAGACCAACAGGAAAGTAGGTCGCAGCGGAACAAAAGGGACAGAAAAAACACAGGGGGGGGCACTGCAGGGTGGGTGAAATTAAAGGCTTTAAGGTCCAGTAGGAGTCGTGGACCAACGCAAAGGCAGGCAACACATCAATAAGAGCTGAGGACAGAGATTCCTTTCATTGGAAAACTAAAAAGAAAAAACCTCGACCTGTTTGCGAACAAAAACATTCTGTGAGAACGCAAGAAATCTATGCGTAACGGAGGGAGAAGCCCCATTTGGGTAAAGAAAGGGCTCGGGGGGGGAAAGGTGATGGAAAGGAGGCTACAGGTCAATGGATGTGGGTCCTTCGCGCACCAGGGGATGCGATTGGTTTGAAAGAAGGGGGACAAAAAGGGACGGTGCATAAAAAATATACAGTGTTGGAAATCTGCTTACACCGGGGAAAGAGGAAAAGGAGGGTGCGGAAGGAGATCAGTGTCCCAACATATCGCGTCTTCGGTTTAAACTGTGAGGGGCTAAATGAAATACGGGGAGAAAGGAAAAGTTACCGTGCCAGGGTGAAAGGCGGGAACCAAAAACCGCTTGCGAGGGAAAAAGCCGAAAGAATCGGAGTCAAAGTCGCAAAGGGGCGTGGGGAAAAAACGCTACGGAACATGGACTAGACTAAAACTAAAGGGTTCTGAGCGAAACGGAAAAATCCATTTTTAGATTCGGGCGGCTGAATGGCACTGGGTGTCACATCCATAAAGGAAGGGGTGTGCTTGCCACGTCGCTCAACGAACAGCTTTAAACATTCTTAAGACGGGGGGGGGTTTCACCAAACGGCCCCGGATGAGAGGATTGGGAGGGAAGAGGTCAGGTACCGTTGGAGAAGAAGCAGGAAAAAGGGGGAGAAAGAAGCCAGTTTGAGACGACAGTAAAAACCACCGCGACGCAAATATACCTGGTCCGCGCTGGCTGGCGGCAGAACGACGGATTGTGTTGGGAAAATATCTTCGAAAAGGTTAAACGGATTTAAGGGGGAAAAAATGGGAGGGCGCAGACTTAGATATGAAGACCAAAGGATAAGAATCGAAAGGCGACAGAGAAAACGAATGAAGGGAGTGCACGAGGTAAAACGAGATGAATCCGGAGCGCGCGTGCAAAAGGCCAGCGCCCAAACCGACTGGGGAGGACAGCCTTTGTGAAGAGTAGAAAGGAATCGGGGGGGGGCTGGAAAGGGGTGAAGGAAAAGGGTCTCAGAATCAAGGAGTTGGAGATTACGGAAAACGTGATGTTCTCTAAGTTTTGATAAGGAAGGGCGAAAAGTGCAACAGAGTAGTGAAAAAAGGCAAGACGGAAAACGGGGTCGGAGGAAGAGGTCACGGAAAAAGTTGGGCATGCATCGGATCTGGTCTGGGCCAAAAGGCGAGATTGACAAAAAATCGAAATGTGGAGGGGACGGTACGCACGGACCGCCCCAAGGGGGCGTGTCTGATTTGAAAAAAGAGAACAGCTGAATTCTGGAAAAGTGGGCAAGCGGAGGAGGTCAAGAAAGCGTCGCAGGCAAAAGACTGAAGGCCGGCCGAAGTAGGGAGGGAAGGTCAAGAAAAAAGTGTCATGGGGGTGAAAGGCGGGCGCTAGGAATAGCGGGCGGCGCAGGGGAGAACCCAAAGGAAAGAATGAAACGGGCAGTGAGGGTTGGACCAATCATCATCGGTGCAAAAAGAGTCTCGCACGGTGGATCGTAAGTCAGCAAACACAAAACATGGGTTCGCAAAAAGGAAACTCTTTCGAGAAAAAATGAAGGAGTCATGGGGAAAGGGGGCAAGTGTTGAAAAACTAGAGTAAAAATGAAACAAAGATTTGGCGGAGCTTATAAGCAGAGAAAAAAAACGAATCAATACTGAAGCTGGGAATCAAAAACCACGATTCTGTAAGAAAAAAAGAGTAACGGACCTGCTTCAGGGAGCAAGCACAGGCATGAACTTATTGACCAGCAAGTGAACTGGCCCATGGCGTTGAATCTCGGGGAGGTTAAGAGCGCGGGTTAAGAGTCAAAAACGTGACCGAAGTAGTATTCTTGAACAGGGCGTTCCAGAAAGAGGGAAAATTGTCAAAAATGCGCCAGAAAAGGGGAAAAAGAAGAGGATCAAAAGCTCACGACACAAAGAGTATGAAGAAAGAAAAAAAGGCACGAGACAAGTTCGGAGCAATTCAGTGGCTCTGACACTGTAGGAGAGGACGGGAACGGGGACGGTAAATGAATCAGGGTCATGGAGAAAGAAGGTGAAAAACTCTATTGCGACTTTACACAAACGCGCGAAAGTCAACAAAAAAAAAAATCGGGGACCAATAAGTAAGACAGGAGGGGAAGAAAAAAGCAGGGATCCCGGGAGAGGAATCTGCCACCAGGAAATAAGGGGCAGATATAACGATTGATGAGTGGGGAGGGGAGGAAATAGGAGAAAAAAGAACTTTTAGGATGTACTCGAAGGACCGCCACAAACGGCCCCTGGGAGGATCAGTGGAAACGGTAAAGGGGCAGAAGCTTGTGATACGAACGGAAAAGGGGGGTGAGGGAGGACGAAAGATCACATCGGGGAGCTAAAAAAAGAACGATATCGAAAAAAAGAACGTTAGACTCCTCTCCTGTTCCTACGTCTTCTAAAGGGGAAAGAAATACTTGGAAAGAAACTCCGCTCAAAAGGGACAGCGCCAGAAGGGGGAGATGAACAGGCTCCACAGGTGGAAGCCACTCAAAGCCCGAACCGCTCGATTCTGTCATACGAGATAGTCAACAAATCCGGTTGTCCAACCCCGCAGGAGACATTATAGAGGAGAGTCAAAGGAAAACAGAAGATTTGGGAGGGTCGAAACGGGGCCGGCAGACCTAACCTGAAAGTGTTCTCCAATACAATTCTGGCCAATCCAAAACTAGAGGGGCTAAGGAGGATAAACTCCTGGGGAGGTACCTCAAACTCAAGAGTCCCAAAACAAATCGGGGGAAAAACATTCGGAAGGAAGCAAAACGAAATAAGTTGCCGACGGGGGGGGAAAAGAAAGCCCGGCCTAATCTATGGTAGCAGAAAAATGCTCAACACAGCACCACGGACAAGGAATTCCAGGGGAAATCTACCAAAAGCAGGGAGAGAGTTGTGGGGGTCGGCCTGGGGGAAGAACCGAATACGTCAGTTCCTACTGTCGTAGAGGAGGACGAAAACTGTTTTCACGGCGCAAAAGGAAGTCGGCTGCAGAGGGTACTCGTATTGCGGAAGATAACGCGCGCCATCAGCACAAGAAATCAGACCAAGAAAGGAATAGGCCAAAAAAAATGAAAATGAAAGTCCGGCTCCGCGTACGGGGAGAATAAGCCAGCGCTCCAAGGGAGAGAGAAGTGGGAGAACGCGATCAAAACTGGCATTTGCTTTTCCCGGGCAAAGGTCTTGCGTAAACATCAGAAAAAAGGAATAGGACTTTAAAGATTTTAGACAGGAGATCTCAGGGAAGAAGGGATTGGGGAAAAAGGAGAGAAGGGAAGAAGTATGAGGGAAAGAAATAGGCATGGTTCAAACGAGGGGCGCTGGGGATAAAGCACAAAGTTCCAATGTTCGGTCAGGAGAAACAGAATGAACAAGACCAGAAAATTTGGGGGGGGACTGGGATTAGGCAACGGGAGCAAACCTCGGGTTAGAAAGAAGCGCCATCTGAATATGAAGAGGGGCTGGGAGTCAACGCAGCTCGCAAAACTTCAGGGCGCTACACCACCTGGCTCAAAGAAAGTGAACAAGGTGCTGAGGGGCAAGGAAATAAGCCATGTTGAAAAAAAGGGAAAAATACAGGTTGTGAAAAACATGTGATTATTAAATAAGACGCATGGCTGATCATAAACAATGGCAGAAGGGTGGCAAGCGCACGGCTATCGGCATCGGTACGTCGTCCTGCAACGAGGGTACATAGGGGGGAATGCAATCCCCCAGGGGGAGAGAGGGTTCGAAACGACACGATGAAACAAAAAAGTGAGAAGCGGAGCCTGCGACAAGAGAAAACAAAAGAAACAGCGGCAAAAAAATGGGAGATATCAACGTTAAAGAAAAAAATGAAAGGTTTTTGTAGAAAAAACCATTGATTGGGTGCGACAAAACAAAGAGAAGTTTTGACTACGGGAAGAATGAGGGGGAGAAGCAGATGAGTGAGTTGTCGAAGGGGGAGGGGTGCGTCTTACATGGAGGGGTAACAAGCCTACATACACTTCCCTGTAGGGGTGGCACAACCCAAGACAAGGATTTGGATCGTAGTAAGCAGGAGGCTCAACGAAGACTGGACAAGTTTGCTGGGTAAAAAATCAACCAAGAACGGAAAAAACGTCCGCCCTGTCAGAAGGTACCTCAATCTAAATGCTACCAGGGAGGGAGACTAAACGAGACAGATAGGGGCGGGAATTGGCAACCAGTCGGTTGGAGTTAGGGAATAAGGAATAACTCTAAGGGTGGGAGGGGAAGAGGCAAGTGTAAGGCACGGTTTCATGAAATCGGCCGGGGGAAGCAGCGATCAAGGAGTAATTGGTACTTCTCTTAAAAATGGGGGGATTACAAAATAAAGTTGAAAACGAGGAGCAGGGACAGCTATAATACTAATTGTGGGGAGGGGAGGTCAAAGTGATAGAAAACCACAGAGAAGCGTGTGGAAAGGAAAAAACGGACTTCGCTTAATAAAAAGGCACCACACACTGACGACTGGTCAAGGGGGGGAGGAAAAAAAGGGGACCGCAGGTAAGGACAGACAGGGTCAGACTGAAAGCAAAAAGGAAAGTATGGGCGAAGAAAGGTCATGAACGTGGGCGATTCCCCAGAAAAAAACACACCTTCAAATTGAAACATGTGTCGTCGGAAGACGTCTAGAGAAGGGCATCGTTGGTGTCAAAAGAAACAGCTCAAAGACTGAAGAACAAACGCGGGGTCAAAACATGGTAACCTAAGGACAGACTATAAGACTCCGGATTGAAAACGAAGATGCGCCTTAAGTGCCGCAGAAAGAAAAAAAGAAACGTGACGGGACCATCCAAAGAAAAAAAACCAAGGACTGGTACATTGCAATCTACACCGATGGGGCCAAAAGCGACTAACCGGGAGACCTTGGAAACGGCAAGAGGGAGAAAGAGAGGGATAAAAAACAAAAAGAAGGAGAAAAAGAAGATAAATGGTTACTGTACAGAAAGAAGAACACAAAGAAGTTCTAAGACGGGTGTGCTGGGTGGGGGGCGCGGCTTACTATTGAACGAAATCAAGTAGTTTAAAATCCCGAAAATTAAAAGACCAAGGCTTCAATCAAAAAAAAGGGGTGGACCCGTGGGGTTTAGAGAGAAGAAAAGGAATGTCAAAACTGCGGGGGCGGGGGGGTGCGAACCAAAAAGAAAAAGAGAGGTAGGACGCCGCCAGAAACGGGGCGTTTCATCGAATGGTAGGATGGGGGGAAAGGGAAAAAAGAAGAAAACCAGAGGGGGGGAAGGGAAAAAAGGAGATCAAGAGGAGGGTTGGCCCAAAGGAACCTTTTGACTAAAAAAAGAAAATAAATCGTATACCTTGCCACGAAATGGTGGGGCGAAACCAAGGGAAGAAGGGGGGATACATGACGAGGAGAGACGGAGGAGGAGAAAAAAAACACGGACGTGAGAGAGTCTGAAGTCATTCTTGAAGGGTAGGGGTGTACTACAATCGGCCGAAAAACCGAGGACTCTGGTGTGGAGAAAGCCGAAACAAGAAGAACAAACAAAACCCCCTTTCGTACCTTTTTTGTGAGGCATGTTATGCTCGACATTGAGGTCAGATGGGTACGCTGGGTTTTTGGGCTAAAGGAGAAAGATGAAATGATTCCATGAACGGGGAGACGAAGTGACATACCAAGTAGACAAAAGGATTGAGCAACAACAGTCAAACGCCGGGGCAAAAAACGACCGAGAGCGAACATTACGCGGAATTGGGGGCCAAGGTGGGATGGGGGGGGGAGGGAAAACCGTCACGGGGGAGGGGTGGCGAGAAGAAAGCAAGAGGGGGAAGAATGTGGGAAAAAACCCTCAGTTATGAAGAGCGTGAAAGGATCAGGAAACACAGTCGGCGGTGCTTCAAGTGGGAAAAAAGATTGTGATTAAAAACAACGGGGCTCAAGGATCAAAAGACGTTAGCGACGAAGGCCCAACCCTTGTATCGAGTTGATGTTCGAAGAAGACGGCCGAAATTAGCGTCGTTCAACACCAAGACAGGGCGTGGGGGGGGGGAATCTCAAAAAACATTCTGGCGCAGCGTCTGAACTAGTTCTGTGGGACGGAAAAAAATAAAAAGTTGGGTCTTCAAGGTGTTCACACCATGCAAAAGGGAGGATGAAGGGAAGGAAAACCAAGGAAAAGGACAGGAAAAAAAGAACAAAGAGCCGGGGGACGAAACTTAAACTTCATTTAAAATAAAAAAGACGAGCCGATGGGAAGGGCGAAGCCCCGACCAAACCGGAAAAGCAAAAAAGATTCCGCAGGAAGAACTGAAGCCGGCGAGTTGTCACCGCGGCCAAAAAAAACTTGCAATGAGTAAACTTATCGTTAAAAATCAGAAAGGACTAGCCATACGGTCAACAAATGACCGGCACCTTTCGAAAAGAGAGGTGAGGAAGATCACAGTGACGCAGAAAGAGTGGGAAGTAGGAGGCATGCGAGGTAAACGGTATCGTTGCCCAGGGAGGGGGAAGCAACCAAAAGAAGCGTATAACACAGACCCCAGGATGAGGGGAGAGGAAATAGCAGGGGGAAATTAAGGGGGGGGTAACTAAGGGATGGTTCGTAAAGCTTGCAACCATGAAGAGCAAAAAAATACGGACTTCAATACATTGGGAACCCCCGACAGTCAAAAGAGAAGCAAAGGATTTGGAAAAAAAATAGCTGGCGATAAACGCAACCCTCAGTGCATCTACTTACGAAACATTCTCACGGGACGAGGGATGGGCGCGTCGCCGAGGAAAGGGCTCCACGACATAGAAGAAGGTGTGAAAGGGGGCAAGGGGGGGAGGGGGGTTTAGTAAGCGTGCGATTTCACCAAACCCGTCAGAAGAGGAATCAGGCGATAGCGCGCGGGGCAAGGGGCACAAAGACAAATAGGAGAAGGAAGACGAGAACCCGTCAGGGGTATCTGAAAATGTTGGCCCACTATTTTAACTAGTCTAACGGTGGCGTTTAGGAAAAAGGGAGATTAGTGCATCAGCACGTGGGGGACTAGAAGGAGAGGGTGAAAGCTGCTGGAACCAAGGAAGCGGCGAACTTGGACGCAAAAAAACGTCGGTCCCATCGGGTCTTTCAAAAAATCGAACCAAAACTCCGTGATGAGAAGGCAAAAGCATCAAAGGACTGGAAAGGGACTCTGGGGGGAAGGCCCTCGATTACGGGTAGGGGGTATTCAGGGGAGGGGGAATGAGCTACGGGGGGAATGCTTAATGGTTTTGTAAAACACCAAAACGGCGGAAAAGAGGAAAGAATAGAGGGGGGGGGACACAAGAAAAGGAAAAGAGAGGCGAAAGGACAGCAAGGAAAGCGTAGGGACAGTTGATGATGTGATAAGAAGGAATGAGAAAAGCTCAAAAAACAAGAGCTACTGCAAACACCGAGGACAGCAAAGGCCTATACCCTGGCGCCTGAGGGCAAGACCAAAGGGGGAAGGGGACGCCAAGTGGGACCAGAGAAAGCTCCTGAAAATTCGGGAGCCTGATCACTCAGGGGAGACGGAAGCAGGGAAGACAACCTGGGAGAAAAAAGCGCTCGCGGACGGAAAAATAAACACAAAAGCACTAGTGGGAGAAATATGAAATCAACCGGAGCTTTGAGATTGAAAAAAAAAAACGATGCCCAAACCGAGGGAAAATGAGGGGGAGTGGTGACCGTAAGGCTGATGTGGGTGCACCAACAAAGAAAGACTCAAAGAAGAGACGGGGGAAATGACTGAAGCTAGTTATTCTCTTCGCACACAAAATCGTAAGCAGGAGCAAAGATTCTGCGAGTATGCGAAAAAGAGGGGTCTTGATTTGAGGGTGAAAGTAAACAATAGGGGCCGCCCTTGATACTGTCAAACTCAGTGGGAAACCTCGACAATGTAAAAGGGGGTCTTCGCGCAGGCGAGCACGATCAACAAGTATGGTCTGTTCTGAAGAATAAAAAAACCCATTCCTGCAGACACACCGGCGGGTGGTAAAAAAAAGGATTCGAAGTCATCAGGGGGGGGGGGGGAGGGACGAACAAGAGCCGGAAGGGCTTGTCGGCTCGTATGGAGACCTGTTGGCTTTAACTAATAAACTATCAGGTGAATCGGCGGGGGGCAGAAAGGTAGTCGTCCAAGCCGAAAGGGAAAACATATGGTGGAAAAGGCACGTAAAAAAAAGTCTAGCTAAAAAGTGTGATCTCGGTCCAGAGACACAAACGTAAAAATTGTCAGGAACTACTCATAGCACCTGTTATTCCGTCATGGGGGGTCAAGGTTTGAGCCAAAAATTAGGGCTGGGCGGAACATTATCTAAGCAGAGAAAGAACACGTCATCATGTTAGAGGAAAGCTGGAAAACAGCACCAGTGAGGTAAAAAGGACCAAAGTCACGTTATCAATTCATATCCACTCACCATAATATAAATCCATCCTGGGTGCACGAGGTAGAGAGAGGTGGTGTTGGAAGAGGGACGCAAATGGAGGGGTTTAACGGGCGGTCAGGAACACGGAAATATCGGTCAAGATGACGACAGTTCAAAACTTGGTCAGCAACGGATTGGCGACTCAAAGAAAAAAAAGGTCAATCGGGAGGAGGGGGAAG
>Ga0179593_1308049_pt1 | contig 19968 bp, 20 predicted proteins | sample CZODoug2_1_08_16_FD_185931 | JGI IMG/M metagenome (GOLD analysis project Ga0179593, IMG submission 185931) | Vadose zone soil fungal communities from Angelo Coast Range Reserve, California, USA - CZODoug2_1_08_16fungal (PacBio error correction) | ecosystem: Environmental > Terrestrial > Soil >...
TCCCCTGGAAGCACCAGAGAAAAGAGACTTTGAAGAAAGCACTGTAAAAAACGACGATGAAGTAGGAAGAGAAGACGGGCCATGGAAAACATCAATAGGACTAAACATAAAAAGTGTCTCGAACTTCGGTTCACTCGCCCTAAACTTGCAGCCCGCATCACCAGATAATCTCCGGAAGATCCTCACTGTCGACTTGGTCAGTTTACTCCTCACAGGGAAAGAATGTTCCACCCAAACTTCCGGGACGGGGACCATGTACTCGGGCAGGCAGAGTGCCGCAGAATCAATCACCGCCTGCATAAGAACACCCACCACAGACAAGGGGGGGGGGACAGCAAGCTCTTTAAAAAGCCTCGGGCGACAAACTCAAGTTTGAACCGCCAGCGCACGTGGCAGCAAAGAAGCAAAAATATCCGGGATCGGTAAAGGGTACCACCGTATCGGTCAAACGCCGGACCGCGGCTGGCAAGCTACTCCGCGAAAGAACCAGAAAGATGAAAAGAAAACTTGGGTCCCTAAGGTACCGTGAAGAGCCCCCGTAGAACCGTACGGGCAACGAAAAGATCTCCCTAAGGAAACCTTCACCAAGATCAAAATCCATAAATCTAACAGAAAGGAAACTTAACAAACCAAACCCACATGACTTATTAACAGAATCCGCAATACTCTCTTTGGAGGAAAGCAAGGAGAGGAGGAAAGCTGCTCAAAAACTCAGAGGAGCATCTGTTGGGCGGCTTCAAAAAGAACGTGGGGGGTAATCGTTAGGGGAATTAATGAGGGAAGACCTGCATCCAACTGACCACCGGCGTCTAGACCTTGAATGAAGTAAGGGAAGACTGCCATGCCCAAAACAACGTTTAATGACCGGGAGCCTTTGGTGAGGTAAGAAAAAAGATATACGCGCGAGTGTGGCTACATTTCACTGTTTTGCTGTAAACTCTCACCGGAGGGAAATAAGATCAACATCTTCTCACCACACTGTAATAATACTCCTGCCGGACACAAGAAAGAGGAGACGAGTCCTTATGACACCTACATGAGAATGCAATAAAGGTCCGCGTCTAATCTGGATACGAACCCGTAAAAAGGATCAAGGTCACTCACAGGAGATCGACACTTCCACAGAATGACTCCGACTGAGGGAGGAAGAAAAAACACCCTGGTTAGGCCCCGGGTTCTATCAAAAAAAAGGTGGGGGGGTCACGCGGAGTCAAGTTCCTAACATAAAGGTGCTCGGATCACGGAGGGCACCCTGGGCGGGTAGGCATCGAAGAAACTAGAAACCAGCCTGCCTAAAGCAACCTCAAACAACACAAAATCAGGGGTCGATCCTCCCAGGGGTCTTCATCAGAAAACAGTTGCGCCATCCCATCGCAGAAGTGATCTGGGCCCAAGGGCTCCGAGTCAACTCCTGCAGTTACTCAGTTGGTCTTACTCCATCACCCCTGAAGCACACAAAGACACTCCCACGTCAACCACAGAAAAGAGGAAAAAGAAGCCCACCATAAACCTCTCCGATGTTAGCCAAAGGGGAGCATAAGAGGGGGTTTCATCGACCAGTAGAAAAAAAGACATCTCAAACACGACCCGTCTTCCCTACACTGGACTACAGCGAAAAGGGAGGGGGAACGACAAGGGCACCGGGGGGCCTCGCGGTCTAGGGGTCAACACATCGCACGACCTAAAACCCGTTCCCTAAAAGAAAAAGCCAGCTCGGGGGAGAAACAAGATCCGGCTAACAGCCGAAGACATCACCTACACCACAGACCTAAACCATCGCATAACGTCCCCACTAATAACTTCGAGGAAAGGGCTCAACGAACAACCTTCAGCAAGCCGAACCCCGCTCCCACGTAGCGCAGGAAACTTGGGGGGGACGAGCTGGACGAGTGTAAAGGAAGGGCAGGGGGCCAGGTCCCCAGTGGGGAAAAAGGCAAATGCTGATGAGAAGAGAACAACGGGCCTTGGGTGGGTTGTGACATATAGGGATGGGGGGGGAAAACGATAGTCAGCTCTAAAGTACCGACTTGTTCGCGTACTAAGTCACCGCCTCTCTCCAAAGCCACATCCATCAAGCAAAAAAATGTAAGGAAGCCGCAAGCGTGTGACCCACCATCAATTCCACCCGTAGCCTCAACCGCAAACGCAGAAACTATGCACTTCCGCGCCTCCCCAAGACTGGTCAGCAAAACTCCCCAGAAACCTGCACCACCAGGAAAAAAACAACCTTCTTCGTTAAAAGCAGAGAAAGGCCATCGCTCACCGGTCGTTGTAAAAAAGTCCATCCCAGGAGAATAAGTCTCGACCCTGTAGCTGGAACCTTCGCGGTGGCCCTTCAGAGCCATCACTCGGGAAGAAGGGCAGGCTCAACTTCATGAAGGACAAAATGTCGTCCCACTGAACGTCCCGCTCGAAAATTCGCAGCAAAATAACGAGGAAAAAAGGATTACCTCTCCATCTAAAAAAAAACCTTTCCCTCAACAAACCGGGAGGAAACACTGCCCGAGAATCCGACCGGTAGTCAGCGGTAAAATCGCCCACGAAGTCCCAAGACTGACGAGATGTGTTGCATCACAATCTCTCTGGAGAGAGGAAGTGCTGGGGAATGAGTCACCACATCGCGAAGACGCTTGGTTCTATGTTACCGAAAACCGCAACATGTCGGATGGGCGTACTTTCCATCGCGAGAGCTTTAACCCGTTTGTGTAAGATTGGGGGGATCAGTACGGGGAAAGCGTGATACTGAGGGGAGAACGAGGGGGGACTGGGACAAATCACGATGGTAATCATTTGTGGAGACGGTCGCGGGGGGAAGGGCGAGTGGGAGCTCCTCGACACTGAAATGAAGGCGGGGAAGACTACCTGGGGCGAGAACGGGGGACTAGTCTTCTTGACGATCCCACTAGGAACTTTGAGAGGGAAGGATTATATGGGTGTGAAGGATTATGGGGGGGGGGCCTGATTACATCTGGGGTATGGATCCTCTGGTACGGCGGCTTAAAGGATTTACTATTTCTTGAAAATGGGGGGGAAGGAAAAATTGGGATGCGTACCTTGTCAGGGAAAAAAAATCGTCCATTGACTGGGAAGGTGAGCGGGTGTGAGGAGTTAACTGCGCGAAAAATAAGGGTGGGACACAGCGCCTGGGGGGGAGATCGTGAACCCCTTAAAAAAACGGTACCAAAACACCGGGGGGGGTATGGATCTCTCATCAGGAAAGGGAGAAGGGGGAAAGGGACTGCAGAAGGGAACAGGATTTGGCAATCGGTCCTGCAAGAGGGACAAATTTTTCGAAGGGAAACGACGTTTCGCCATTTCGGAAAGGGGTGGGCAGGAGGGGGGGTGGGGGAGCCTGGGTGGACGCGAGAAGGGACCTGGTTAGACTGTTGAATACGATACGATTTCTGACGGCGCATGGTGAGGAGGATGTTATGCTAGCGGTGGGAAGATACTGACTTGGTTAAGAGTCTTATTTTAGGGGCGGATCTTGATCATGGTTTATTTTTTTACGGAGACCTCGGAGGAACGGTGTCACTGGAGGAAGATGTGTGATCTGGAGAGAGGGTGTTCAGGAACAGGTTTCTTCGGGGGGTGATACTGCTAGGGTACGGGGAAGACCGAACAAGGGCATCGAAACCGCGGAGCACAGCTGAAGGCGGGGTGGGCACATGAGGGTCTGTCTTGCGTCCTAGGTGAATTGGTTGGGGGCGGCTGGTGGGGGGGGAGGAGGGAGGGGGATTACGGGGCCGCTGGAAAAACTGTCAAGCATGAGCTTATCGCAAAGGTTGGGTACTCAAGCGGAAAGGGTGTGATTTGAGAAAAAAGGGGGATAATGCCTTGAGTCTGGAAGGCGACGAGGGGGTTTCGCATGAGCGGAGGAGGGTTAAGGGTTTAAAAGGGTGGAGCTGGTAGGGCGGTAGATGATACAAAGGTGTATATCCCGGGACGACTCTACAACCTTGCTCTTACTTGCAAAAAAAGAACATTTTTTTGTTTTGCATAAAGAGGAATTTTGCAGACTGGGGTTATACATGCAGTCGATTAAATTGTGAAACGGGGCCGGGCACTGCGTTAGAGGGGGCGGAAGCTCGACGCGCTGTTCGGAGGCTGAAACATGGCGGAATAGCTGCCTGGGGGAGGCCAATCCTGCCGGGCAAAGGACGAGGGAGTAGACGAGATTAATGACAACACCCAATTACTCTCACGTCTCTCGGGGCTCTTCAGATGCCGAAGGAGGAAAAAGGGTTTGGGAAGGGGGGCCGCGGACGGAAAGGGGTCTAGAGGGTTTTGTCGGGGGGCCTCCTTTTCTCCTCAACGGTCTAAAAGGGTAGAGAAAAGCCACGAGCAACGAGGGGGGAGCGCCTCTTCCTACCCAGGGGGACTGCCGATCGGTCCCAAGATTTCTGAAATTGCAGGGGATGGATGAGAAATGGTGCCTGTTTTTGGTTTGCTATCTTACCTGGGAGGGGAGGGTCTGTGAGGTAATCCTGTCAGGTAAGAATGGAGAAGCGGTGTCTTGGAGGGGGGCCATAAGTATGCCTGTGATGCGTTGGGACATACTTGTTGAAAATTCTATTTTACTTCATGTCAAAGAGAGTGGGGACGGAGTGGAAGAGACCGGGTTACAGGGGGGGAAAGCCGGAGCTGTTCCGAAGTCTTTTATGAGGGTCTAGTGCGTTAAAAGCTGCGTGTTCGGAGGGGGGACTAGTGGGAGAGTTTTGATGATGGATTGTTATCTGACTTAGGGTGGCGGTCTAAATGCTCCAATCAGAATGAAACGATTTACATTGTTTCCGGGTTATGTGGTTGGGGAAAAAAAGGTCGTTCCTTTACGAGAACGGAAAGCAGTCGACCAGTATGGGAGCTTGTAAAACTATCAGCTACTGGGGGGGGTTACCGAGGAGAGGACGCAATAATATTGGAATCAGTGGCTTTATGTTGAACCGTAATTTTGCTTGAACGGTCCCGGGAATCGGAAGAGAAAAGGAGCTGGTAGGGCAAGGCGTATGGTTACACCGGGAGGGTTGGAAGAAGGGAGCATGTGAAACTCTCAACAACAAACGTATGAATTAGAAAGAGATGCACAGAAACGCCGGAATAGTGCAACGAACAGAGAGAAGAATGAGGTAGCGAGGAAGAGGCACGCCAAGGCAAAAAGAGGAAACGCCAGGAAAAAAGGAAAAGAGGGATTAAAATAGACTCACGTGGCAGAAAGCCGAAACCGCCATCTCCGGAAATAACAGGCAGACCCCGCGCTGAACTTCTCGGCATACTTGCCAGAACCACAAAACCGCTTAACAATGCTCATTTGAGTCGGGGATCTGTCGCACGACCTCATCCTCTCAACCTCATCCAGCCAGCCTTCCTCGAAACGCACTTCCCACAATAGGGTACACAACCGCCGAAGTGCACCTGTCCAATGCGGACGAACTACCGCTCACTGGCTCGAATCAGGGGGGGCCAGGATCTTACCTCAAGGCTCGGGGCAAAAGCGGTCAACACGACCTCCCGCCATCAAATTCCGACCGAAATCCGACGTACCACACCAATGCCGTAAAAACTCACGGCATCATCATACGGAACTTTCCGGCCGTCGTTCGGGAAGAAACGCGCAAACTAGAAACCTAAATCTCCCACACAAACCACAAAGTCCCAGGGCCCGCCGGCCATCAAATGCACGCCATTGGGCAGAGAGAAAAGAACTCCACTATCTCAAAAGAATGAAGGGTCAGAGACAAAAAGTTTTGTCTCACTTTCACGTATGGGGTATCATGGATCGCCCGCTACAGGTCCGGACAGAAGGCCTGGAAGGCACACCAAAAGGTCATGCCGGGGATGAAGCTTGCTCACTCAAACTAACGACTGGTATGGACTGGGATGAACGGTCGAAAAAGGAGAAAGAAGCCCGATGTTCGACCTTAAGGAGCCTCATCTTCCTTACCAAGGAAAGAGAGGCATATCCAGGAAGAGATACTACTCTTCCGAGTGAAATCGGAGGTCGAAAAGGGAATTAACTCTGCTCGGGCCACACCTGAGGGGGGGAACTAAGAGAAACCTTCGCTACAAAAACAATTAGGCCAGCCCTTTATACCCCTTGGGGGAGAACCGTAGGAATAGGGGGGAAGAAAAGTGTCGTGTCCGTTATCAAAGTCCCGGGAGCCTCTTTCTATCACGATACGGATCAGCCGACTCGCAGTCAAAAACGCCAAAAGCAAACGAGGGAAACGCAGGGGAGAAGTCCCGATCACTCGCCAAAAAAGCTACCCTGTCATTCGCAAACCAGGGGTCCTCTATCACCGGTGTAAACGAAAAAGGGAAAAAAAACCCCACCTTCACACCCGCAAAAAAAAATAAGACACCAAAAAAGAGGGCACAAGGGGGGCCGGCCCATCCACAAGCAAAGAAAAAACGCCCCGACGGCCATCAGCTAGGTACGCCGTTCGCGGCTGGGGTCCAAGTACCACCTAGGGGGCGTCGGCACGCAGAAGAAGCCCAGTCCTGACTGCCACCATCCAGAAACAGCTCCACGTCCGAAAAAGCAAGAAGGGGGAAGGCCCGTTCCAAAACTCCAAAATGACGCCGTCCGGACTCACCTCCAGCTCGCTAAAACAGAATCCGCTCCCAAGCCTCACAAAACCAAAAAAGGAAATGTCCCGTCGAAAGCGAGGGAAAGGAAGGAAAGGCGGAAAAACATCCCACAAGACGGCTAACCCGCCGCGCAACAAAATAATCGCTCACGTTATCTCTTCTAACGGGGTCCAAGGACCGATGCAAAGTTCAGGGCAGGGGGGGACAGGACCATAGAAAGGGACAAGATGAGGGCGCTAGTGATCAATGGAAGGGGGGGGGGGGGGGACCGACGGGATCTCAACCAAACTAAAGGCCTGTGCAGATACAGCGCAAAGGACACCACCTCTCTCAAACTCTCCATTCACTCCCGGACGAGGGGCCCAAACGGTCCGTCCCAGAAAAAAACCGTGGTCACACAGCAAAGAAAAACCCGTAACGTCAAACAGCCAACCGCCTCACCCCAGTTCCTGACTCCCTCCAAGACAAAAAGTTTTCATAGAGGAAGCATTACACGAGAAAAAAAGACAACTGGCCAGCTTCACATGGCTAGTGACGAAAAGAGTAACAGAAGCAAGGGGCAAAAGTCGAACCCAAGACTAAGGCCCGCAGCGGGAAAGGGTACGAGGAAGGATGAACAGACGAGGGCTGCATCGCAAAGGAGGAAACACATGATCAAAATGGGAGGTCAAATCGGGCTCTCATCGGGTGGGAAAAACTCAGTAGAAGCCAAGCTGGAGGCAACGCTGACTGAGAAGCCAGCACAACACGGGCTCCAGAAGACTACGCAACCTGGACAAAGGACTACAAAGGTCCCAGCTCCGCGACTCCAGCGCAAGAGTCCGTCGAAAGGTGGTTCAATCACCAGCAACAATCACTTATCTCAATCACAACAAACGGGAGAATAGAAGATACGCTGTATTCACACTGTAGGAACAAAAAAGGGAAAAAAAATTGAACAGGAAGCAAGCAGAAAAAGGGAGGAAAGGGCGTGAAGGAAAGGTCTCGGGGATAATCCCGGGTGGGGAGCGGGGGTAACTCAAGTAAGAGGGAAAAGAGTGCTCTTCGACGAGTTCTACTAACAGGACTACGACGTACTGGGGAAGACTCCAAGTAGTCCCTAGTTCAGGGAATCGCCCGCGACATCACCTTCCGGCTGTGGGCCCCGGGTGCTATACTTTGGGCATGGCGCTGGTGACGAAGGTAAACCAAACTAGGGAAAAGTTTGAGCTTTCAAACTTCTCCGGGGATCGGGTGTAAACTTTGCAAACCTTAGTAAGATTTCCTTCCATGGAGTTTGGGAGGGACGTGCCGAGGGGGTGGACTCTTTTTCTGGGTAGGATGACTGAGTTTCTGGAAGCCTGGTGTTGGGTGACTTCGTAACACGGACTTGTTATGAGTACACAGCCAAAGGAAATAGACAGGGAATCTTGTGGAAGTGAGAGGAGACTGAACTTATGGTGAAGGCAGAGCCTGGGGGGGGGGACGTGACCAATCCCAAAAATCACTGTCCCGTGTGATTAAGGGGATCACAAAACAGTAGCGAAACGTGAAAAACTGGCCAGCAGTCCAAGGGGCTAGAGGGGCAGGGAAGGACACATTCACGAAAAGTTCGAAGTAGAAAAAACTTTTCTCTGATGTAATTTCTCCAGTGAGAAAAGGTGTTTATTTTTGGAGAGAAGGGACATTGAGAAGTTTTCACGGTTCGAGAGATGGGGAGAGGGGGGAGTGCTTCTTCTTTGCGTAAGGTCCGTGAAAATTTGGGTCATAGCTGGAAGGGCGGAAAGGAGAGGGAAGGGTGCCGGGGGAGGGGGAACTCTAAAGAGGAGGGACCGGAAGGTCGGACGCTGTGTACTAGTATGTTCACAGTGCGGGCCGTGGGGATGGAGGAAAAACGTCGAGGGGGTGGCAGGAAGGGGAGCTAAACGCACTAACCTTCTGCGCTTATTTGCGAGGGAGTGGTAAAAAACTTATGTGTCTTTGGGCCTTTTTCCGTATGTAGGGTTTGGGGTCTCTGCTGGAAATGGGGTGAGTACGCCCACTGGACCCCGAGGAAAAAAAAAAGTAAGAGGGCATTTTGGGTCTGGTTTAGGCTGGGGGAAGGAGCTTGGGGCCGGGAGGGAGGAGGGAGCAGGGAGGCGAGGGAGGGAAGCCGAGGCGCTGGCCGGGGACCCGAAGGAGACCGGGGGCGCGAGACGACTGGTCGGGACGACGGGAGCGAACACCCCATCGAAAATCGGGAAAAGCAAAAGGGGGGGGGTTGTGTGTCCTCCGCAAAAACTGGTCAGCCGGGTGGGAGCTGGGACTAGGGGGACAAAGTCAAGGGCCAGGAAGAAGGGTTAAGGCAAAGGACGCCCTCGATTCCTTTATACAGTTGACGAAAAAACGTGAGATCTGCCTGATAGGACGGACCGGGTGGAGCCGAGAAAGGGGGAAAAGAATGCACAGTGCGTAGCGCGCGCGATGCCTCGGAACGGGAAGCGGACCATAACGTGACCCTTCGCAAACAAAAACTGCGGGGCGCTGCCGCAGCAAAAGCCAAAAGAAAAAGGGTGGGCCGGAAAGGGGGTGAAGTGCCGGCCTTCGAGCGGTGGTCGGAACGTTACTCGAAAGCCCAGACAGGAACAGGGTGCGCGTCAAAAATAATAGGAGACGATCGCGGGGAGCAGGCTCGTGGCCGGAGTCGGGCGGCCGATCTGGACAAAGAGAGTAAGATTGTTATTTCAAAGGGGGAGGGCGGGGGGGGGGTGGGTTGCCATCTGTACAGTGGCGGCGAGTTACTGCTCTGGAAAACGGCTTCCCTTTAAGATGGATTGAACTAGAGTTCTTTGAGGTAAAATTAAGGGGGTTCTTTGTATGAACTCCTCTTTTGCTTCTAAGAACGTGCAGGAAGGTTCGTATGGAGTGAGTACTCTCTTAAAGGGTGGATATCCTTTGAAACTATCCTTATGTTTCGGGGGGCGGCCTGGGGGATAGGTATTTTATCGTCGTCGTCCTTTCTATTGGTTTAAGATTGTTTTGGTCTGGCTTGGTGGGTATCTTAAGGGGGGAAGGGATAGAGGCGCCTCTCTAACTATGGCAGTGGTCCATGAGGAATTGTTGGTGAGGGGGGGGTCCAAAGGTTCAAATTTTACTTATTCTACGGGTGAGATGGAATGAAAATTATAATTTCTTGAAGCTGTGTAAGTGATGGAGAAGGAAAGAGAATAGAGAGAAATGTTGAAGTGGTTCGCCTAGCTTTCGTCGGAGGTCGAGGCTATTCCCAGCTGGGGGGAACTCGCTCTGGACCAGGCTTGATCCGGTTCTGTTGCTCGCGAAGTAAAACAACAAACGGAATGTAGAAAGAGAGGTAAACCCTTCTCACAAGACTCTAATTTGTAACCAGCAAGAGAGTGCCCTCCAAAAAAGGGATCCAAATAAGACTGAAGAACGTGGAAATCCCAGAACAGCGCTAAAGGACCCGACATTAGTCTCTCCTGCGCGGCTTCCTCAAGGACTAGCGTAACCGGAAGATCGGGGGAAAAAGGTCGATCTGGGCGGGGCCCGGCACAGGAGCAGGCCAGCAAAAAAACGGCCGACGCAAACCTATCGGGCAGGCTGCGGGCTAAACTTGCTCCCTCCCTAACCCCAAAAAACAACGCACCATTACTACCACCACCGGTCACAAATACACACGCATGTCCCACGCCCTTCCGCCCCGTGAAACACCGACTCTACCTCACGCCTCACAAACATATACCTAACGGCCCGGAAAAAGGAACAGGGGAAATCAGAAAGAATCAGCCTTCCACCTCGCCAGAACCAGTAACCTAAGCGTCTAAAGAAGAAGGGAAAAACTAACCGCTCCCGTCTTCAAACGTTCCGGCTCAAGGGGATCCCAAAAAGAGAAAATAAAAGAAACCCACGTAGCTAAACCAACCAACCGGCAACCTTCTTCCTCGTCGCAGAAGGACAGAGGTGTTAACATATCGGGCAGGAAAGGTGGACGGGGGAAAAAGCGGGCTCCCGCCGGAAGCTGAGGGTCGCGCACACGGGGACTCGGCTTGCGGGGGCTTTCGCAACTCGAAAAAAAAGGAGAACAGTAAGCCATAGTGGGGGCCACAACAAGGGTGGATGCAGGGCGGAAAAAATGGCTTTCTCGGGCCAGAGAAGGGTCCATGGTTGGCGGCAGGGTCAATTTTTATATAGCCGATATCTAAGAGGACTAGGGAAATAAGGCTCATTGCCTTCGCCACCAACGAGGCAGCAGGAAATAAAAGAATCCGAAGAATGCTCCTACAATTCAGCACTTAGGGGAACTATCCATTACCGTTCCGGAAAGGGGGGGGGACATCTACGAAACCAACAAAAATGAATGCAAAAATGCCGAGGGAGTTAAAAAAAACCCACTTTTGGGGGTCCGATCGAGGGGGGTACGGTATGCAGTGCTCGAAAAGGACCCAGGTATACCGGAGCCCACGGGGTGAGAAAAGGTAAAGTCCAAAACTCGTCGCAGCCACTCGCATCCCCTCTCAAAAGAAACTCGTCCCGTCATTCCTCCGTCAAACAAGGAAAGAAAAACAAATCTCAACGCCGCAGGAGCGAGGACGAACCTGCGGGGTAAAATCTGGGGAACCAGGGGGCACATACTCTCCCCCAATTCACATACAACCAGCACTTCCCACACCCCGGCAAAAGGAACCAAAAATCAACCCTCAAAAGAAAAAAAACAGGCCATCAGAGGCGTGCACACCGGGGTCGCACGAAGCTGGTTTCAATCCCCGGCCCCACTAGCACGAAAGAACCAACCACCTCCCCCCAAACGAGGGCTTACCGGAACACCTGATAAACTCGACAGCTCCACCAGCTCCTCCCTGTCAAACGGAAGATGGGGAGGATTTCCACTCCCTCCAGCACCTGTCCCACCGGGCCTGCTCACCACATCGAAAAAGTCGCACACCTCCGCTCCTCTCACTAGGAAAGAAGGCCGCAAGACCTCACCAGAAGAGAAAACTACAATTCTCCTCCTCGTGACCGCCCGAACAGGTGAACTTCTAGTAACATTCTCACACCAAAAAGAGGCCGCAGGCAGACAAAAAAAAAAATCGCACTCACGCAAAGTTGAGAGAACATGTTCTAATGCAGGGAAAACTCTGGCGGGACCCGCAATACGGCTTGCATGTCAAGGGACAAGTCTAGGCCCCGCTTCTGCGAATGGAAAAATGTGTGGTGTGGTGCACGAGGATCATGGGGTTCCAAAGAGCCAGCTGTAGGGGGAATGGAGAATCATGGGGTGAGTACTCTACAAAGGGCCCCCAGCTGACAATCTCCAGACTCTCAATGGTTGTCCATCTTCCTTCCTCAGACAGGTTTTGGGCCTAAAGAACCAAACACATCCAGTAAGAAAATCGTCCAGGGAAACCCGACCAAAAAATAAGGGGAAAAATAGGAAAAACTGCAAACAACTCAAACATAAAACTGGTAAAAATTCAGAAGTCACAACGCCTTCCCTGCAAACCAGAACACCGGGGGGGGTAAAGACCCAGTCTCTTACTTCACATTGCCTCTTGGGGTCCAGCGGGTCACCCGCAGAGCAAAACGACAGCCCGTAATCTTCACCCCGGCCGGGTGAGGGAAGTCACCACCCCAGCAGGCCAAGGAAGTATTAAATCGAAAAAATTTCGTCCCATTAGTCCAAATAGTAAAACAATCGGAGGGGCAATAAGCGCCGCAGTGGGGTTTGCGCGGAAGTCCTAATCCAGTCTCCCAAACGCTCACCTCGGCACCCGGTGAAACCCATACGCCGTCAAGAAAAAGTCAGCGGCCGAGGAGGTCAGCGACGCACGGATCAGTAGGCGATGGGGGTTTACCGACCAAGAAAGGATCTTCGACAACAACTAAGAAGATAAAGAGAAAGAGAGACTTTGCGGGAGGTTAGAAACCACATCTGAAAGGGCTGCAGGGGGGGGACGAGGGAAAGTTCGAATCTCCTTTGGGGGGGATGTAAGGGGCAGGTCTCGATAGGGGAAAGTTTTGGTTTTTAGCAGGGTAGTACTCGGACTACGCGCTGGAATCTTTGATGATGGAGACTATTTCTAACACCCGAGGGGCAAAGACATTTTATCACTTATAGTTCGCTGGCACTGAACTGCCCAGAGGTAATGGGATTGATGAAATGACACCGGTCCCCTCGCTGGAAGTACCGTTTCTATTGCTCTGGAGGCTGGTCCCTATTCACCTGTAAGAGGAAAGGGAAGACGTGAAGACTGTTTCATTGGTTTTGAGGAAGTATTTCGGCTGCTTACGCATGCTGTGCTTTTATTACTTACGTTGCTCTTGGGTTCTTTTATATTTTCTGGGGAAGGGGGGGGTGGGGGGGGGCACTTTGGTTTTGGAAAATGATCAAGGTGCGAGGTGCTGGAAGTGTCGGCTACCCCATCCGGGATCTTCAGGGAAAGGGTAAATATTTGGAAATGGTAGTAACTACTACGGTTTCCGGGAGGGATGAAATTGGGTTAGCTTAAAAAAAAAAGACTCCAGCCTCGGATGTACCACCACCTCCAGTTCCGTGATGCTAACTGGACCATACTGCAAAATGGGAAAAGTCAATGTACTCGAAGGGGAACATCAAGGGCCCTCCAGCAAACGTCCATTGAGGGGAGGAAACTCTAAAAGGTCATATGCGAGGAAGGCGGGCGAGCCGCAAGTTGTTATTGTTGCCGGTGGAGAAATTGACCAGTTTTAAAAAAGACTTTGAGTACGAGTATGCTATGATCGGAGGGGGATTGGAAGTCTTCTCTGCTTGATCTTGGAGGGGGGCAAAGTTATGAATGGTATTTGAGGTCGGACAGGTAGCGTTAAGCAGGTGCTTAAAAGTTTGGGAACGATACTGGTCTATTTCCTTTCGGGGGCTCTTGAGGGGAATTGGGGGCAGGACGCACGGGAAAACGGAGTTTGTAGGTCGACGCGAAGGGGGGTTATTACTGATGAAAACAGCTCATCCCGGAGGCGCACAAATTATTCGATGGGATGGTCCCTGGGGAAGGTTGGTTCTTCAGTTTGTGGGTGATTTGGTGGGAAGGGCATGGTGGTTGGCTGATAATTGTTTTAATTACTGCCTCGGTTAGCCAGTAGTGAACGAATCAGATCTATCGCTAAGTTTGTGGACATCCAAATTCTCTGGTATTTCTACTTGGGAAGCCAAGGGGTAGCTCCTGCGGGGGGATATTTTTGGGGGGGGGCTTGGACCTCTTACGGCTTTATGCGCGCGGGGCTCTGGCCTTTACATCCCGGGAGAACGTGTCGAGGGGCCGGGAAATTTCGAGCCCGGGCATACGTTTCGAAACCTAGTTCTCAGTACGTCCTCCGTTTTTGTGGGGGGGGGACTCCCGCTAGGGGCAATCATGGTTGACTCATGGTAGAAGGCGGCATTTGCGGCAGGGGGGAAAGTGTCCGCAGTTTCCGTCTAGTCATTCAGAAGATGTTAATGTTCTGAGATGCAAAGGGCTTGGAACCTTTCTCGGGGGGTGTCTGGAAAGGAAAAGGGAGTTAAGTTCGGGCCTGCTTGCTTGCGGTCTCGCCGGGAAGGGGGCATCACCACGCCTCCCCATCGCTAGTGCTAGGGTCACGAGAAGTTCCCGAACAAGACCATTGTGGGGGGGTGAAGGAACGCGGCACCCGGGCCGGACCGTGTACACTGTGGGAAGGGTCAGCGGATTACACAAGCCAAAAAGGATACCCGTTGCAGAGAACATCAAGGAGACCCGTTGAGTTGAAATCGCTCTACCGCATTTGGGTTTGTCCATTCTGGAAAAAACATTTAGGTACTGGAGGGGCTGTGGGGCGTTCTCCTTTTTCCCTTGGTTGGGGTCCTATAGGGGTTGACTGGTGATAAGTTGCCTGGCGCGGATAAGAATCCTTCCCGAATAGTTCTGGTGATTGTTGTGGACGTGCCCGTATAAGGTTTAAAATCGATACGGCTTTTAAGTTCTGTGGGGGGAAGTGCATTTCTTGCTGGAGTAAGAATGGCCTCTCACTGAAATGAAATTTTATACTGGGGGATTCTCAGGGTAAATCCCGAATGGTCTAGGGGCTGATTCAAATTGATTTCTTTACCAGTGGTCGGTTTGTATTGGGGGGAAATGCGTGTCTTTGTGGGGCGTGGGCTGTGGCGGGTGTGATGCGTTAAATGAGGGTTTCTTTAATCACTGTGCAGCGCCAACCTATTAAATGGGTCCTCTCCGTTTGAGGGGGAATGAAGTGACTTCTAACGAGCTGACCGCTTGCTTCTTTGTATCCTATCTTGAGGGGACGGGGGTTAGGCCGTCGTTCCTAGCTCCTCAGTTCCAAGCCTGCCGGAGGGAAAAAAAGTGGGAGATTCTATGATAAGGCAGGTCTTCGCTGGGGAGGGGGTAAACGACTTGTTTTGAAACCTTTGACCTTTTCTCGTGAAGACTCAACAACAAAAGTAAGAAAGAGAGATGAAGGAACCCTTCTCACCATACGTTGTCAAAAGGGAGTGCCAGACTGTCGAATATTACTTCCTCGGAAGACAGTTTCAACCGGCGAACCGCCAAAGGGGCGAAAGGAGTTCAGCGAAAAAAGCACTCCTCCGCACCGACCATAGATCTCAAGGCAAGAACACCTCTTCAGGATCTTTCAGGGACCTCACCGCAGCCGGTCCAGACCACGGCCAAAACGTCCAAATGGGACTCGGTCGGCTGAGAAAGCCTAAAACACGCTACTGGGCTACCACAAAAGCCCCGCACCAGTTAAGAAACAAAGCCGTGACAACTCGCCACACGCTAACACAAGTGATCACCCGATCGAATCGAAGGCTCGAGGGGGGGTGGGCCTATCTCCCAGGACAAGGCCAGAAGGCCCGAGTTCCAGCAGAACTAAAGCCGGAAACACCTAGAAACCGTCCGGTACATCGCTCCCAGGGACGGAAAAACGAGAGCAAACGCCAGGAAACGGCCGGAGCAAGGTCCCCGCGCAAAAAGGCACGCGCCGAAACGTCAGCGCGCCAACCACCACTCTGGAAACCGAGGAGCCTCCGTACGCATTCGAGAATGAAGCCGAGAGAGGAGAAAAAGAGAACCAATCAGTCTTAAGAGAGGGGGGGGGAGATCACAAAAACGTGGGTATCGTTCAAGGGACTGGTTATTGTTGATAAGCAACCCTCTGACAACCTATATACAAGAAAAGAAGTCCAAACCGAAGGCCTAAAAAAGATTCCAACACCAGGTGCATTTTTCTTCATTGGTCATTGGCTCAAATAAAACGAATGTTTGGAGGACAGGGTATAAGGGGGGTTGGTGTTTATGAAGCGCCCCTTCGAAGATACGAAGGGCAAGAGCTAGAAGGATTTAAAGCATCCTTCTCTCACCCTAGGAATACTGGGGGGGACCAGAAAAGAAGATCTCGCAGGACGCTTCTAAGATGAAGAGTTCGAATGAATACCATCTGACACTGGCCGACCTGGAATGAACCCTCGTAAACCCCCACCATCTTCCGCGAAAAAACCAACACAAAGGTGTTTCGGTCCCTTCAACCCGATGTGTAGGGGCAATCGGTACTAAACTCCCTTTTCTCCTGGGTGCCTTTAAAGAGGTAAACGGGGAGAGTTCGAGGAGAGAAAATAATATGCCGTCCGACGGCCAGCACCCTCAGTAACCTCCGTCATCATCCCGCCTTCTCACTTTCACAAACGGCCGGCTAAGCCCACCAATCTCCTTCTTGGAGGAGGTACAGAGAACGTACTCAAAAAAGGAATTCCACACCCATCACGCCCCCCCCCATCTACCTCTTCAAAAAAAAGTCCCTCACCATCCTCCCACCTAATCAGGGGAGTAAAGGGGGAGAGAGATTGAATGTGGAACACGACAAAGGAGTCACCACCAGAGTCCTTAGGTCACCGAGACGAAAGGAGGGAGGCCCAAATGAGAAGTCTAATCGCTCCACGACGTCCGCCGCAAACTGTCAGACTTCGTGCACAAAAAAAGGAAAAAAAAAAAACCTTCTCCAGAGCCAATCCACCCTCAAAAAATGAGGCTAAAAAATAAGAGAAGGAGCCTCAGACGCGCATCCCGCAGGCACCAGAACTGAGAAGGCGATCCGAACGACCGAAGCGTCGAAGTTCCTCGCGGGAAAGGAATCCAAACATCCCCGCCGCGCCCAGAGAAAAAAAAACAGGGGAAAAGACAGCTCAGAACTTTGCACGCCCTGGCAGGACGAGGTCCCTCGAGGAACTTCCCTATGTGGATTGGGGAAAAACTGACAGATGGGAAATAGGCAGGGGAGTCACCTAAGGGGGGGTGGGTGGAAAAGCGAGTAGTAATCTCCAAAGCAGAAGTCCCGGAAAAGGGTAAGGAAACTGGTCCCACCGAGAGCACAGATCAACCGCACGCACACGGAAAGAAGGGGGGGGTAGCCCGACAGTAAGTCCGCAGCACCAGAAGTTTAACGAAAAGGTAACCCACCTGGGCCATCATTCTCCCCGCAAAAAGCCAGGATAAACAGCAGACATTCTCAACCGCAACCTGGTCAGACCAGAGACTCAAAAAGAATTAAGGGAAAAACATGAAACACTTTGTACCGTTAAATGCACCATTGAGGGTGGGAGAACAATCGTCTGCCCCATCCTCAACGCCAGTCAATAGCACCGGTAATGGGAAAATCCTAAGTGGAACGTATCTTTCCTCATAAGACTGAATCCAGCAGACCCGTATCATTTCTCCACTTGAGCAATCTGGAAGTTAAAACCGGCGCCTGTACGGAGACAAAAACGCCCGCTGCCACAGATTCATATTTCGCCTTCAGCCAAAAAAAAAAAGAAGCGAAAAACTGTAAAACGACGGAGAGGGCTAAGCGGAATCAATTACCACGCAGTGAGGTCGCGAGGTTCATCACAGCACCGCAAGGTCCGAGACACAAAGGGAGTAAAAGAGGGATATGGTGCTGGGGAAGGGTTGGAAGCCACATCCGCTAAATACGGGTGGGACAGGGGGACCGTCTTATCAGAGTAACGGATTAGGGAGTAAAAGGTGGCCAGGTTAGGATTATCCGGTGGGGGGGGAGAAAGGGAAAGCAAATTACTCATGAAAGACGCTTTAGCTGTCAGAATCAGGAGTACAGCCACGATTGGCCGAGTGGGGACACGTTAGAAAAAAGGACGATGACCGCCGGAAGAGGGGCTTGAGAATGGACCGCAAGTCCCCCTTATTCGTGCCTATCTACCGGGGGGCTAGAATTTCGCGCTGTATGGGCACACTATTTGGAAAAAATGGAAGGACGGGGGAAGAAGGTGTCAGGTGTGTTCAGAAGGAGTGTGCTCACCAGGCTGGGTGGGGTGGTTATTGAGTGCAACGCTGGGGAAGGAACGTGAGGGGAGGAAAAGGAAGATCTTGAGTTATTTTGGGGGGGTTCTTCTTTGAAAAAAACGTTTGCAAATTACGTACTGGAGTCACTCTCCTAAAGTATCTTTTTCTTGTTAAGGGTCGAGTACGAAATAACAGGTATTTTCCTGGGGCTCACGGGGGGGTAGATCGGGGGCAACCTAACTCCTGACCACCAAATTTTACATCTGAAAGGAGCGAATACGGGAATCCGGACTGAAAGGGGGCCTTTCCCTTAGACCAGCGCTGAAAGGAAGCGTTCCATCTTTCACTTCATTTCTACAACTCGATATCTATGGTATTCTTCTCGGAGGTGGAGTGAAAAATTTTTTACTGAGACGACCGGTTCGAAGGGTCGAAGCTACTGGGTCTTAAGGATGGGTGAGTGCTAGGGGAAAACTCTCGGTCTATTTAGACCGTTACGGCGGGTGATCAAGGGGTAGAGACAGATCTTATCATGGTTCTTTGGGTTGGACCGGGTAGGAAAACGGGGGTTTCAAGGGACATGGAAAAGCTTTGTGTGATTATAGAATGGTAGAAGACTTGGCGGGCTTTGTAGTGCAGCTGCTAGGGTTTTCTTATGTTTAAACAAAAACGGAGAAAAGGCAACCGAGAATGATGGAGAAGGGGGGTATGTGTGCCCGGAGTTGGACTGGTAAAATTTCTGCATAGGGTTGAGTGGTGGGGGAAAAGGCGGTTGGGTGCTGAGTAAGGACGCTGGCTCCCAAAATACAAAGAAGCTGGATCGTGTCGGAGCATGGTTGCGACTAAGTCTGCTCTTGACATGGGAGGGAAGGGGAATGTCCGTCGGGGTGGGAAAGAAGGGGCTGGTCATGGACGTTCGAGGAGGCGCGAAACAAGGAGATTGAGGGACCGAGGGTATAACAAAATAAACTTTTGGGGAGAGAAAGGACCTACTGTAATCTACAACTGGCTTGTTCCCAACAGGTTGGTTCCCAGAACAGTGGGGCAAATCCGGTTGAGAAATGTCTATGCCTTGCTCAACTGGATGCCACTGCAAAGTTCGCCGAGATCATCTGCAGGCCTGGGGCGGAATAAAAACGCTGGGTCTCCTGTCCTAGGGTAGAAGTCTGAAAAAAAAGGGCCGGGCCGCAGGGGAGTCTTCTGCTCAGATGACTTAATATCAAAGCCCAACGGGGGAAAAACTCCGCACAACGGGGGGCGATCAGTGGATATGCCAGAAAAAGAACTGGTGAACCCGGGGTGGTCCGAGAAGTCCTTTTTCAAATTTGTTGAGGAAAGTGGTTCGGAGAAAACTCCGAGGAATGATGCTACAAACGAGAAGGAAACCCGTACCACGTTGCAAGAATCAGCGTAGCACGGTAAAGTATATCCTTCTATAGAACTATCTGTACTATTCTCTTTAAAATTATGGGTATTACCAGTTCATTGGGGGGGGGTTTTGCCAGGATTTGTCTTTCTCTTTGAATGCATCTCGTGGAAAAGTACCTTTAAAGGATCGGGAAGGTTCATATCGGGTTGCTTGGGTTCTAAAAAGTTAATTTGATACGTGGTGACGGAATGGTGCAACGGACGGGGGGTAATGGCTAGGTTGAATTGCGGAGGGCTGGCGGTACGGGGAACTCTGACTAATTGTAAAGCCGGGGTAGCACAGGATTCGAAAAACGTTAAAAGTAGAGGAGTATCAGGAGTAGGGGTGGATGGCATGTCTTCGTTTTTCGTTTACCCGGGGGGAAGGGGGTTGGGGTGCTTTTCTTGATGGTGTGAGTTTACGTGGGGGAGGGAAAAAGGAAGATAACCTGCCAGTAATGCTTTCGTTTTGGGGGAAGGGGGAAATCTTGTCCTTTGGAATAAAGGCAAAAAAGATGTCTACTCAGGGGCGCGGCCGGAGCGGTAAGTTGACGTCTTTTCCGTTAGTCGGGACCGCAAGAGTATGCCTTCGGTCTGGGGGTTCAGCGAGGAAAATGGGCGTGAAAATGGGAGCGTCGCGGAGACTCTTCGGCTGGGTGCTCGGTGGAATGCTTGGGCCTGTTTCGTCATGCAA
>Ga0179593_1382528_pt1 | contig 19966 bp, 27 predicted proteins | sample CZODoug2_1_08_16_FD_185931 | JGI IMG/M metagenome (GOLD analysis project Ga0179593, IMG submission 185931) | Vadose zone soil fungal communities from Angelo Coast Range Reserve, California, USA - CZODoug2_1_08_16fungal (PacBio error correction) | ecosystem: Environmental > Terrestrial > Soil >...
GCAGGAGAAAAAAACAACTGTGGTGGGTAAGACGAGGAGAGAGACAATTCGACTGGGGGCATGGGGGTTCCATAGGAACCCCAAACAGTAGCAAAAGAAGCGTTGGAAACAAGAAGTTGTCCAGTACTCACCGCGGGGGAGTCTCCCCGGGGCACGGCACCGCTACCAACGCCAGCGGGTCACGTCGGGGCGAAACCGAACCACCCGCGTTGGGGTAAGTCGGAGGGGGGAGAGGCCGGGAAGAAAGAAAAAAAAGATACGGCGGCAAAGATGTTGGGGGAGAACGAGAAGCGACGAATCATCGAGAAAAAAATCCCGCACCGTGGGTGTTTGTTATAAGAAAAAGACACGCCACCATAATGGGGCAGTCGGGGGTAGGGGGGGGTGAAGCCCACTTAAGTGGGAAGGGTTGTCAAATAAGGAAAGACTCGGCTACGTTCGAGAAGAGAACCGCCATCGTAAAAACAGACGGCCGTTGTGACTCAACAAAAAAAAGGCCATATGTGAGGAAAGGGGGCCAAAGTTTCATCGAAGTGGAGCTCGGGGGGGAGATCCGAGGACTCAACACACTCAAAACGAACGAACCTGACGAAAAAAAGACTGGTTTGGGAGGGGAGGGAAGGAGGGAGACTTGGGAGCTGCGGTGCTTGGGGCCTCAGAGGGGGACCCGTAGAGAGGGATGGTAGAGGGCTGAATTTCTTCAAAATGATAGACTAGGTTGGGAACCAGAACTCCGCGTTCGGGTGTGTAATGGGAGTGAGCGACCGTCGGGAAAGGGGGGACTTGACAAGAGCAACGACAACGGGCCCATTTAGAAAGACATAAGTGATCCGGGGCACCCGCCTTGGTAGTCTTCTTCGAAGGAGTACGAAGTAAAAGGTGGCAGAGACGGCTTGACCAGGATGAGGGGTAGACGTAGAAAAACATAAGCCTCTCAAACAAACTTACTCAAAGTGCTTAAAAAGACCCTAGTGAAAAGCGACAGAATAGGGGGGGGGCAACCGTAAACTCGCTCTTTCTTGGGAAGACGACCGATGGTTGGACTAAAGGGCATCTAAGCAGAGTTCCAGAAGCTCATCAAAGCAGACGACTTCGGCGGGGAGGAGTAGGTAAGAAGAAAAAGTTTCGACGCGAGGGAGTCCCACAGAAACTTTGGGGGAGGGAGAGGCGGCCTCGGGGCCAAAAGTCAATCCCTATACCCTAGAGGGGGGGGGTCTATTTTACGGGGTAAAGAATGTTAACCCCAAAATAACCTCGCGGCCTACCGGCGAATGGGAAACTTTCCCAAGACCAACGGCGAGGGAGGTAACATAAGGAGGAACAGGTGCACCTGGGGGAAACGGAGGCTGGGCGAGCCGGAAAAAGGGTTTCACAGGCGTGGGCAACAAGGGGCTCTATGAACGGGTGAGCTTTGAACGAGCATACAGACGGAAAAGTATCCGGTACATCTTCCGACTGGGAAAGGGAGAGAGCGACGGAGGAAAAAAGGTTCTCGGGCTGCCCAAACCGAGAAAGGGACACTGAAGATAAAACACAGAAAGGGTGTCGGTCATATAAATCTCAAAAGACAACAAAGAAAGAAGGGAAGGAAGAGTATAGTAAAAATTGAAGAAAAGAAAAGAAACCTCAGCGAAAATAGTCAAAACGGGGGAGTGTTGTCACAGACTCCAAAAACGCGTTGGGGGGAAAAGCCAAAAGAAAAAACAGGAGGTGGGGGTCGCCGTACTCCAAGAAGGGGAGGGGCACCGCGAGGCCAATGACCAAACGGGGGACTCGTAGTGGTAGAAAGGAAGAAGGGCAAACGACTTAACACCGCCCGGCATCCGAGGCGAGCCAACCACACCACTCCCTAACTCGGACAAGGAAGAACCAACCGAAAAGTGAGAACCAGATGGGGGGAAAAAAAAAAATTCCCCAGCCGGAACAATCCCGAGAAGAAGTGGGAATGGACACAAAGAGAATACGGCTCTTTGCCGCAAAGACGGGTTGTGGGAAATGGGCCAAAAAGGCGTACAGTACAAAGAGGAATCTAAAGCCTTAGGACGAGAAAATCTCGAAAAAAAGCCCAAACATGGGTTGAAAAGGGTGAAAAACATCGGTTTACATGAAAAATCTTATCTGTTTAACTAAGATCCGCAAAGAATGGGTCCTCAATGGAAAAGGATGATAGTTTTTCTCAAAACAACGAGCTGAGAACGGGACGGGTGTATAAAGCTTCCTTAGTAACCCTAAACAAGAAGGAAAAGAGAAATGATTTTCCAGATTCGTAAGAACTGACGAGGCACCTCGGTGGACACTGTCTTGACTCCTGTGTGACTCGGGGGGGAGGGGGGGGGATAAAAAGATGGGTCAGGGAGAAGTAAAAGACCACAAGACATTGTAGCAATAAGTCGCCAAGCAACATGTGGGATAAGAAAGAAAAGTTAAGCTTTTTGGAGACACGTTAGTGACGCGAAAAAACCGTAGCAGGGGGGGGGGAAGGATCTGGCAAGCCTCCACAAGTGGGGTCGCAAGGTCCGAAGTTCGACCGACAAAGTAACCAACTAGAACAGCTCTTAGGGGGGGGATGGGTTCACACCGATTCTATCACTTGGGGGAAAATGTGTGAACTTGACTGAAATACGCCGAATCACGTACCCAGCTTCGTAGACGAAAGCAAGGTGAGAGAAGATCCCCCTACCCACGGGTTCCACTAACTACCGGACAACAGAAGAAAGAGTCAGTGAGGAGAGGTAGGTTTGACATGGAGGAAAAATAGGAGAGGGAAACACGGAGGAAAGTCATCCCCAAAAAGGCAGCGCTGTTACATTTTGGGTGGAAGGCCCGATCTGGGGGAGAGGATCGTCGAAAATAGTGAGACCGTAAGAGACGGACAAAAAGGTAGCAAAGTACTTGGACCATTAAAAAAAAAAACTTAACCACGAAAGCGCACGGGAACTGGGGCTGGGGGGGAGGGGGTCATCTAAACCAAACCACCTTTGGAAGAAGGCCGAGCGCTAGCGTCGATGGGGGTTAGGACCAAATCCCTCCAAAACCAGGAATTTCGCAAAAAGGTGGACTCCTATCAGGGCCAGGGGAAGCCATTAGCCGCAAAAAAAAAAAAAAAGACAAAAGCAGAACCTAAAGCTGGACACGGTCAATGGTTGCAAAAAACGGGTGTCGCCGGTTTGGGGAGAGAAGGGACTTTTTTGGGGGGGGAACTGAAGTCCAGTGTCTGAAAAAGGAGAAAACTGAGTTTTGGGTCCGGGGGGGCCACGGGTGAAAACGTAAATGCTTCAATCAACTGTAAGGTAGACCAATCACGGGGGTGTAGGGGGCGAATCCAACTAGGAAGATGAGTGTCGAACGAGCAGGGGGTTGGGAAAACCAAAACATTTTTCAGAGGTTTGTCATTCAGAGCATGGGGCCCACTGGCGGATTGCCGGTGGAGTCGTACCTAGAGGGAGTTGCTTGCTGTGGCGAACGACAAAAACCAGACAAGCGGGAGGGGGGGGGGCGTCCTACCAGGCCCAGTAGTGACAGGGGTCTGATGGTCTGCAAAACCTCGAGGGTGGATCTTTCAAATAAGGGGTACATAAGTAGTTGAAAATCCACCGTAATGCGAATAAGGCCAGAAAAAAGGAGGAGAATGTCTACCCTACAAAAATAAGCCGGAGGGAAAATTGGAAGGGAGTTTTGGGCTCACGTACTCCACAAGGCAAGCCCAGAAACTAAAAGCAGGATGCGAAGTGCGGTCCCCAAGGTCATCCAAATCAACGGGGGAGGTTTCGAAGTTGCCGAAGGGTACGACAAAAAACCTGTCCGGATGAAGGAAATGCTGGGGAAATTTGTCAGCAACCTATTAAAGTCGCATGCAGAAAGAGGGGCTCAACTTCGGACGGGAGCGACATTTGAAAGACTTCAGGGAAAAAAAGGTGCTTGAGTGGGGCAATTTGGAAAGGGGGGGGAGTGGTGTACAGAAGACTGCTAGAGGCTGCGTCATGCACCAAAGCAGGAGTCGCCTCCGAGGCAGGGGCGGGGATGACGAGGGGGGTCTAGTAATTCACGGTGAGCGGGGATCCGTGCACATCATCAAGACAGGGAGGTGGTACGACTGGATTATCGACGGACAATCGGTTTAACTGGATAACTAAATCTAGAATTCACAATCGAAGGGGGGGGGGGAAGATAGAACAGCCGTGACAGTTTCCCACGTAAAATTTGGTTCAAACCAACCATGGGGGACGACATGTTTAGACAGTTGGGAGAGGGAAAGTCAGACTAACAATGGCGTCATCCTATCGAAAAAACAAGTGGGGATATAAAAGAAGGGGGGGGGGGGGCACAAGGGAGACTTCCTCCATTGGTTTAAGAAAAGGGGATGAAGGATGAGGGGAATTGGAAGACGTGATTTCCGTTTGCCGGCGAGTAAGAATGAGATTCAACTTTTGTTCCTCCCTTCTTTCGTAGAAACCTACTGGGAAATTGGGAAATACGGCAATCCCCAAGAAAATCCCCCTCATCCAAAATAAGGTCATTACGAAAGACTCCACCTAAAAGGAAGAAGAAATGAGAAAAAAAAAAAAAAACGGCGGAATGCGGCGGTCGATGGGAAGCAGGAAGCTGAACCGACAGAAACCGAAAAACACAAACCAAAGGCCACTTTGACAGGGGGCCGCGGGCAAGGAAGGGGGTTCTGGCAACCGGGAACGGTGAAGAGCCCCGGTAATGGGCAGAAAGGAGAAGGTCCGACGTAATCAGAGTGAACAGGACTCGTGGGGGGGGCTACCTCGTTCGCACTTTGAGGGGGGCAAAATTCGGCAGACCCCCTAAAAAAGGAAGAAGGTTCGAGCTCGGGGGGGCAATCACCACAGACTAGTTGGGGCAACATGAAATTGTGCCTAACACAAACGTCTCGATTGGGGGAAGGGAAAAAAAAAGGACCGTATCCACGTCTTCACGTAAAAAGTTAAAATGGCGGGGGAAAGGGAAACCTTCCCCGGAACCCTCCTTTGCGAGGAAGAGTGAAAAAGACTCCACACGGGAAAAACTGCCAACTGTAAAAGGCCGCCACTACAACGATACTCCACGATCTCTACTCAAAAAAACTTAGAAGGGAAGAGAAGAGAAGGACGGCGTGAAGGCTGCCAGGGGGAAAAAAGGGGGGGGAATTGTAAAGTTGGAGTGGGTCGGCGTCAAGGCATCCTATACAAAGGAGAACGTTCAAACCTGAAAGGAAAAGACAGAATTACTGAAGGAGGGATAACCTGCCGGCAACAGTAGACAAAATGATGGTCCGACAAAGGTGGGTTGTTGTTTTGTCAACCAAAGGTGGGGCCTCAAGGGGAAAAGGGAGGTAGGCCAACGGCAACAGCCTACAAGACCCCTTCTCACATTTGAATGCCAATCAAAAAACAAAAACAACCAGGGAAAGAAAGGGGTCAGAAACGGCAACGTTCCACACGGGAGTACAAGATCAAAAATCGTGAATAAACGCAGAAAGGAACCGTTTTAAAGAAACTGGCGCGGGCCATCATACGTTGTTTTAGGCCAGCAACGTGAACGGTTCCGAAAAGGAGCGTTAAACAATTTGACCTCATCTTTCAACCAGAAATGAAGGATTCGATTGGAAGGGGCGTAGTATGGGGGTTTGTAGGGGGGGTCGTGGTTCTTAGTTAAGATGGACCAATGCAACCACCAATCTGGGGAAGATCAAAAGACAACCAAGGCGGACAAAGGTGGGAGCCGGGAAGAGAACAAAGAAAGTGCCGGGCACACATCCACTGTTAAGAACAGGGGGGGTAAGACTCCGGCGGGAGGAGGGGAACTAAAAAGTTGGAAAAAAGGATAAAGGAAACTCGGCGACTTCAAAAGACATCAAAGCGAAAATTACTTTGACGTGGGGGGGAAAGAAACGCATGCCTGAGAGCCACGGATATTGGGTAACTTCCTATACCGGATAAGGGGAAAACGGAAAGGGTCAAAGGGAAAAACTCCTACTTCATAACAATTCTGATGAGCGTGGGTGACCAAAGACTAGAAAGGGAACTAAAGACTAAGAAAGATCTGAAAGGTCAAGCTTGCGTAGCTCCGAGGTTTAAGCACTACTAATTCCTAGAAGACGGAGCTGAAAGCCAGACGAAGGGGAAGGGAAAACCCCAGCAACACAATCCCGCTTCAAAGGTTTGCAGAAGATTCAACGAAGAAGTGCGTCTCCTTGAAAAAACAAGCAACTGCTAAGGTCTAAATCAGGGGAAAAGGAGGGCCGAAGAAAGAGTTTGGCCTCAGGCCAAGAGAACCACTCGACTCACCTTGTGAGCGAGGGAAAAACTCAGAAGAGGAGGGGAGGGACACTTTGCGTAGCGGGGGTCAAAAAGGACTCACGCTCAAGGGTCAGGTTAAAAGAGCACGTCGCTTGAGTGGGGAGGGCGGGAGGAAGGGTTGAGCTCAAAAAAGAAGCCAAACGCCGGTAACAATGGACGATGACTCAGAAGCAAACAAAAAGGAAAAGAAGGGAAGCGGGTCTAAATAAAGGGGCTGGGTGTCCCCAGCCATAAAAACTGATCGGCGAACCACCTACCTATTCCGAAACTGCAGTTAAAAAAGCTAAGCTGAAGGGGAAAAAAAAGCTGCACACAATGGGACACGTTCAAACCCATGCCGGATAATAGGAAGCACCGAAGTGTTGTGGGGGAGTACGCCCCTACACGCCCAAGGGGGGAGGAAACACGAGGGGGGGTGGAAACTACTCCGGAACGGGGATAAAGGGGTTACCGTGGGGGAAAGAAAAAACTACGAAATATTGAGAAATAAGGGCCTCCGGTAAAGACAAAGAAAGACGTTAAAGGAAAAAAAAAACACACCAAAAGCTGGGAAGCCCGGATCGATACTTGAAAGGGCGAGGGGTGGGGAAAGGGACTTGCAAACACGGTGTGGAAAAGGAGGGGGACGCAGCAGCTCTAGCCAAAAACGGAAAAAAAATCAGAAAAAACCGGGGTGTTTAGAATACGAAACACGAAAGCAAAGAAAGAAAAAGGAGTGGAGTTGTTGAGGGACCCTTAGTTGGGGAACGTTTGTATGCGAAAAAGAACGGGGGAAAACCATCGGGTAAGTGTCGCGAGTCTCGCTCGAACAAAGATCGGGGTGTAAATGTGAGAAACCGTCACCATACTGAGAAAACTAAATGTGGGGGGCTCGACGTGATAGGATTGTGGAAAGATAAATGGGTGACGTCCAAACTCCAAACCTACGCGAAGAACGCACAAAACCGCTTTGTTTCCTTGAAAATCCGACCTTTGCGGTAGAGGGGATGGGGAAAGCGGAAAGAAAAAAAAAGTCGAAGAAAGCTGGTCGAGGAAAAAAGGGGGAGGCTTACCACACTAGAATTTAGAGACGAGGGGGAACAGCGAGGCAGGGAAGGGGGCTAGGGTGGGTGGAGAAGGAAGGATCGAAACCGGAGAAAGGGTGAGAGGGAAGAAAGAACATAAAACAGAAAGGGCTTTCGAGGAAATAAAAGGGGAAAGGCACCCGCTGGAAAAAGACGTAAGGTCGAAACGGGGGAAGAAAGCCGTTGAAAAAGCTACCGGGAAAGCCCTGGGGTCGGACGGGGTGAACGAAGTAAAACAAAGAACGCGGGAGCCAACAACCCTCGACCTGGAAACGGCTTGAACAAAAAAAAGAGGGCACGAAAAAAGGGAGCGGCACCTAAAGATGCTAAAGAAGGGACAAGGGGGTACTAACTTAAAAAAGGAAGTTACTACTGGGGGAAAGACAGCCGAGAAGGTGCGCCACAGTCACATCTCTACGGAGAGGAATGAGCAATGGAAAAAAGGGCATTTACGCGAAAGGGGAGGGGAGGCCCCCCCCCACAAAAATATACACCCGGTGTAGTTCGATCTCGGGCAAGTCGAAGCATCCTCTTGAGAAATGGGTAAAGTTACAGACACATTACAACCACCTCGAGGACAGACCACTGTAATATCGGAACCGCTTGAAAAAAAAGGGGGAACAAAACTAGTGAAGGTCGGAAAAAGTAGAGTGGGGGGGAGGTGGGTGCCCGAGGAGGGGACGAAGCAGTCAAAACTCACGTTCGCGCAAAAGTTCCCCTCAAGAAAGGAGAAAAAATGTTACGGGACAACTCATCAGACAGTACGAAGCGTTCAAAAGTAGGTCACTCTAGGGGGGGTCAAAGGCGAAGACTGGCGAAACACAATCTGTTCTGCCGAGGGGCAAAAAAAAATGGGGGCGGTGGAAAAAAAACCGAATTGGGTCCCGGGGAAAATTAAAATCATATATAAACACAAAGAGAAAAGAGATATACATGGCACCCTTTCATGGGGTTGAGAGCACCCGAGGAAATAGTTGCCAGAATAAAAATCTTTGGGGGGAGAACAGAAATGTCCGACAACTACCAAGTGGGGAAAACCTCAAAGATGTGACCTAAAAAGAAAAAAGAAGCGTAAACGTTGTTCCTGCTCAGGGAAAAACAAAGAAGACCCGTGACACACAGAAAGCGGAGGACCAAAAAAAAAATTAACCCTGTCCTCCGCCCAAACAGCAAGCCCGGGGGGGGAACCTTAACACTCCATGCAATAAAATCACTCGCCCCGGTTAAGGAGGGAAAACAACTGAATCAGCTGCCGGGGAAAAGGGTGGGGTTTTTGATGGTGTCCACACGACGTAGAAAGGGCAGAATCGCAAAGGAATCGGAAAACCAAGAGAGAAAACCCCAAGGGGGGAACTTGTGGCGACACCGCCGGCGTAGAAACTGCGTAGGGTAAGCGGGGACGGCCTGAAAGGGAAAAGGAAGGAAAAAAAATACGTTGCGCCCCACACTCCGCGGGGACGACATAAACGTGTAAATCGGGGAGTGGAAAAAAGAGCACTCATGGGTAGGGGAGGATAGTCGGAGATTGTAAAAAATCAGGAAAGAAAAGGGTCGGGGAGGTGACGCATGTTCAGGTGAACGATCGTCAAAATCAATCTCAGACAAAAAGGCACGTAGCAACGGAAAGTAACAGCACGCAAAAAAATGTGGTCTACTAAAGAATACGAGGGGGGTGACACGTAGTAAAAGGATAACGGGAAGCCCGTTAGAGGGAAACATGCAAACCCCGGTCGACGTTTAAGGGCAACAAGATTCGGGGAACAGAAATGCGGGCGCCGTTCACCAAAACAGCTTCTTATCAATGCGGCGGAAGGACTCGTAAAGAACCAAGAAAAGAAGACGAGCGCTGATGAGAAAAACATAAGATCCAAACTTTTAGAAGAAGGCAACCTAGGTGAATGCGAAAGGCTTGCGTTCGGGGGTGGGAAAAAGTGTAGAAACATCGGGGCCCCCAAACTATAAGGAAAAATTCGTTAGAAATCGTCAGACTTCTTTGGTGGGAGAAAGAGATGGTAGAGAAACGAACGGGATGATTAGTTCCTACTTAGGCGACAAAAGGACCAGAGAGAGTGGCCTATCAACCAGACAAAGAAGCATATCTCGGGGCAGGCTGGGGAATCTAACCAACATGTGAAAAAAAGGAAAGAAGCAGGCAAAAGAAGAGGGAAGTTGGGAATCCCTCCCAAAAGCGACAGAGACACCGCTAACATAGAATCCCGGGCAAGAGGAAGCCTTAATCAGGTGGGGGGGGGCGGGGGGGTTAGCCCAGGAAAAGGAAAGGGGCACGGTTGGACTAAAGAACGTTTAGGCAGGAATTTTGGTGCTTGGGGGAAAAAGTGGTTCAAGAAAAAAAACAGCCTGAAGGGGGAACAAAGGAATTTCTCCAAAGCAGCGGTGTTTGACAGGGCCAACCAACCCAAGAGGTAATATTGACAGAAGGAGACAGGGGGGGGGGGGGTGCCCGACGGCAGAAAGGTTTGTCAGGTAAAAGGAATGTGAAAAAAAAAAGAGGGGAAAAGGGATACCATGGGACAACGACTCCGCGAGAACGGGCCGGGCTTTAGACCGAGTCGGTCTGGAGGGGGGCAAAAAGTACCAAATAGTTCCATGGGGGGGGGCAAGTTGGAAAGAAAACACAGTCGCGGCTCGGGGACACCAGTACCAACTTACCGAGGTATAGGAGAACAGCCAGGAGCTTTCCAAAAAAAGGAAAACTCTTGAAGCTAAAACGCACGTCACAGAAGAGTGAAGTGTCTTTGAGACTAATACGTTTGTTGTCGTCAGATTATTGAGCCGGAAAAGAGGTACAGGCCAGAGTGCAGACGTAGCGGGTGAAATGCCTGTGTGAATGGCAAGGGTTCCCGGCTGAGAAGGAGAAGGGGAAAACGCCACTTAGTAAAATTCTCTCAACTAAAATGGGGGGGGTAAGGTTCCAGAGGTTAGTTGGGGCGGTCAACTTGGGGAGTGTGCTATAGGGGGATGAAAGGGGAGGGAAAAACGCGTGAATAGACGAATGGGGGTACATGGTCCTTTCAAACATTAAATGGAGAGGATCGTCAATGGGTGGAGGTTTAAAAGCAGAAAAGGAAACACGGGAAGCGAAACTACTTTTTAAAAGTAGGAGCGAGAAGAGGGGGAACAATGGATCAATAAGGAATAAGAAAAGAATGCCTGTGTACAAGTACACGTGCCAAATGAAACCAAAAGGTAAGGGAGAGGAAAAAGGGTTTTCGTGTGGCATCCGCTATCGTCTAAAAAAAAAAGAGAGGAAGGTTGAAAAGCCGCCCGCCAAAAAAATCTCCATTAAGAAGGGGTGAACAGAATAGGGCAGCGAGAAAGTAATTGTCACACCGTTTAAAAAAATCAATGGGAAAAAGGACCGAAATGCATGGGGAGGAAACAGAAAGAACAAAAAAGCAACAAAAAATGAGAAAGGTACGCAAAAACCAAGGAAATAGTCAAGAGCAAAACCCCGAAAGTTGGGAGATAGGGACATGGGGGGAGTACAAGAGTAAAAGGGAGAATAAAAAAAGAAGGAATGGAACGACGCATGTTTGGATTCCAAAAAGGAAAGGAGCGAATGGGGTGATGAAGTAGATCTGTAGCCGATAACGGAGGTGAAAATTCCCGGCGGAACTAGTTTCTTAGTGGTAGTTGTCGGAGGAACAAAGGGTATTACACTCACTTTTGAGGGGAAGAGAGGGTTGACAGAACACGACAGGGGTGGCCGGAAGGAACCATCCTTGAAGGAAAACCCTGCACCCGGATAGATCGGGGTGGGAATGTCACCGGAAGGGGAATAGGACAGCAACAGTATTTGCATTGGAATTGGAACCCGGGAACCTTCTCTTTCTCAAGAACAGTTACGAGGGTTCAAACGGAACGAGAACAACATCAACCCACTTTCCAAGCCCTCAACATAAAACTCCCAGACAATCACATAAAAAAACGGTTATGGGGGAGGGAAAGGAGTCCGTCATCTGATTCGGGGAGAAAATTTGGAGTGTTTACATGTGCTTCCAGGGAGAAAGAGCACTATCACATGGGGACTTGCACCGTCCCAAAGAAAAAGAAACGGGCTGGAAAAAACGAGTGTTTGAATAGTGGAAGGAAACAAAACGACGTCAACAGAGGGGGGTTTCGGACACTGATGTCTTTACAACGATAGAGGACCCCTGGGTACCGAACCAAGGGGCTCTTGGGAGGCGGTCACGAGCACCTAAAACAGGGAAGAAACAGATTGTCTCCAGGTTTCACGAGAAACCCGACGCGAAAAATAGGTAAAGAAAAGCCGAAAAGGGCCAAACACGGTTGTCCCAGAAGAAAACGGCCTCAGGACGCGGCGAGCTGGTTGGGAGGGACCGGGGGGAGCTTGACCCTTGTGGAACTACTGAAACGCACTGGAAAGGAACCTGTAGGGGGGGGGGGTTGGGGGGGGGGCCCAGATACAATTAAGAATGGGAAACACTTGGGTGACTGGTTGTGGTGAAGGGAGTTGTTTATGTGGTATGCTGGGGGGTAGTCAGAAAGTGCCCGACAAAGTCGGTCCCAGAGGAAAGACAGCAACTTTTTAAAAGACCCAGGGGTACCTCAAAGGAACTCTTTGGAAATTGTTAAAAACCAAATTGAAAGTTAGAAAAAAGAAAACTGAAAGCTTCTTTAAAACGTTGAAAAAAAGAAAGTCGGGAGAAAGAAAGGTCTGGAGGGCCAAACAAAGAAAAAAGCCTGAGGGGAAACAGAGAATTGTTGGGGTTACACTAAGGGATCCACGGTATAAAATTTGAAAAGCAAGAAAATTCTTATCCATGGGGGGGTCAAGACACTTTAACCAGTCAGAAAAAACAAAAAAAAGAACACGGGTCTCTCTGAAAAAAAAAAGGGGCCCGGCGCGTTCGACGCAACAAAGGAAAAGAGGAGCACTTGGCCCCGGGAACAGACTCTAGGTTTAAGAAGAAAAAGACTTCAGGAGAAGGCCGATCCAACGAAAAACTCACTAAAGGGGACGCCCCCAACTCCACACAAGAGAAGAGGGAACCATTCGTCAACGTTTGTGGGAGAAGAAAGGGTGCAAAAGGGTCAATAAAATGAAACTCCTCTCAGAAAAAGGGAACCGCCATTGGCAAAGAAAAAAAAAACCACCCCGAATAAAAGGGGCAGTTGTCCGGAGGCACCCAGACATCCAAACATCCTCGACATGCCCAGGAATCCTAAGGGAAAAGCATAGGAAGCTTAAAGGGGTTCCTTGCCGTAAGAGGCAAAGAAGCAGGGTCGCGAAGCAAGAAAATTGGAAAAAGAAAAATAAAAACCATCGAATTTAAACGTGTTCTGCGGGAGGGATAAGGGGGGAGTTAAACAAGACGCAATTCAAAAACTCGCTCCATTTACGGGCCTCAGAGATCAGACCGAAGGAATAGTTGGGTTCCCCAACTCAAGAAATTTACGCGGACGATTGGGGGGGAAGGGCGAACTGAGCATCTCATCACGTGAGTTTGAAAAAATATGGGAGATGAAACTCTTCACAACCTGGGGAGGAAAAAACCATGGGGGGGAGAGTCTGAAGGGATACCTCGAGTTTGGGGGAAGAAGAACAGGACAAAAACCGCGACTTGGGGGGGGGGGGAAAAAAAGCGGGGGGCGCGGACGAAGGAGACTGACAGAGGGGGAAATACCCCAACAATCAAATGGCTAAAAAATTTCTCAAAAAGCCTCAAAAGGAAACACCTATAAAATAAACCAAATCATTGCAGACGTGTCGGAGAAAAAAACAAACTAAACCCTACGTGGGGGGGAATGCTTCAGGCAGTGACAAGGGCCTTCATCTAAAGCGTTCTCGGTCTGTCCCCTCTTGTTGGTCAGGTCACGGATACGGGAAGAGAAAAAGGAAAAAAGAAGCCCTAAGGGGGGGGAACCCAGACACCAGTGTTATAAATACACGCCACCCCCCGAGCTAATCTGAGGAGTTTGCAAGGGGGGGGGGGGAAAAAGGAAAACGTATGGGGGAGGGAAAAACGCTGCTTACACTGATGAGCAAAAACAGAGGTTGAAAGAGCTCAGCCTCTAAAAATCGGGCAAGGGAAGGAACCCCAACAACAAGAAACCAACGAAAGGATGTCGCTGTTCGGCGCTTTAGAGCGGGAACATAATCAATGGGGGAAAAGCTGAAACAAGAAGAGGGGACATCAAGAAACCGAGGGTTGGCAGGGGAGAGCAGGGGAGGGGGGGCTGGGCAGGAAAATAGAGCTACGTCGACGAAGGGGGAACGGGGGGGGCGAAGGAGGACAAACAAAACCGTAATTTCATCGAAGGAAAAGGGGGGTAAAAAAAACGGGGGGACACCAAGGGGAAGACGGTTAGTTGTAGAAGGACAGGGGATCTAACATCTACAGGGTTAATCTTGTGCCTGGAACTCCCGATAAGGGGGGGAGTCAACAGGGCAAACTTACTTTGATATTTACACACTCTAGAGGAGGGATAACTGGGCTCTGGTTACGGGAAAGGCCCCGTGGAGATACGGGATTTGGACTAGTCAGGCTGGGGGGCAAATTCGACCACAATGGAAAGCTGCCAGCAAAAACACCCGGGCGAAAGCGGGGAGTCAAGTGGCCCGAAGGGTTGAGGAAAAAGAAACATGTCCATAAAGAATAAAAACACGAAAACGGGAGGGGGGAAAACGAGAAACGCAAGTGAACTGGACTGGACCATTCAGAAAATCCCGTTCGCAAAAGAAGAATCAAGAGAAGACTGAGACTCGGAGCACGGGAAAAATAGGGGTCGCAGCTGGGGGTCTGAAAACGCAACAACCAACGGGGGTGGAGTGCAAAACTCCTGTACAAAAAAAAGGACCGCACGGAATACCGACAATGTAGGAGTTAATGGAGGAAGTTGTGCACCATGGAAAAACCAAAAGAGAGTGGGGGAAAGCCCATAAATTGAAGCGGGAACCATAAAGGGAAACGAAAGGAGGGGGAAGGTCTGCACATCGGCTGTCATTGGGACTGGAACCCAAAAGGGGAAGGAACGGCAACAAAAAGGTAAATGGGGTAACTACGGGGGGGGCACAAGACGGGGAGAAGATTAGAAAGTGCTTTAACGGTGACCCGAGCAAAAAGGGGAGGCCGAAAGCAGACCAACTCTTGGCACTCTTAACTACTGGAGACCAAAAAAACCATAAGGGGGCTGGCGGTTGGGAGTGGTGGGGGTACGGCCTTGCCCCACGGTTCGGTGGCGGGGGAAAAAAACACGCAGGGGACCGTGCAACTATAAAAACAAACAAAAAAAACTTATTAGGAAGGGAAAATGATGAGGGAAGAGGAGAAGAAGCCACGGAATGAAAAAAGCCTCAACCACAAAATAAAGGACTTTGTGGGCATAACCGAAGGAACAGCTCTGTCGACCTTCTGGACATCACTCTCAGTGAAAAAAAAAAAAAGAAAGACGATTACCGAATGGAGGGGTGGGGGGGATGCTCGTACAGACTAAAGGAAAATGTTAATCCCTATATCAAAACTCGCGAAAGAAAGACCGGCTTGGAAAAAAAAGGGCCTGCCAGCAACCTGAAAAGCCGATGGAAAAGAAATCCACTCCACACGTTGGGGAATTTCCACTCACGAAAGAGATAAAGGGGGGGCAAGAAAGCTCTAGTGTGGGTGGTAGTGGAACCAAAGGAAGTACAAGTACATCGAAGCGTATCGTTCAGGAAGGTGGACCATCCGAACAACAAGAAGGACTTGGAGGACAATCCAGCGTTTACAAAAAAAAGAGAACAAGGGAAAACTGATCGTACAGCTAAAATCGAAAAAACTGGAAAAAAAGAGTAAATTAAGGATGCGTGACAACCATCGTTGGGCATTAACGTTAGGAGCGTGTCCGTGAACAAACGAGAAGATAGTGCAGAGACAGAAAAAGAAAAAAAGAGGCTGTCAGGGGAGGGCCACCGGAGGTTACCGAGCCTGTCCTGCTCTCTTGTGACACGTAAAAAGGACATTTGTGTCAAAAAGTCTTAAAAATCGACTCAAAAAAGACAATTAGAGAGAGGCCGTCAGGGACGAAAAATAAACAAGTTTGACGAACAAGTACGACAGAGAGGGGTGTGTTGAGGGTCCTACGTAATTGGGGTAAGGAAAAAATCACCTGGAAAGGGCTCAATCGTGGTAACGCCTACAACCCTGGAGAGGTAGCGCCCCCTAAATTCGCCAACGAAAGCATGGAAAAAAAGAATCACCATCGAAAGGCAAGTAGGTCGGAAAGCAAGGCCTCCTCAGTAGATCAGTTCGGGCAAAAAGAGGGGGAAAGGAAGAAAACAAGAACAGAAGCAAAAAGGGGTTGCTACGACACAGAAAAAAGAGGTATTGCGGCGCGTAAAAACTGTTGGGAGAATGCGTGGGAGGACAAAAGGGAGGGGGATGGGAAAAAAAGTTTCCCGAGAAGCAACGGAGAAGGTCAAAAAACACGAAAGAAGTACCTGTTGACGGTGGTTGTTTGATAAGCGGGGGAAAAAAAAATCTGGGAAAGGGGGAAACGCTCGAGGAAAAAAAAGAGAATTGGAAAATTCCGGGGGAGTCTAACAAAAGGAAGGAAGGTATTGAAAAAAACCCTACCACAGAAAGTCGCGGGGAGGGGGGGAGGGTCGAGTACCTAACAAACTGTTGTTTATCGAAAAAACGGCTGAAGAGGCGACTATAAAAGAAGAAGAAAAAAAAAAACAATTCAATGCCGACAAGACACCAGAACACTGGAAAACACTTCAAAGATACTTAAATGCAAGATTGGTGGGAGGGGGGTTTCTCAAGATCAGTGGGGAAACTGGAACTTTTGGGAAAGCGAGAAAGCTACAGAGTGACAGAGGTGGGGGGCTTCAAAAAACGGTAACAAAAGAACTCAAGGAGTTCTAAACTCGTGAAGAAAGTAGAAAGGTTTCTGCGGGAGCAACACCCGACAAGGATCTTCCAGTCGAAGCAGTGTGGTGGGCACGCCACGTGGTCAGAAAAAAGTTTGGTGTGGAAAGGCATACGATTGTTGGGACAAGGAAAAAAAAGGTTACTGGGGGCGTCGCTCGCGGCAAGAGAAAAAAAAGGCGGTCGACGAGTAGGCGGATTCCCACAAGTGGCACGAGGAGAATCTTCCATACGAATGTTCAAAGGGACAGTGTGGGGAAAAGACGAAAACGCGTAGAACTCAAAAACGTAAAGGGGGCATCGGCGACGACCACCCTCATGCCCGGAGCAATGGTGCCGCCTAAAGAGAAAGAAAAAGGGAAGAATTGCGTGCTCAGTCTAACTTGTGCATAGAGGTATTAGCGGACGACCCGGAAAACTTCCGTCTTCAACAGAAAGGAGAGCCATGTAGAACAGTACGATCATGCAACAGGGGGCTCACAACAACGGGAAAGGGAGGAAAACCAAGGGGCCAGACGGACAAAAAAAAGGTGGGAAAAGTACACGGGAAGAGGTGTTGGCGTGTGGCTGGCAATGCTTGGGTGCTTGTCAGGAAAAAAGAAATGCGAATAAATCCTGCAGAGTCGGTCAAAAAAAAAGACGTAGCTGCAGGTTGAAGTTTCTCGTAAGAGTTAAGTCTGTGAGCGAAGGGGGGGGAAAGGCCGCGACGTGTTCGAAAAAAAGGGTCGGGGTTCATCGAGAAAGGAAGGGGTATGAAAAAGAAGGAGGAACAACAACTCCCGGTGAAATATGAAGGGGATTACACAATTGGAAAGGACTTGTCGACGGTGGGGGGGACGTTGGGAAGTTCGGAAACGAAAGGAGAAAATCGCAGGGGAAAAGAGAACAAAAGCCAAAACCAAAAGCTACGCAAGTAAACTTTGTGGAAAAACCCTCGGGAAATATGAAAAGGAAAATTGGTGCCTCCCCAAGCTGTGAGAGGCCAGAAATGGAAATGGGGACAGCCTTGATCATCCCTGACCTCAACCTAAAAAACATGGGAATACAGGGACCAAAAAAGGGACAAGGTCAAGTGAGCTTCAACCGAGCACTTTAAAGGAAAGGCGGTTTAAAAGAGGTTGTTTCAAGGAAAGAGAAAACAGGGGGAGAGCACCCAAGAAAAAAAGGATGGCATCGAAGGTGGAGGGACACCTTGGGGGCGCAGGGACCGACTGGACCAGGTACTGCACAAGGGAAAAAAGGGACCCTTGATTTGGGGGGGAGACTGCCGGGGTTCATGAAAAACAGGGTTAGGTTGCTCAGGATCAAACCGCTAACTTATAGGGAAGAGCAAATGCAAAAGAAAAAATATCGTGTGCCGAGGCTCATGAATAGAAAAAAAAAACCCGTCTGGCGCTCCCTGTTGTGACGAGCACTGGTCCGAGACGGAGGAAGGTACCCAGTCATGGGGAAAAAAAAAAAGAAACGGGAATGGGCCCTTTCCTTCGGGGACGCTTGGGCTCGTGGAAGAAAAAAGGACCGGACAAGAAAAGGGTAAAAAGGCCAGAAAAAGAAGACTAAAGTACTACCAGAGACAAAAACGAAGGGATTATTAAAAAGAGAGAAAGATCGGGAGGGGGAGAGGGGTTGAGAAGGGTGGGGGGGGTTCAAACTGGGGGTTAGGGGTCATCACCAAGTAAAAGCACTAGAGTCCTTTACCTAAAGGAACAAAGGAACCGGCGTAACGGAAAGATTTGAGACACAAAGAAAAAAAAAAAACCTGGACACATAAAAAAAAAAAGCAAAACAAGAAGTTTGTGGAGGGCCAACGCACCGGTGGAAACCCCCCCCAACAACTATGATGAGGGAGAAAAAGAAAGGAGAAAAAAAAAAAAGAACAGGGAGTGGCTAGAGAAACTACCGTTCAACTATTCCTAAGCACATGTCCCACTCCGGAAAAAAGAGAAGGACAACGGAAAGCTTCAAAAAGAAGACGTTGACCCTACCGGACCGAAAACTCCAACGGGGGGAGGAATAAGGATGTGTGGGAAGGTGTTCTCCAAAGGGAGGGGGTACCGTTCGCCACTCCATTGAAGAAGGAAAATGCCAAAGAGGGAGTGTGACCAAAAATGATGAAAATGAAAAGGGGGGGGTGCTTTCTGGTGGTAATGGTTTGGGAGGTCTTGGATTATTCCAATATGGGCCATGCAACAAAGTCTTGATAGAAAGACCAAGGAGGAAAAGGGGTAAAACTGAATTAAAACCAGAAAGGGGCACGCAAATAGGAAAGGTGGGATTGAACCAAAAAACAAAAAGGTCACAGTTGATAATCACATCCGAGGAGGGATCTCACCAACGTTGGAGCCAATATTGAGAACTATCTCGGGGGAGAAAAACCCCCGGAAAGGGAAAAAAAACAGGAGAAATGACTGGTAAAAGTGTACCGAAAGAGCGGGAAAACAAATGTGAAGGAAAAGGGGGAATAATGTGGATAATGGTAAAATTGGGTCGAGCGCCGAGAGGGACAGAACGTCTACTCACGAGGGACAGGATCTCGATAAACTGAAAGTGAGAATTCGATCAACAGACAAAGGACCTCAGATAGAAGGTGATAAATAAAAAAAATGGCCGAGAGAGACGGAAAGAAAAAAAACTACCAAAAAACGAAGTGACGAAAAAAAAACCCAACTCTCCCTTCTGCCAAGAAGAAGTGGTGGCGCACGAGACTAAATTGGCCAGGTTTCAAAAAAAAGAAGGGACCGCGAGAATTTCAAAAGCAAAAAAAGACTTGGGGCCCAGAGGAAAAAGAAGGTCGTCCTGACCCCTTCGTCATCAAATAGAGAAAAAAACCTGTGAGAGAACCACTCTTAGACATCGTGTGGTCTGCTGAGTATGCGCAAAACTGATAAGTCATGAGGGGCGATTGGATCAAAAGATCTAGAAAGTGGTTAGGGGAAACTGACGAAAAAAGTTTGGAAGTCAAGAATCAACCATCGTCAAATGTATCGACAGTATCGGAGGGAAAAAAGTAACACACGAAGAGTGTCCGACTACGACATGTTCTAGAAAAAAAGAAAGGGGATCGAACTAAGAATCTTCCTCCTGCGTGCCCGAAGAAGGGGTCATGGAACAATCTGAAAAATCCAGTGGCAGTGAAAAAAAAAAAACACCGGCGAGGAACGAAGAAGAAGGGGGGGGGGTTGGAGCCTAAAAAAAGAAAAAGATGGGTGCGTAAAATGATTTGCCCGGACAGACCGCCCTGCAAAGGTCGTTTGCCCAGACAAAAAAAAAAAGATTTCGAAAGGCACTCGTCACACGAAGAAAAAGCCCTAGTGGACGACCAACAGCAAAACAACGCGGTGGCAAGTTAACAAAATTGACGTCAGGGCGGAATACAGGTGATCAAGGTTGAAAGTAGGAGGCCCCCGAGGTGCTAGGAAGGCATAGGCAGTACTAGAGCGACGCTAAGTGAACACCTGTGGTACCGCCCTCCAACCGCCTCCGAGATTCAGGTTGGGTAGGGGGAGTCCCCGGGGAACGGGTGGGGAAAGAATAAGGAAACAATCATCGGAGTGCAACGCGTACTGAGAGAACAAACTTGAATTTCCAAAAAAACACCGTGACGAGAGACCTTGGTTGCCTCAAAAAATGGATCGGGGGCAAAGGGAGGTCGAAAAGATGGGGGACTCCAAGTCACAAACAAACTCCCGACGAAAAAAAAGAAAAA
>Ga0179593_1705180_pt1 | contig 19963 bp, 23 predicted proteins | sample CZODoug2_1_08_16_FD_185931 | JGI IMG/M metagenome (GOLD analysis project Ga0179593, IMG submission 185931) | Vadose zone soil fungal communities from Angelo Coast Range Reserve, California, USA - CZODoug2_1_08_16fungal (PacBio error correction) | ecosystem: Environmental > Terrestrial > Soil >...
CGTTCGGCCCGCAGCCGCGCCCATAGGGCTCGTCAGGGAAAAAAACGCTACAAAACTCAACTATCTCGAAGGGCTGCTGCTATCTTCGTCCAATGCGATCTTGTGGCTTCCCCAGGAAATCGCCGCTCCCGTCAACGTGCTGAAAAGTCCACGGAATAGTCTGAACGAACCGCCAAGCGGGAAAAAGGGGATACTCAGGGAAAGGAGAAAGGTGAGATGTTGGGGCCAACAGTTGCGGGCCTCGGAACGATGTTCGAAAAACTCGGCCGAAAGGGGATTTAAGGGCGCACACGGAGGAAAGGAAAGAAGAAAAAAGCAAGATCGCGAAGAAGACGGACTTCGAGGAAAAGAAAAGCTAGGGCCTGAAGGGCACGGCGATTGATACCGGGCAATCCGGGAACAGCTTGTTGTAAAAGACTCGGTCGGAAAAAAAACTCTAGCACGCCGGTGACGGGGAAAGACTTTGATTGAGCAGGCGCGGATGGGGACGATGCTCTGGCGATGAATCCGAGTTGCCCATGGGGGGGAACTAAGAGGGGCTGGAAAAACGCATGCCTGGGGGGGGAGGGGGGACGGAGAAGCTTTCTGAAACACGCCGCTCGTGCCATGAGGGGAAAGAATTAAAGAAAGTCGCGGAAAATGGGACTCCTAAAATAAGCCGAAGAAACAATCTTCAATTACGAAGGCGCTACCCTCAAATTTTGGAAGTCGCTTCATGATAATGACGTATGATCAAGGGAAATGCTGAGTGAAAAAACTCAAAGATGGTGTCAGGAAGGCACACTGTGTCGCGATCTGTAAACGAGATGGCCGCATGGCGCGAATCCACAGTCACACCACGTCGAATCCCGACGAAGAAGAGACTTGAGAGGAAAAGAGGGAAGGAAATAAAGAAAAGACCTCGGAAGGGAAAAGAAAAGCGGAAAAGACGAACGCCGAGGATCGGGGTTGCAAAAGTGGAGAGATTTTTCTGTGTCCCGCGACAATGGATCTCGAAACAGTACACGCATAAGAAAGATCTGGTTGGGAAAAAAGAAAGATCCTGGAGGAAAAAAATGCCAAAACGCCGAATCCGGGAAGGACGCTCTCTTGATGTTAAGGGCTGTGTCACCGACCTGCTTAGGGGAGGCAAATCAAGATGAGAATAGTCTAAACTTCCAACGACCAAGAGGGGGGGGATATGAAGAACGGAGGGAGAAGGGGAAGACAAGAAAGGGGTGGAACTTGAAAAAATGAAGGAAGAAGAGATCGGGGTTGGCTCTTAATCGAAAACAGGCATCTATGCGACAGTTGGGGAGTTCACCGGGGGAGGGGGAGCTGGGGAGGGAGAATCTTTGAAGGGGAAAAATCCAAAAGGAAGCTGTCTTTCTTCGATGGCTCAATAACTTCACTCGTCGAGATCCGCGTAAGCCCTGAGTGAAGGAAAAAAGGATTGAGGAAAAACTAAGAGTTTCTAAGAAAGAGAAACAATGTCGGGGGGTGTCTCGGGGGGGCTGTATGACGAGGGTAAAGCACCTACACGACCGGGGGTATAAAGGGAGCACTCACGAAATTTGCTTTCACGAATCCAGGCCTGCTGTGGCCGGACTAGACGGGGGAAAGGAAAATAAAAAGGGGAAGGGAAGGAGGAAAAGCAAGAAAGAAGAGCCAAAAGGAGAAGGAAACATGAGCGTGTACCAGCCGGAAAAGTATACCTGGCTTGGGCGCCTTCAGTGCCGGGGAGGGTGCTCATATATTAAAGGAAAAGGTCCCAGGAGGAGGGGGGAATTTATAAGGGGTCCCTGGAGAGGGAAGGAGTCGCGTTCCCCAAGGTCAGAAATGTGGACTCTTGTATATCTCGGATGCCGGTTTTTTTTGGAATCGGCTTACGGGGGGCAGGGAGGAAAGTAGAAAGGGGAGGGGGAATAGCGGACGACACCTATTGAAAACGGATTCCCGTCACTGAGTGATCAATGATTCTCGGCGGGGGCAGAAACCTGTCTACTATCGCCTAAAAGGCACCGCCCAAAACGGTGCAAAGGAGAAAGCAGGAACAAGAGAAAGGGATTACGAACTCTAAAGTACGTAGGAAAATGTTGGAGGTCAGTGAATTTAAAGGGGGCGGACCAACGGGTCCGCTGCAAACGGCTTAGGAGGCATTTGGCATCAGGAAAGGGGCAGGGAAAGGGAGTCAACTAAAAGAAAAAAAAAACCGAAGAAAGAAGGAATCCGTGAGGGGGAATTAATGCCCAAAAAGGGGAAACCCTATCGTAACTCGTACTACATCCGGGGTTATTCTCCAGGTGGCGTGATGGGACGGGCCGACCCGCGAGGAGGCAGAAAAGGGTATGCGGGGGAAAAGAACGCACAGAAAGAAACATCAAAAGAGGAACACGAGGAGGCAGGGATCAAGCTCCAGGGGGGGAGATTCGAATGAAATTGAAAGAGGACCCAATTTCCTGCATTCGCTCCTTGACGTCCTTCACCACTGCAACAGGAGAAGGTATAGCAAAAGAGTGCTACGAAAAAAAAAAACAAAAGAAAGGAAGGAAGGAGGGAGGCAGAGGGCGGAAGGCTGCCTTAGGAATCTGCCTCAACTGTTAGATCCTTGAAACTGGTGGTGAAGGGAAGACGCGAGATGGCGGGATGCAGGCATGGGAATTCGCGGGAAAGGAATAAAAAGTGTAGCAGGGAAAAGGGAAAAAGGGGTGGAAGAAATTACGATAAAAACTTCAGGAGTTTAAGGGGGACGGGGGGAAGCCTATCCCGCATCGGAGAACTGCGACTCCGCGCGTGGGACGGTTCATCGACAACGCAAAGGGGAAGGAATGGGGGGTTTGAAAGGGCTAAAAGAAAGAAAAGAGTAAAAAAATCTGCATTGTGGGGGGCGACCCCGCTGTGAAAAAAGCGGGGGAGCCAACTTCCCTCTGTCGCCCATGAAGCAATAGAGGTTGCAGAAGAAGGGGAAAATGGGGGAAAGGGGGGACTGCCAAAGTCTAAGTACTGAAGGCTTTTTCATGGGGTAACGTATTGTGAAAAAGCGGTGCTCAGGCTTCCCTGTGAGCAAAAGGGGGGTGAGGGGAGCGGAAAGGGGGACGTAGGTAAGGGGAAGGGAAGGAGTAAAAAAAAACAAAAGAAGCCCACTACCCATTCTGTAAGACGGGTCGAACTATTGATGGACGGGCGGCGCGCAGTGAAAAAAAAAGTGCAAAAGTCAAAAAAAAGGGAGGGGCATCCGGGATAAGAGGAAGTCCTGAAAAAAAAACAAAAAAACCGTGGGCCCAGTTGAAAGGATCTGCAAAGCGCATCATCAGCAAGGGGAAAAAGCAAATAAGGAAAGTGCCAGAAAAAAAAGAAGGACCTTGAGGAGTCGGGACTCTGCCAGAAACAGACAAGTCCCTGGCAGGAAAAGTCCATAATTTGGTCTTCGCTGAAACGAGGCCGATCCTGCAAAGGGAAGAGAGGGTGCGGAAAAAAGGGGGTTAGGGTGAGGGGGGGAGTAAGATAAAGGCCTTCGCATCATCAACGGTGGAACAGATCGTCGAGCAACAGCGAGGCCCTAAAAACTAAGAAGAAAAAATAGTGACTGGAGACAAGATACAAACGCGTTAAAGTAGGTCGGGCAAGGGGCCCTCTGCCTGCCAGCCCAAAGACACACGACAGAAAAAAAAAAGGAAGGGGAAAGTCCCTGAAGAAAAAAAGCGAGTTGTCGAGGAAAATCAAGAAAGCCCAAAATGAAAAAGGGGAAGGGCGAGGGACTATTCTGAGCGGAACCGTTTCGCGACTCAGTCGACAGCATGGCGGAACAGAGCGGGTTTGAAGGGAAAAAAACTTTAGGGGGAAAAATCGGGGGAGAGCCAGGAAAAAGGAAAGCTGCCCTGATTGGAACCCGGCGCATAGATTCCGGGGGGGGGGGATCGATTCCGCAAGGAAGAACGCCGGCAGGTCAATCCACCAGGGGGAAAGTTGAACTTGGCAGAAGATAGAGCAAGCGGCCGGAATCGCAACGAGGAATCAATCTTGGCGGGGACGGGGGGAAAAATCTTGGGGGGGGGGGGGAAGGAAGAGGGGTCTTAAGGGAACCCATAGAAAAACGAAAGGAGGGAACCGAGGTAATCCGTATCAGAGGGGAGGAGCACATAACGCGTACCCGGGAGCGCGATGGTGTACTGAGGTCCTTGCAATCTCGGGAACACAAAAAAAAACACTTGGGCACGGCGGGGAGGGAAAGGCCTGGGGGGAAAGAGGGCTCCGAAAAAAAACAGGCCGGCAAAAATTATTTAAAAGAGACTTAAATTGCAGCCTCAGTAGAAAGATTCGCGTCGGGATCGACGTGGAGGATCCGCCATGGGCAACACAGAGCCGGAAGGGGAAATTAAGAGAAAGCGTCGTCAGAAGATCACTTCCGCGCAACAATGACTCGGTCTTCTCAGAGGGGCGCGGCCCAATGGGCGGGCGCCGTCGTCTTTGCGCTGGGAAAAATGCTGGATCAAAGGGGGGCAGCCTGGGGAGAGGGTAAGGTGAAACTATCCTCGTATCGGCTGGTGAGAATTCCGTCAATGAATGCCTTCCGGTCGGCTCATAAGACTTCACCCGCTAAGGAAAAGACAATGGCGGGGAAAAAGAACCATAGAAGAAAAGTTAAGAGACCTGAAAGGAGGCGACTGAATCGTGAAAAAGGAGGAAGTTTTCAAGGTGAGGACAAATCTGCACATCCGTTCCGGATATCCTGTGAACAAAGGTGTCAGTGTTGTAAACCGTATCAAGATCAGAAAGATGCTGAAAGGAAAAACGCGAGGGGGGAACGGGAAGTCCGGAGGACTGAAAAAAGACGACTTCCAAAGTCGCGCTCGTGAAAGGAAAGTGGACTTTGTGGGGGGAAACCTAAAGGGACGGAAGAGCAAAGAAAAGAAAACAACCTACCTTGAAAATCCCTAAGGGAGACTGCGGTAAAACTTGGGGCTTATTATACAACCAACATGGGGGTCGGCGGGGGGACATCTAGAAGGGCCCCGTGGGGGGATCAAGGAGTCTGAAAGGGGGAAGACACCGAAGAATAAGTCCGACGATATGCATCTCAGGGGGAAGAACCATAGCGGATCTTGTATCGTTTACGCCATACATTCTAGAATGAAAGTTCTAAGAAGAGGATCTCTAAAGAAAAGATAGGCGAAAGTCGAGGGTTACATTTCCCGGGGGAAGAAATGATTTATTGCGTGTACCAAAGTACCCGCTCATCTATTGTCTTAGTCTGGGTCTTGATATCGGCTGACGAGGGGTTTTGCGGGTAAAAGGGGAATAACAAAAGAGCGAAGGAAAGGAGAAGAGACGCAAGAAAAAACCAAAGGTGAGGGGTATACTCTGAAAGTTCTCCGTCATATACTTATTGGGGGGGTCCCTAGGGTTAGTTTGCCAGAAATCATTTTCTCGGACGGGAAATTGGGGTTGGACAAGAAAGTGGTTTCAGCGAGACGTCAACCGATTTTCGCGCCAGACTGGTATAGGGCGAAACGCCAAGGAATAAAAAAAGTCCCAGCAAAAGAGAGAGACGGGCAAAACAGGAGACAGCTTTTGGGAAAGTATATCCGAACCTGTTGGATTGCAGGGCCGAAAAAGCAAGCCCGCGGAGGATATTGAAGATTGAGGGGGAAGGAATCTTGGAGAAGAGGGGAGGGGTGCAAAAGGGGAGAAAAAGGGGGAAAGAGCGATTTTTGAAGGGAAGCGGCGCGGCCGACCGTGCAGCACTGTAAGATGGTGAAAGTTAAAAGCCGGAAAAGCAGGGTCCCGTTCTCATGAAGAACAAGTGAAGAAGGATCATCAGGGGAGGAGACCGAACAATCTCAATTACGCAGCGAACATCACTCATGGTGCTCGGAATAAAAAAGCAAGACGTGCAGATGTGATGAAAGAAGGAAGTCCTCTCCTTTGGGGACCTTCGTCCCGGTGCTCGGCAGGAAACGAACATGAGGAGTCAGGGAAAGAGGGGTCGCAAAGAAAATGGTATTCGTCAAAAAAGGCCGACGTAAATCATTTCGGCACATTCTCACCGGGTCAGCGCAGCCGGTCAAGAAAACGAGAAAAAAAGGGGTTAAGGAAAAGAGAGGAGGAAAAACACAGTACACCATCACGCTCTCACACAGAGGGTGGCTTTATAATCCCAACTTATCGTCATGACTGAGCACTGTTCATGTGGGAGCGGGGGAACGCAAGGGGACTCCCGGAAGAAAAGTTTTCAAGGGAAAGGTGAGGTGGATCAGGGATGAAGGCGAAAAGCCAACTTCAACTCCAATAGGGCATGCGGGATCTACGATTACCAGGAAGTCAAGGCGCTCGATCTCGAAAAAGTGGAAAACCAGCTTTTTTTGACCTTCGGGGAAGGAGGGCGGGGGGGGTAGAGTCAGAAGAGAAGGCGCCTTGGAAAGAAGGAGCGGACGTGAAAAAAAGCCTGCGATGCAAAATATGCCATCTTCTTGTCGAGCGGGAGGGTTCTCCTGAAACACCGAAAAGAAAAGTTTGAAGCTGCATTCAAAGAGCAGAGAAAGCGGCCAGGTTCAGAAAGTGGGTCGATGGAGGGGTAGCAGAGAAACCAGAGGATCGGGCTTTTTCTCCTCGGCAACATTCGGTTACTTTCGTGGGAGGGGCTGGCTTAAGGACGACCTACAGGAAAAGGCGAGGGGGACCAAAAGAAAAGATGCGAGGACAAGGGGCAGTCGGTCCCTAATCATTCAAGAAATGGCTCGGAAGCGATCTTTGGAACCGGGGTGCTGTCGGCGAAAATACGAAAAACAAGAAAAAATAGCGAAGGGGCAAGAGAGGGCGAGTTCCAGCAGGGAAAAATTATTACCTGGGATGCGCCCTCAGGTCCTGTTATGGTTCTGGAGATTCAATAATGACTAAAGGAAAGAAGGTGGGGACCCTACTAGGAAAGGAACTTCGGGGAAGAGGCGCAGAAAAAAAGTCTTGCAATTTATGGAAGTGATATGCTCCTTCCTAAAACGGTGTCTGTTCTGCTTACCAAGCAAAACGGGAGCAATCCTAGTAGGCAAAGGGTGGATGGGGGCGAAAAAAAATCCAGAAGGACAAAAACGAGGAACAGCACTCGTTGATCGGGGATCTCTTCCGCGTGGGCAGCCTGGCGACTATCGCCCTGAACCGGCGTTCGCCTCCCGCAAGAAAAGGGGTCCGGGGAAACAGAATGGGAAAAGCGTGGAAAAGAACTTGGGCGCGGAAGTAATTTTAGGTGGGGCGTACCCCCCAAAGACGGCCGACGCCTCTCGTCCATGTGGCATCACAGAGTATGATTTTCATTGTCGACAGCAGAAGGGAGGAAAAAAAAGCTGACCAGGGGAAAAGAAAAAAAATCAAGGGGGGAAAAGAGTTCAAAATGAAAAGGAAGAAACATGAGAGGAACCGTACGCTTCGAGGGTATGGACTCCATGTTGAAAGGATGAACCGCACACGCGCGGATGTCGAAAAGTCCTGACGAGGTAAGGAAAATAGGAAAAGGGAAAAAGGCCGTAAAACGGAAAACAGGTGGAAACCGGGGAAACAAGAGAAGGAGTGTTGTGGACGATTCACGTCGCTATGAAAACTCATTCGCTCCTTCTTAAAAGACGTCGTAAGACCACCAGTCGAAAGGAATCAAAGAGCAGCGGGAAGAAAAAAAAGGGAAAGGACTCAAGGAAAAGAAAGAAAAAGGGGAAGTGTTGCGAAAAGGGGCTAACTCCCTTGCCTCAAAAGAGAAACTGGCCCGCCTGGTGGTGAAGACTACTCTAAAGAAGGAGCAAAAGGAAGAGGGTGAATCGAAAAAAAGGAGCATGAACGGGTGAAAAAAGGAGGGGGAGGGATGGCGGATGTGCAGGGCCGTGGGGGAGGGGTCAACTTTTACGCACTCATGACCGAGTCCATCGGGATGCGACTCCAGCCGTGGGAAAGAAGAAGCAATAATAAACCAGGAGGGGTGAAGAAAGTGTTAAAAAAAGGGGAGCGGTGCAGCAAAAGGAAAGGATTCAAGCTTGCATTGGGGGTGGTTGTTCGGACCACGGGAGGGGACCTTGACTCAAATTCCCGCTTCGAAAAAAGGAAGACGATGAAAAGCCGAAGGCCAAAGGAGGCCAAAAAAATGGTCTAAGAGGGCAGTCAGAGGTTCTCTAACTTAGTGGGGGGGGAAAAGAAGGGTTACTGCAGCTCCGAGGGGAAAAGTTAAAAAAGGAGAAAGGGGGGAAAGGCGAGGGAAGCCAGCTGCTGCACGCGGCCGAGATCCAGAGCCACGCCGTGCGGGAAATCCGGGTTTTTTAAGAAATAGGAAGGGGAGGGCGGAAACGAAAGGACACGGAAGAAAATACAACTGCAAAAAGGTATTTCACGCCCCGGTGAAGGAAGAAAGGAACCGGTAAGCCGAGCTCTCAAAAAGCATTTCCAGCCCGGTGGGTTAAGACCTCTCCATCGGAAGGGCATCCGGGGGAAAGAAGACAAAAGGGAGAGGAGGAAAACTTATCCCTCAACCAGAATGCAGGCGCAAGGCCATCCATTGTTTCGGAGGGTCAGGAAAGAGGGATCTGGGCGTACGCAGAAAAATTTCGAGGAGAGTTTGCAGCCTTCATGGCCATCAGGGGAAACAAGATCGTCAAACGTAGCAAAGGAGGCTGAGGAAAAAGTGGAAGTCTGGAGGCGCAAAAGGAAAGAGTTACTGAGGGGGCTGGTTGTAGCCCGACCCCCCAAGATAACCATAAAGAATAAAAGACTGGCGTTAGTCCCGGGAAAGGACATAGGACGAAACAAATTGACGAGAAAGGGCCGAAAGGTATATATCGTGAAAGCGTAACCCTGGGAGGCTTTCTAAAACCAGTCCTACTGAACAGGGAGGGATAATGAGGATCAAGTCGGAAGGGGAAATGTTTGAGAGGAGCAGCGCAAATGCTTCCCGAAAGGGCGGCCTGAATGTATTACCAGATAAGTCGGGTTTAAAAGGTCCGAAGACACATCAAGCTCTATGTCTCCGGATTTCCAAGATTGTCTATCAAGCCTTGGTTGACGATGAGAGGGGGAGGCCTTAAGAAAAAAATGGGAAAAAATCTTGGGGCGGGGGTGCTCCCTTCAGAAGACATCGTTGATTTGCTCCCGAAACAGGTCGGACAAAGCGGGGTCGACGGCAGAGAAAAGGGCATGATCAAAGGAAGAAAGGGATATCAAGAGAACCTGGTGGAGCGCGGATTTTTGGAACGTCGCTCCAGAGAGGGGTGAACACAGCAATCTATGAAAAGTGGAAATACTAGGAACATCGCGGGGAGGGGTGAGAAAAGGGAGGGAAGGACTGCAGAGACTCATCAAGTTAGTTCATCCCTTGCCAGAAACGATTCCGTTCGGTTCTTGGTGATTAGCCAGGGAAAGTTTAAAAAAAAAAACCGAAGGCAAGGATAGGCGTCCGCAGACTGTCTTCAGAAAGACGCATTCACTCCGCCCTGAATCACCAGGACAGGTCTGAGAGGGGAGGCAACTCAGAGGCGGAAGGAACACCTTCTTGGGGACGGTTTTCCAAGGTGGGGGGGAACCTGTTAGATTCACGGCGTATGAAGGGAAGGGGGACCCCTCGATCGAAAGAAGCGACGTCAACACCCGACGGTCGCCGAGAAGGAATCTTCCCTAAGGATGGCCTTCGGCTCAAGGGCGGCAATAAGGAAATCTCCTCGCAAGCATAAGGGAGAAAAAAAAAAAATCCACAAAGGGCTCCGTGAGGGGGGGCAAGAAAAGGAGAGCCGGTGAGAGGGGTTCTGGTGTTGCCCAGCACGTGGTGCCCTGCTTCAGAATTATGCGGTCCACGCAAAGAATGGAGGTTTCCGCCTGAACCAATGGGGCAGAAGGAAAAAGATAATCGGCGAGCAAGCGTTTAAAAGGGAGAAAAAGGGGATGCAATCTTACAAGAGGATCGGAACATCTCACCCGCGTGAAAATCAAGACGTCGCTGAGGAAGGGGGCATTAGGAAGAAAGTTTGCAAAAAAGGGGTAAGAGTGGAAGAGCTTATCGAAAGGGGTGGAGATGATAAGAGCTTTACTCACAGAAAAAGATCAAAATAGCGGCCCCGAAATGCAAGCAAATCGCAGAGAATAGGTCCATATCGGTTCGCTGCGTGGAAACGCCTTCGGATCCAAGCGAGGGAGATCGGAAAAACAAAAAAAAAACGGAGGAAAGAGGAGATCGAGACCGGCCCCCCTAGGCGCGAAACATGGCTCGGCGCGATATTGTAAAAGAAATCGACCTAAAACCAAAACAAAAAAAAAAAGGGAGGAAGGAAAAAAAAAAAAAAAAAAAAAAAAAAAAAAACAAAAAAACACAAAAAAAAAAAACAAGAGGGCTCGATTCGTCAAGGAGAGGGTGGTAACTAGAAAAGGGGGGGCTCTAGAGTCCAACTTTGGAATGGATCCTCGAGGAATGAAAATTCTGAATATCAACCCCAAGACCTCAAAAGGGGGGGAAAAAAGGTTTAGAAGAAGGGGGGAGACCTGCAGAAAGGTAAAGGAGTGGGGTGAGGAGGAACATTTTCCGAGTCAGCATTTTCAGTCCTTGTCTCGCTCCTCAGGGGGTAGATAACAAGATGCAAAGTGGATTTCGCAGCAGACTCGAGAGGGAAGCGAGAAGGGAGACAAAGAAGATCTGGAGGGCCCGAATAGTCCTGAATCCTGTCACACGGAGGGGAAAAATGGCACCACTAGAAAAAGAGTGGGGGGTCACCGGATCTCCGAACGATTTTGGGAAGTTGAGATGCCTCCCACCGGCCCAAAAGGAAAATCACGGAAAGGGGAGCGTAAGGATAAAGAGATGGGGCCAGTCAAAGGGGATGAAAGGAATAAGCGATGTGAAGAAGGGACGCGCGGCCGACCTACCGTGGGCAATAAATGTTGAGGGGAACGCAAAGGCTCAGAAAGGAGTACGCCGTAGAAAGAGAGAAAACCTTGGGAGCATGATTAAAGACAGGGATATCTAACAATCTAAGTACCCTCTCTACCGCACTCATGGAATCGATGAGGGAGTCCAAGGAGAGGAAAAAGTTAAGAAAGAGGAAAAGAAAAGCGCGAAGGGCTACTTTTGGGAGAGGCCTTAATGAACGCCGATCTTTAAAAACAGCTGCATATCTATGGCGGAATCCATAACTACTAGGCTGGAGTCTGAAATAAAGGAGGAAGGCTCGAAAAGCGGAGACATCCAAGAAAAACCTTCTGGAAGGGAGGGCTACTCTCTTTATCTGGGTGCAAAAATTTTGGGTCCCAGGGAAAGGAAAAAATCCAGGGGGAGCAAGGTGCCGGGAAGAAAAGAAGCAGTCTTATTCTCGCAAATGCTACGTATTCTCCTACCCGAAAAGGGTGTTCCGGACGCAGGGGTTTGTAAACCTGCGGTAGGAATCGGGGATCGGGGAAAAGGAGTGGTCATTAGTAGGGACTATTCCTGAGACGCGCTCGATCCTCGCAACAGGCCACCTAACACTGTCGGGGGGGGAAAAGAATTGAAAAAGAAAGGTAGAACAACAAAAAAGAAGGGGAAAACAGGACCAGGGGAGGTAGGGAAGACTGTCTCAATTCATCAGAACGGGTAATCTTGTTCAAGAGGGGGGACTTCCACAAAACTTGGAGGTCGGAAAGGCTCCAAGAAGAAGAGTCGAAAAGCTAGACGCCCTTCCATAAGGTTCACTGCAGGCTATGGATGGGAGAAAAGGAGGGAGGAAACGATCAATCGTCGGGGAGGGGTTGGGTGAGGGAATGCCGATTTCTAAAGAAACCTCAGTACCGATTCAGGTAGATAGGCTTCCATAACTCACCAGGAAGAATGGATGGAAGCAGAGGAGGTGGCTCGTACGAGGGGGAAACCGGGGGCCATTCTATTTCGGACACTATACTCCCCTCAAAGTGGACAATAAAAAAATCTTACTCAATAAGGCAGAAACATTGATCGGAAAGAAGAAGACATCCTTGCCTTTAAGGATCGCCTTTTGCTTCAATAGTAAGGGAGACTCAAGGACCTTCTCCGAAGGGTTCCTTTTCAGACTTCCGAGGAGTATCCCTACATTACCTGAAAGACCTCCACAAGGGGAGGGGGCATGGAGAAAGAGATCGAAGGGGGTGCAGGGACATCGTTTCGTTTCAAGAAGAAAGGCTTATCCACGCAGGGGGGAGTATGATCGTTCACGTGTCACTAACGCGCGCCTATTCCGACAAGAAAAAAAGGGGAAAAGCGGGGAGGGGGCGCGGAAGAAGGGAGGATAAAATTGGACACTTGCGTAGGGAATCACCCTCCCACCAAAGGGGCTCCATCGGCGCAGCATAACACGGGGTCGCCATAAGTTAGGCGAAAAAGAGGGAAAGTATCCAAGGATCATGGAGGCCCCTTGGGAAAAGCCCTCGTCGGCCCCAAGTGAAGTGAGTGAGGAGGTTGCGGAGGGGGTACGGTTCTTCCTAGCGTGGGTCTCCGCTCAAAAATGATTTCACCTAATGTCAGGAAGAAAGCGCAAGGAGAAGAAAAAATTAAGGAACAGGGAAGAGGAAAAGCAACACGCTAGAAGTCATCGGAATTGAGCTCGGTAATTGCTTTCACCCTTGAAACGCACTAACCTTCAAATGGTGCCGTCCGTAACAAAGTCGAAGCCTGGAAAAGGAGGGGTTTTGAGGGAAAGGAGGAGAAATGAAAAATGAAGGAGAGAACTTAGGAGGACGGAGTCCCACCAGTCGGTGAAAAAGAGATCACCTGTTGAGGCATCCTGAGACAACTGGGGAGTCAGCACTAACCCTCAAGTTAGACTCTCTCAAAAAAAAGGAAAAGAGAAGGGAAGGAGGGAAGAAAGGAAAGGGAGGGGAAGACAAAGAAACTGGGGAGAATCCTGGGTGGGGGGGGTTAAGTAACTACTCTCTATAAAACGAATGCGGCAATGTTTCATTCGGGGCAGACGGGGGAAATCGAATCTACACCATCCAGCTTGGAAAGGACTTCAAAAGGGAGTCCGGGAGGGCACCGGGGTTTAAAGGGGGCACAGACATACCTCAGTCCAAGGGGAGACTTCTACTCCCGCGCGGCGGTTCATTGCTACAACTGACGCTAGAATAACCGTATGTGGGGTACGGTGAGGGGGAAAGTGAAGCAAGCTTTGTGAAAGGGGAGATTTGGGGGAAGAAAGGGAAAGAGGGGGGGGGGGAAAAAATCCCGCTGTCTCCAATTAAAAGAAAGGCTTCGTGCGATGCAAATGGAGAAGGGTCGGTCGCCGCGTACTCAGGGGGAAAAGAAACTTACAGAAAAAGGGGGACTTAGGGGCAATCAGAGTTCTCAAAGTATTAAAAAAGATGCTTACATTCCCAGAGGGGGGCACGGGGAGAAGGCAGGGGGCGAGAGGCTCAAAGATGCCATTGAGCAGGCCCGGGAGGATCCGTTTTCGAAATGTGGAAGAAAATCCGGCGGAGCGCAGGGTAAAAACAAAGGGGTGAATCAAGTAGCCCCAGGGAAATCCTCAAGGAAGTCAAGCGAAGAGATCAGGCGCATCATTGAAGCCCGGTGTGAATAAGCTCAATATGAAATTGCAAGAAAAGGTGCAAAAAAAAGGGAGGGGGCCGGGAAGGGAGGGCTGGTCTGGGGGCCGACCAGACCATGAAATTCATTCGCAAGCAGTAATGTGGTCCTTGCTTGAAAAAGAAAAGAAGACCGGGTTGGAGGGGAAGGAGGGGGGACAGCAAAAGGGGAAGTAGGGGGAAACGAGGCCAGCACGGGGGTCAAAGAGTCTTCCTAAAGGCGGAGGCCTTTCTTGCGGAACTTGAAGTTTCCGGCCAACTGGGGGGTACAGCATCGGAGGCTGGTAAAACAGACCAGCCTCCCAGAGAAAGGAGAAAGAATCACCGTACTGGCGGAAAATCCGGGAATGAAAAATCAAGTGCGTGGTCGCGGCTCAACCTCAGCGAGAAAGACCTGAACTGGACAGGGACGAAAGGTAGAACGAAGGACATTCAGACAGCCATGTCTGCAAGATGTTTTGGAAAGGGAAGGAAGCTGGGAGGTCGGGGGGCATGCCAAGAGCAAACGCGGTGAATTTTTATTCCCCTCATAGATGCCGGTTGGATCATTCCGGAAGGCACCTGAAGAAAGGGAAAACAGAAGAAAAGGTGCCCAGATCGGGGGGAAGGGGAATCGCGAAGGCCCACTCTTGGGGAACGGGCGCAAGGAGAGTCATCATCTTGATTGCTCCGTAAGGCATTTCGACACAGCGTCGGAGAAACATAGAGGGGGAAACTATTCTTTCACAGGGAGCAGGGAGCCAAAAAGGTGAGCGCGAGGGGGGGGGTGACTTCTCGAGAGATCGCGGGGAAAACCAGAATCCTCACTTTTTGCACTCCCGAGAAAGGCTCCAGAAAGAAGGACCGGGGGACGCCGCGGCAGTGCCTGCATGAGAAAAGAACGGGCAGTTGCAGCCTGAGGAGGCGAGCGATTCCGCGTCTGGGGGGGCGACGTGGGATTTGTATTCGGACATGGGGGGACAGAGCAGTTCAAATCGGAGAAAGGGAGAAGAAGGAGTGAAAAGGAGGAAGCCACCATTCCTCAGGTACCTAGACAATCTAACGCGGCGCGGAAAAAAGGGAAGTATCGAAGGCGGAGAAGCAGGGCCGGAAAAGGTGGGGGTGAAAAGTTATAGAAAGGAGGGACATTAAACGGCGTGGGAAAAAAAAGGTCCTGCATACGCGAAGATGGATCCCTCCGTCAATCGAGAAAAGAAGAAGGCAGCATAGATAGGCCGTATAAACAGAGGATCAGTCGCCATAGCATCGGGGCGGAGAGAACTTCTAAAAGTTGACGATCTGAATCTGCTTCTCGGCAAGGGTGGCCAGGGTGGTGATGCATAGAAAAGGGGTCGTAGCTGTTGTGGGGGAAAGTAAGACCGGGTGTGCCCCGGCGGAAAGAACTTCTGCAGGGGAGAAGTCCGCTCTTCTTTGAAGCCCGGTCAAATGGCAGCCGACGTAGGGAGAAAAATTCGACCTGAACGGCGGGAAAACACTTTGGGAAACCGGGGAGGACTAGGGGGGAACGGAATTATAGAACAGAATCACCCTCAAGGGAATCCGCCACTTTCTCTCTTTCGGTTCTATGAAGTATACCGAAACAGGGGGGGAGGGAAGGAAGCCGAGTAAAAAAACTTGAGGAGGTAAGAAAGAGGTGGAAAAACTCAAAAAATCAGAGCATAGCTTCAAGCCGATAGCAGCATTCATCCTAGCCTAAAAGGAAAAGCGTTACGCGCTTGGAACCAGATAACTCGAAGAAAACTGAATGGAAGGATGTCAGGGGGAGGCGAAAAAAACACGAGGAAGAATGAAGGACTAAGGAGTCTCAGGAAGTAGAAGGAACGTCGTCTTTAATTGCTCGGACGGAGATTTTTATTTCGGTCCCTCGCAAGAAATCTCGATGGGAGACGCTGAGAGGGTGTGAGAAAGATACCGAGCCCTCTACCAGGGAAAGGAAAAGCCGCAGATAGGGCGGAGACGATCCCCCAAAAGGGGAAAAACCTGTTTTCTTTTTATAAGCTGCAAGTGGGACGGCATAGACGTAGTGGATTTATTGAACTCGTACAGACACCGCACGTCAAACGAAAGGCAAAGTGAAATTTCGCGCGCGAAGCAAGGATTTTCCGCGAAGTATCGATGCAAGCAGGGAAAAAAGTACCGAAATCGGGAAGGAAAAGGGAATGGAAGGTGATACGAAAGGGACAGCTTATTTGTATCACAGGGATATCCGGAACCGATTTGGGATCCTAGCCCCACTCGCCATCTCCGCACCTGAGGGGGGGGAAGGGACGTGGAGTGAAGGCGCTAAGAGGAAGAATGTAGAGTGGGGCAGCCTTGGGAAGGGCCATATCGATTTGTAGGAATGCTCTCGGCCGACAGGAGGAATAAGCTGTTTACTTAAGGATCCACATTAACTCGCGTCCTGAGGGGGAAAAAGGCATGTAAGTACAAAACCTGGAAAGCCTGTCCAAATTAAGCCTTCTCTCTCAAGGTTTTCGCGCGTCTCCAGGGTAGAAGACCCGATTCCTTGTTTCTCAAACAGCGGACGTGACAAAAAAAAAAAAAATGGAGAGGAAGAAAAACTGGGGGGAGCGAAGGGGGGAAAGGAGGGGGCCGCGAATCCAATCCCCTTCGATCACAGACGTAAATCTTCCTCCGAAGGGGGGTCGCCTGAACGGCGAGGAAACTGATGAGGTCACTGGCTCCCGGGAGGACAATAAAAGCTGTAAAGGGGAAGGCGGGAGATTTTGTCACCGCGCGGGTGACGCTAATCATGACCATAGAGAACACAGGGGCGTTAAAGGGGGAAAGCTTGATAAGACGGAAAGGCGGGGGACAACGCCGCAAGGATTAGGGGGGGTATTCAAATCAAGATTAAGAAAGAGGAAGTCGCCAATCAACGCAAAAGTTGTCATTCGGAGCGGCTTCCTCAAAAAGAAAAAGAGGAGGACTCGAAAAAAGGAAACACGGCTCTGGGGGAGAGAGAGCAGACCAGGAGAGAGGGGAGAAAAAAGGGACATCTATTCGCCGGGGAAGGACAGTTCAGGCCGCGTTTCCCGGCAGACCAGGCGCTGGAGAACCGAGAACAAAAAAGAAGAAGCGGGACTAAGGAACAGCAGGAAGGCTATGGGGCTGGGCAGTACTTTATGCAAGAACTGGGGCCGTCTCTAGCAGAAGAAGAAGATGAAGGGAAGGAAAAAGTTATTTACAACAGGCGGGATTTCACTGAAAACAGAAGAAAGGGTGTTTCTTGTAGGGTGGCGCTGGTGCTTTATTCCAGGATAAAGCCCAAACTGGAAAAAAATGTAGGGGGGAACCAGAAAAACTCACTTGCCGGTTCAATAAGCGGCCGACTCTTTGCTCAGGGGACAAACACGGGGTCTCATCGAGGCTGCAACTATAAAAAAGGCACAAGAGGGAAAGGGAGGTGGAAAAAGAGAAGAGGTTGCTTTGCCCTGGGACAGGGGCCTTGTTCGGTGTCAAGTAAAGAATCATCTCAAATTCTCAAGGCTCACTGGGGGCGCTTCAAGTCCCGAGGGGGGAACCGACATGTCCAGACGCGGAGACAGAATAAAAGGAGGATCAAAAGTGTTTTTCGGATTCTGGAACAGCTTTTCTGGTTAAGTAACTTAGTCACGCAGGTTGGAGGAAGTGGAAAAATCAGCGCCAGAAGAGGGGCGGCGGGTGGATCAATGGAGGGCCGCGGCAGCAGCCTTGGCGCCCTGACCCTGTCTTACAGACAAAGCCCACACCATTTCCGGAGGACAGCAAGGAACTCCGGGGGCAGAGGGGGTGGGGGAAAGTCACAGTTTAAAGGGGGGGAGAACCCCTGTCCGCGGAGACTCGTCGCCATTTTTGCATCGCCCCGAGATAGGAATTTGGCGAACGGGACGGGGAGAGGGGTCAAAGAAAAAGAAGGGGGAAATGGAAAACAGGGGAGAATGGCCAGGGGAAAAACCTAGAAGCCACCTTCCAAAAGGTTATGGAAAAATGGGCGGATGTCCTATTACACGCGCTGGAGCGAGTCATCAGAGGACTCAAGTATGCGTGCCGCACCCGTGGCCAACTCAGAAAAGCAGGCGGAGAGGGACTTGGGGGGAAGGGGGGTGGAAGTCACTTCGCAAAACAAATTGCCAACTGCATTCGCGAAGGAAGGGCTTCGTCCTTCACCACCAAGGGGACAAGGATCTCACCGTGGTCAGATAAGCCCTCACAGGGGGAAAACAAAAAAACAGGAGATCGTAGAAAAAAAAGGGGGGAAACGGTCCGGGAGACCGATTCCTCAACGTTTAGAGGGGGAGTGGTGAGTACTACGCTCAGAAATGGAATCAACAGGCAATGGGAATTCGCGACGTGCGAGAGAAGAGCTTGGGAGAAAAAAAGGTGTGAGAAGAGGGGAGGAGGAAAGGGAGGGAACGTGGTCAAACTGGTAGGGAAACGCATACCGAGTCAAGTGATGACTTTTTCTACTCAAAGCCGGAGGCGTGGTGCGGTTAAGGACACTGAACCTGGTGAGGTAGGGGGGAGGGTTCCAGGGGCACCGCGGGAAAGTCAAAATGCACAAGAAAAGTATTGCATCGGAGGGGTGTGCTACCAACCGAACGGCGGACGAAACCGAAGAGGAAAAAATCAAGGAAAAATGGGAGGGAGAGGGAAAACATATGGGAAAGAAAAGGAGGATGGAGCGCAAAGAACTAAGACGGGCTTTTCAGATGGGGACGACGTAATTGTAAAACAAGTGGATTACTGCCGCAGAGGAGCTGTTGGGGGTGGGGGAGGGGCGTCGAAGGGGGAGGCGTCGAGAGAAAGGAACCGCTGCCAGATCAATATGCCCAAATGCGGGACTCCCTGGTTAAAAGAAATGGGCTGGAATACGTCTGGACACTTGACGAAGAACCAAAGAAGAAGCGGCTAAAAAACTGGAGGCATCCGAAACCGGGGGGGGGAAGGCTCTCAGCTCCATAAAATTGAAATAAGTTGGTGAATGAAAACGAGACGAAAGGAATGTCGAAAATTGCAAACGGAAGGGAAGGGATTAGTCTTTACTCTTGCCCAATACCATTACGGAAGGCGCAAATGCCAAGGTGAGGGGTGGGCTTCGGTGTAAGCAGGGGAAGGGAACTCTGAGGGTGTTGGGGAGCGCTGGGGGGAAAAAGCCTGAGGGGGTTAAAAAAGAACGCTCAGGGGGAAAGAACGGAAAACTCCAATATCTTCCGGGCCAGGGGCGGGGCCTTTGTCTGAACAGTGTAATTAGGGAGAAAAAAAACGGGAGTTATGGGCTTGTATCCAAAGGATCCATCCCGCAATATAACATGACATAATCAAGGACCATGGAAAAGGCAGGAAACACCATGGGAGAGGCTCCGAAAGGAGAAGGAGGGGGAAAGTTACCGGAAATTGGAAGGGGTAGAGGGCTCGACGACTTGCTTAACCCTTGTGAAGAGCCAGTCCGAGCCAGGAGACAAACAGAAAGAAACGAAATGGAGGTAGGGAGAAGCGAAAACTTCCCGAAGGTGATCTTAATTGATTCTGAAAGCTCTTACGCAAAACACGAAAAAAGGAAAAAAAGGGTCGAAAGGGTGTGGTTAGGGGGGTTGATGGGACTGGAGATCGATCTCGTGGGCGTAATCGCCCGATCGGAAGGCCCACGGACGTGGAACGAGAGGGGGGGCTGAAAAATCGGGGGGGGGGGAGGGGAGGGAACACCATTGGGCGTCATTCCCATCGGGGCGGCGCTCATCTTCTTCACCGTCGAGCAGCCGATAGATTGGAGGGAGGCCTGTGTAAAGGGTGGTAGGATCGGGACAAACAATCTATAAACTTTGGAACAACCCCTCTCCTTGAAGGACGCCAGCGCTTTTCCTAGGGGTGGGCTGGGAGGCTGCGCCGCGAGAAGTGGGCTATTTAAATGCAAGAAAAGACCCGCAGGATGGGGGAACTCCATTGCCAAATTTACAAGTCTTCTCCAAACGGCCTGCCGTCTACAAAAAAGAGAAGTCCGCAAATAATAAAGGGGAACATGGGGAAACCATTACTCTTGTTAATCATATCTCTCTGGAAACACATTAGTCGTGGGTAGGGGCAGGCCAGGAGGATGAGAAGTTTGGTGGGGCTACTGTAGAAGTTCTTACATAACTTCAACGGGCTTGGACCCCTCAGGCCTCTCTTTAAGATTGTATCACTAAAAAGGTAAAAGGAAGAGCAGAGTGAAGGGCCTTCTGAGAACCTAGGGGAGAGAATGCCGGAAAAGAAGCTTTCCATTCCGGAATGCTTAAAATAACGATTGGCTATTCTGAATCTGCTCGCTGGTCGAGGGGGGGGTGGGCGACATCTGAGAAGGGGATATCCGGGGGGGATCGGTGCACTCGAAGAGAGGGAAAAGATTCCAAGCGGAAACTATAATTCCTCTATTACAGACCTAGCATGGCAGAGAGTACAATTCTTGGCGAATCAAAAATCA
>Ga0179593_1809350_pt1 | contig 19962 bp, 24 predicted proteins | sample CZODoug2_1_08_16_FD_185931 | JGI IMG/M metagenome (GOLD analysis project Ga0179593, IMG submission 185931) | Vadose zone soil fungal communities from Angelo Coast Range Reserve, California, USA - CZODoug2_1_08_16fungal (PacBio error correction) | ecosystem: Environmental > Terrestrial > Soil >...
CCCAGGTCCAGGGGAGAATAATCACGAGATGTGACGGGAAGATGAAACACAAGTAACGGAGTTCGTTCAAGCGGAAAATCTCCGACGGGAGAAAAAAAAAAATAACTTAAACGAAAACCAATCCTTGTTCAGGGAAATCAACAAACGTTCAGTCTAAAAAAAAACAAAAACGGTGTAAGGAGGAGAGGGACCTGACCTGATGGCCAAGGTCCGTTGTTTCCTGAGGAGGAAAACAATCTATTTCCACCGCAAGGGATATGCTAAATGTTTTACAGACTACGAAAAAAAAGGGTTATAAAAGTCGTGAAAAAGAAAGGGGGGGGGGGTGGGGATCGCGTGGCAGCACGTAAACAGGCCATCGGGTGACTGATAAAATTGCGGCCTACAAGTTCGAAGGGGCAAAAATGAAAGAAAACCTAGTCCCGGGGTGCAGGGACAGAAAATCACCCCTGAAGTGTATTGACCAGGGACCCGCTAACAAAGAGGAGCAAACTTTGTTGTAAAGAAGAGGTGTCGAGGAACTTGAGGAATCGACGGGGGAAAAAAATAAAGCGGGCGACCCTATGCAAACCGAAACCACAACGAGCGCAAACCTTGGCATAAAGAAACCAAGGATGAACGACGAGTCGCGGACTTTTCACAAAATAGATCCATCGCCAAAAATCAGCCGAGTAGGACCTTTTTGAGCCATACGTGGAGAAAAGGAAGGCAGCTATACCTCCGGGGAAGGGGGGGGGGGACCGCAGTGCCGAGGGAGGAAAGGGTCTCCGAATCAAAAAACCCTTACGTGGCGTGATCTCTTGGGACCCTTGGGAAGAACGAGAGAAAATAGGGTCTTATCGAAAATCTTTCAAGCGCGCGATGGGGCGTTTGGGGGGCGGGACAGCCTCTGGACTGAATGGGAGAAAGTAGAGGAAAGTATGCCTCAACAATCTAATGGGCCCTAGATTCTAGTGGGGGGGGTACTTGTAAAGAGGGAAAAAGTTGATCGCTTGGAGGGGTCTGTGAGGGACATTTCAAGGAAAAAAAAGAAAAGAGGCCTTCGAACCCTGAAGACGGGGACATATTGAATAGAAGCAAACCGATTGCAGTTCTGAACCGCCGATAAAGTTCGACTGGCGCCAGTGGCCAGGACGGGCTACCGAGAAAGCGGATAGAAAGGCTCATATGGATGTACCGGAAGGTTTAACTGGAAGAGGGAAGAAGGGAAAAAATGAATTCATGTGCCACGCAGAACAACACTCTATCATGGGCGTGGAAAAAGGCAGCAGGGAAGGAAGGGGCAGCTCTTACACTCAACAGGGGCAGAAAGCGCAAAAAAGGTGAAATCGATTGGTCTTAATGGGTTAAGGTGGATTCCCGCCCCCCTGCCTGGAGAAAGGGCAACACTTTCTGGAGAGAAACGCCCCGGGGGAGGGGGATGAAAAAATGGGTCGGCTACATGGGGACAGGGTTGCTCCCTTGCCGAAAGGGGACCTACTTGGAGAACTGGCTTTGGGGGGAGCCTCCCTTGGGACTCGGGTGGGGGTCAGGGAAAAAAGAGGGCGCTGACGGAAAGACTTCGGGGGGAGTTCCATTGGATCGCCGACCTAGAGAGGGGCATGGAAATCCTTAACAGCCCTGCTATCTCAGTGAACGGGGGGGAAATGCATGAAACGCAGACGTTGCGCCCAGAACGTCCTCAAACACATACCTGGGCCGGAAAGAGGGGGTATGCGGTGCCCTTTAAAGGGGGCTTGGAAGGAGTGTGGCGAACAGATCATGGAGGTGGCGACCCGTCTTTTGAAGAAGAGAAAAAAAAAATGCGTTGTGCTGGTCTTGGGGGTTCAACAAATTTCAGTCTTTGTCCGGGGCCCGCTCATGAGTGTGGAAAGGAGGAACGGGCCCAAACCAAAAGAATTTTTGTGGATTCCGTGCTTGGAAAGAAAACGGAAGGGATGGCCAGGGTATCTTGCAAAGGAGCTTGGCCTGCAGAGAGTGAAAAAATGACAGAAGTCCGGGTTCAAAGAACGTAGGGATGCAAAAAAGCGACCACCAGGTCGAGATGTAACGAACCCCGAATCACAGTGGGAAGGGTGCGCGAAAAATCCTAACGAGGCTTGGTTGGGTGTAGGAAGAAAAACCCCGTTGGGTGGTGGCGTTCGGGACCAAAGCATGAAACATAGAACGGCATGCATTGGCGAACGAAAAGTGTGCCGAACAGGTTTGCCCATTATAATGGGGGGAAATTAAGGCGGGGGCCTTTTGGGTCAAAAGACCTCAAGTTTCACGGCGAAGGGGGAAATATACTTCTGAAACGGAAAAAGGGGAGGCGGAAGAAAGGCACTACATGGTGGAGTTTGGTGGGCACAGGACATGATTGCCCTGAAATGGAAAACCGTGGAAAATAAACATCTAACAGTTCCAGGCTCAAAAAGATCAACACGGGGGAGAGACAAGAAGTCAGAAGGCGCATTACAGACACGTGACTCCCGTTTGCCCGTGGGTTTGTGAAAAAGGCTGCACATAGAAATGGAACGCACAAGTTCGGGAAAGGCCTACAAATGTAAAAAGGAGGGCTGGAATTCAAGTCTAGAAAGAGGTCCAACTTCATGAAAAAAAAAAAGGGGGGGTTTGGGGAAAACCATGCTGGCCGGAATGGGTACCCCTTGGGGTAAAGGGTGACGGGTCAGGGAAAAGGGCGACTTGGGAAAAGGGAAGCGCCTTGAAAGCCAATAAACCTGGGCCGGTGGCGAGGAAAAGGGGGCCCTTGTTGAAGCAAGCAGTGAACATTGAAAAAAGAGAGTTGAAAGGGCCTTTTCGGGAACGAGAGGGGAGACCTCTTCAGAAATGAGGACGACGGTGGGGAAAAGTTTGGAAGGGGTCGATTGAGCTTTCAGGAAGAGCCATCCAAGGGAAGGGTCTCTATGGGGGGATGATTTCCAACCGATATCAAGGCGTGTCAATCAGGGCGGGAAGTGAAACCCACCACCCGCTTACGCCGCAACAAAACTTAGGAAAGGACACGGTTCGTCGAGGGGTGAAAAACTGCCTTGCATCACACTTCTAGAGCGGATCGCTCAAGCCGAGGTGGACAGGATCTTGTTGGGTAAACGGCAGGAAAATATTTCACCGTAAGTAGGGTATAGGTCCCACCGAAGTGTTTGTGCGGGCACGCAGGAGAATACATTCGAAGGGGGACCAAGCACGAAACGGAGAAATCCATTAGCAAGAAGAAGAGAAGAAATCAGCAAAAAACGCCACCATAAGAAGGGCGGGATTCCGGCAGCGTACTCAAATAGGGATCAGGCGTCCGACTAAGTGAACTCCGGCGACTGTATGAAGAAAAAAAAAACGAAAGGGCACTCCTAAGCGAGAACGAGAGCAAAAAAAAGATTCTAACAACCGAGCGGGGGCACGGATCACGGGTGTTTACCTGCCCATTTGCCTGAAGGAAAAAATACCAGGTGAGGGGGAAAAGTTGATTTGGGAGAGATCCAGACTATCCGTCGAGGAGAAGATTGTTGAAAGAACACACCAGAAATAAGAAACAACGGAGTAATATTAAAGGGCTAAACCATGGGTTTTCTGTCCAACCAACAGACGGATGGGGAATCGCCGGGAAAAGGGATCTATCCCTACCCAGAAAATGGGACCGAAGACTCCTGTTGTCTCCTGACCGAGGGAAAGGAGGAACACAGTGAAACAACGGGACCATGGGGGCCAACTGTTTGGTGTCGCTGGGTAAAAAAAACGGGCCCCGTGCTGGAGGTCACTCAAGTTGATCACTTTATCGGGGGGGGGGGTGAGTGGTTCATCGGTTGAGAAAAGAAGGGGTCCGAACACGTCATCAAAAGGGTCAAAAAGGCAGGGGGAAAGAAATCGAGGAAAAGGGCCAAAACGCTTTAAGGCATGAAGGGGGGGGGGTTCGTTGCGAGGTAGAAAAAGGGGAGGAGAACTGGCAATCTGTGGGGGGTGCATGCTACTTGCTGGGAAAGAAAAAAAAAAAGGGACCTCTTTTGGTTCAAAACCATGGAACCAAAATTGGAAACTGGTGGGACCGTTTGGGGGGGGGAAACATATCGGTACAGTTTTTCCGGGGGCAAAAATTCAACAATGCACAAGGGGGGGACTCATCACCAATGATGGCCAGCATCGAAGGTCTCGAAACCAACACAATTCAAGTTTGAAAAAACAAAAAAAAAAACCTTTCCGAGACCGCAATCCTGAAAAACGCGAGTCGAAAAAGGGGGGGGGGGAGGTTTTGGGGGGCAAGTCGTACTTTGCCTGGGGGCAAAAAAAAAAAAATGGGGGATCATCTCGCGTTTGGAAAAGACACACTCATCGCCGCCGAAAAAAAAAACGCCGGAAGCGCAAACGACCAAGGGAAAAAAAAACGGAACACAACGGCAACTCGACTGGACGACATGTTTCTTGTCAAAGAACCATAGGCCGGGAAGAAAACATAAGCCGGATGGGGGAAATGACTTTGGGAAGCAGTCAAACAAGGGAAGGAGAACGAAAGAGGGGGGGTGGGAAAAGAGCCGAGAATCCAACTGGGGGGAACAAAGACTTTAAAGAAAAAATCCAAAAGGGGCACTAAGACTTATCCATTGAAGTAACAAACCGGGGGGTCGACTCCATCAGGGGAAAAACCAAAAAGATCTAATGTTCAAAAAATTCGACTTGAATTGAAGGAAGCCAAGAAAAATTGGTCCGCCCCTGGGGCAGGGCCTGGTGCAGGCAAGAAGGGGGCATGGTCAAAAAAAAATTCAAAGGGCAAAAAAAGTTTGGGGTTCAAAGTGGATGATGTGGTCCTAGCCGGCGGCTCATTCTGACTGGGGGTCGGAGACGCAAATGGGGCCGCTGCGAATGGTGAAGCCATGGGCCTCAGGGAAGGGGAAAGCCCGGTGGAAGGTAGGCGTGAGAGGAGGGCCGTCAAGCCTTATGTTGGCCCGGACGGGCAGAACTGAACCGAGAATGTGGAGAGTAGAAGGGACAAACAGGCAATTTGGATATCTACATCTGCCGGGTGGGCGGGTGATCTCAAAAGATAGGGTCCCGGACAAGGGGAACCCCCCTACGGCTGGGAAGACCGGGTGTGTTCGAACCAAGCACACCAAAAAACTTCTGAGATCAAAACCTACGGTTCCTTGGAAAGGGTCGACATACCACTTACGGGGGCGGATGGCTTGGGGCTCAATTTTCTCTGAGGGGGAAGAAACGGGTTGGCCGGGGGGTTGCATGCAAGGTCGGTGGCACGGGCAAACTCTTGTGGAAAGGGGGAAAGGGGCTCGAAAAAAAGCGCCAAGGACACCGGCAATCCTCGGCACCTAAATCGAAAAGGGAACACTTAACGGGTCACACCAACCGGGCCAATCAGTTCAAAAGAAGACGTTAAAACGAACAGGGGAACGTTCAAACCTCGACAAAAAAAAACATCAGCTACGGGGGACTAGGGAACAAAAAAGTTAAAAAAAAAAAAAGGGAAGGGTCCATGTGGATTTGGCCCGGATCGCCGTAAAAACCCAATGAACCTCCAAAATAAAAAGCATCTATGAAGCCAAAGGGTCCTTGTTCTCAGCTATGATTTGCTAAAAATCTCACTCAAAAGGGAAGGTCATGAACTAACACAGGGGCAATCGTAAGAATTGAGCTTTCCCTTAAGAGTAGAGAGACGTCTATACTTCAGCATTGTCTGCCCAAGAACACAAGCATTAGATCAGGGAATGCTGGTCTTTCCGAAAAAGGGCGCATTATTGGAGAGCCAAGAGGTAAACCTCTCGATCCGCGAATTTTGGCCTGTTATTGAATTGGGGGGGGTGGGGGCAACCCCCGGGGCCATTGTGGCTCAAGAGGTCACCATTGGTATCTAAGCGACGTTCCTGGGGGTCTCGGAGGACGAAAAAAACGAAAAGTGGGAGTGGACATCATGCCCTTCAAACAAAGGGAATTAAGAAACTTATCCTGAAATCTGAGGCCAAGGATTTTTGGGGGGGGGGATGCGAGGGCAACATCGTCAGAGGAAGCACATGCTAATAGAAAAAGGTCTTTGGACAGCGGTTTGTCGGCCGCCATGGAAAGCCCGTCGGGAGGCCTAAGACAAGAACTTAGGCAAAAGGGGTAGAAACTGAGCGACGGGAGGGCTGATCACTTTTCCAAGTTCAGGGCAAAGAAGGTCTTCTAAAAAGAGGGGCTAAGGTTGGTCACCTGTTGCCAACCGAAATTTGAGTGGGTTAGAAATCGCGGGAGATCTCCCCAGTAGAGGAAGCAGCCGATTGCATATTCAAATGTCTAGAGAAAGGACGCCGACAGAAAAAATTATTTAAAACGTCTTTTTCTCAAACCACCGACGGAACTGCCGGGAGGAACCAAAGGCAAAAGGTGTTTTGCCCGCGATCTCCCGTCAAGACAAGGAAGTCTGCAGACCTGGGCAAAAGCTCTTGAGGAGTCGGGCGGAAAAAAAAAAAAAAACAAAAACGGGCCAACGAAAGCGAAGCGCGGTGCCAGGAGAAGATCAGAATAAAAAGACGGCTTCACACAGTTAAGATTCATCAGAACGAACAAAACTTCATGGGGGCGCGGCGCCTTCAAGGGGAGGAATGGCGAATTCTAAAGAAAGGGCGCATAAAGAAAAAATAAATCGGTGAAAGGGAGGGGAGGATGGGACCGGTCGAAGGGGCTGTTAGTGGGGAAAATGTCATGCTGATTTTTGCAGGGCGACTCAGAGTCTGGGAAGAAAGGGGGAATTATCCACAACCAAGGACAGAATCTCATTGTGGAGAAGGCAAACAGGCTGGGAGGGACGAGCGGACAGGAAAAAGAAAGGAACTTCGGAAAAAAACCTGGGATGGAAAAAAAACAAGGTCATCACTGAGCGGGAGGGAGAGGGGGGTTCATGGGGCAAGAACTCAAACCGGCGGGTATGTGTAAGGCTGCAAGTTTGGGGTTTGATCGCGCGATCACAAGGGAAGAAGAGGGGCTGTGGCGGGACGCTGAAAGAAGGGGGTATAAAAAAGAGAATCACCAAGGTGTCAGAGATAACTAGAAGGTTCGGATTGAAACACCAATGCCTTTGCATGAAAAAAAGGACAACTCCGAGGGGGAGGAAAGACTCTTCTTGGTGCTAGACAGCAGTAAAAAAATAAAAGTCCCTGTTGAGGGACCTCCGGGAAACTGCGAGATCTCAACAACAAAAACTGACAGAAAGAGATCTCACGAAAACCCGGCAGCAAGGGAAAGCGGTTGGAACGACAGGCGCAAAGCGAGATGAAAAAAATGGAATGCCTGAATTGGGGAAAAAAAAAACGCAGAAATGGAGAGGGGAGACTAGGTGGGATGGCGTGGCTCGAAAGGGCTTCGTCGGAAGATCGGTCATAAAAAAAGGAGACAGCCGTACAGCGGACAAGAGAGCCTATCAAGAAAAAAACAATCTTACAAAAATCAGGAAGAAAGGAACTTAGAAGAACGGTTCATGTCCTGGACGGCGTCTTCATTACCGTGAAGGGGAAATACGACATCAAAGAGCCCGCAGCGAGCCGTGGGGGAGAAAGAAGCCAAAAGGCCGCGATCAGAGGGGTCCAGAAAACAAACTTCCATCGAAATGAAACGAAGCCCCGGGAAAAAAAAGTAAAATGGGCCCCAGAAAAAAGAATTCCGGCTAATATAAGAAAAAGGGGGGGGGACAGGTCAGCTCAGGACCCAGTACCTCAGGGTGCGCCCACTCGTAGGGGTGGCGAATGGAAAGAAAAAAGGGGACCCTGGGGTGCAGAAGAGGGGGAGGGCACTACTTCAGAAAAAGAAATAGAAGAAAAGGAGGCCCGTTGGGAAGGAAAAGGAAATAGAGGAGCTTTGCGTTGTTCAGAGATCAAACAACACCATGGGCTAAGTAAGGTCGATGTGGAGAAGTGGGCATATTGTCAAAGAGGGGCGTCAAAGGCTTCGAAAGGGTCCGGCCGAAGACCAAAGCTGGGTAAGCGAGACACTAACGAGGCAAGAAGGAAGATCGTTTCTCACCTGAAGGGGGTGACTTCAAGGGGCCCAGAGATAGAACGCCGAACTGAAGTCCGGCAAATTGGGGGAATACTCGAAACAGGTCGATCAGGGCAGTCTGGAGGGAAAAAGTCGGGGGATTGTCCCGAACTGTGCTCCCATGGTTCATGTAGACGTAACAAGCAGGCCTACGCCCACCGTCATCGGGGGTGCTGAAGATGAGGGGGGGGGCGCTCTACAACAAATCCCTGTGAAGTCCTCAGGGAACATTATCACGATTGGGATGGGCACTTTGAGGAACAGAGTGGAAGGGTGGATGTAACTTGGGGAAACTGTTTCGGGGGGTTTCAGACGGGGGAAGGGTCTAACTGGGCAGGCGAACAGGACGGGGTACGGGTCCTCAAAGGCATTCAAAGGGATCGCTGATAAGGGGAAAGTTGAGAAGAGATCCGGGTAGCGATCCTCGGAGACAAGAATTGACAAAAAGAGGATCTCATTAAAGGTTCCCGTGGGGGGGTGAGGGGACAGTTATTACTGGCCAGATCAAACCAAAAAACACAGGGGGGGCCTCTGGAAAGGGGGACTAGCCTCGCTCACAAAAAAACAGAGGGCAGGAACTGACTATCGAACTTGGTAGGAAATCAACTGAAAGGGGAAGTTGCAATGTGCTTAGTCCAGTGAAGGGGAAGGGCGTCGAAAAAAGCATCTGGACGGGACGCCACACTTGAAGTGTCGGAAGCAGCTCTTGGTAAAAAAAAGGGGGAGAAAAGGGTCCTATGGCCTCCAATCATGGGGGGTAACACTGACGGAACATGTTTTTGGGGGGGCTCCCGGGTCCCGACAAGGAGGCGGAAAAAATTGTTCCCTTGTTCGTCCCGGGGGGCGAGCCGCGATTAAAAAACACACGAATTGCCACACAAAGAGGATTGGGGGGGGGAAGGAAAAAAAAAAGATTCACGAACATCCAAAATCGAAGAAGTTGTAAAAGCGGTAAAAAGAAGAAAGTTACTACTATCCTCACTTGGGGGGGGGAAGGGGGGGAGTCAGCTTATCTTTGGGGGGGGGTGAAGGTGGGGCCTACAAGAAGAGGTAGGAGGGGCTGATGGTCATAAAGGGAAGTTTGTCTTGGGGGGGCTTCATAAAGGCAATGCGCCATTAAATTGAGGGAAAAGTTTACTGTGCAGCGCCTCGTCATTGCCTTCCCACGGGGTGAGGAAAGTGAATGTGGTTCCGGACAAAACAGGAAGGTTCGGGGGAACGGCACGCTGAAAGAGGAACCTGGAGGTTGCCGGCAGAAGGGCCCCATTGTTGGCAAAAAGTTGGACAGGGGATCACGCCCAGATTCGGCCCGATCAAATAAGTATTATGTGAAAAGAAGAGGGACAAACCAACTGTGAAAAACCTCCACGTTACGGTGGAAAGGGACTTGTTGTTTGAAAGAAAAAAGGAAAAAAGAGTAACAGGAGGGAAAACAGGCGACGAAAACAGCCTGCTTCTGACAATTCAAGGGGGAGGAAAGCTTTAAGAAACACAGGGGCCAAATTCCGGTTTGTATAGGAAAATACAGGGGAGTTTGGCCGGTCCATTAATCCGGGGAACAGGGGGGGTAACTGACTGTGGGTCTGGGGGAGTGGTCCAGCGGGGGGATAGTGTAGAAAAACCGGGTGGAGTTCCATGGTGTGGGAAAGAGGGGGGAGAGGGTGCTTAATCCGCTTATGGCTTGTGCGGTCGCAAATCTAGGGAGGGTCCCTAAACTCGGTCAAAAAAGAGGACTTAGGGAAAAAACCTACCCGTGGTGATGGGTTGGGGAAAAAGGGGGGGGGAGATTTAGGATGAATCTTACGTCACCTCCAGGTAGGTCGATGGGCTCTGCATCTATAAGAAAAGCGGGTGGCAGAATCGGACAAAGTTAGTGGAACACCAATCCAACCCAAAAATCAGGGGCGTAGCGCAGATTGTCAAGAAGGGAAAGGGGAAAGAAGTGGGCAGCACTCAATACGGCGTTCCAAAAGGGGCCAAGGGGGTTGCGGAAAAAAAATCTTTGGGAAACGAAGGGAGATCTGAGGGTTTCCAAGGGAAAGGTAAAATCAGGTGGTAAAGAGTGGGGGAGGTTCACCCCATGGGGGGTAAGCCAGAAAGCGCAGCAGTCTTACCTAAAAGCCAACTAACGAGGGGCCCAGGATCCAAGGCCAACTTGAAGAGAAACTCACCACCGGGGGCCCGCGTGCCTTCACCGAAAAAGAGGAAGGAGCGATGGGGGAAGAAGGACGGGGGGACCGCAAAAAACGGGGGGACGCCCATGGAACCAAACTCATAACGCCTTAAGTGAAAAAAGAAAAAACTGCAACGTGGCGTGTAATCGAGGGGGAAGAAAAAAAAAAAAAGCAAAGGGGGGAGAAGGGGGACTTAACTGGCTCTCAAGCATTCTCCAGGATCACCATCAGGGGCGGGGACGCGGGGATTGTTGGAGAGAACAAAAGAGCCCATCGAAGGTTTTGGGAAACACCAAAGGGAAGAAGAGCTCTGGAGGAAAAACAACTGGAAAAAATGGTATGAGGAAAGAAGAAGGTCTTTCAGTGGTCTGAACACCCGGAGGGGAAGTCCAGAGTCTCAAACCGGTAGATGAAGGAAAAAAGACAAGGCCCGCCCACCGGGACTTCTCCGGCGAAAATTGACGAGGGGAACCTTTTGATCGGGACCCATCGAATTCCTGGGGGGGGGGTTTGGAAAACCTCTCATCCGGCAAAGTCTCGAGGGGATCGAGCTGATCGGCTCCTGTGGGGGGGGGGAGGTTCAGCAGGCTGGGGACGAGCACGGAAATTCGGCCCGCAATGTCAAATCAGAGGAGGGGGGCGTCGAGTTTCTAAGGAAGGCAGCCAGCCAAAATGATGTGTGTGACGTACAAAGTAGATGAATCGTTGGGTGGCGTGATCCAGGGGGGGGGGGGGCAGAAGGGCGTGCGATTTTCCCTGCTAACCTTCGGAAGGGACTCCTTAAAAAACCCATGGGGGGGGGGGGTAACTATGGGGAGGGGGTAAAAAGTTTTAGGGGATAAAGCAGATCCGTGAGGTGTTTCCAGAAGATCGGGGGCGGAAAAAGTCGGAAAGGGAGGAAAAGACGTCTCACGGTGGGGAAAAAGAAAAAAAGGGCAGGTTTAAACCTCCCTGCGAGAGCAAAATAAGACTCTTGGACTCATGGGAAGGTGGTGGGGGTAACTTTACGGAAGCTGCTAAACCACAAAGACGATTATCTCGTCGTTAGACCAATCGCAACGAAGAAAAAAATGAAATGCCGACAGATTAGCGAAGCCGACCAACCCTCAAAAGAAAAAAAAGGTCCAGAAATCTCGATCATTACTTGGGGGGAGGAGTAAGGAATCTCTAAGGGAAGGCGAAACAGGGAAGAGGCCAAAAGCGGAATAAGTATTTGTCAAATTAAAAAAAGGCCAAAAAAGGAACGAAGGTCCGAAAAAAGCCCGCGACATTTCAAAGGCAGAAAATAAAAAGAAGTTTGGGGAGAAGACCGTACCCTGAACAGGGCAGAAACTACATATCGGCGCAAACCTGTGGGGGAAAAAAAAAAACAAAAAAAGAAATTGCCATGTGGCAAAAGGGGGGAATCTAAGTGAAAGGGAAAGCGGAACTGTTGTCTGAGGTTAGTGGAAGGGCCGGGCAAGAACGGTCTCAGGGGGGCAGGGGAAAAATGGGGGTAACAACCAACCACGGCGTCGGCCAACTGGGGAAGGAAAAGGGGGTAAGGAGGGGGACAAGTCTGCCCTGTTACTCATCTTTGCTCTGGAGGGCCGCAATCCGTGAAGGGCTAAAAGGCCTACTGGGTCCATCACAAAGGGTGAAGCAAGAAGGGTAGTCCAAACGGAACTTCGGTGCCTGTGTTAGGGCACACCGAGGGGAGACGAAAAGAGTCTGATGTGAATGACATAAAAGATTGACATCCTCCCTAGGGAGAGGGAAAAAAAATAATCAAAAGTCCACCTTGAATGCGGTGAGCGGAAAAAGAGAACAAAATCTCGAATCAGCCCCTGACGGTAGCATGAAAGTAGGGATTGAACTCACATCAACCACCAAAGCGCAGGACCCAGACAAAAGAAAGAAAACAAAGCCGTTGAGGGGGGGGAAAAGGAGCACTCCTGAATGTGACTCAGGTCACTGTAGATTGAGTAAAAACGACCGGGGTGAAGGGGGGGTGGGCGGGTGAATGCCCTACGGGGGAAAAGTGCCATACCTCAAGGGAGAAGAATTAACATCTAAAAAAGACTCGAAAAAGGCAACGACACTGGGAATCGAGATAACCGTCTTTCCAAAGGGAAAAAGACTGAAAAGGCCAAAATGGGGACAGGTGAAAAAAACAATGTAAAGATCCACGGGGAAGGGGACTTCACACGTTGAAAAAAGGGAAGAAGGACTCGCCCCAGCAAGGACTGAGGCGGGGGGTTAGTGAGGGTTGAAAGCCTTCAGCAAAAAACAGAAATTAAGCCAAGGGCGGAGTTCCGGGGGAAAGGTGGGAAAACGGGGGTACGAATAAGTGAGAGATAGTAGGGTTTAAACTAAAAAAACCTCTGAAGGATTGGGGGGGAGGCTGCTTTCAGTAGGTTCAACAACCTAAGACACGATCTGCTCTTCATCAACATTTCAAAAAGGTTTAAAGCCTGGGATCGCCGACCATCTTGCGGAAAAAAAGATCAATCCATAAGGCAAAGCCTTCGGGGGAGCCGTAGAGGGACTTTCAAGGGGGCAAGGAAACTAACATGGGCCCATCGCCGGGAAAAGGTCGGGAAAAAAAATGAAAAAAAGGGCAGTCAATAATACAATGGGGGAAAATGTTGGGAGCAAATACAAAGGTCGGAAGAAAAAAAAGGTGAAAAGGGAAGACAATAAAAGGGAAAAAACTCCTGCATTCAGCCGCTGCCAATATTGGGGGGAGGCGAAAGTTCAACAAACGGGGAGAAAAAGCAAGAGAAGAGGCATGAATCAGGGGAGGGGGTTCGGAAGCGGGGTCTGGTCCCCCAAATGACAAGCTTCCCGGGGACAGAACAAGTCAGAAAAAAAAAAAGGCTATCCTGATCCAGGTGCCTGAATCGTACTGTTCTGGGGAGGAGATGAAAAGGAAAAGGTGTCTTCGGTGAGGAAATGGATCGGCGCCAATCGAAATGTGGATTGCGAAGTAGGGAGGATAAAAGCGTCCAACGCGGGCCGGCCTAACGAAGAAGGTGGGGGGAAAAAAAAAAAAAAAAGACATGAAAGGGCACATGTGCATGAAGCAAACTTCATTGACTTTGACACCGAAAAACAATCGGACTTCACAGGGAAAGGAAAAAGGGGGGTTTAAAAAAAGATCTCTCAAATACAGGAGGGCCCCTCAAAGGGGGACTAAACTTGCAGCAGCCAGCTCAAAAAAGGGGGGCCAGGGAAGGGGCGAGCGTCGTGCCCACATTTCCTCAGGAGTAATTTACCAAAAAAAATCGGATGAAAAACAGTGGCAAGAGAGAGAATAGAAAAACGCCCGGAAATCTTGGCTATTCTCCCCTAAGGCGAAAAATGGTCTAAGGGGAGAAGAAAAAAGGCAAAAAAAAATAAAAAAATCTCAAGCGGGAGGAATAGCCAGGTAGAAAAGCTTAGTTGAAAGCTGAGAGGGGTGAGTTGGGGGGGATCCGTTACTCTAACTTTTGGGGAGCCCCGGTTGCTTCAAGTCCAAAAAAAGGTCAAAACAACGGTTTTATTCAGGGGAATGTCAAGCGAATTGTCGGGGGGGAGAGAAAAAAAGTGAGGAAAGAAGTGCGGGGCACGTTAAAAAAAGAAGAAAGGATTCGGATATGGGAGTGTCACCAAAGGGACAATCAAGGAACTGAGCAGTAGGAAAGGCAGAAAAAGGGGTGGAGGGGGAGCAACGGTCGGGGAGGCATATGGGGCCGGGGGGGACCTCGGGAGACCCGAGATGTCCTGTTCAGGAGGACTACTGATCAAGACGAAAGTCAAAAAGGGAAGACATGAGGTAAATACCAAAAGAGAAGGGGAATTAGCTGTCTACGGCATTACGTGCCATCTCTGAAGAATTAGGGTCTGACGTTCAGAGGGGGAAGAAGGGAAGAATTTCAAGCCCGACCGGTAGGGAAGAAAGCTCGAAGAAAACCAAGAAAAGTTGAGGGAAAATGAGAGCTAACCGCAAAAAGTAGGGGGAAAAATCAGAGGATAATTGGGCCGCGTAATAGCGAACCGAGATTAAAAAGACGGGGGGGACTAATTAAGTCGGGGACTCTCAAGAAGGTCTATTAAAGAGATCGATCTCTGTAAAGGGGGTCTCGTGCGTAGAAGGGAGGAGAAAAAAAGAACGGAAGGCTCTGTCTATCAGCAAGGACTAAAAATGGGGGGAATCCCTAAAAAAGTATTCCTTACTGACAAAAAAAAATGAAAGAAGGTCATGTCAGACAGACGTTTGTGTAAAAGAACCTTCAAAGTTATTCACAAGAATTGAGTCAGGAAGTACAAGGGACCACCTGGTCCAGAAACATCAAACACCTAGCTCGTCCAAACAGAGAATGGGCATACTAATCACCACCACTTAGACAAGATAGAGGGTCGGAAAAAAAAAAAGCAGATAAAAGGGGGGAAAATCAAAAAAAAAAAAGCGTCGAAAACAGGTCTCAGAGTGCGGGCGAAGAAGACTATAACCCTCCCTCGGTGTCGAAAAGTCTTAAAAAGGGTTCACAAAAGGGAGTTGATGATCAGAGTGATGGGGGGGGGGGGGGAAAAAAAAAAAGAGAGGGGACGTTCTCGGGCAGCAATTTCCTTGGAAACGGTTTTGAGAGGTTGACACAAAAAGAAAGAAAAGCGGGGGAGTCCCGTAATGCCGAAGAGAGAGCACAAAAAAATGTTCTAATGGATGTAAGAGGGACGAGGGTTACTTTACAGGGGAATGGAATCGATTAACGGGGGAAGGGACAGTTTGGGGGCCCTAATCGAAAAACTCACGCATCAGTAGGGGGGGAACCTACCATGAGTTAGAGGATCTCCGACGGACAAAAGAAAATGAAAAGAGTAGGGGTCGAAGGCCCAATATCATGACAAAAATCCGAAGCTGGGCCGTCACTGGGGGGGTCGAGCGTCAACCCAGCAAGGAGAGGTGGGCGAGTCCTCATTGAAGACTAGAATTCGAGGGGGCAGCCTGCCCCCATCAAAAGGAGGGATTCAGGAAAAGGCACCAATTCCGGGAAAAGACCTCAGGAGAATAAAAAGTGACGGAAAGGAACAGGGTGAAAAAAGGAGGCAAACACGCAATGTATGACTCAGGGGCCCGAGAATACGTATTGGAAGGGTCATGGGGGAAACTTTAGGCCATCCAAAAATGCTGGGACAAGGTTGGACCAAAACTTGGAGGGGGGAGCGGAGAAGGGGGGCGGGGAAACTAACTGACCGGGAAATAATGGCCAGTTGGGGTGAAAAAGGGAGGCCAATGAGAACAGGGGGGGTGCCTCATGAAGGAGGATGTATAATTCACGTCTAAAGAATAATTGGGGGAGGAATCCGTTAAAGCAAGGTTCGACAGAATAGTCGGAAGTCTTCTGTCGGTGGAGAAAGAATGATGAAAAGGGAGCAAGGGGTGGTCCGCTTAGAAAAGTGAAAACGAAAATTCCTAAAGAGGGACAACGTCGCAAGGGAGGCAACGGAAAAAGGGACGATCGGTGCGTCGACCAGCGCACCAGGAAAAGGGCAGTCAGATATTATGATGAAGTTCTGGTGAAAAGGAGTAAACAGACGGAAAACATTGCCTCCCATAAAAAGTCCTTGTAAGAAGGCAAGGGGGACGTGGGAAAAAGGGAATGGAAAAAGGGGATTGACCGTTTCCGCAAGCGGGGGCATGGGAAGCTCGCCGAGGGTGGAAATGTCGTGAAACGGGGCCAGGAAAGGTCAGGTAAGAGAGTTGAAGGGTAGCCAAAAGGGGGTCAGATCTCTGGGAACTCACAAAAAAAAAAACTCGGGGGAAGGAAACAGGTGATGCACTACAAACACAGGCTGTGAGAAAGAAAGGACCCGGCGCCAAAAAAGGAAGATAAGGGGGTCGCGCATCAAGAGGAAGTTCAAGTTTGTGGAAGGACGTAAGATCGTTTGGGGGTTGGGGTTCAATTGGAGGAACATCATCAGGAGAAAGGTGAGGGAAAGGGGTCGCCCCAGGGCGATTACGGCAAGAATCCACCTACACCTTCGGGGGGTCCAAGGACGTGGGGGAAATGGAAGGATGTTTTCAAGGAGAATCGGGGTCATTGAACAACTTCCCTCGGGATTCGGACGGGGCACAAGGTCAGACAAAGAAAAGAGTACCAGAGGGCCAGGGGAAAGATTGTAGACAAAAACCCAGGGGATGGAAAAAGTGGGGACGGCGAAGAGCCAGGAAATGTCGGACTTCCCGAAGAGAAAAGACTTAAAGTTCACAAAGGGAAAAAGCTGGGAATGACTAGGAAAAAAAAAATAAAAAACGTCGGTCCGCGTTGGTGGTGAAGAACAGTAGTCCAGAAAAAGGAGCACACAGAAGAAGGGAAATAAAAAAAGAAGAAAAATCCAGAAAAGCTGAAGTTCCATGGGGAAAAAGGCGAATACGTGTGGCCCAAGGCAAATGCCAGAATTGCCAACCATGCTGCGAGCGAAGAAAGGGGGGAAAGGGGAAAACCATGGGAGGAAGCTGTGAACTGCAAACTGGGGCTTCAGAATCTGGGGGGCCAGAGGAGTTCGAAACAAGGTCAAAGAAAGGGTAAAAACTTTTGGGCTGTTTGAAGGCAATGAAGAGAAAACAGGGTTGGGAAGGTTGGGGGCGAAACGAAGGAAAAGAAGAGGCAAAAAAACTTCAGGACGGAGAAGAGAGAGAAACAGTTTGTGGAAGGTTTTACTAAGGTTGGGGGTAGATTGCAAACTGAAAAAAAAGATGGTCCAAAGAACATGGAGTGGGACGGGGGACTATTAGAAGTAAAAACAAAAGGAAAGTCGAGGCGGGAAAAGACTTCCATTAAAAAACGTGAAAAAAAATCACCCCTGGGAGGACAAGAAGTTAGAGTCTCAGGAGAGGTTTTGCAAATTGGACGGGGGGGGGGGGGACCACCAATTCGAGAACGGGGAGCAAGTAAAAAGCAAAAAGCTCACAGGGGGAAAGGCGGAATTGTAAAGAAAAGGCCAGGGGCTGGTAGGATAATGGGGAGGAAAAAAAAAAGGGAGAACCGGAAGGGTCAACTGAAGGGTCGGCAAAAATGGGGGGGACAGGGGCCCGCAGCGGGAGCAGAGGCAGGGCACCAGCACTCACTACGAGGACCAGGATGAAACCCACGATAGCATCAAAGACACGAAAAAAAAAAAGACGGAAACGCTTCCCGAAAAGAAGAGAGACCTAAGGAAGATGAGAAGTCTTTAGGGAAGGACATTCGCAGATGAACTAACACCCAGGAGAACAAAGAGACATCTTAAAAGAGAAAAGGGCTCGTGGAAAAAAAAAAAGAGAGAGAAAGGAAGGTCTTCCAGGGAACTGGAGAAGGAAGACCAAGGTGCAACATTCAGACGGAAGGGAACAGAATTCGGGAAAGGCATTGATGGGGAGGGGATAAAAGAGAAGAAATCTCCCCTGAATGTGGACAAAGACATAGAAATCTACAAAAACAAAAAAACAATACGGATGAGGAGGAAAAGAAAAAGAAGGGGGGGTGAGAGGTGTCCACGTCGAAGAAAAAAAACTATTTGGGCTCCTGTCTAAAACAAAAGGCCTATAGAGAAAAGACACATTTGACGATCCCGAAAATGAAGGGGAGGGGAGGCTGAAAGGGACGAGCAAGAGAAAAAGGAAATCGTCAAAAACGATAACATTGAAAAAAAAATGGTGTGGGTAATAGGGAGAACCGCCAGCATTCGGTCTCGTCTAGCAGGGATTAAAAAATCGGGTTTGATGGGGGGGGAAACGTCGGCAAAGAGCAAAGGAAATCGGGGAAATCATGAAAAAAGCGATAGGGGACACAAAAAAAGGCCTTTGACGAAAAAGAAGGGAAGGGGAAGGGGGTTGTCTGGGTTCACAGGGGAAAAGGATTTTTATGAAACTCAGAAGAGGGTTCGTTGGGGGGCGAGTGAAGAAAAAACTTCTGGAGCGGGGAGCGGACACAGACAAAAAAAGTGAGACCTAGTGGACCTAATGTGAAATTTTTTGAAAACATATGAGAAGAAAAGGGGGGGGAAAAATTTCAGGGTGGAAAAAAGGAGCGAAACAAGGGGAGGGGAAAGCGCACGAAGGAGAGGAAAAGGGGGGGGCCAACAACATCCCTTCAGTGTTGAAACCAGGGGGAAAAGAAAGAACGCTAAACGCGAGGGAGGAAGAAGATTGAGGTGTTTGGTGTTTACAAAAAGGTCACAGGAAAGGGTGGAGAAGGCAGATCTAGGGAGGGGGGGGGGGGAGAAAATAAAGCCCGGAGTAAAGGGATTGACAGACCCAAGAAGATCAAAAAAAGGCAAATCACAAAAAAACGGCTAAGAAGCAGCGAAAGCATTGTATTGAAGAAGGAAATAGGGGGGAAAAAAAGAGGACCGACCACACTTAAAGAAGCAGAAAAAAAGAAGAGGGTGGGAAAGATTTCAAAAAAGGAGGGCACACTGAAGGATCGCAAGACCCGTTGAGGAGAACGGCTTCACGGACCTGGGCAGGGGAACCACATCCCTGGAAAAAGACGGTGAAAAAAAGAGAAAGAAGAAACTTCAAGGGGGGGACCCTCAAAACTAACTCATGGAGGACGAACTCGAAGAAATTTGATGAGCGAATGATAAAGTTGCAAGAAAAAAAGTAGGAGGGGTAGTACTGGTAAAAAAAGTTTGGAAGAGGCCGGTAATTTTTACGTTCCGGGGGGGCGCCCTGGGAATCAGGGATAAAAGGGGAAAGATGGGGGGAAAAAGGCAAAAACCGAAGTTTAGTCATTAGTTAATTGGGAAGGATGTCAAAAGACTCATTAGGGGGGAAATGGAAACGATCCTGTCGTGCGGACCTTGAAAAACCTACAAGAAAAATCAGGGGGGGAGGGACAATCCAGCCCGGGAAAAGCAGGGGGGATCGCGGGGAAGTTCAAAAAAAAAGGGGCGGGCCAGGCGGGGACGTCTATGGAACGAATCCTGCCATGCGGAACAGCATTAAAGCCAAAAGTGGAAGATAGAAAAAGAGGAAAACTGGGGCAACCGGGGGGGGGGGGGGGGGAAGCACCCGTCAAGACAGAATTCAAAGGCACACCAATGACGGGTCCTACATGAAGAAAAAAAATGCTATGTTAGAAAAAGGACACAGCATCACCACGGGAATACACAAAAGGGACAACGTGAATTGCAGAAACCAAAAAGGAAGTCTTAGGAAGAAAAATGATCTCGGTGGGGGGAGTCCTTAAAAAACAATGAGAGACAGGGGAATGGTAACGAAAAAAAAAAATGAAAGATGGGGGCCTCCAAGGGGGATGATGTGGCGCGGGGGGGAGAGCGGCAAAGCAGGGGACCTTAGTGACTCAGAGGCCCTACGCCCGTCAAGAGTGGACAGTCCACTCCGACCTACAAAACAGGCAGGCGAGCGGTGAAAAAGCATGAGCGTCAAAACTCAGGCAAAAGTGCAGAAAAACAAGAAAAAAGCATCAAAAAACGAACGAGAGAAAAAAAAGAAAATGGATGGGGCGGACATGTCCAGATCCAAGGGGAAGAGGGGGTTCGTAAAAGTCAAAAGAAAGGAAGAAAGGGACAGCAAGATAAACTGACAGGTCCTTGGGGGGGAGAAGGGGGGGAAGAAACGGGGGGGGGGGAGAAGAGAATAAACGTCAAAAAATGACCAGGGGAAGTGGAAAAACCCGGACGGAGACGGCTACGTACCCAAAGGGGACTAAGAAGGGCCAAAGTGGTGGAAAAGAAAATGTAAGACGGGGCCGCATTTAACTCCTCAGGATGAAAGGAGCCGACAAAAATTCTTTAGAAAAAAAGAAAAGTT
>Ga0179593_1469073_pt1 | contig 19961 bp, 33 predicted proteins | sample CZODoug2_1_08_16_FD_185931 | JGI IMG/M metagenome (GOLD analysis project Ga0179593, IMG submission 185931) | Vadose zone soil fungal communities from Angelo Coast Range Reserve, California, USA - CZODoug2_1_08_16fungal (PacBio error correction) | ecosystem: Environmental > Terrestrial > Soil >...
ACAAATAAATATATGGAAAATTGACCGGGGGGGGCGGACGGTAAGCGAGAATCCTACGCAACACACGACTCAACCAGATTAAAGATGGAGGCGCAGAAGATGAAGAGCGGAATCACGGGGGGTTTCGATAATTTGGCAATTTAAAAAAGTGCGGAACTGCGCGGTTCCCCGACAAGGGGCCAGTAGATTTTTCGAAAGCCCACCCCGACTGCAGCTGGCAAAAAAAAGAAATTTGAAATGTATGGGAACCGAGGTGAAAGTGAACTGTAATGGCACAACGTCGAAGAAGTGACTTCGCAAAAGCATGGAACAAAAACCCTCGGCGAGTCCGTTAACGGGGAAACAAGAGGGTAACGGGATTTAACGCCAAACGATGTCGCGGGCGCGCGCCCGGGAAGGTGGCCTCCAACAGTCTTTCGAGATAAAAAAAAAACTCAGCGAAAAACGACGGGGGAGCGTGAACTCTCCTCAAACACAACTTGAGAGGAAAAGAATCACCAACGGCGGCTCAACAAAGGAAAAAGGTAAGCGTCTGGCAATATGTAAGACGGGAAGAAATCGGAGGAAAGAAGATCCGAAGCACTCCAAGCCCGCTCCGTCCGGGTTCACACGCAGAAATCCTCCCCTGCGTAAAAAAAGGGGACAACTGGAACAATTTTCCACATCTTTCAAAGAGAAACCAAGAAATCCTCCGACAACGGGTGCAATACAGACGGACCCTAGGGTCCATATCCAGGTGCCGCCAAAAATTGGCAATGGGACCAGCTCGAAGGACCGAAAAAAAAAAAGCAAGTTGAATGGGCGCAAAGAAAGGAAACGGGGAACGCCGCAAAGAAAACCCTTTGGACAAATGAAATCGAACCCGACGCCGTTCAGCTCAGAGAGACACGGCCGAAGCCAAGGGGGAATTGAGAGCAGGTTTTTGGTGAAACGACAAGGAAATTTGGGTTCATATCGAATTATCTGTCCGAATCAACGTCCCAGCGTGCAACATATCTGGGAGGCCCGCTTTGCAACAACAAGAAGGAATGAACTAGAAATATCAGCCTGGCGCCTACTAACAAAGGCTATTCCTCTCCAACGAGTGGCTTCGTTCACCGAAAAATGTCAGCGGGAATTGACAAACGGGTCCCAGCACCGCGCAGCTTACTCCCGAGGCAATTAAAACGCCTGCTGACTTGACAGAGGAACGAAATGATCACTAAAAAAAAACCTCTGCCGACAAAAAAAAACCAATTTTCGGGAAAAATCGCGGGTTTCAACCGAATGAAAATCTCTAAACGAGCCCGTCACGAGACGAACACCAGGGTACCGGAACAGTCCCACCACGAAAAATAGGAAAGAACTTCGGAGATCATCGCGGAAATTCAATCACACACTCCAGAGAGTATTGAGTTGCTGCACGGGGAAAAAAAAAAAACACTTGTCGTCTGGAAAAGAGAGACGACCGCGTGTCGACAAGAAAACCGTACGAGCCCACAAAACGGCCAAAAAACGGACTCTTCGAACAATTTTTTCTACCAGAAACAGTTGAACTCGTCCACGTCACACGAGACTAACACACTAAAAAAAGGGACTGGTGATCGGGGGGGGGGATGAACGAACCCGTCCGTGATGAAAAAGTTAGCATATTTAAATAGCCCTAAAAAAAGACGCCAAGTTGCAGAGCGAATTAGGAAATTGATGAGAAACCGAAAAGGGACCAAATCCTTGAAGTTGTAAATTCAGCAATTGGGGGAAAAAAAAGATTCGAGAACGCAAATTGTGGACGACACAATGTTACCTATGGATCTGAAAGAATAAATCAGAGCGTTAAAAAGGCGTGGGAACTTGGGGAAAAAAAGAACCAAGCGGGGGGGGGTTCAAACACGAACCCCGGATACCCTTCGGTTTATTGCGCCATTCATCAGTAAGTCCTCGAACAGATCCACGGTCCCAGAACATCCCGGCAGGTTTGAAGACAACCGAGAGACCAGCCAAATCTCAAACGGGGAGCAGATGCTGAATTACGAACCTCCGTTCTCAAGAATTGATCGGTGGCGCAAAAACCCAAAGTAAAGTAATAAAAAAACAAGAGTTTTCAGGGGGGAGAATCCTCCACAAACGGACCGGAGCCGCATCGGTTAGATCCCGTCACCATCCAAAAAAAAAAAAGCCAAAAAAAAAAAAATCAAAAAAATTCGACGCCGAGCATTGCGAAGAAAGCATCCTAATCCGACCTAACCCCGGTGTACCAAGGGCTGCCAACGGACCGTCAACGAGCAAACGAGCGTAAACTCCATCGCTTTTGGCCCACACCTCTTCGACCAAATGAAAGGCTCTGACCTGCCAAGACGTCAACAGCACGTCCGATGAACCACAAACGACCCCCAAGGCAAATCGTTTGGCGTAAAGGAAAAAAGTGGACATTTCTCGAGCGGCATTGGGTCGCCCGAAAAGGTTGCGATTGGCACAATTGCCCATCGTCCGTTGTCTTCCACAAGCAAAAAGGAGCGCAAAGGGGGGAGAAAACCAAAAACAAAGAAAAGTCACATGAGAGGTTGTTTGGGTCAAAGTCCTAAACTAACAATTGGATAGCAAGGGGAAATTTCTGCTGCGGAACCAGATTCTCACGCCGCCTTATCTCTCAAGGCACACAAAAAAAAAAGAAAAGCAGGGCGGCAGTGGGGGTGCAAAACGTGGTCACAATCCGAATGATATAATAAAACTGAAACGCCGCCTGTCCAGGGAAGAAGCGAAGCCTGGGTCGATTAGGCAGCGCCCCTCCTACTCACAAAGGGGGAACCGTCGGGGGCAAAATGAGAATAAAGGACAAAGGGCAAAAAAAGTGAAAAGGAAAAACAAGATTGTCGGAAGGAGACAGGCACATTGCGCGCGAAGAAGGAAGGGAAACACCGGGACGAGACAAAACCCCATGCCGTGGTGCTTGAGCAACCGGTCCAAGAAGAAACCACCTGGGGGGGGGAGGACGGTGTTGGTTTTTACGAAACCCCCCCAGGCCGACCCACAGAAGCCGAGAAGGACAATTTAAAAGGAAAGAAGCAACCAAGGATAGGGAAACAGATGCGGCCGCGATCAGGGAACGCCAAACAAAGAAAATTACGGGGACCTACAGGGGGGGGACTCGCCACACAAGCAAAATACGGAGGAAAACAGAAGGTTAATCTACTGCCTAGGGAGTGATATCTGCAAAAACACAAAACTCCTCTTTCTTGAACCAAAAAAAGAAGATGAAAAGGAGATTGCAGTCGGGCCTGGTCGGACGGTTGGTAAAGGGGGTACATTTTGTGCAGGTACTTAGACAAAAAAAGATACTAGGAGGGCGGAACAAAAACGGAGAACGAAATGAAAAAATATTGGTCGAAGAATGTCAACGACCGAGGCAAAAAGTTCAGGGATCAGAATCGTGGCTAAGGAGCACGACACACAGAACACGGTCAAATGGAGGGAGGACCACCGCTAATTGGGCTGGGACGGGCCTTTCCATACCGGCCATGAACTTCCTTGTAATTCCGGTGAAAAAAAAAAGGGGAAGGGATACTCAAAAAACTTGGTAATGGGAGAAGGCCGAGAAAGTGTGAGAAAAAACGGTGTCCCTGGGCACTTTCAACATGCCAAAAAGAGTACCAATTAAAAGGGGGTTGAAGTCCAATCCAGCCATAATTGGCAAAGGAGTCACAGCATGGGGATTGTGAAGTAAACAAAACGAAAGACGAGATCCCGACGGATGTTCGAGGTTCAAATACAAAGAGCAAGGACCACCGACTCGGCAAAGGCAGAAAGGGCAGGGCAAGTGTAACGAACAAAGAAGACCACCCCCTGACCAAGAAGAGATGACAACCGGTCTGCCAGGAATGAATCAAGACGTCGTTCGACACAAATGGTTTTAAAAAGATCTGGGGGGAAGAGGGTCATTAATCGCAACGAGCAGCTGGTTCAGAGATTAGGAAAACAGTCCCGGGGACAAGGATGGGATGCCTATTACAAATGGGCTTGGGGGACAGGCTTGATGAAAAGAAAATGACCTACAAATAGACCCTCAACGGAGAAATTGCATCAAAAACAAAAATCTTCGATGCAGAAGATGTAGCCCGCGCAAAAGACTTGCCCTGGAATCGGGTGGTCATTGACAGGTCGATTTAACCAGTTTTGGGGACAGCGGAGAAGAAGTATGAATCGTGTGCGAAGCCCTCCATGATGAGTTAAAAGACAACGGGGGGGAAGAAAAGGATTGCGCAGGAAGGGCCAGTACAATGGTTTGCGAGCAATTTTCCACATGGGGAGTGTATGACGAAAAGATCACAGACGTTCCCGAACGGGAGGAAAAGGTAGCTCTGGTCATCGTTACAACCGGGGGGGGCACGTAGAAAAACGGAACAACAAGGAAGGGGCTGCCCTCAAACCGTGCAAGGAAAAACGACGCGGGTGGCGGAGGCCTGGAATTTGTTTTTTCGTTCGTCAAACGTCTCCGGAAAAAGAAAATGGGGGGGGGGACTGAAGAAGACTTAAAAAGGGATGTGGTGGGTCTGTTCGGAAAGACCGTGGGCCTTCACCAAGGATAGGCGAAGGGTCAGAAATAAAGTTCTTTGGTCGGGGGGGGGGGGGAAGCCAAAAAAGAGGTAAAATGTGGTGGGGTGTTAGAACCTGGCCAAACATGGGGTAAATAGTGTTGAATTAAACGGAAAGGGGGGAGGCTAAGGGGGGGGAAAGGCTCGACAAAAAAGGCGGGTATTTTGAGGTCCGTTTCGGGGTTTCGTACGGGGGGGGCAAAGAAAAGGACGAAAGGAAAAAAGTGCAGGCAAATCGGTGAGGAACCGAGGGTCCACAATTGCCCCGCCAGCCGCACTTGTAAAAGGCACGGAAGGTGACTTGGTAGGGGGGGGGAAACACTGAACGTTTGGGGGCGCTGGGTTGAATTCAACCGCAACCGGCCCCACGAAACCAAACGGGGCAAAAATGTTTCTTTAAAAAAGCCATCCCTGGAGACCGACCTACCGGGCCGGTAGAACCAAAAGTGTAGAAAAACTCCAACGTCAAAACGACCGGGTGCAAAGCAAGTCAGTTCTATTGTATTCAAAGGGGGGATAGCAGCGGGTTCAGGTGAGGAAAGAGGGGGATATTTCCCCACCGAATCGAGAATGCAGACAACAGGTTAATTGGACACTAGGGGGAAGGAAGACCAAATTAGGTTAACAGAAAAAGCGATCCGACAGCGCAAAAAAAAATCCTATTGGGGGGGGAAATGGGGGCGCTAGAAGCAAAAATGCCTCAACCAAGGAGACGAATCACACTATTGTATCACTCCGGCCAAAGGGCGTGGCAGAAAGTCACAAAGAAAGGTTGGTCCATGGTTTTGCCGCCAAGGTGGGGAAGAAAAGGCGACAACAAGTGAGGGGGAAGGGTAGCGCCCGCTAGCAGTTTGGGTGGTTTTGGGGGTGTGGGGGCGGCCATTTCTGGAGATTTGTCGTGGGGCATGGGCGGAAATGGGGGACAAAAGGGCAAACGCAAGCCGTTTTTCAGCCCAAGCCCAGAAAGCGAAAGGAAAAAGGGAGCCAGGGAACAAGAAAAAAAGGGGGGAAGAAAAAAGGTCAACGGAAAAGGGGGGGAAAAAAGGAAAAGGGGGAAGCGGAGGGGGAAAGTTGAAAAAACTGTATCAAACCAAAAGCAGGACAAAAACAAAAAAAAAGAAAGTACAGCTTGCGAAAGGAAGACCGGAGGGTGAGCGCTAAAAAAAAGCCGAATACTGCACATGGGGGGTGGGGTAAAAGCGGTCAGAGAAAGTGAAGCTCGTGTCAAAGGAAGAAAGTTGGCAAGGGGCAAAAAAGTTAAGGCGGTAACGAGGATCCATTCACTCAAAGGGGAACGTACGGGGAAGGACAAAAGAAAAAAAAAAAAAAAAGGACGAAAAAAAGGAGCCGGGTGATTACATACGAAAAAGACATACTTCTGAATATAAACTTGGTACTGGAGCGGGGAAGCCTGATCAAAGGGAATGAAACTGAGAATAAGGAAAAATTCCCTGTACGTGGACGAAGGAAGAAAAGGAAAAACACAGGAAAGGGGAGTTCGGGAAAACCGGGGGCAAAAACAGGGTAACATCGTTGGAAAAGACCAACAACGAGAACCGGGGGAGTAAGGGGGGTCCAACAAAAGGGACACACAGGCCAAAAGCAAGGGGGGCACCAGCAAACACTAAAAGGGAAAACGAACATCCATGGAAAAAAAACGTTACTCTAAATCGAGAAAAAAGAAAGTCCTCCGCCAGTCCGCTTGGGGAGTGGTGTAAGGGAATTGTCACTATAACGTACCAAGCCGAGGGGTAAAGAGGTGATGAGCGGAAGAGGGAAAACAATGTGTTGAACCCCAAACAACGGGACAGCCAATTTGACCTCAAACATGCGGGGGGGAATGACAGCCAGGGGCAAAATTCAGAGGGGGGGGGTTCGGCACCAGGGTGATAGGGCCTCAAGGTAGTGGGTATCGTACGACAGTAGAGTGAAGCAGGAAAGTAAAAAAGATGGGAAAGGAAAACCTGGAAAAGGGGAAACACAAGTCGCCAAGCAGGAAGTGGCAGGTCTGTTAATGAGCATGCGAAACCAGGCCCAGCCAGCGGTAGAAAAAAAAGGACCATAACAAGGGGGGAGACAGGAAAGGATCCCGCGTCCACAGAGAGCGGGGGGAGGAAGAAAGCGATCTCACAAAAGCAGACCCCGGGGGTTTAGAAAAAAAAGGAGGTGAGGAAAAAGATGGTGTGTGAGCAAGCTGAGGAACGTTCTTGGGGGGAAACCGGGAAGGGCGACGGGCCAAAAGTGGAGGAGGGCTCCAAAGAGCACTCGGAAAGAAAGGGGAAAAGAAGAGCAGCGAAGTAAGATATCAGAAGTTTGAGATTGGGAATTCCCCAATGTGGGGGGGGGGTCCAGCCGGGCAGCATTTGGGGCCCAAAACAAAACAGAAAAAGCAAAAAAGGAAGGAAACTTCAAGGAGCCTAAGATTCCTGGAAAACGGTGGAGAGGAAAGCGCCCGAGCAGTTTGTCAACGGGGCGAGGACGGGGAAAGCTTTGAAGCCGAAATTCTAACTGGACCCCTGGGAAAGAAGAGGGCGAAAAGTTTAATTGGAGGGGGGTGGGAGAAAAAAAGGGGACGCGGGCCTTCACGCCCAATCCAGGGGAAAGAAAACAACGGAGGGAAGGGGCCTAACTCGCAAAGAAAGGAAAAAGGGGGACCAAAAAGGGTCATCCTCCAACTTAAAATGGGGGGGCCCGGGATCACAGCGGGAAGAAAAAAATGAAAAATAAAAGCAGCGTCGGGAGTTGGGTAAGCAAGTGGGGGGGGGGGGGGATGATTAGCATGCGTTTGATTTTGTTGGGTGGGGACAATGAGGAAGGGTGGAATGAGCCAATAGCGGGGGAAACCCAAGGCAAACGTCTTCGTGAAAACAAGAAGGGAAGCAAGAAGGGGAAAACGATTCTGTCCCAAGAAAAAATCCAGACATAGATAGGGGCCGGGGAAGGGGGCGATGGATCCGAAGTCAAGAAGGGAAAAAGTGACACAGAAGAATAGTAATGGGGGGGGTGGGTGGAAATCAGCTACCATCCACCCAAACAACGTCAAAGGGGGGGACAGACTGCTGAAGATTGGGGGGAAGGACAGAGAGGTGTTACAAACCGTATGTTTCCAAGGAAGAAACGCGGGGGGAGAAAATAGGGGTGAAGGGTCAACCAGCCCACACCAACCCAGTTTGGGGGGGGAGGGGGGTGGTCATCAGCAAAATAGCCGGGGATGTGGCACCAAAAGCTTGCGCCTGCACCAGGGCGCAGAGGGGGGGGGGGGAAGAAAGGCCATGATCCAAAAAAGGTTGTGATAACTCAAAAAGCAGGAAGCGTCCTAGGCAAAAAAATCTTGTCCGGCAATCGCGTGTCGAGACAAAAAAGACGGGGGGGGGAATAAGGGAAAAGAAGAGAAAATGCCGGGGGGGGGGACCAGGCTTACCTCGAAGGCCATCAATGAGGTGGCGGATCCAATTTGCTGATGACGGGGGTGGTCAAAGAGGGGAGAGGAGCGCAAAAAGGTTGGGGAAGACAAGGTAAGGCGAAGGGCCGGGCCATGATGGAACAAAAGGCGGGGATGTCCCAAGACATTTTCGATTGGGGGAAGATATGGGGGGGGGAGACAGCACCGGAAAGTAAAAAAAATCGATTCTGGAAAAGGCGGAGGACGTTCAGAGGGGAGGATAAGTACAAAACCAGTTTTGCTTTGGGTAGTAGGGGAACCAACATAGAGAAGAAGACGACAACAAAGGTGAGAGGAAAAGCAGATGAGGGGGGGGGATTTGACGGGTACTAATCGTTTGTCAAGATGAGATGGGGGACGTAAGGGGGGAAGAAAGATTGACATTCAGAAGGGGGAAAACGGTGCTTCCCGCGAAAACGAGGGAGGGAGACAACGCATGACGGTTGAAGATGCACAAATAAATCAACCTCATTGCTCATACATCCAAAGCAGAAGGAAGGGAGACAGGAAGGGGGGGGCAAATCTCTCAACGGACATGGTCCCACCGCCGGCCAAAGGGAAAGTTTGAGGAAAGGGCAAGACTGGACGGACCCAGTCGAGGTGCACAAAAGGGGGCCGGGAGACTAGCAGGGGCCCGAAAACACAAAGGGTTAGCAGGACAACCGCCAAGAAAAAAAAATGATGCAGCGGCCGTTGCGGGGTCCCAGAAATTTCAATGAAAAAAGCGGGAAGAAAAAGCAAAGAAAACTATTCGAGGGAGGACTTCAAAAAAGATGGGGGAAGGAAATCTACGGGAAAGGGGGAAGGGTCCAGGGGTGAGCGCGCCGCATCAAAAAAGGAGGTAGGGACAGGTGGGAAAGGTCAGAAAGGGACTATGGAGGGGCAGGACCAGGAGAGGGCAAGCAAACGAACGAAGGACGGGGGATCCTGCGGGGGGGAGCACGGGAACCAATCCATATCCCTTCGAAATCCACTGAGAGGCGAATGGGAGAAAAGCAAAAGAGGGGGAACACGTCCAGAAAAGTTTTTTTTGGGGTGGGGGAGAAAAAAAAGGAGGGGAGACCGAGGGGGGACAAAGGAAGAGCTGTTCACGCCCCTTGGACGCTGACGATACGCTGAAAAAGAAAGCGTACACTTGGGAGGGAGGGGGGGGGCTGAGGCGGGACAGTTGGACGGGGGGTTGAGCCTTGACGACCAGTGAAGACCTTCAAAGGACAGGGGGATGGGGTTTTGCTGGGGGTCTCCCAGTGAAAGGCATAGTGGGACTGGAAATGGTTTTTTAAGTATTAATCAGAAGAAGGAGAATCTAAAAAAAGGGGGGGAAAAAGTATAACCAACTTGGCAGACCCTCAAGCCCCTGAGTTCGCAAGGGGGGGGATGGTATGGCAAGGGGGTAACCGGGGTTGGGTGCCTGCAACATTGGGTTGGGGGGGCAAGAGAAAAGGCAACTAAAAAAAAAAAAACTAACTACCACGGGCCGGTGGCGGCAATTCACAAGGCAAAAAAATTTTTTTCCAGGCACGGCCCTTGCAAGGCGGGAGGGGGGAGGGTGTGGGAGGAGAGGTAGCAGAAAAGGGGGGGGTGGGGACAGGGGGGAAAGAAGACTGGTCCTGGTTGGCCGAACTTTGGTGTGGGGGGGAAATGGGGCAAAGGGGGAGAGACAGAAGAATCGGCTTGGATTGAAGACAAGAAAAGGGGGGGGGGGGGTTGGAAAAGGAGGGGCAAATAAGCGGGAGGACCGACCATGACTCTTTGCTACGTACAATGGAAGTCGGTAACATACTCGGGTAAAGTAAGGGGGATCAAGAGAGGGAGACTCGGACAAGGTGGAAGGGATGGGGATACACATGCTGGTAGCGCTGCATATCCCACCTGGTGTTTTTTCTGGGAAAGGTGGGGGAGGGGGGGAACAGTTAAGGACGGGGGGGGGAAACTGGGGGCTGAAAAGAGAAACGAGGGGGGAACGCAGGGGAATGCAGGAACGAAACCGGGAAAGGGGGGGAAAAAGAGAATCACTATCAGCTGGGGGCCGGGGGGGAAAGGGGGGAAAGGGAAAAATGGAGTGTATGGTTGGGGGAAGAGGGAGGGGAAAAACGGGAGGGGGGGGGGGGGGGGGAGGCAGCAAGGGAGGGGAAGGGAAGTGGGGGAATTACTGGAGGGAGATAATACAGTGGGGATGATCCGAACGATTACTTACAGCTAAAGCAAAAAGAACAACGAAAAAGTGTCTGACGTGAATGGGAATTCGGAAAGGAAGGGCAGAAAAAGGAGAGGGGAGGGGGGGGGGGAAGGTGCACGGGCCTGGAGAAAAAACGGGGAAAATTAAGTTGCCATTCAAAACAGACAAGAAAAGACGCGAAATCCTGGCACGACCAATAGCGCTGGGCCTTACCCCAAAAAAGAAGTGGGGGGAACGTGTTGGGTCGTAAAGGACGGGGGGGGGGAAGGGAGGGGGGCGTTCGCAAACCGGTGTGGGGCGCTTCGGCTAATAAACCAAAGGGGGGGGTAGGGAGCAGACGCGAGTGTGGGGGAGGAAGATAAGACCTGGAAAAAAATATTAAATATAGGGAGGGGAATCTGGGGGTCCAAAATAAGGGGGGCGAGGGGGAAACTCTGACAGGAACGTTTAAGTTTAAATCTCGGGGATGCACAGTGGGGGAAAAAAAAAAAGGGATTGAAACTGAAGGTATACACGAGGAAGGGATGTGAAAAAATCGGGAAGCATGGGCAAAGAATGAAAAGGTTTGCCGGAAAAAAAAACCCAGTTTTATGAAACCGCGGAAGAAGTATTGAAGGGACAACATTAAAGGAGTTAATAAACATGCAAGTTGGGTCAGGGGGGGGCCGGAGGAAAGGGGGACAAATCCACATGCAGACTGGTAAACGTTTGACCAAGAGGAATTTTAAACCGGTGGGGGGACCACAGAAAATGGACAGGGGGATTTGCTGGCCCTCGATATGAAAATAGAGGAGGGGGATGGGGAGCACCAAGGACCCTTGGACCCTCAATGAAATACAAAAGACAAGACAGGACTTTCTACATGACCCCTCCGCCAAAGCTTAAAAGGACGAGGAAGAGAGGGAAGAAAAGGGGAAAAGGGGTTCGAAACTTAAAAAAAAATAGAAAAAGGATGGGGGGGGGGGGAAGTAGGACAAAACAAGGGGTACGGTAATTCTATAAAAATGGATAGCCAGTACTCGAAGATCACAACAAAGAATGAATGCAATGAATGGAGGGGGGGGGGGGACCATCAACGCAGCAGAAGGGGCAGAAAAAAATTCAACAGGGGAAGAAGTGAGTTAAAAAGTACGGGGGGAATAACCGTTTGTTTCAGGGAGAAGGCAGTCAGTGGAGCACCGTCAGCGGGAACATGGTGGAAGGAAAGGGAAGGGGAAGAGGGGACAGGAGCTGTTAATGGAGAAGAGAACATAAAAAATGAGGAGGAAAAGGTTACTGCAACCGTCCAAGAGTGAGGACTGGGAGAAGTTATGGGGGAGGTGAGGACACAAGAGAGGGGAGAAAAGGGAGTGAACTGTCTTACTAAATCATGGAAAAAAGGGGGGGGGGAACGATGAAAAAGTGGGGGGGGAAAAAGAAAACTTGGCCCACGGACCGGACCTATTTTTAGAGCATCCGCGCAGGAAAGGATGGATGGAAAAGAAAACGGGTCCCGCGGATTGGGGGTTCACAAGTGGGGGAGGGAACAGGTCAGCCCAGAAAGAAGGGTTCTCAGGGGCAAAAAGAAGTTGGAAGGAGAAACCCATCGTGATTAGAGACGTACAAAAGGACTGGGGCGGCGGTTTATGATCGAGAAAATCGATATTTAAACCGTGGGGTGGACGGAAAGGGAGGAAGTAAGAAGACAGGCAAGAACAGTGTAAAGAAAGACGAGGTGGGTAAGAAAAATTGGGGTATGGGGGGGGGAAAAAGGAGATGGGGGAAAAGGCCATTTGGACCTAACGTACAGGGGGCAGGGGAAAGTGTGAAAGAAGGCAACGTTCGGAGATCTAGTCCAGAAAAAGTCCCGCGGGGGGGAAAAAATGAGGTTGCCGAAGTAAATAGGTTCAAGCGCGGGTGTAAAGAGATCGTGGGGGGGAAAGCGGGCATGGAAAGAAACTAAACTGTACCGGGACAAAATTGATAGACCGTTTGAAAAAAAAATGAAATAAAAGGAGGGTTCAGGGGGGGAAACCAAAAAAAAATGGGGGAAAGAGGTGAGAAGAATGCATGATTGTTGGAAAATGGACTAAACATAATTAGGGCCTTTGAAGCCCCCCATGGGGAGAGGCGGTGTCTAAGAAGGCGGAGACTGCCCTGCGAATGACAACAGGATCTGGTAATGCAAGAAGTGATGACCAGAAGAAGAAAAAGAAGTTCAGTTCTATCATAAGGGACGGCAGTATGAATAGGGGGGGAAAGAAAGTTGAGCTCAAAGGTAAAGAAAAAAAAGAAGGGGAAAAAAGCCCACGGCCTACAAAAAATAATAATCAGTAATGCACACCAGCCGGGGAAAGGGTTGTCCAATACCCGAAGACAGTCTGGGGAGAGAAGGGGGAACGAGAAGGGAAACAGGGGTGCCCTCGTTATAAAGAGGACAAAAAAAAAAAGGAACTGGGGGGACCTTTCTAGTGGGGCTTTCCCCACGGGAGGAAGGGGACAGAAAGTGGAGTTGGGGTCCTAGAGGGGAAGGAAGGAAAACAGTTCGAAACATGTCTGCTCGCGGGTAGGGAGGGGTTTCAAAATTCGCCGTCAAGGGGGGAACGGAAGGGGGGGACCTTGGGGACAAACAGAACAACCAACTTCAAGCCGGGGGGGTGTAGAGGAAGGAAACGAGGGGAGAAGAGGAGCAAAGGGGTTGCCGGCTGGCCCACATCTAGGGCCGGGGGGGAAAGGCAAGGGAGAGAAAGGAACAGACGGGCCAAGATGGGAAAGGAAATGGTGCAAGGGGAGGGGAGGACTCAGGATCTAAAGGCTTCTCCCCTGCCTTACAAATGGAAGGGAACGGGCTAAAGATAAGGAAAAGGAAAACAAGGGGGGGACCGGCAAAACAAGCCGCCCGGGATCGGAAAAAGGAAGGTGGTGAAAAGGAGGGGAAAATAGAGGACATAAAGCAAAGGGGGCTTCAGGGACAGAATCGGGGAAGTACGGGCGGGACCAAACACAATCTGCTGATTCAGGGGGCAGGTGAAGAAAATTCGAGAAATTCAGGACGGGGGGGGAAGACGGTAAAAAGAAAAAAGGGGGAAAGGGTTAGGATCAACCAGATCCGGCAGCCAGGGATCAAGCGCTACGCAAAATCAGAGAAGAATGGTAGGTCGTGGGAAAAAAAACTGGTTGACAGGCCTTGGGGGAACAAGGGAGAGCTCATGGGGAAAGAAAGAAAAAGGGGGGACTGGGGGGGCCCAAGCAATAGGGGGGGGGAGAGGAGTGGATCTACTTCATCACTTGAAAAGGGTTGCACTTCGTCACCGGGGCAAGTCAGGAATTGTTAGGGGAAAGAGACGCCTGCTCGCCGGTAAGGATCTCAGGGGCCTGGGACAGGGGGAAAAAAGGGGGGAAATAGAAACTAGAGGAGAGGGGGGAAAAAAAAGAACGTGGCGTAGGGAGGTCGAAGAAGAGAACCGCGTCCGATACTGGGGCAAGATGGGTTGGGTGAAACAACGATGGTAACTAGGAGAGGAAAAATCTATTTGCATCGGTAGAGAGAGTCGCGCGAAGCAGAGAGGAGGCTCTCGTGCGTCCCAAACAATGCACGGGGTATCGGGTGGGAAAAAGGGCACCAGAAAAAGAGGGAAAAGGGAACAGCAAACTTGATGAAGTGGCGGAGTGTATTTCGTTGACCCAGGGAGGGGGTCAGGTCCTCATCTCCAGCACGCAAGGCAGGCTGACAAGCAGTGAAGCCCCAGGCTCCCAGTCAGGAAATGGTGGACTGTCAAATCACGCCTGGGTCGATCGGACAATAGGGAAAAAAATGTGGTGCGAATTTAAAAAGACAACTACCGGCGCCCAGTGGTTGCTCACAAGGGGGTGAAGAGAGGGAGGGAGGGCACTGGCAGAGAGTTCCAGGGGGACTGGATAAAAAAGGGAAAGGACGGGTGGGGGGAATCAAAACGTCGTGAAGAAACCCCCGATCCAGGAAAGGGGGCGGCGATCGAAGATCAACGGTGAGTTCCGGGAAAAGGGTGCCTTGAGAAGCAATGGTTGACTAGTGTGAAGGGGGGTGGGGGCGAGGGACACCCATTAGGGTCAACCTGTTCGTCAGCTATCTGGCGGCAAGAAACCAGGGAAGAGGGGTCACAAACCAGGGGGGTGAAGAAAAAAAAAACAGGAGGGGGGGGGAAGGTTCGCCCGGGGAGAAAGGTGAAAAAATGAAATGGACAGGAAAAAATGAAATCTGTACCATTTCGAACAGGAAAAGGAAGTTGTGAGAGACAGGGGGGGGGGGAGAAAAAAAGGAAGGATTCTTCAAAGCGGGACAAATCGAAATCCAGAAAAAGGGCCACTGGCTGCGGCTCGGGCGGATGTAAGATCAAAAAGATGAGGGAATAAGGACATCAGCAGGACGGGGGAAAAAGATCAATACGGGGATAAAGAACAGAGGAACCTTGAAATCAAACATGAAAAGGCGAAAATCGGTAACAAAAGCAATCTCCAAAAGAGAGAGCAGGGGGATGGGGGGGAAAAGACACATTGCTATCGTCAGAGCCAGGATCTGTTGAAAAAAAGAGGGACCACAATCCTAAAATTGGGGCAGAAGGGCCAATTTTGTCTGACAAGCAATTCGGAAGGGAAAAAGGAACTGCGTAAAAAAAAAAAAAAGGACAAAAAGACGTCAGCCCATGGTGTCGGCCAATTGGTCTCAGGAACAAGGAAAAGTAGCACAGACGGAGGGGTCTATCATGGTTTAAAGGAGGACATTGGCCACACACCAAACCACGAGTAACACAACAGTGAGGGGAGGCACCTGGACAAAGGTGGGAAAATAAAATACAAACAATCAACCGCCGACCATACACGCTGGCCCCGACAATTGAGGGGGGGGGGATTCCGAGTGAACTGGTTAGGGGACAAAGGTCACAACCTGGAAAAGAACCAACGCTGAAGAGCAAAATCTCGAGGCGTTAAACGGGGTACGCACAATCGGAGGGGGACGGTGAAACGGGAACAGGGGCGCGAGGCGGATGGGCCGACCACGATGCCTGACCTAAAGGACCAGGACCAGAAAGGTCATAGGAAGCAGACGGTGACGCTCAACAACAAAAAGGTAGGAGAAGAAAGGACAAGCAGCACCTCTCCCCGTAAATGAGCCGGTCCTGGTAGTATCGGATAGCATCGGCGGAAAAGGCAGAAAAGGACAGGAACCAGGGAAACTCCGTCCTGGGTGGTTCAATGGGATAAGGAAAAAAACGGCCGGAAAACGGGAGAAGGGGACCAAAAAAAATTTTGCAAATCCACCCATAGCAAAAAACGGCACCAGGAACGTCAAGATGAATAAACGGGGGGGAAAAGAAAAACAGGAAAACGGTAAAGGACCATATTGACCGGGAACAAAGGGCGGTCTGGGTCGGAGGGGGATCGAAAAAAAGGGAGGAGTAACTGACCCGGGGGGGAAAACCAAAAGGACGACAGGGAAGACAAACATGGTGAAGAATGAAGAAAAAATTCTAACACCCGAGCGCCGCAGGAATAATCTCGGGCGAAAAGAAAAAAAAAAAAATAAAGACAATCCAAATTTCCCCTTTGCAGTGGTGGATCAGGATTTGTTGCCTCAGAAGGAAAATCTACAACAAAAAGAGGGGGGGCCACAAAATTCGGGCCAAGAGAGGGGAAGGAGGGGCCGCGTTTCGAGGGAATGTAAGGGGGCGAAGGAGCAGGAAGGGGAAGCGAATTACCGCTACGATGAAGACAGGGGATTTTGACGGCCTCGTAAAGAAAGGGGAGCGGGGGGGGGGGAAAAAATGGACCAAAAAACTCAGGCTGGGGGTCCCCAAGACTCGCGCAGGGGTGTTGATAGGAAAGAAGTAAGGGGAAACCAGAAAAGAAGCACGGACAATGGCCCAAGGGAGTGGATCGACGAGGATTGAAAAAAGACACATTCTCGGGCCCGAAGGCCGAACCAGGGGCGGCAATCGCGTGGGCCTAATGGGAAGGAAAAGCAAGGGACGATAAACCAGTTCACGATCAACACTTTGGCCAGGTCCAGTGAGAGAATAGGAAATCTCTCCTTGCAAGAAAGACGACCTGGAAAAAAGGCAGGGCAATAACAGGGCTTGAGGTAACAAAAAACAGGGGAAAGTGAAAAAAAAGTTGGCGTGCAGAAAAAGATAGACAGACCAAACGAATACAGCAACAGGGGGACTGAGGGAACAAAAAACTGAGCGAAAATTGCCTTCGATTCGCCATCACAAGCGGGGGGAACTGACGTCCAAACCCAGAAAAAGGAACAAGATCTTGGGGTGACGGGGGGGGGGGGATGGGAACGACCCCGGATACAAAGGAATTAGAAAACACGGAGAGAACAAGGACCTGAAAAAAACTATCAAGACAGAGCAGAGAGAATTGGGGGAGTAGAAAAACACTCCAAATGGTAGGAAATGTGGGGGGGGAAATGATATCCAATTGTGAAATTTCGCATCAAGACCAGAAGTTGAAAAAACTAAACTGGGGAAAAAAAGATGTATCAGGCAGGAAAAAAGGCCCGATAAAAAGCAGGCCGGGCGTGGTGGCGCAAAGACACGCGGGGGGGGGGGGGAACAAAAAAAAATGCGGCAAAAAGGAATCCAGGTGGAAAAAAGGGGAAACAGGGGGAAAAAAAGAAGTCCTGGAAACACGAGTCCCGGCCATGTTGAAAAGACCAATAAGACCACGAAAATAGGTGCTGCCTCAACGGAGTAGCAAATAATGAGGAAAGAAGAGGGAAGAAAGCTAGTCACGAGCTCAGGGGGAAAGGGCGCACCAAGGTGCAGTAATGAAAAACGCCGATGGGGAAGTCGCAAAAAGTAACAACAATCCTAACTAGGAACCAAGTGAGACGAAAAGGGGGGCAAGGAATCGTAACAGACCAAACTCGCAAAAGATCAGTAAGGGAGGGACCTCAGGAGGCACTTAATGTTTAAAATAAATATAATCCACAAACCGAAAGAAGGAGCCAAGCCAACCCTTGGGGAAAAAAAAAGCGACAGCTCGGGGTGCCAAGTGTAAACTCCACCAGAAAGAGTCGAAAAACGTCCAAAGTGTGGTGAAACCTAAAAGGAGGGGGGAGGATGACAAAATTAGGATAGCCTTTTCGCCGCCCCAGAATAAGTCAGGTCGTGAAAAAAAGAAAACCGGGGCAAGGAACAAAGAGGGGTAGAGGGGGCAGGGTGGATAAAATCCAGAGGGGAAAAGGACTCGAAGATTGGGAGGGATATGGTGGCGAAATTGGCCTAAAATGGGGGGAAAGGCGGGGCCAACCGACAGCAGGACTGGCAGAATTGTGGGTAAAAAAAAGCCGTCAGCAGAATGGAATTAGGTGTTGGGGAGGACCAGCCTACAGAAAATTTGGGATTACAAAGAGAGTTTTGGGGAGGGGAGGAGAAGCATAGGCGACCGAAAAAACATTGATCAATCCAGCAGAAAGATGAGGAACGCCTTGCAGGCGGGGGTGGGGAAACCGTTGCAGGAAAAGATCCATCCTCAGCAGGAAAGGGGGTAAGCCTGGGGGCGGAAAGCCTGGGAGAAGGACATGGAAGGGCCCTCGTTCAAAAAGAGGAACGAGAAAGACGGGGGGGAATAAAGGGGTCAGGGAAGAAAAAAAAAAAAAGCAGAACGGCCACAAAGGAGGGGGAAAGGGGATGGAGCGCAGGGAAAAAAATTTCAGTATAACTCCGCTTCAGTGTGAAAAAACGAAATTCAGGGTTGGGAAGGCTGGCCCCGGGGACCCCACAGGGGGAGAAAAGGCCGAAACGGAAGGGAGAAAACAAAATCGCAGAGCAAAGGGTTTAGACGAGGTTCAGAAAACGAGGGGGGACAGGAGAGAAAAAAAAAAAAACGACCTGAGGGCCGAGATGACGCGGGGGGGAAAAAGGGGGGAAAGAAAAAAGACCCATGATGGGAAGAGAAAACCTTAGGGAAGCGGGGAAAAAAACAAAGGTGTCAAATCGCGGGCAACCAGGGGATACATCGACTGGCGACTAGGAAGAGGCAAAAGCAGGGCAGGGGTTTTCCTTCTTGTTGGACCCCAAAGGAAGATGAGGATCTTTGCAAAAAGGGGGAAACTGGTCCAGGTTGGGGGGGAAGGGGTGGAACATGGGGGGAAGACAAGGGGGGGGTGGAAAATAACTACTCATCCTCCCTGAGAAAAAAGAGACTGGCCAATAGGGGGACAGCTTGAAAAAGGAAAAAAATGCAGGAGGGGGACCGTCATCGTCATCGCAGAAGGGGAAAGTAGAGGGGAGCACCGACAAGACAAGGGGGGGACTTCAAAAAATCAAAACGCTCCTGGCTGTTCGTCCCCGTTGATAATAAACGGAGCACGTCCGAAGAGGAAAAAGGTAACGGGGGCAACCCGGCCCCCGCAGGACTTTTGGTGGGGTAGACGGATTCTAAATGGTGGGGGGGGGGATAAAAAAACGTGTGCGGACAGGGGGGAAGGGACACCGAATGGGACCCGTATGACCGTTTTACCAAAAACGACCAAGCATTACATATTCAACTGGGTACAAAATCCAGTGGGGAAAGATGGGTATACTGTTGAGTAATATAAAAAAGGAGGAAAGAAGAAACGGGGGATCCGTTTCATCAAAGAAAAATACCTCAAAATAAGATGAGTCAACGGGAAAGACCCTCCAGAAAGCTCAAGGCCCACTGAGACCAATGAGGGGGAAAACACAGGGAAGAGGCCTGGACCTGGAAGGTCATGACCTATATCCTCAACAGGAAATTGAACTACAAAACAAAGTTGGGTCCAAGACGCGGGGATGTTTTGTGTCAAGCTCATGATCGAGACAGCAGCGGGGAGGGGACATACTATGGATGTGTAAAAAATTCAGGAGGGGAGGACCGCAAAAAAACCCGGGATGTGGCGTCTGAAGGGCCAGAAAGAGGCAAAGTAACAAAAAACAGCGCGGACACAGAAGAACTATCCATAATCCTCATGGTCAGAGAGCAGGGGGTAAGAAGCGCCAAAGTAGGCCGGTCACCTGCACAGAACGGGGGTAAAGAGGCCAAGGGTAGATTTAACACTGGGAGGAAAGGAAAAAGGTAAAGGGGGAAAATCGTGGTGGGACAGGAAAGCCATCCCTTCAGGATTCCCCCTGCACCAAAGGATGGAGGATCGCAGGGGCAAGGAAAGGGGGGGTGGTTTGACGAGGAATGTTAAAACAGGGGAGGGGTGAACAGAGACGACGCCAATTCCAAAGAAAAAAGGAACTGGGGAAGGGGGACGGTGGGACCGGAAGAAAACGGCGGCAGGGTGGGGAACGTGACGGCACAACTGCCCGTCCTTGAAGCGAACAGACTTGGAAGGGAGGCAACTTTAAATGGTTAGACATGGGCCTCGCGCCACAGTTGAGGACAACCGGGTCCATCCTGTCATGAAGGTAGGTGTGGGGTGGCTTTGACCATTGTCACTCAAACAATTTTCTTTATTTTAAGTGGGATTGAAAGTCCAAGTCAGTTGAAGAATTCGAAAGATCAAAGTTCGCTTTCTGTGGAAATAGCCAAACTTCGTCTATGGGGGCCTGAAAGGGAAGGGAAGACAACAGGGGGGAAAAGGGAGGACTAGGTTGGAAGGGAGATGGGGTAAACAGAAAAAGGGGGGAGGGGTGGCCCGGGAAACCGTACCGACGGGGGGAAAGGCGGTATTGATTCGGCGGAAGGGGGGAGGGGAAAAAAAAGACTGGGGTAGGAGAAAAGCAATCCACGGGGGGGGAAAGGAAAGAGGAGGGTCCTCAATGATGCCCGTCCAGAA
>Ga0179593_1286964_pt1 | contig 19958 bp, 30 predicted proteins | sample CZODoug2_1_08_16_FD_185931 | JGI IMG/M metagenome (GOLD analysis project Ga0179593, IMG submission 185931) | Vadose zone soil fungal communities from Angelo Coast Range Reserve, California, USA - CZODoug2_1_08_16fungal (PacBio error correction) | ecosystem: Environmental > Terrestrial > Soil >...
ACCCGAAGACGACAAGGCCGAAAATATGGAGGAAAGAAAGAAACTGCATAAAGGCAAAACTTGAAGAAGTTCTTTATCAAACGAGACGGCAGAAAAAGCGCACTGTTCCGGCCGACAAGTGCAGGGACCGAAAAAACTTCACCGCGGCTGCACGGCTCGGTCGCAGACAAATCGTGATCTGGCGGAGGGGAAGGAGAAGGAGGAGAATCTAAAGGAAGAATGCCACCGGGGAGAATAAAAGATCTCGAAAAACCCGCGAAGTAGGTTGTTAACCCTCCTACGGCCCTCGATGAGCTTAGTCACTCGACCGAGACTGGCAAAGGCAGCGAGATGAGTAACTGGCACGGAAAGTTTCAGGTTTGAGAGGGGGAAGAGCCAGAAAAAAGAGGAGAATCTATGAAAAAGGGTGAACGGCGTTGAAAAAAAGTCTGAAAGGCTAGCGGGACCACGAGTACTCTCGGCTCGGAAAAGGTTGATCACTGCCCTTGCGTGCCGAGAGACAAGCTTTCGCTGATTACTGCCCGAAACCAAGCCTCGAATTGAGTTAAGAAAGAAGGTAGTCACGAAATTGGAAACGACGGGTTTCAGGGTCTAAAAGGAGCGGAAGGCATGTAGTCGGCCGAAACCGTAGAAACGTGCGCTGACGATCTCAAGGATCGGAGCTGGTTGTTAAAAGTCGAGGCCCAGGGGGGAGTTGCAATGATCTGAGGAGTGAGGTCCGATTTCCATCAACATCCGACTCCTCGCATTGTAAATCAGCTGGAATAGAAAGAGAGGGCGACCGTTCGTCTGAATTAAGAAGAAAGGGGGTCCGACAGGTCGCAGAACAGACAGCGGAACGGACAACCCCAAAAAGTCAAAACAACAAGAAATGGATTTACAGGAGAAGAAAAAAAAAAAAGAATACCAGCCGCTAAAACCCGAGGACGAGAAAAAAATAAAATCTTTGCGACCTGAGACGATCCAAAGGGTCCTGTCAAGAATGGAGGTCATCTCGCCTATAGCGGCACATCGACAAGACGTTCCAGATGTACCTCGAATAGGGAGGGGATTAGGGACTGAAATAAGTTCCAAGCCGCGAGGTTAAGGTTCATTCATGAAAAGTCAGAAAGAAACGTCGCTCGCGAGCGCGGAGGGTGAAGGGCCGACGGCAACCGAGGAAGGCGTAGGTGCTCTTGAAGAGAAGACCGGTCAGAAACAGATTTTCTCCCGCCGAGGAGAGAACCGAACGAGTTTCGTCCCTACATTGTTGGCGACAGCTAACGCCGCAAAACTTTGCAGAAATCATGTCTAAAGAAAAGATAGGAAAAATTCAGTCAAGGGAAACCGGGGGGAGCAAAGAGAAAGTCGCGGCAAATTTGCCTGACCAAAAAAAAAAACAAAAGAAGACCTGTTCCGGCGCAGGAGATCAAAAAACTGAGGAGGATGATTCCGCGGGCGGGGCGGCGGCGGAAGAAAAAAATTATGACGCGGCTTTTTCGGGGAAAGAAAAACTAGGGGTGAGGGAAATAAACGAAGAAGCACAGGTAAACCTGAGCTGAGAGGAAGGGAAAGACGCTGAGAAGAAGCCGAGATAAGGAGGAAACATTCATGACTCGCGGGGCATCACATGACATAAACCACATCGGGGAAAAGGGGGGGGGGGGAAAAAGACCGAAACTACTGGGTGAAGACGGCGTTTTCTTTTTTTGCAGGCAGGAGATCGCTGAGCGGGCGGCGAAAGTGCTTGCGGTCTATGCATGAACACGGAGCGCAACCGTCACTTGAAGCAGGAATTTTATCACGCTGTGTTCAGACAGAAAGAGGGGACTCTATCAGATGGGAGGAAGAGGGTATCATAGAAAAAAACTTCTGCCACCATCTGATGTCATCTTTGTAGGCGACGAAGCTGGGCGGGTGTCGCCACCAGGAGTCAATGCCTCGCGTTTGGAAAAGAGGAAGTTGGAATTAAGACAAAAGTTGTTGGGAACTCAGGAGAGGGGGGGGAGGACTGACCAAAAGAGTGATGAGTGAAAAACTTTGTCTTTAGCGTAAAAGACGAATCAAGACGGCGGTTCTTCAATCTTAGTCGACTGACCGGAACATACTGACTGAATCAGAATGAAAAATTGCAAAGGTTGTGGAAGGGGGGAAAAGGAGTCTCAAAACAAAGCGGCAATCGGGAGGAGAAAATACGATATGCCGTCTTCAAGCGTGTACAAAAATCTCAGGCGACTTCACCATTCCGCTGGCAGGGCCAGATGGTTGGCCGGTGCGCTGGGAACCTGAGAGGACGCTGTGGCTCGGGGGAAGGGGGATTTAGGAGGGAAGTTCCGTTTTTCACACAATTACGAACAAAAAAAAAAATAGGATCAAAAAGGGGGGGTCCATACCAGACAAGACTAGATCAAAAAACAAAGGATTGAGTATGAAAAGGGTTTGGTGCGTTCCTGGAAACAGCTCAATTCGTCATGGGTGAAAACCGCAAGAAGAGCTCTCGGCAGAGCCGAAATCGGCAGAGAATGCAGGAACGGCAGAAGAAAAAGGGAAAAACCAAGAAGGATTGACATCGGAGGACAAAGCATCAAAGGGTGGGAAAGAGGAAACGCCGAAGGTAGGAGCCATCCTCCGATTTAAACACGTCTTTTAGCTAAATGGGGGGCTAAAAAAAAAAGACAAAAAAGGGGAAAAATTAAGGAAGTTGTCACGAAGATGAAGTCCGGGACATCGAAATAGAGTTTTTCCCATAACCGCGTCGATTGTCCGCCGCTCGCTGACGGGAACTATAAATCTGTTAACAGCCTGGTCTCCTCCATCATTCCAACATTCGAAAGGAGAAAAAAAATGGGGGGGAACGTAAAGGGGGAGGAGGAAAAAAGAAAGGGGAGGAGTCAGTTGAAGGGAAGGGAGGTGGGCTCAGACACCGAAAAGACCGATCGTCCTCCGGCCACTATGAAGACAGATGGGGTGGCACTTTTTTTCGTTAGCTAGGGGGGGGGGGGAAAAGTTATTTTCTGGGAAAAAGAGGGATCTTATAAACATAGTGGGAAAAATTATGAGTCTTCACGTGCGGGTGATCCGTGAAGCTAGAACGAATAATATAGCCTTCAGCACTGATAGTCTTCCCTCACACAGGGACAAAAAAGGTTAGGGGGAAATCTTTTCTTTAAGTTGACTTGGGAGGGGTGTTCAGGGGGGGAAGGGAAGTGGTTGTACAGGAGAAATATTGTCCCTCATCCGGAGAGCGGACCTGACGAACGTATCGAAGGGAGAAAGCACGAATGGGGACATAATTGTGTGGAGGAAGGAAGGGGCGAGGAGGGGGGGAAAGGATCACATGTAAAGTGGTAGGGAAACACCCGAAACATCAAGCAAAAGAGAGGGAATTTATTTCTTAAGAAGACGAGTAAATAAAGCGTCATGCCTAATCTCAGCTATGTCGGAGACCGAAAAAAAAAGGCCGGTAGAAGGAACCTGCGCATGCACCGAGGATTTGGTGCGAGTTGTGGAAAAGGAGGGGGAGAAAGGGGGAGGGCTCATGAATTCCGAAAAGGAACAGTGGGGTCACCTGCGGGGATGGAGGAGCGGGACTAAAAAATTCAGGTCGGGCCAGAAAGAACGTCGCGCCTCGCGGGAATAAATCTGTTCGACTCGCTGACCGATCAAAAAGAGCACAACCTCTTGTGAAGTAGGAAAGAAAAAAAGATCAATAGCCTGACAAAAGGTTTAGGAGAATGATCCGTCGATGATTCCACCTTCTCACGCTCTTTGTGCAGCTTTTCGAATCTCCCTAGCGGAGTCTGTAACGGAAGGGAAAAAGGAAGGGGGAAGATAAGAAGAGGAGAAAAGGGACCATTTGGGGGGGGAAGGTCCCCATTTTATAGGAAAGGTAGGAATCTGTTCGGCCGTAATAGGTTTCTAGGCTGGGGGGTAGGCGATCTACGAAATCCGTGTGGTTGTGAGGAAGGGACGGGGGGGTTTCTCATATTCTTTAGGGGGGGGAGGGGGATGGACTGGATGGCCGGGACGAACGTCTCCAGCCAGCCTCTGCTTCCCAGCTGATGAACGAGGCAGCGGAGCTGTTGAGAATAAATAGTGTAGAGAAAGTATGAGACCTAGGAAGAGGGCTAACGAGAACTGAAGAGGTCAACCACCTTCGAGACTTCACTCTTGAATCCAGGGATAGGCGCCCCTCAAAGATGCGATCTTTCGGGAGAAGTCCATTAGGAAATGATGGGGGGGGGGGAGAAGTCTGAGAGGAAGGTCTGCCGTCAAAAGGGGAAGTGCTTATCCTGGGAGGGAAAGGGCTTCAGTCAGCTTAGCGGTCACGAGGGAGTGCATAACACCCGTGACGGCCAGGAGTGCCTACCTTTTCAGATGGGAAGTTTTTGGGTGTTGTGAAATCTCATTCGAAGAGGGGAGGGATATCTTCCCATCTCCCGGCAAAGGGACAAAAAGGGGAGGAGGGAATACTCGATGGCATGGTGATGAAAAAAGGATTCTCTTTCTGGCGTGAAAAAAAAAAAGCGGGGGGGGGAAGGTGGAGTCCGGCTGTTAAACCAACCACAAACGCGGGTGAGCGATATATATGACTGCTGCTCACTTGGGGGGGGAAGAGGGAAAGAATTCTAGTCTCTAAGAGGGAAATAGAAGGGGGAATATTAGAGGTCGTGATGGTCTGATCGCAGGACCGAGAAGACGCCCACGCGGGTTTTTGTTCCTGTCCACCCGCAAGGTCACGAAATCAATAGAGGGGGCACTTAGAGAGACAAGAAAAGGGATAAAAGTGGGACTGGCGCCGGTATGAAGCGCGCGAACGATTCGGATGGCGGGAATCGAGTTTCTTCTGGGGTTCTCTCCAAAAAAAAGATTAGGAGTCCAGTATCTAAGAACAAAAGACTAAAGGAGATATTCAGAGAAAAATTCAGTTAGAAGGGGAAATTCCTATTCTAAAGATGTAATAAAAAGGTTCGCTATACGTCAAACATAGGGAAGTGCCGATCTACCCTTGAATTACCTGGAACAAAAACACCCAAAACGACTTCCCAAACCCACTTTGGCCCCACACAAAAGAAAAGCACACCACAAGACCAACTTGGGAATCTTCTCTTTAGAATCCGCCAGAACGACATCGACAGTTAGGAAAGAATAACCTGTCAAAGGAAGGAAGGGTCAAGAAGGAAACCTGTAAGCTCCATTTTTTAGCATTAGAAAGAAAGAGGGGTGGGAAAAATCCTACGCAAGCAAAAATCTTCGTCAAGCCGACGCGAGACGGAGAAAGGCATCGAGTTCTAGGGAACCCGGACTTGCAAAAAAGTTTCAGAGGAAAGGAAAGAAGGAAAGAAGAGTAATGAGAGAAACACCAACGGGTTCCCGTCTGCGACCTTCTGAAGTAGGAAAGGAGCTCTGGGAAGCGGCACGGTGGGGGGAACAATCTGGCCACGCGTGCCAGTGACGCGAAAGGGACCGGCAGAGGGGAAAGCACAGCTCTTTGTCGAAGCGCGCAAGGATTCAAAATCATCCTGGAGTCCGAATGGACCTGCAGGTCCAGGCGAAAAGCTGCAAGGGGGGTCTAGCAATACCTGGAGAAAAAAAGAGTCAAGAAGAGGAGCGCAAGGCTCGGATCTTTGTTGGCGGAGGGCTTAGGAAAAGAATTTTGCTAAGAAATATTCTGAGGGCTGGGGAATCAAACATCACTCAGACGACGACATGTCATCCAGCTGAAGCGCGTGACAGTGAGGGGTCCAAGGGGAAAGCAGTCTAAATTATTTGACTGAAGGGTATCGCGCCCACCGCTGCATGTCCGCCAACAAACTTCTGTTACCTTCGTCGTGCCTACAATACCAGAACCGAGGACGCGCCGGCGGGGTCCTAAAAGAGAGAACAAAAGGGTCAGTAAATATTTGGCCAGGGTAGAAAGATATATCGGCACCATCATAAAGCGGGGAAGGGCCAGAAGGGTACTGATATTGGCCTGGGGGGGGATAAAAGCTTTCAATCATCTCTTGAGACATTGCATTCATCCGACCGGGGCAGAACTAATAGCTTTGCTCATATATGAGAGAGGGTTGGAGGGGGAAACGCACTAATCGTGACTGGAGGGACAGATGAGGATGACTTTAAGACCTGTAGGACGATTGATAAAGAAAGGGTCTCGGAAGAAGATTTCGGCTACCGGCATTTTTGCCGAATGGCGCATAACAACGCCGCAAACTGTGTCACAATGCAGATACTGATACCAAAGAAGGTAGGAAAAGGATGAAATGGGGCTCAATACTAGGGTGCATGAGATTGGGGGCAGAGGGACCTTAAGACTAAGGGAGGGAAGAAAGAATCTTATGAAGAGATGACACAGGCTTGAGTGGAATCGGCGGAGAAAGAAAGGAAAAAGATCGCAGAGGATTTGAAAGGGGTGGAACAGAGAACCCTCATTTTGGAAGGAGCGAAAGAGCCTATGAGGGGAAAGGAGAGAAAGGAGGGGGGAAAAAATTACTGAGGAGACAGAATTAGAAGCTTCTAAAGGCTCCGAAAATCGAAAAAGGTTGAAAATTCGGAACGGAAAAATATCACATGAACACCAAGTAAAAAAACAAAAACACAGACGATGAAAAAGATGTGGAGGGGGAGGGTTTTATCTTTCATGAATCCAGATCTTTATTGAAGAGATAATGGGAGTGCTTGTCTTGCCTGAAGGTAGCACCCTGCAAGTGGAAGCAGGATATTTTATCAAGCTGTTCAGACGATTTTATCATGACTATAGGAAGAACAGGAGGGAATCAAAGCGAAACTTCAGGCGAAAGAGGAGGAAGAGTGGTAGGCGACAGATCAATGGCGTTTTTCGACGGAGACCAGTAAATTCCCAGGCCGTCAAATTCATAGGGCGTGTCGGGGAAAACCAATGTGTTTGGGAGGGATCAGAGGGAAAACTCTGGAAGGGATCAAAACATAGGGGAAGAAGGCTTTTTCAGGGTTAAGGCAAAAGAGAGAATAAAACTCTTTTGCATGGAAAAAAGGGAGTAGTCGCTTACAGTAATCATAGAGTACATCTCCAGGCAACACTTTTCCGTGGTGGCTTTGTGTCTCCAAAGCGCCTAAAAGAAAAAGAGAACTCGGGAAAAAAAAAAGTCCAAAGGGGACGTGAGAGGAGGAAAGGAGGTTAAAAAAGGCGAGGGGAGAGTAAAAAAGAACATCTGGCATGAAGGAGGATTGTCCTTTCTCTATCTCGGTGAAAAAAAGGAAGAATGAAGATGTTATGATAGAACTAGGGCTGTCTCTTACAAATTGGGAAAACACAAAGGAAAAAGCGGTGAGAAGGGTCTAAACCTAAACAAATCCTCCAACAAAAAAAAAAAGGAGATATTAACAGAAGATTTGCGGGGAAGAAAAAAAAAGGGAGCCATAGTTTTGTAGTCATGTGGAAAAAGCTCGAGCGAAATTATCAGGGGCGACCGAGACGTCCTCGCCGGAAGGGAACGCGATAAAGCGTCCACCATACAGGGGCCAGCCGGGTAAGTTGGAAGCGCAGCTCAGGGGGGAAAATCCTTTCCTCCTAGGAATAGTGGGATGAACAGCGGGGAAGCCCGGCGGGTTGGGTCAGGAAGCATTGGAGCCACACGACCAACGGAAAACATTATATGACTAAGATGATTCCTTTCAGCGGGATTTTGAAAGAAAGGTAGGAACGCTCGTTAACTTAACGATAAAGAGGGGAGCAGAAGCTTGGGGGGGAACTGCCATCAGGAACATTAGCCGCTCACAAAAAAGGGGGGGGCGTAAAGATTACTATGTAAACCAACGAAAGGAAATGAATTGTCAAGACTGGGAATGGAGGTGCTACCAAGAGAAAGCTTAGAGGGGACAAAACAGGGGGTGGGGGGACTAGAGTTGTGGTCTAAAGGGAGGGCTTTGGTTTTCATAACGGGGGAGGAATCTTGATAGGAAGGAAAAAGATTAAAAATTCTGCATCGTAAAACGTGAATGTGCGATACTGTTCAGGCATGACCGAAAACCATTATGAGTCAGAAAATCAGAGAAAGCAAACCTCAAAAAAAAAGAACCGGGAATGGGGTAAAGTGAGTTCAGGGGGCTGGGGGGTGAGGGGGGGGGGGGGGATTGTTGGGCATGGGAGAAAGATACTAAAGGTTCCCTCGAAGTTAGAGTCTACATTAGAGAGGATCAAAATTATAGAATAGAAGGGAATAATGGAGAGCTTCTCTCCATATACAACAGGGGGGGAAAGAGGAAAAGGGAAATCCCTCGGCATATCTTTGACGTTGGGAGGTATTAAGGAGGGAAGGAGGACACGCACTCAGGCAGCAGAAGGTCAAGAAAAAACTTGATTCTTTGAAAAGAAAATGAGACGGCAGGGAGTTGACTGATGTCCCCTTGACGAATGAAGAGATTAAGTTAGAGGAGTTGAGAACTGCTGGGAAAATAAGGATGCAAGCAAGGGAAGGACCATTGGTTTGTGAGGGAGGTGGAGCAGGAAGATTGATGGGAAATGTACCGGGAACCCCAAAAGTGCACTAAAAGAGAGGGAGGGGAACCCAAAGGAAAGAATCGGTTTCGAACAAAATTGACCCGCATAAGGAACCAAAAAAACCTTGATTATGGAGAGGAAAAGCAAAAAAGGAGCGAGATGGGAGAAGAGGACCTCTTCTTCAGAGGTCAGGAGGAGAACGTACACAAATGCATAACAAGGCTGGAAAAGCTTTGACTGAAATCTCAAGCCCGCTCGCGGAACATCTGGAACGTCAGGCGGAATTATTGGTGCCGTCAGAATGAGGGAAGGGGGGGGAAACAGGGAAAAATTGCCGGAAAAGGGGGGGATCTGATAAGGGACGAAAACTTTTCGTTCTATTCCCGCAGGGGTTAAGAAAGACTTGTTATGTGTAGCGAGGGACTAAGAAATTGGAAATACGGTGGGGAGGACAGAAAAGAGTTTAGTCTAAGAGGAGGGACTGGGAAAAAAAAGCTTTTCTACGGGAGGAAACTTAAAAAGAGCCAGCCATCAAGTTCTAGGAAAGAGGAGAAATGCGAGGAAGGGAGAAATTTGGAAGTACAGCACCGCAATGAATATTTAGGAAAGGGGAACGGGCTACTGCGGGAGGGGGAAAAAAAGATACATAAAGGGAGCTCGAAGAAGAGGAAAGGAGGGGGTAAATCACGGAGGTAGAAGCAAAAATTCCGTGCCCGAGACTTGGAGAGACGACAAGATTTAATTGAAGGAATAAAGGAATTTTGCTTCATTAGGGGCTGAGGTAGGACAAATCGCTTGAGGGGGAAGGAACCGAGGGGCTTGTCGCATTAGGCAAACACTTGCTATGACGAAAAAAGTGGTACCGGAGGGTAAAGAAGGTCAGGGGGGGAAGACTGCAGGGAATGTTTGGTGGGGGGGGGGGACTCAGATGAAAGACGGGAGGAGTAAGAAAATAGGGAACAAAGAAACAAGTCAAAGGTACAAGAGGAAGATAAAGAAGACCGAGCTTCCGTTTGCTGAAACGGGAAGAGATTTCTTGAGGAAATAAACGGCTGCATTCTCTTGGGAATTCATTCACTGGTTTAAACCATAAGATCTTGCATGGAGAGAATATAAAATTTCGCGGTAAATGGGGTCCAGTAGCTCGAGAAAGGGAGAATTCAGGGGACTCCAAGAGGGGAGGGGTATTTCTGGGATTGAGGGATGACTATCAGGTCCTGAGACAGATTGGATTTGGGGGAGGAAATTCAAGGTCTCGCCTTCCAAGGTAAGGAAGTGGGAAAGGGAAGTCCTCAGTCAAGAAAGGGAAAGGTCTTGCTAAGTACCGAGTCTAAAAGAAAAAAGTAGGAGTGCTGCCAATAGTAAGAATGGATTATTTTTTATAGAGAAAAAAGAACAACAACAAAGAATATCTTATTAAAATAGAGAGATACCCGGAAAAAAAATCTACTCTAGGAAGGAAGAAGTAGGACGTCGGGTCCGAGAAGTGGCAATAGAGCCAGCATTTGAATAGATTTTGATCGGGAAAACGTCAATCAATACCTTGAGGGGGAGTACAATTGAAGACCGGGAAAAAAAATCAAAAAAAGGGGGAGTCCAGGTGAAGAGAGAGGGGAGCTATCCTCAAGAAAGACAGAGGAGAGTCAGACTCAGTCTACGGGGAGAGGAGAAATCAGAAAGGAAAAAAAGTTTAAAGAAAGGGAAAAATAGTAGAGACAACTCGGAGGGGGTGGGGAAAACTCTCCTACTGGAAAAGCATCGCTAGGAGGCCGCCGACCGTACGTGAGGTCTAGGGGAAAGAGGAGTGTCTTTTAAGCTGTAAGGAATGGAAATTGTCCGAGATGTAACGGTATCAAAAGAGAAATTCTTATAGTGAGAAATGAAAAACACGGTGGGAGGAGAAAAGAAAAGTATGAAGAGGTAGAGGAAGATGATCTGGATCGGAAAGTGGGTAGCAGAGAAGGCTTTAATGAGAGGGGGAAGAAGAAGGGGGCTGAGATTACTAAAGCAGCTGGTCGGAAATCTAAGATGGAAGAAAAAATCAGAATGTGAGTCTCCATGGTAAAGAGAAGTAGGGGAAAAAAAATTCTCTTAAATGAAAGTGGTATTCTTACCTAAAGAAAAGGGATCCCGAGTGCGAGAGAGCGCTCCGGGGCTAGGGTCTTTTTTTCAGCGATTACCACGGGGTATGGGAGAAAAAAATAGAAGATTCTTTCAGAATGGAAGCAAAAGAGAAGGGGAGCAGAGAAGGGCAAGAGAGGGAGGAAAGAAGAGGTCTTTAGCCGTTAGTCCCTGAAGACTTCTCAAAGTATTTGCTCAAGAATAGAGTCGACAAATAGTTCATTTAAGAACCAACCATTAAGGGAATGGGAGGAAGATCTGAAGAACAAAGAAGAGTAAAAAACCTTGGAGAGAAGGAGGAGGGGGGGGGGACCTAAAGGAGCATGAGAAAGGGCCTTCCAAAGATGTGGCAATTTTAGGGAAACGCCTATATCGTCACAAAAAGTAATGAAAAGAAGTAAATTAAGAAGTCGGGGAGGGTGGTAAAGAAGGGAGCATATAGGGGGAAAGTTTCCTTAAGAGGAAAGAAAAAAGAAGCCGTTATGATACAGGGGAGAAGGACGAGTGGGGGTACGACGGTGAAAAAACGAATACGAGATTCTCTGGAATTAGTGTACGGGAGAAAGGGATAAAACGTTTGTGAGGTAAATGAAAGGGTTCTAAGGAAAAAGGCTGGGTGGTTCTTTCCGACCTTCATTTGGGGGCAGGAGACAAAGCCACTCATAAAAAGGAGGTACAGCCTGTCTTCATACGGGATAGAGAAAAAGAGGGGGGGTCACCTGACGGAACCTCGCAATAAAAAGGGAAATTCATAGAAGGCATTCTAAGAAGAAAAGGGAAAAAAAAACATCAATCTGAGAGTCGGGGGTAGGGAAAGAGGGAGGTATAAGAGAGGTAAGAAAAAAAGCAATACACATAGTCTGGACGGGAGGGGGTAGGTTTAACTATCAAGCATGGGGTAAAATTACTGAGAGAGCGCAGGAAATCTAAAAATTAAGAACCAAAGAGAGGAGAGAATTGAAAAAGAGAACGAAAGACATAAAGTAGTATTGGGGGGGCTGAATCATGAGGGTCAACGACCAGAACGAAAACCCTCTACACCTGCAAAATCCAGAAGGAGGAAAAGAAGGGCGGTGGATGGGGGGATAGGGAATGAGAGAGAGTAGTTCTGAATCTATCAGAAAAGGAAAAGGGGGAAAAAAAGAAAAAAGATAGCAAAAGGAAAGGAAAGCGAAGTTAAAGATGGTTTGCCTAGAACTAGTTTCGAGGAGAAGATACTGAAGACACAGCCGAGCATAGAAAAAAAGTACGGCCAAAAATAGGCTTTTGGCGGAGAAAAGGCTTTCTGGGTTAACTGGGAGAAAAGAAGAAACAGACAAATTCAGAAGGCGTGGGGGGGGGGGGGACATGGAATCGGGGACTGCAAAAGGGGGTTTTTGGGGGTCTCGGTCAGTCCAGGGAAAATGATGGGAAGTCCTAAACAAATATGGAGGATGAAAAAACAGCTTTTGTGATCACTCTATCGTGATACCTAAGAGGGGGGAAGGGGACAATAGATTCTAGGAAGGTAATCAGAGGAGTAAGAGCCGGGCATACAAATTGGAAGTTGGGGGAGGTGGTCTCAAATGATATAAAAAATGAAAGAAACAGAGGGAGGAATGAAAAAGAAGGAAAAATCATCGGAAATTCGTGGAAGCAGGGAGAGAGAGGAAAAAAATGTGACCTGGGAACGGGCCGGCGCTTTTTTCCGGTTCTCAGGGGGATAGAGGGAGGAGTCACTAGACTAGGTGGGAGGGGAGAAAAATAAATCAACTTTCTCAGTAAGTTAAGGGTCACAAAATGAAAGGGAAAAAAAAATCTTTAGAATGGGCAGGAGTAGGAACACAAAAAAAAAAAAGATAAGGAATTTTTTCGGTGACTTGAGCGCCATATTTGTTAGTCTTTGGGGGAAAGAAAAGTCCTACTCAAAGGAGAAGGGGAGGGAGAGAAAAAACCAGGGGGGAGCTCCTGGAAGGAAAGATGGACACTCAAAGGAAAAAAAAAAAAAAAAGGAATCTAATATAAGCAATTTAAACAGAGGAAGGGGAAAATCAACGCGGAAGGGGGTCACGCCTTTCAAGGAAGGGATAGCGGGGCAGAAAATTAGAAAGGATGGGGAGGGGAGCATTTTAGAAAAAAAAAAAACAAAAAAGGGGGTGGATTAAATATGAGGAGGATAAGGCCTGTCAGAGGAGTAATATGTACAGAAAGAGGGTAGGATTGCCTCGGGGAGGAAAGGGAAGGAAATCTGGGGTGAAAACAAAAAGGTTTGACCTCAGGAAAGAAGGGAAAAAGGCGGACACGAAAAAAAAAAAGTGGGAAACTAATTAAAGCGGTTAAAAAAAATAACTGAGATTGACCGGGTCCAGGGGAAATGGACGGTGAGCTGGACAAGACCAGAGGAAGAGGAGGGAAGGAATAGGACAAAGGGGGGAAGTACGGTGGGTTCTAATTGAATAGGAGGGTACAAAGAGGAGAGAGAGATTTCTTATAAAAATCTTTTAAATAAAAGAGGAAACAGGAAATTTACTTTTTCTATCCTTGATTAAGAAAGAAGAAAAGGATAGTCGGTAAGGAAAATAAAAGGCGATCAGTCACCGACGAAAAGGAAACATCAGGAGTGGAGAAAGCCCAGGGTTAGGGAGTGGTAAAAGGGGGGGGGGGTCTAGGGGTGGGTCGGAGGGAAAGTGGATAATAGAGGGGGAAGGGAAAACAATCAAATCACGGAATTATCTGAGGAAAGGGCCTTCAGAATCTTCTCTAAGGGGAAAATGCGGCCTCATGTGGGTCGGGTAGGGGATTGACTAGGAGAAAGGGAAACAAAAAAAGGGAGGGGTAAATATTTTTACAAACAAAGAAATCCTCAGCATAAGGGAGGGAGGGGGAGTTAAAGACCAGACCTCCGAGGAAAAAAGAAAGAGGGGAAGGACTAACTGTCAATAAGAGGGAAGGAAAAAAATCCTGAAGGAAGGATTGAACACCGAACGGAAGGGAGTGGCGGGAAGGGGGGAAAGGAGGGGGAGTAACTGAGTTGGGGAGAGGGAGAGGTCAGAAATTAATGGAGGGGGGAGTCTTTGGGGGGATGCAGAAGGATCAAAAGTAATTCTTCAAAGAAAGCGGTCTTCGAAAAATAAGGACTGAAAAAAAGAAAAGAGGGTCGGAAAAAATGGAGGAAATTAAGGAACTTAAGAAGACGCTTAGTCTTTTAAATAAGGATAATCAAAGAAGGACGGCAAAACTCAAGCTGCTTCGGAGGGCTAGTCAGGGGGTGGGAGGGGAACCAGGGAAAAACTCTCTGAGTTTACAGAGGGCAGGGAAAAGAGAACGACACTCGCTTAACTAGGGGAACAGAGAGGGGAATGGTTATGGTGGGGAAACTCGAGGTGGGAGCCAAGGTTAAAGTAGGGGGACTTAACCTGGTTGGTATCGGGAAAGTTCTGGTGAAAGAGGGTCGGAGAGGTCCGGAGGGTTGAGAAAGGGAGGGTTATTGGAGGTGATGCCTAAAGAGAAGAATAAGGTTTTTTTGGAGGAAAGTCCGGAGGGTTGATAGAAAAAGGAGGGGGGAAAATGACGAATGGGGATGAATGTCTACCGGTACAACTTCTAAGACAAATAAGGGGTACTTCGGAAAGGAGGAAATAGGTCTGGAGTAGAGGTTTTAAATAATAAAAGAAGTAAAAGGTGATAAAAGTACTGGGGTTGACTAAAACTAGGGAAAACAAAGATAAGCGGTGGCTAAGCGTAAAGGAAGATCTTAGAACGGATGGGGGTTACAGACCCTCAAATTCCTGTCCTGAGGGGAGACCCGAAAGGACAGGGGGAAACATTGAAGTATAAAGGTAATGGGTGGTTGAGGTGACTTATTCTAGGATTGAGAAAAAAAGAGAGGGAAGTTAAGTCGAGAAATTGAGTCCCACTTGAGAGTGGGGGGAGGAAAGGAACACTTGAGAAATTGGGTCCAAATTTCAGAAAGAGTGAGGGGGACAGAGGCCTGTCATAGAGGGGGAAAAACTAGCAGGGGAAGAAGGGGGTGTTCATCTAAAGCTACACGAGGGTCTTTGAGGGAAAAACCAAAAGGAACGGCGGGGGTCAAAGTATAAATAAAATCTAGGGAAGGGTGGAGGGGACCGAAGGGATCGTAGGAGGGTGAAAGCTACTAGAGAGAGGGGAGGGGAGAGTTTTAAAGGAAACAAAAACAAGGTACATAGGGAGGTCAAGGATATAAGGTGAGAGGAGATGGGGACTTTAGGGAGAATCTTCGAAATGGAAATTCTGAGAAGATAGATGGCCGTAGTGAGGATAGCGACCAGCGCCGGAAGTCCCAACGGTGGAGAGTGGTTGGGGGGGGGAAGTTAAAATTAAAGGGAGACAAAGGAAAATTCGAGGGGGACCTTCTATCGGCAGCCCGTGAGAAAAGTTAGTGAGAAGGGCAGAACAGGGCGCGAACGAATTCATAAAAGGTCGGGAATCTCGTATAAAGGTCTTCGGGGGGGTTAGAGAAGAAAAAAAACAACAAAGGAAAGGAAAAAATATGGAGAAGGAGAAAAAAAATATACTAGGGGGGGAATCAACTAAGAAAGGACGTTAGAGGGAGCGAAATAGGAGACAAGCAAGGTTCACTGTCGTTGCGAGAGGAAAAAAGAACATCGTCCCTTTGGAAAAGCGCTAACCGGGTCTTTTACCTAAAAAATCCCTCGGTGCAGGAACTCAGAGGGGGCGAGAGAAAAGAATAAGAGAGCTGTACGTACGCAGGCTCAGAGAGTCCGCGAGAAATGGCAAGGAAATTGCACAAGGGGAAACAAGAAGGTCAATAATTACTGGAGACACCGAGGGGAGGGTGGGGAAAACCTAAGAAATTAACCTCGCTTCAGATGGAGTAGAAAGACTAAGTAAAAGGGGAAAAAAGGCAGGAGATGTAAGGGATGTTATCTTCACTCCTTACCTTTACATGAGAACGGAAATAGCAAGAAAGTAAAAGCAGAGGGGGAAAGAACAAATGTACTCTTCTCAGAAAGCGGAGAGGAGGAAACCAGGCCTCAAGTACAATTTTTGGAAAAACGAGAAATGGGATTTCCTAATCGAAAAGGAAGGTCTGGGGAGTTACTCAAGGGGAGGGGGGGGGGCGGATCCTAGAAGGGAAGGCAAAAGAATCATTTAGGCCTCAAGGAAGGGGGAAAGGAGTAAGCTCGGCCAGGGGGGGAATGGGGGGGAAGCAAAAATCGGGAAATTCGGTTGATCAAATCAGGGTTCGGGGAAGAAAGAGGGATGAGGGGGGTTGAACAAAAAGAGAGTAGACAGGGAAGGGTCACTGGTCACGAGGAGTCTTCGGATGTCATCAACGAGTCCAGAAGACGAGAGGGAAAAGCGGAAGAAAGAATTGAGGGGGAGGGAAATGGAAACGGTAAGACTTCAAAAGAGGATTTACCTCAAGAATATCGCGACAACGAAGGCATTAAATCCACAAAAAGGGCCTTGAGAAGAGAGAAGGAAAAAACTACCAACCAGAGGGGGAAAGGAAGCAAAGAAAAAAAAAAAGAAGGGGGGGTCAAATACCTTCTCTAGACCAAAATGTGAACTTCAATAAAAGAAAGCCAGATAGAGGATAAACAAATATTAAGAGAAGTTAAAAGGACAGAGGGGCTGGGATAGTGTCAAAGTGTCCTAAGCATCTCTTGGGGGGGGAAGGTTGACATACGAAAACAGGGGGAAGAAGGGGAAGGTCTCTCTATCGCGAGGTGAAAACGGAACTAATACTGATAGGCTATGAAGGGGAGTCGGTCAAATCAAAGGGAACCGTTTGCAGACCGGCGCGCCAGAACTATGGAGTACCGGAAGGAGGGGGTGCAGAAAAAACAATCGGAGAAAACAGAAAAAAGGGTTCCATGCCTGGGAGGTCATACGCCTAGAAAAAAAAAAAAACATCATTCGGACACACGACTTACACAGCTAAAAATAAAAAGGTGAATGCGCAGGTCAAGAAAAGAAGAAGTATTGGAAGACAATCAAAGGAATTGGAAGGCGGGCTTTCCTTTGGGGGAGGGCGGGAGGAAGAAAGAGAGAAAGGAGGTCAAGGTGTAAGATAAACCATTGGAGGGAGCGAAAAAGTCAGCAGAGATAAAGGAGTCAAACAAAAAAAAAGAAAAAAAAAAAAACACCAAACCAAAAACCAAACACAAAAAAAAAACCAAAACCAAAAAGGGGGGAGAGTCTCGCCGGAAAGGGGATCGGGAAAGGCTCCCTCCTCATTCTTATTGAACTTCAAAACAAAAAGAGCTGAGAAAATGCAATAGAACTGAACACAGGGACACGAAAGAAAGACACCTGAAGGGAAAAAAGCAGGGGGGAGGGGAGTTGTTGACGGAGAAAAATTTCGCGTAGTGTTCGTTGGAAAAAAGGGAGCAAGGCTGGACTATGAACTTCAAGATCGCACCCGAGACTGACGCTTCAGAGGGGAAAATCAAAGAGGGGGAGAATGGAGAAAATGTGCCGACTATCCAAAGTCGTACAGACGTAGCAATGAAAAGACACCCACGTCTTACAAATATGAGGAAGAGTGAGGCAAGAAAGGGGTCTTGGTTGGAAAAACCGAAGAAAGGCAGGCATTCGAAGGAGTGTGGGGGACAGATTCAAGTCAGGAAAGGGGGAAAAAGGGGGGGTTTTTAGGTCGGTGGGTCTCGAAGAATGGCGAGAACGCAACATCGGGATGCTTAACCATCTTATCGTTACGTCCCGCGATCTGAATCCACAGGGGGGCCAGTTTTCAACAAGAGAGGCGGAGGAAACCGAATCATCGTAGGAAGAGCCTCAGACAAGGGGTAAGGGGGTTGGGAAGTTTGGGGGTGAAGCCAAGGGACAAGCTACAACCTTCCGGAGAAATCATGATAGAAATATAAATCGCTTCATTGAGTGGAACACTCTGACGGAGCGTCACCATTAAAGAAAGGAAGGAGAGGTTGGGAAAGGGGAAGAAAGAGAGTTCAATGAGAATCTCTTTTTCTGGAGCGCACTCTATAGTCCATGAAAAGGGGTAAAAACAGTACAAAAATCTTTATTCCTTTGAGTTACCCAAATCTAAACACAAAAAAGAGGTGGTATGAAGAAAAGAGAGGATGGGTCCGGTACTGAAACAGAGGCTCCAGTATTTGGTGGAGAGGGGGGGGTAAAAGGGGGAAAAGGAAAAAAGGCGGCAGGAAATAGGTCATCTAAAGAAGAACGAGAAAGAATCACCTTCAAAAGAGAAGAAGAACGCTAAAAGGGGTTAAGCTCAAAAATGTAAACGGTACAGAGAAGAAAATAGGAACCATACGAGTTAGCACTTCATTTGGTCGAAAGGAACAACACTAACAAAAGTGAAGGAAAGAAAGGAAGAAGAAGTAGGAAAAGGGGAAAAGATAATTGGAACAAAGGAAGGGGGGGGGAGAAAGGGGGAAGGAACTAAAGGTGTCTCCTACTTTGGGATCAACAGATCCAGGAGGAAACGTATCAACAGTGGATCCCGGAATCTGAAAAAAAAATCCTATTAATGGCAGGCAGGGAATGGAGGGGTCTCCAAAAGAGAGAGAGGAAAGTCACGATTCAATTTTGTTGCCGGGTGGCGATGATCTAGGGGGTCTCAAAAGGGGGATAGGAGAAAGAGGGATCGGAGAATAAAGTCTGAAGAAGAACGGGGACTGGGGTCTATAAAGTTAATTAGAAAGGACGCAGAAGGAAGAAGGAAGAGACTGAAAAATTCTAAAAAGAAATGCAATCCGCAAACAAAAATAGCAAAAGAAAAAGCTGGGAGGGATTTTGAGGGGTCGGATTTTTCTGGGGGGGGACAGGTTAGCCTCTATTAAGATGGACAGACATCCTTAGGACGTTACTCATTAGAATCGAGATGATAGCGCAGGGGGCCATATGGACGAGAGGAGCTTCGCGCCATCAAAATGAGGGGAACCAAAAAAATCAACGACGCAGAGAGGGGGGTCACTTTAGGTCTTGAAGGAAGAATCAGTTCAAGAAAGAGAAGAAACCTGATCATCTTTATGTCGGAAATAACTTCAATCGGTAGAGAGGCAAATGAAGGAACAGAGAGGAACTCAGTTGAGGGGTCGGTGAGAAAGCGGGTCAAATCTACGGGGCAAAAAAAAAACAGTGGCAGGGGTGTGCAGGCGTGGGGGGGATTAGGATCATTCGATTCTTCGGGAAAGAATGAGGGGAGGGACCAGCAGGCGGGATAGATTGAGGGAACCAGGAGTACCCGGCCTCCTTTCATAGCACAGCGCCGTATTCGTTTAACGGCCATCACAGCTGACGAAAGTGAACGGGTCCAGCGGGAGTTCAGGGAGGAGGGGGTTATGAGATGACGGGAACCATTTCAGCAGATCGTGACGTGAGAGTTTTCGAATACTCAAAACAGCTCGAGACAATAGTTTAAGGGCTGTAAGATGTGCCCCTGGAGGGGGCCAGGTGACCAAGAGGACCGGCCCATGGTATCAGTAACATGGAAAAAAAGGGGAGGCTCTGAGATTGGGGGGAAAGGGGATGGGGGATTGTGTATTCGATTGGGAAAGACATTGAAAGACAAGGGAAAGTGACATCCGTCGGGGTCTCTATGTGGAGTTGAGGAAAATACTTTTCTATACTGAAGGAAACATTCTAAAGCACCGTTCTGATTCAAATATTAGACTATGGAGGAGGAGGTTGGGAGGACGAGTACCTGGGGGAAGATATGCAAGTGCCGGACGCTGCTGGAACAAAGCTCAAGAGAACGGATCGCTCGTATCTTACTCTGAAAAAAGGAATAACAAGCAAGTGAAAATTTCAGAACACAAGCATAAGTTAATAAATTAGAGGGGGGGGGGGGGGGGGGAAGCCGGAGGAGACAAGTGATAGCTCAACTTGCCTACAGGCGGGACGCTTCGCACTACAGAATGCACTAACAAAGGGGGTGCCGAGCCCAGGCTAGAGAGGGGGAGATACGGGAGAATGAAGCGAATTTGCAATTGTTGTTGGGTTTTCATTAAACATGCATGACTCGCTTTTTTCTTTAAATAGAAGACCAGCGCCCGGAAACGTTTTCAGAGCAGATGAAAAAGCTAACGTGGGAAGTACAGAAGGAGAGGGGTCCAGAGGGAAAGGCCAAAAGGAATTTGGAGGGTGAAACAAGAAATAGAGGAGGCTCGTATATAGGAAAGTGACTCAAAGGTAAGACCCTCTCTCGAGACGGAGAATGTCGTCAAAAACAACTATAGGCGGCTATCGAGGAACCTCAAGGGGGGGGGGACGTGCACAAGGTGGAGTTTTTTTAAAAGAAATGGCGAGCCTTCAAATGCGATGTGATGAGTCCCCCGCGTAAACGAAAGCACTAAGGACAAAAAGAGAAAAATCGCGCGAAAAAGTCGTATAGGGGAGAAAGTAG
>Ga0179593_1469699_pt1 | contig 19958 bp, 29 predicted proteins | sample CZODoug2_1_08_16_FD_185931 | JGI IMG/M metagenome (GOLD analysis project Ga0179593, IMG submission 185931) | Vadose zone soil fungal communities from Angelo Coast Range Reserve, California, USA - CZODoug2_1_08_16fungal (PacBio error correction) | ecosystem: Environmental > Terrestrial > Soil >...
TAGAGAAGGAAAAAGGACCAAGGTCCCCAAAAAAAAAAAAAACAACAGATAACACAGAAAGAGCCACCAGTGAAATCGGACAAACAGCTTCCAAAAGACAATATGGACCAACGAGGGGCCCGGCACGGCACACGCACGAAAAGAATAGTTGTTCACAAGTTCGAGCAGGTCGAAGGGGGAAAACCATTCCGTCAAGCAAACGTTTTTGGGGGTTTAGAGGACCGAAAAAAAAAGTCTACAAAAAGGCGCAATCACGACAAATAAACGGCGACCCCAAAAGCAGCGGAAGAAAAACTTTGATATGAGGCCGCCTGCGCCAAAAATTACGACCGAAGGATGATGGGTGGAACCACCAAAAAAATCCACACAATAAAAAAAAAAAATAGGGGAAAATCGAAGGGTCGGTAAAACAAGGCGCCTGGCACGGCAGGGAATTGAAAAGCGATTGTTAGTAACGCTTAAAATCCAAATGTTGAAAACAAGGCGGAAAAAAAAAAAAAAGGACCATGAATGAAAAGGAGGGGAAAAAAACAAAAAAAGAATAAATCTCAATCTTCTTGAAAAGGAAAACTTAAAAAAGGACCCCAAACAAAGCCCCTCCAAAATTCCCCGCCCTTTAAGCAACACAAAAGCAAAAAAAAAAAGCAAAAAAAGCCACCAAAACCGATCAATGAACGTCGGCCGACCCCCCAATTCCTCTAGAAAGTTTAGGAGGGTCTAAGGTTTTTATTCACGCAACAGATGAAACAAAGGGAAAAAAGAAAAAAAGACGCTGAATAAGGGAACAAGAAACTCATTCATTGTTAGCTCCAAGAAAAGAAAAACGATCATAGAATAAATCGCACTGACAACAGAAAGAAGTGAGAAAACAAAGGGCCTCATGTAAGACACGGCATCAGAAGAAAGAGCAAAAAACGCCCGGAAGCTCACGTCTTAACAACACAAAAAAATGACTCAACAAGCACAATGAAAAGGAAAGAATCCCATAAGTTCACTCATCTCTAGAGAACGTCACTATCAAAAGGGAGATCATAGGAAAGAGATGCCTCTCCATCTCCCTCCCAAACACTCAAAAGGAGAAAAAGAAAAAGGGTGGTAATAAAAACACTCCATCTCAACAGAGAAAACGAATTTTTAAAGTGAGGGGGTAAAAATTCCAAGCGGAATCGGCAAGGGGATACGGGGGGTTAGACCCGAGTCACGCCAATAAAGGAATGCAATGAACCTGCGGACGTCCCGGTCTCATTTGTCGGTCCGAATCCAACTGGGGGGGGAGATGGGGAAACTTTCCTTCTCAAAATTCACTCATAATCAGGAGGGGAAAAAAAAGTGTCTAAGGGTTTGCCTCTCCACTTAAAATAAAGTGGGGAAAAGATGTAAAAATATTTTTTCTTCGGGGCGTCTGATGGTTTCTCGGGAGGTAGTCAAAAAGAAAAGGTTAACGAAGCTTGCAATGCAATCGGGTTCCTTGGGTCCGAGAAGAAAAAAGAAGGAAAGGGCCGGCAGTCTGAAACCAAGGTTCGAAAAAAAACAGGGTCAGCAGAAAAAAACCTGTAACGCGCCGGGAAGAAGTGGAAAACGATTCTCAGAAGTTTCCAAAAAAAGGTCCACGCGGGAAGGGAAAAAGGGGTGTGAAAAGGTCTTTTTTCCCAGGATTTTTCCCATTATCAGTCAAAAAAAAGGGAGGGGATAAAAAAAAAAACAACCTGACAAATGTTGTCGTCTTTTCAGCAGGCCCACAGCGGAAAGGCTTTTTTTTCGACATCTTCTGTTAAAACATATTTCACCTTGAAAAAAAAAAAAGTAAGGGACTCTCATAAATTGCATGAGAATACAGGGGCCGGGGGGTACGGAGGAAAAAAGAAAAAGAACGCCGAGTCCTTTCTCCATTAAAAGACCTTAGGAGGGGAAGGGAGGAAAGAAAAAAGAAAAGTGAACAATATAAAAGGCGCGTGAGCCAATTTTGACCAAAAAGAATCAAACACAACACGTAGGGGGGTAATTATTAAAAGGAATAGAGTTTGTTAAAAGGTTGGGGAAAGGCCGCCCGTTTAATTGGTTTAGGGGAAAAAGAAGGGCGAAGGCAGGTTCTCCGGGAATTCGCTCGGGAAGAAGGAGTTGGGAGACGTTTTGAGCAGTATCGCAATTGTCAAAAAGGAAAAAAAGTACTGTCCTGGTTTTTTAAGAGAAACGGTTTTTTGGGTGGAGCCAGAGGTGCGCCAAAAAAGGGAATGTTTTGCCCGAAGTAAGGGGGGAAATTGAAATAGGTTTGTCATTGGTGTGCGTACGAGAAGGGAAGTTTTTTGGTTTGTTGGGATCAGAAATACTGGGGAAAGGGAAAACTACTTGAAAAAAAAAAAAATAAAGGGAAACAGGCGGACCGGAATAGAGAAGTAAAAAGGGTCACCCTGGGTGTTTCAACATAAACTGCGTGGAATTGATGAGAACCTGTTTTTAGAAAATTTTTGGGGCGACGGCGGAGGCGTCGGGATTTTTGGAAGGGGAAAAAAGGGAAAGTGCACCCGAAGGACGCAGACATTGTTGGGGTTTTCAAAGCAAGAGCAAGAAGCCACAACCCCCCCTATGCGTGTTGGGGACGATGAGGAATGTTTGGGGAGGAAGGTGCGCAGGCCGAGACAAAGGGGTTTGGCACCGGGGGAGGGGAACGGCAAGTACAATCGTCAAATTTTAACGTAGCCCTAAAGGGAAAGGGGGGGAAAAAGGGGCGCTTCCGGCCATGGTCAGGGGAATCCGTCGGGGTCACGACAAGAGAAAAAAAAGAAGAAAGCGCCCCGATTTAAGATTGTTAAACGGCTACCTGTGGGGAAACTAGGAAAAGGAGGGCGGTCACCGCGATGAGTTGTAGTCACCAAGTCAGGACTCGCCGACGGGCAAAGGGGGATGGAGCTGGGAGCCCGATTGTAACTATTGAAGGCTGGAATTTGATGGGGAGAACTTAGAACGCGCAAGGGAAAGAAAATATGGTGATGGCCGAACTGGGGTTTTTATGTGAAAGGGGGGGGGTTGTACGGGGGGGGGCTCTAATGTCCTTACGGTTGTTTGGTGAAAGAAAGAGGGGGGGGAAGGGCTGATGGGGGGGGGTGACAGACTGGATCGGTTGGCAGGAAGAAAGGTGGGGAAAAGAGGCGAAAGGGGGGGGAGGGTTGGACGAGCGCTGAAACCATTTCCTTCTGGGTCTGGGGGGGGAATTTCTGGGGAGGGGGGGGGTTTTGACATGTTGTCCATCTGGGCAAAAGGTATCAGGGAACTATTAAAGACAAAAAAGGCATTTTCTCTCCAGGAAATGGGGAAAAAAAAACGGAAGGGTGTGGGGGGGGGGAAAATTGTGGTTGGGGGGATTACGCAAAAGGCGGGGATGCACTGTGGGCCGGTGGGAAGAAGGGTAAAAAGACGAAAGGGGATTCTTCCTTTTTTGTGGAAAAGGGGAACTAACAGGGGGGGGGGAGGGTTAAAAAGCGACGGGGACGCATTTGAAACAAAGGGTGTTAGCGTTAAAAAATCTCATACTGGCAAGATAAAAAAGCACCTACGCAAGCGATGACAGATTATAGGTTTATTTGTGGGGGGGGAAATCCAAGGCGTCGTGAAGGTAATTTTGTGGAAGGAGCGATTGGGGGGACGGGAGCTTGGGGGGGACGGTTGTCAAAAAACCGGTGAATTGTTGATTGCGCTTGAGCAGCCGTTGTTTCGACGTAAACAAAAAACGTGGGCGATTCCCTAAAAGGGGCCCAAGAAATTTGAATCCACGGCCTGTAATTTTCCGTGGTCGGACCGCCGGGGAAGAAGGGCGGGGGTCGGGGGGAAGTATGCAGGGGAAAGCTGTTGACCGTTCAATAGGAACCATTGGGCTGGAACTCGAAAGGAAGAAGGGGGGGGGTTGGGGGTGACCTATCGCGGGGGAATCAATGATCGCCATCCTAAAAAGAAAAAAAACACAAACGGCATAGAAGAAGAGAGAGATGCTAAAAGAGGAAGGGCAAAACGATCCTTGACCCACAAAAACCATAAAGCAACCGAGTTAAGAAACAGGACTAGTTGCGGTCCCAACCAGCATCAAAGGGCAATCATCAAGCAACTACCACTGTTGATGACCTACCGAAGGAGCAGGCGTGTCAAATTCGAAACTATTAAAGGTGTACAAAAGGAAAACCGCAACGGGTGTTTTTATCAGGTCGACAAAAGAAGGGAGGAGCAATAGGAAACAGCAAATCACCGGTTTCATGGAACACCCAAAAAGCGCGGGAAAGGGGATTTCCCAATTCGCTGGAAAAAAAAACAAGTACCTCCAGGATGTAAAGGGAACCCCATAACCACGAAAAAAAAAAGGGACAAGTGGGGGCGGCGTTTCTGTAGAAAGTAAAAAGGGGAGACTGGCAAAGGAAGGGATACCAGAAACTCATGATTTTTCTGTAACGCGTCAATTGACCGACAGGGGGAAGGAACCTTCTCACCAGAGAAACCGCTTTAGCTACTTACACAACCCCAACGGGGGAAAAGAACGTCACAAAGAGGGCTTTGGGGGAACTTTACAGGGGGGGGGAGGGTTCCCACAACCGGCAACCAAGCAAAAAAAAAGAAGGGAAAAAAGACCAAAAAAAAAATCAAAGCCCCAAACGCTAATGCAAAGGAAAACGCGAACTCAACCCCAGGTCCTTCGAGACTAATCAAGAAAAAAACAAGGAACGGGTGTCCCCCTCCAGATTACCACAACCATGGTTCACACCAAAAAAGAAAAAAAGGTAAAGGGCATGTTTCTCCTGCTCCCACAAAGCAACCAGAAAGGCGGCAACACGCCTGAATCCCAAACCATCGTCGGACCACGAGAGATCAAAACCTCCTGAACAGGGGAAGCGGGGCCCCGCGGTAAACCCAAAAAGGCCACTAAACCGGACCAGGAATCGCCCATAGGGCTTTCCCAAGAAGGGAGGGAAAAGATCATCGGACGAGCACAATCCAAGGTTCAAGGAAATCTCGGGGAAGGGGGGGGACTGCAGACTCATCCCGTGAAAAAAAGAAGAAATCAGCGCATTACGTTGAATACAAACACTCAACTCGGAGCCCAGAACGGACGCATGGGGGGGGGAAGGTGCACCAGGTCCCCCCGCCCTGTTACCCAGCTTAGACGGAAACCATTTCCGGGAAGACCTAAGTCAAATCAACAAGAACTAAAAAAAAGTAAGGGAAGTCTCACCCGGTCCGCGACAGGAGAAAAAGAAGGGGATTCAGAAACGGGTCCCCACTTGCTATTTGACTTTTGGCCGTCAACGCAAAAAACCGCGTGAAAAGTGTCCCTCTTTTGCCGGAAGGGGGGGGGACTAAAACCATCGAATAGTTCCACAGCTAATATTGGGGGGCGTCCTGGGCGCTGAAAAAGGGGGGGGAAAGGACGTGTTCGAAACAATACAACAATGTCCTGATAACTGGATTCCGGAAAGGGGGGAACTTTTCGTGATACCGGACAAAACAAAGTTCCGAGGCAGGGAAAAAAATGGACCATCCTAACAAGTTTCAAAGGACACGATGCTTCCCTTTGGAAACTCCACGTGATGAAATTCAACGGGGGAACTAGGGAGGAAGGGGCAAAAAGCCGGCCGGGGCGGCAATTGGGGGTGAAAAATCAAGAGGGGGAAAAAACCCCCATTCCCCTGTCAAAAAAAGACAAAACACAACACGGGCAGTAGAAGGGAAGACCAAACTTCAAGGGGGTCACTAAATCCCACGCTTTCGTGTCAATCTCATTTTTTCCAAAAAAGGAGGCGGAAAACAATATTTCGCGCCAGGACAAAACCTTGACTCTGTCAATCGAAGAGTCGAAAGAAAAAGGGAAAAAGAAGAAACGTCCGAAAAAAGCGGAAAACTCCGCTGAGACGCGCCTTAGCGGGGCTCTGAGGAAAAGAAGAGTTCAAGATAATGGGAAAGATAAAACGGGCAACGCAGTGCGCCCAAGTTGGTCACCAATCACCAAGGAAGGAAAAACGGTTGGAAGGAAAAGTAGGATTTTTTCTTAGAAATTGAAGAAAGGCCCAGGGGGGGGGAAAAAATAGAGCGTCCGGAAGCTGCGCTTGTAATCAGCCGCGGCGGCAGCAGGGGGACTGATTGCCAGGGGGGATACGTTTGAACCGGCAGAGAACTGCGTGAAAGGGGAAGTGGGAAGATGAAAGGGCACAACCTGTTTTGGGAGCACTAAATAATGGGGAGAAGCCCCTCTTGACGCTGAAAAATAATAATTTTACCGAAGCTGTGGGTGGAAAAGACGAAAAGGGAAAATGGGGGGGGTGACGACGGATCAGGGGGGGTTTTTGAGGAGTATAAAAAAAATAACTGGGAAAAAATTGGAAAACCAAAATCCGAACGGGGGGGGGACCTTAATCGTAAAATCGTTTGCAAGGGGGGGTTTGGAAAGAGGGAATGAAGGGGGGCTTTCGCAAAAAGGGTGTCGAAATTTTTTCTAGGGGGGCGGGCCTTCTTCGGATTGTTGGGATGGGGGACAGGAAAAGAGAGGGCAAAAGCGAACGCGACCAGGGTGGTATGTTAGCCCATAGCAACACCATCACAGGAAAAAAGGAACACAAGGGAGTGTGTACTATTCGTGGGGGGAAAATCATTCCATTTTTCGGGGCAAAAAAAGAGAACTTTGGGGGAGGGGGATGGGGGGGATTGTGAAGCGGCCAGTAACTCAGCAAAAAAGTGGGGAAGTAGGACCCTACCTTTGCTACTTACAGGTCGCAGGCGGCGCGAGGGGGGCGGCCGGGGGGGGGTTCCACGGAGCGATTAGGGGAACAAACGAAGAAATCAGGGAGATTCTCCTGGACTTCCTTAAACCTGGGGGGGGGGGGGGGGGGGATTACAAGGAAAGGGGGAGAATTGAAGTGTTGTATTCCGACTTGGAATCGTAGAACAGGGGGTGAGTGGTGGATGAGACGGGAGCAGGCTATTTGGAACGATTCGAGGGGGAAAATTGAAGGGGGGGGCGGGGGGAGGGAGCTTTAACGGACGCATTCCGGGAACGAATGATGGGATTCAAAGGGGAAAGGTTAGGGGGGTGCGGGCGTCAGTTTTGTTTTCGCCAAGGCGAAATAAACGGCGGGGTTGCAGAACGACTCGGGGAAGGATGGTTTGGGATTACAGGTGGATCGGTGGGAAAGGGGTTCGGGGACACCTGTGTTGGGAGTTTCCTCTCGGAGGCGACACGGGGGAAGTTTTTGAGGGGGGGGGACAACCTTGAGAGGCCCCGAGTTTTGAGGTTGAACATTTTTTGGCATCAACGGAAAAATCGAGACTAGGATTTTCTCTAAGTCATTTTTGGGAGGGGAGGGGACCTTTGCTCTGGGGGTGTGGGGCACTTGGTGTGATTACGCCGCAGTAGGGGGGGTTGGGGGGAGGGGTTTGAGTAACGCCGCGGTAATTGAAAGACGAACGGTGAGTTTTTGAAGGGGGTAAAAGGGGAAAAGGGGGGGCATGGTCCGGTCTGGGCGAAATCGCAAACATTCCGGATTGGGGGAGAAAAAGGAAGCCAGAATTGACCCTTACCATTCTCTTTCAAACGACCGCACAAGATTATTCGGGGGGTGGGGGGTTGTGGGGAAATCAAAAAGGTCGGTCGTAATTTTGTGTCTAAAGACGATTTGGGATAAGAACGCATGAGGGGGGTTCATAACTCAGTGTATTTCTAGGTTGGGGGAGACGGGGGAGAACTGGGGGGTGCGCCTAACCACTTTGAAAACGGCGGAAGTCGGGGGGAAATGAAAAAATGATTTCCTCCGAAAGTTTAATCAACCACTCCAGTCGTTTGCGGGGGAAAGGCCGGGGACATCAAAACACCGGCTTCGTTGTGGGAAGAAGAAAAAAAGGAACCTGGGGGTTCAATCCTTTTGAAAGGGGGGCAATGGAGGGTGGGGGAGGCTTAGGACTAAAATTCTGGTTTGTTTGGTTAAGGAGAGCGGGGAATCCATGAAGACTCATCCTCTCAAAATCCAAACATTATTGAGGAAAGGTGAAAGGATATTATTCAGGAATTACACCCCCTCTAGGGACTGTCACCTCAACCCATAGCCTAAAAGAAGGAGAAAAAAAAACATATTTGAAATCGGTAAAGAATTCTCCACTTCATCAATATAGTGAAAAGAAAAACTCAATGATTTAACAGAACCGGTCAAACTTAAAATCGCCTTGGATTCAAAATTAGGGAAAAAAAGAAAAAAGTCAAACGAAGGTTTACCAACGAAAGTACGCCTCAAGGGTTGTGTGGAAAGGGGATCTCAAAAAAGAAGACAAAGACAGAAATCGAAAAGACACCTTTCATAGAATACCGTCAGAATCTCACGGGGGAACCAACGCTCCGCCCAAAATTACTAAACGCCGAACTGAAAAAAAAAGGTCCGGGCCAACAATAAACAGAATAATTTTGAATTCCGTCGTAAAAAGGACCCAAGCCCCAGAGGGGAAAAAAAAGAAATCAAAATCATTCTAATTTTGGGGGGAAAATCTTAAACCGGATGTTCATTTTCCATTGCGCCCGGGTCGCCCCAAAAAAAAAAAAAGGGCCAGGGAGGTTAGACGACGGAAACAAAAAAAACGTAAGACTCACCGTCTAGTGAACTTGAGGGGAAACTCCAACCCAAACCTTCCACATCAAAAATTGCGCGTTAAAAACACACAAAAAAAAATCCCCAAAACCTACATCAAAAAGGAACGGCGCGAAAAAAGGCCTTGAAGAAAAAAGAGAAATTGGGGTCAGAAGCCGATTCCGCGCATATGAACCAACGTTGTTCAAAAAAAACAAGAAAAAGAATTCCCAATGGGGTTCGACCCCTTCAAAGCTCCGGGGACAAAACACCACTGGACGGAAAAATAGCACTAAACCCGAATCCACACTGTACCCAAACCTCCTGGAAAGAACTGGGGGACAAAACCAAAAAGAGACACCGGAACGAATCCTCCTTAAAACCAAAACAAAAGCCGCTTCCCCCGATCAGTCCCAAGGGAAACACTGTGGTTCGCAAATGCAAAGCGGTGGAAGGACGTCGGAAAAGATTGTACAGGCAAAAGAAGGGGGTTAGACGCCTGCCTGCACCCAGGAGCCTCCCGCCCAAAAATCAAATATCAAAAGAGGAAAGGGGACGGGAATACAAACAGAACATCCAGAGACCCAATAAAAATGTTTAAGAAACAGGTAGCACGTTTTACCATCCAGGGGAACGCCGGTTTTCATTCTTGGAAAAGACTCGAAGGAACGGAACAAAAGGGAGGAATCCAATGACCGAGCCGCGCCCCAATTCAGGAAGGGGGATGAAAGATGCCCGGAAACACCTTTTGCGATGTGTACTGCGGGTCTCAAACAATAACGTCACCGGGAAAACACGGGGTGAGGTGGGAAAAAAAGAACGGCGGACACCACATTCCCAAGTCCAACGATATTGTGGAAACTGGCAACAATGCTTTCGTATCACAAAAACAATGCCCTGCAGAGTCGGCAAGCCCCTTCCTTTGCCGGATACATTCCAATCCCGCAGACCACAGAGCCAGGGGAGGGGAACAAAAAAAATTCAAAAGTTTTCCCTTCGGAAGTGGTTGGGATGAAAAGGGCAAAAGGTGCAAGGGTCTTCTGATTAACTGAAATAAAAGGAAGGGGGTTGTTAAAATGTCGGTTACCCATTATGGGAAGGGGGGAAACTGAAGAAAACAAAAAGGGTCGAGCACTTCGACACAACACTGCAAAATTGTTCGTAGTTCATCTCCCACGGAGGAGGTTCTGAGGGGGTTTTTGTTTTTCGGGTGTTTCCGACCAGCGGCGGAAAAAGGGGGGAGGACATGTCCAAAACCGGAACTGCAGACTTCATCTCATCAAATGAGGAGGGGAAAGATACGGAAATCAAAAAAGCCGGAAACGACCAAGGGGAGGCCCAGGCAAAGAGAGACCACCTTTATTCATCCGGGGGGAACGCTTCAATAGAGAAAAGGTCGGAGGGGGAGAAGTAATCACAAATACTAATCAAAAAAACAACCCCAGTACTTAATAAATAAGAGATTTTGTAAAAGAACGAAGTGTTTTAGTCTCTATCGGTCAGGAAGCGGGCCTTGGAAGACAAGTTTCACTGAAGGGACAGGAAAGGAGTCATTTTTTTTCACGTAAAAAAAAAAAATTTTTCGGGAACGTGTAACGGTCCGAGGGGATTAGGAAAAGGGGGGGGGGTTTAAAGGCGCGAAATATTTTTGGGTTACCCGCAGACTTGGGGAAGAAGTGGGGAAAGAACTGTGTGGACGGTTTAACTACTAAAGGGGAGGTTTTGTCGAAACGGAATACTGAAAACCAGGGGGGGGGGGGGGGGTAAAAAAATGGGGAAACGAATTTCCACAAAAACATTCTCGGGGTGAAAAAATCTAGAATCAGGGGGGAAAGTGTGTGGCCATCAACGGGCGTTTAATGATGAAAGCCTTGTCGAGGACAAAGGGGGGTGGAAAGGTGTTAAGAGTGCGTCCCTTCTCTGGTTTTTTGGGGGGAAGAGGAAAAGAAAAAAGGGAAAAAAGAATATAGAAAAATTGGGTGGAAAGGGGATTCCTAAATGACCACACAATCCAGTCGAAGAAACAAATAGGGTGTGGGGACTAGGCGAATTTTGGGGGGGGATTCCAGGGGGGAAAACGCGAGAAAGGAAGATATTGTGGAAGGCAAGTTACAATAAATAAAAGGGGGGGAAAAAAAGGAAAAAACAGGGGGGGATACTGACATTTCTTCTCAGGGGGGTCATGGAGAGGGTAACAGAGGGGGGAAGTTACAAAAAGAAGAACTAGAAAAACCGATTTTCAAGCTTTGAGCGACTTTAAAAAACCTTGGGGGGAAAAAAAATGCAAAGTCAGAGGGTACGACGATGAGTTTTGGTATTTCCCCGGAAAAAAGCTCGAAGTAGGGGGATGAAACTGGAATAGTCGTTGGGGAACATGGAAAAAAGGGGACCAGGAGTGGCTCGACGATGATCTTTTGGGGGAACGCGGAAAGGGAGGGAACGGGAAAAAAAAAAGTTGAAAGGGGTAAATGGGGGGTGCCGGGGCTTCGTTTGTGGGGGGGAAGGAAAAGCGTAAAAGGTTTTGGGTTTCCGGGCGGTGGGAAAAAAGCAAGGGGAAGGAGGAGGGTGGGGAATTCAGGGTGATAAGGTGGGACAGGGGGGAAAATTGGAAGGGTGCAGGGGGGGGGGCTTTTGTTAGAAGAGTGCTAAAACAATTAAAGGCGTGGTCTGCTTGGCAAAAAACTCGGGGGGGGGGGGACTGGGAAACATGGGGGTCCATCGGGGGGCTCGTTAACAAAGGGAAGGGGTTCACATCTAGAAAATTGTCTCCAAAAAAGCCTGTGTTTCACGGGGGAATTGGAGTTGGGTGGGGGGGGGGGGGGGGGGGGGGGGGGGGGTGGGGTCTACTCAAGGAAAGATTTTGGGGGACCGGTTTTCTACGCCGAGATGTAGTTCAAGACTAAAAAGGGGGTCAGGACGGTTTTTTTGGGAAGCTCGATAACTTTCATGGTTGTGACTGTTTCCTTAAAGGAAAAAGGGTGGAGGATTGTTCAGGGACTCACAAAAAAAGAAAATGGGCCAAGATAAACTGAAAGAAGACGAAGAGGGAACTGTGTTAATTCGTGGTGGTTGTGGCGGGGTAAACATCAAAAACGTCGGGTTCACGGAGGGGGGGGGCGATGCGAAGATTACGTAGTCGCAAGTGGTACTGTTCATGAACCGGTGGATGGAGGGGCGATTGGGAGGGGGGGTCAAAAAGAAATGGTGGGGTTGGCAAGCTAAACAAATTCTAGGTTAATTTTCTTGTGAAGGCTGATTTAGAAATTTGAATCCAAACGCCAAGGTTCGTTTCGGACCAACGGGACGGTTTAAGGAAAAATGCGTAGGGGGAAGGAAGGAACGTGTAAGAGGTGAACGATTTTCAGAGCTAAGTTTGAGGGAAAAAGGAAAGAAACTAGATGGTTTGGGGACCCTCTGGGAATCATGGGGGAAAGCCATTCTAGAAAAAAAGGAGGAAAGGGAAAGGAAAAAAGAGGTGCACACGATCATTATGGCAACTGCGATCATGGGAACAAAAACAAAACAGAAAACATAAAGAAGAGTCCCGGCAAAAATGGAGATAGGGGAAAAGAAAAAAAAAGCCAACCGGACAGGAGAAGTATTCAAAAACAAGCCACTCCCCTTGGGGATTAAAACCGACCCTGTTAACCGGGGGGATTCCAATGGAGGAAAGCATTCGAAGGTGACAACGAATCGCGCCATTTTTTTGTGTGTGGGGCAACGCAAAGAGCAATCGAATCAAATCAACACCGGGAAGGAAGAAAAAAAACCGTCCCAAACGCTAACCGGAAATCCAAAAAAGGTTCATCCAAAAAATTACTACAAGACGCGGATGTGCACCGAACAATACGAATAAAGTGGGTCCATCGCGGTGAGGGGAAAATCGCAAGACCTTCACCCCCATAAGCTGCAAGAGTTCTAAGGAAAGGAAAAATTAAAGAAAAATGTGTTTCAAAAATGCACGAATCTCCCAAAACCAAAGAGGGTTTGGCGGGAAACAAAACAAAACAAACTTAAACTCACCGTTTTCGAGGAGGGGGAACGGGGTTAACTAAACAAAAAGGCCCAAACAAAGAGGGTCTAAAATACCCCCAAAAAATCACCCCACCTATCAGGAAACGCCCGAAAAAAAGCCCTTCGAGGGGGAGCCTGAAGGCAAGCGACAAAGAGGACCAACATTAACCATCAAAACGCGATAACACATGTTGTTAGATCAAAAAAAAGACTTAAAGCAAAAGAGAGGGAGCTGTGGCACCTATCGCCAAAATTAATCAAAAAAAGGAAAGGCCACAGAAGAGCTAATCACAAAAACTCCGCGTCGGAACGCGGTACAACAAAAGGCGCCCCCACAGGAAAAACCTTAAAGAATAAGATATGGGTTTAACAGAATGGTCTGGGGGCCCAATATCAGGCAAGAGCCGAAAAGGTGGAAAAGAAAGAAATAAGGACAAGAATCGTCCTTCTTGCGACCCCAGGACAAAAAACAAGCCCCGAAAATCAAGCCCAAAAAGAATTTACCTTTGGGGGAATACAAAGAAAAAAAACAGACAGGAGGGAAGAGAGGGGTGGTGCAAAATTTTCCTCAGGGAAAGCAGGGGACGTCGTCTAGTCCCTGAGGGGTGTAAAAAAAAAAGGAAAATATTAAAAACCCTCGAAAAACTCAGGAAAATCTCCAAAGACCGCCAAAAAAAGCCCCTTCCCCCTACCCCCGCAAGGGAAAAAAAGTCAAAAAGTGGGGGTGTCGGGGATTGTAAAGTGCCGTTAAACCACAAAAGGACCGAGAACGGGTAGAGGGGGGACACCTCGGGACCTGAATCTTGAAAAAAAAGGAGGGAAAAAAAAAAAGCAGTTCGTCTTGGAGGAGGGTTGTTCTCCCCTTCTGGCGAAACAAAAGGGGAAAGTCTTAGAGGGAAGGGCCAAGGTGCAAAAGCTTTGATTTGGGGGAAGGGAGAAGGAAACCGAGGAGACCACATTCGAAAAAACCGGTTGACAGGAAATCCTTCAGAAAAAGATGGGGAAAAAGGGGGCAAACGTATTCTCGAGGGCCCGTCCAAAGAAATGGGAAAAAGAGGCAGTTGGTTTACAAAAGGGAGGGTGAGATCCTCAAAACAAACGGGCAGGGGGGGGGAGAAAAAAAAGACAAGAAATTCCGGAGGGGTCCAAAAGACAGTCCCACAAGGGACAGGGTCCAACTTTCGATTTTTGGCTTTTTTGGGGGGGGAAAAAACGGAGGAAGAAAAAAAAAATAGAAAACGCGCACTTTCCAAGGAAGGACTTCATCCATAAAAGAAAGAAAACAGGAAGAAAGCGTAAAGATCCTCCAGCAAAGCCGAAATGATGCTGAGGCGCACTCACTCCAAGTCTTCACAGAGCCGCCATTCAAAAAGGAAAGAATGAACAAGACAGGGTCTCTTTGCGAAAACAAATTTTGAAAAAAACGTCAAAAAAAAAACAGTCTTCTTAAGGGAGAATATATTGAAGAAATGGGTCAGCAAGACCCGGGGGTTTGATAGAAGGGTCGGAAACGAGCCATTATCATCTGAACGCGCAAAAGAAGGGGGGGGGTGCAGAGGGTTACGCATTGGCTCCTGCTTTCTATTGATGAGAGGGGGAAAAGCGTCCCGGGTTTGAAAAAAGAGGGTGGAAAGGACCGGAAGGAGCAAGATAAGGGGCCCGAAGGGACGGGGGACGATTGCGACAATTTGAACAAAGGGAAGATCAAAGGGGGGGGGGTTTATTATCAGAATGTGGGAAAGACGAATTTGAAAAATTCGAACGGAATCGAGAGAGGGGGGAAAAAAAAATTTTAAGGAAAGAAAAAAGGGAAGGGAGGAAGGGAATCTCAAACAGGGGTTGGTCGAAAGTGGGGGGGAAAAAAACGGAGAGGAAGTTTTTGGGTGGACGAAAATTAACTCTGGGGGGACACCGAAAAAATGGGGGGAGAAAAGCAGAAGAAACAAAGGAGCGGGAAAAGACTCAACAATAAGGGGCTGGGGGGACATTGGGGTGAAGGTAAAGTTCTATTCACCGAGCAATGTTTTTGACGCGGTGAGGGGGGAAAAAGGTTGTGAAGGAAGTGAAAAGAGGACAAAGGGGACTAGACACATGCCGAAGGAAAACAAAAAATATAAAACAAGTACAAAGGTCATGATGCTCAAGGGTCCCAAAGAAGAAGAAGTCTTAAAAAAAAACATCAACGGCACCCGGAGGGCAGCTGGTAACTTTCGGACCACGGGGGGCACTGTAAAAGAAGGAACTTATGGTAGGGGACAGGAAGGGAAAGGGGGGTGGTGGGTATTCCCCACTTACAGCTCGACTGAGGGGGAGGATTGGCGGGGAGGGAAAGGAAAAGAGAAAGGGGGAAAGAGGCTAGGAAAAAAATTGAGGTGTTATCGGCCGGGAGGAAAAGGAAGAGAGGAGAGAAAGAAAAGGGTGGACCGTTTCCCGGTGGGTATTTCGGGGCGGAGGTTGGAGGGAGGGAAAGGAATGGGAAAGGCGGGTTTTTCGAGAGGCCAAGGTGCCTGACGAGGGGGGGGGGGAAAGGGAGGGGAGAGGGTTTCATGCGGGGGGGGGAGATTCCTCGTTGCTTTTTGGCCGACGCAGGGGGGGAGGAACATTTGCAGGAGGGAGTAGGGGGGAGAGGAGGAGGGTTGGGGGGTTGAAAACAATGGTGGGGCAATCTCTGTAATGAAAGAAAAAGGGGGGGCGAAAAAAAATGACAATTGAAACGTCCCGTTGATGCCAGCGGGGGGGGGAGGAAAAAATGGGGGGGATTACGCGAAAAATGACGTTAGGGAATTGTGGGGCGGGTTTGGGACGCAAGGGAAAGAAGAAAAGGGTGATTTCTTCCGGTGGGGTGGGTGAAGAACGGGGAAAGGGGGGAGGGGGTGCAGGGGAAGAAACAGGGGGGCTGCATTGAATGCCGGGTTTCGCGTGAAAAAAAGAAAAAAGATTACCTAACTCTTTGGAAAACACGAACAGGAGAAGGAATGTATTCAAGGGGGTTGCAGGGGAAAGCAAAGAGTAGGGGGGAGGAAAGGGGGGTTGGGCGAGCTAATTTGGGGGGGACCGGAAGCGCCAGACGGAAGGGGGGGGAAACCGGACGTCGGGGGACGGGGTCAGCGCTGGGGGGTGGGGTTGGGCGAAAAAAACACAAAAAACTAAAGGGAAACCCTGTCAGATGTCTAAATGTTGATCAGATGAATTGGACCAAATAACAGTCGTCTGTTGTGGAAATGAGGAGAAAAGGGGAACGTGAGTTGGAAAAAGGTCAAAATAAAATGGTTTTGGATTGCCCTCGTCGGCGAAGAAGGGGGTGGGTTTTAAGATCTCGGGAATCAGATCGCATCAGAAGAGAAAAAACAAAAAAAAAAATAAAAAGGAGAGAGATCAAATGATGAAAAAAATCTTGGCAAAAAAACAACAAACAAAAAGAATGAAAACAAAAAAATTGTTAGCTTAGCCGGTTCAACAGCCTTTAAAGCCAGAAAGAAGGGGAAAAAAAGAAAGGAAGTCAACGGGGAACGGCGAAAATCATTGCGTGTGATGTCAAATTAGAAAAAGAAGAGGACAACACGCCGCAACGTTTGTGTGTTTAGCGAGCAACCAAAGAGGCAGAACAAAAAAGAAGGAAAAGCAAAGAGGGGAGGGGGAAAAAAACAAAAGACCAGACAAGAGAGAACACCGGATAAACATACAGAAAAAAGAGACCCCAGACGCTGATTCAAACCAAAAAAGAACGAGACGTGCGGTGCCGGGGGGGACAAAAAGAGGCTGGAAAGGGAAGAGTTGAAAGCCTTCTTTCTAAGTTGAGTAACGAGGGAAATTCCGGGGAAGGTGGGAGAAGTCTGGGACAGAAAAAAAGAAAAGAACCATTAGCGACGGAACAAAAAAACAAAAGGAAAAAAAAACTCCACAGGGAGGGTATTAAAAAACAGGAAATTATAAAAACGTCCCCATCAACTCCCTCCCCTTTCTCCGTAGAGGGAGAACCAAAAGGAAAAAAGGAAAACACAACTCCTTAAAAGGAAAACCGCGCACAAAAAGGGGAGAAAAAAAAGGGGAGGCCAGACACGAACAGGAAAGTTCCGCAAGAATGAACAAGGAAAAAAAAAAACGAAGTCAAGGGCCCACTACAACGTCCGGAATTTGTGAAACCTAGAAAAAACAACAAAGGACAATACGGACTAAATAGCCACTGCAAAAAAAAAAGATCAAGAAGCAGCACTAGACGCAAACCTCGTTAAAAAAAAAAGGGAGTCCCCAAGGAAACAAAAGAAAAAAAAAAGCATAAAAAAAAATAAGGAAAAAAGGAATGGTACAATTTATTTTCAGTTCCCCTCAATTAGAGGGGGGGTAAAAAGAAAAAGAATACAAGTTGAACAGAGATAAAGTAAAAAAATCTCAGTTAATGGGAAATACCGAAAATTCAAAGATAAAAGGAAAAAGCTATCATTGTACTTTTTATAACAAACAAAAAAAAAGAAGAAAACGAAGAAGGAGAACGCATAGTTTTTAGCCCAAAAATTGGGGAAGGGTGGGAACTTAGCTATTTTGTCTTCGTGTGGAAAAAAGTAAAAAGTCATATTCTTGACACCAACGCTAATGAAAATGCTCTCACAAAAGCACGCTGCCGTCAAAAGGTCAAGGTCGCAGGTAGGCAGGAAAATCTGATTGGGAAAGGGAATTTGGAAAGGGACTCAACAAAAGAAACGGAAAACACTGGGAAAAGAGGGTTTTGGTCCAACCCTTGATCCTTTAAAAAACAATCGAATAGGTAAAACGCATAAGGGGTTGGGGGGAAGGAAAAGGGGGGGGGGGGGGGGGGGGGTGGTGATCAACTTTCGGAAAAAAAAAAGGAAAGTCCCAGTGACAATCTTTTCCTGTTTCGGAAGAAAAGGAAAAAAAGAAAAAATAAGAAAAAAGAAAAAACAAATTTCATAAAACCGGTGGTCAGCAAAAGCTTCAAAAAAAAAAGGACACTGAGAAAGGGTGATGAAAATGACAAAAGGGGAAAAAGAATTCTTAGGGGAAAAAAAAAACAGGAAGGCCGGGTCGGAATTTTTGAAAGAGGAGGAACCAAATATGGGAAACCTCAAAAAAAGGACAGGGGAAACAAAACCGGGAACGGGAACACAACTAAAGAGATCAATAAAAAAAAAGGGAGGGGACACATGAAAACATTCTTTTTTTTTTTTCAGGGGCGCCAACAGCGGCAAAAAAAGCGAAGTCAAAAAAAACAAAGGGAGGCAAAATCCAAAAAAAAAACAGGGGGGGGAGGAGGAAGCGTCCGAAAAAGAAAACAAAAATCAGGGCCCCTTCTGCTGCAAGGAAGCGCCAACCTTGAATGAAGAAACTCAGGGTAAGATAACGAAAGGAGAAATCTAACTTGGAAAGGACTTTTTGATGGGAAATCAAAGGGAACGCAATCTCTAATTGAGAGAGACAAACAAACAACGTAATTAGGAAAGAGAAATAAAGGGAAAAGTGGGGAGGAGAAAAGGAGGGAAAGGGGGGAGTATTGTTCCCAGCGACCGTCCAACGGAATCGGGGAAATATTCTCGAGGACGCGACCAGAAATGAAAGGGGGTGCGGAGTGGTCACTAAGAGTTATATGACTGCGTTCGATGACCGGGAGGGGGGGGACGGACTAAAGTATTTTGTTTTTACGCCGCAAAACGGAAAAAAAAAAGAAATGGGGGAAAAGGAGGGGGGGGAAAGTTGTAAAAAGTACTACAGGGGTTGGGTTGTGTGACGAAAAGGAAGTTTGGGGAAGCAGAATACTGAAATACTGATTTCAACAAGGGACCTAGGAGAAAACTTGTAGAGAATGTACTTGGGGGGAAACTGGTGTTAATCCCGGCGTTAAGGGGAAGACCGGATGAAAAGGGGGTGATTGTTTACGAAATGCCAGTCGGGTGTGGGAATATAAGAAAAAAAGGAGAGTGGAAAAAGAAACAGAAAAGGTGGGAAATGGTGATCCGAAAGCAGAGCACCAGCAGCGACAAGAAAACTCAAAGAGGAGTTTGGAAAAAAAGGGGGGGAATGAAAGCCAGGGGGAGAAAAAAAAGGAAAAAAAAAAAACGAGAAAAGGGGTTTCACCGGGGAAAATTTGTGGAAAAGGGGGGAACGGGAGAAAGGCTCCCAATTTGAAGGAAAAAAGAGAAGTACAAAGAAAGAGCGAGGAAGCAGGGGGTGGCATTAGCAAGCGTTGCAAAAAGGAGCCCGGGGGAAGAAAAAAAGAAGAAAGCGCCTATTCCACACTGGAAGCAAAGGAACTGAAAGAGGAGAAACACGATGGAAACGCTATGGTTTTTATTAAACGGGCCTGCAGGACGCTTCGGGGCAAGAGGGCGGGAAAGAGGGGGGGGGAAAGAGGCAGGGGAACTATTCTTCTGGGAAACACAGGAGTGGAAAAGAGGTATGGGGGAAACGACATAAGAAAGAAAATGAAAGGAAGTGGTCAACTTTTAAAAACGGTTAAATTTTGTGGGGGGAAGAAGTTCAGAATTTCAGCGGTGTTGGGAAAAGGACGCGAGGGGGGGGGGGGGAAGGAAAGGAGGGGGGAGGTGGGGGGCCCAGGGGGAAGATTAGGACGATGCTTCGGTGAGCCACAAAGGAGAAAACACATGCCTGAAAGGTTCATTTTTCAGGGCTTTCTTCCGAGTTTTTGATGGAAGTAAGGGGAGGAGGGGGGGAAGAACCGGGGAAAGAATGAATGTTCACTCCAGGCTTGAGCGGCGGTCATAAAGGGGGGAAAGGGGGGCTTTGTGGGGGGGATTAAGAGGAAAAAGGCAGGGAGGCGGGGGGGGGAAAAAGGAAAGGAAGTTCAAAAAAAAAGAAAAGGCTAAGTTTGAAAGTTAGAAAAAAAAGGGGGGGTGGGGGGAGTCTCTCACTAAAGGGGTCGTATTTTCTTTTCGAAACGTCTCAAGTGGAAAAAAGGAAGGATGTTACGGAGGGGGAAAAAAAAGGGAAGGCGGCAGAAGGCCAGGCTGCTTTTACCCCAAACCGCCGGAGGGGGTTTAAAGGGGGGGGGGAGGTACGCGGTCGGTCGTAATTGTTGGGCGAAAAAGGGGGAGAAAGGGAAAAAAGGCTGGGCGGTTTTTGGAAAAGGAAAGGGGGGAATTGTCTTCAGGTGGCTCTTTAGGGGGGGAAAGGCGTAAACACAAGCGTTGAGTACAGAAAAAGGGAAAAAAAAGGAGGGAGGAGGGGGGAGTCGAATTTTCATCAAGCGAATTTAGGTTTGAAAAACAGGGAAACGGGGCGGTTGTACTACTGAATTGCCGGGTTGCCCAGAGGAAAAGGAGGTTTGTTGCAGGGGGCGCAAAAAGGGGACTAAGTCCTGGTTTGTGTTATCGAAAGAAAAGAAAGGAG
>Ga0179593_1501000_pt1 | contig 19956 bp, 24 predicted proteins | sample CZODoug2_1_08_16_FD_185931 | JGI IMG/M metagenome (GOLD analysis project Ga0179593, IMG submission 185931) | Vadose zone soil fungal communities from Angelo Coast Range Reserve, California, USA - CZODoug2_1_08_16fungal (PacBio error correction) | ecosystem: Environmental > Terrestrial > Soil >...
ATTCCAAAGGCAAGCTATTTCTAAAACGTGCTCCGAGGGAATGAGGGACACGGGCAGCGGAAGGTTTTGGGGGGGGGGGAGGGAGCCGAAACTTTAGGAACGAAAGAGTGGTGACATCTTAAGGATGCTCAGGCAACGCGCTAGTGTTTGTAGCGGAGATAAAGGAAGACCGCCCGACAGGACGGAACTTGAAAAGAAGGGACTGAGGATTTGAAGGGAGCCAGCGTCAAAAAGGTGTCCCCAGTCGGTCGCTAAGAGCACGAAGAATCGACAAAATAAGAGGGGTTCGCATTCAGTGCAAGTGACGACAGTACACTCCATGCCATATTGCGCAGCCAACTGAAAAAGGGGAGTTAAAAGGAAGAAAGTGGAGAAGTGGGGCGGACGCGTTGAGAGGCAGGAGGGGGAATTAGATGACTGATTTCATTGGCTTCAGGCGGTCGGGGGGCAATCCTAAGGGGAACAAAAGCCAAGAACGCAGTGGGGAGAACAACTTCCGCTCCAAAAAAAAGAAGATAAAAAGGTCGTGCCGTGTCGTGTAACATGGGAAAATGGTCAAAGAAAAGCACTCTCTTTGGGGAGACAATAGGCGAAGTCTTCTCACCACGGGAGTAGTTCGTCTTCTCGCGAAAGGACGAAAAAAAAAGCAGAAGTTATGAAGCGCGGATGAAAAAGCGTGGGGGACAAACAGAGACGATCTCCCACTTAACCTCAGAACAAAAACGAGCATCGTGGCCGTCACGAACCAGTGCGGCGAAAGAAGAGGAGCAAAAATCGTGGTGAGGGGAGAAGCTGTAAGAAAAACGCAACAAGCAAGAAAGGAAGCACATCCAATCTTCTGCGTTTTAGAATCAGGTTCACCTGAGAGAATTAGCGGGGGATGAAGCCTTGGTTAAAAGAGTGTAAGACAAGGGAAGACGGTGTAAATTGGGAAGGAGGGGGGGAGTTGGAATATGCGAGCAGGCTGCTTAGCAATTAACCGCCACGTAAAGGACCAGTGCTTTGAGGAGAGGGATCAACAAAGGAGGGACATATGTGAAGAAAACAGATGAGGAGAAAAAGAACACTGGATTAACTCAAATTTTCACGGGGTAACAGAAAGTCTCCAAGCGGCGACCTGACAAAAAACGCACGTGTTTCGAAAAAAGTCGGGGGGGAACTACATGATTAGATCAGAAAAAAAAAGGGCGCATAAACTTTCAGAAAAGGAGGAGTGTTCCTCGAAATTGGGGGGGGATAAAGACGTAGAGGGAGAGTTGGGGGAAAAAAGGGGGGTCTGATGAATGGGAACTAAGACGGAAGGGGAAAGAGGTTGTAGGGTACCGGTGAGTCTTGGTCGTTACTGAGTTCACGGGGGGGTACGAAAATAAATGAAAGCCAGGCTAAGCGGCGAAAAAACCAAGATAATAAAGTGACTCCAGGGACGGCGTCCAGGGACACTGGCGGGATAGAGGTGGGGGAGAGAAGAGGTGGGGGGGTGCCAGCGATGGCCAGCGGATGGACGGCCTCTTACGGCAGAGACGGGGAACTCTTTGGGGTGACGGCCGCCGGAGTCAACGGAAGGGAGAGGCCGAGAAGCTGACAGAAGAAAAGCAAGAAAAGGGCCATTGGTGGGAAGAAGGAAGAAACGGTGCGAAGAAAGCGGAGGGAATGTATTAAGGAATCACTTAAACGTCAGTGATTTGATTACTTTGATAGCGAAAGTTGAGGGGCGTCGAGGGAGAGGACCGAAAATGGGGAGGGGAATTTATCAAAAAGGAGTTCAAACCTAAAATTGTGTGCAGGGAAGTAGTGGGGTAAGGAAAGGGGGGCAGGGGAAAGGGGGGGAAAGTAGCAATTGACACTAGGTCCAAAGCAGTTCGATTCCTATGAGCGTACGCAGTGAGAATGAAGGCCGGGCGAGTGACAAAGGAAAGGCGAAAAAGCGGGAGAAAAAGGGAGGAGGGTTTTGAAAACGCGGATGAGGGTTACTATGGGTGGGGATTTGAAAAGAAGCACAGGGCGCTGTAGAGTTTGCAGGGACTAACAGTGGAAAACCTGGGGAGCACCACGTCAAAAAGCATCCGAAAAGATCACCCAGTAACTATTCGAGAGGAGAGCCGGCAACTGGAGTGAGCAAAGTGGAAATGATCGTGCAAAAAACCAGAAATGAAAAAGAGGAAGGTGCTGGTGAAGAGGGAGGAGGGCTGTCGAGGACTAGCACAAAAAATGATGAGGAGGGAGCTCCAGCCAATCAAGAAGAGCGGTCCCACCATCCCCTCAGCGAGAAAGCTTTAAAGAAGAGGCGAAGAAACAGCTCAAATAAAAGGAAAAAGAAGTCAGGCGGAGTTTCCAAAGTCCTGTCCCTTTATTCGGAAGGGTAGGGGTAACACGGGGGTCACCCAGTGTTAGGAAAAGAAAGGAAAAACGCAAAACCGCGCCGGTAAGAAGAAATCCGATCAAGAAGAAATAAAGAGCCGAGAAGAAAAAAAAAAAAGTCGATAACTGCGGCAAGGCCCGGCGTTGGCGGGACTCTTTGGGAAAAAGAGGGACAAAAAAGAATAAGGAACGCATTCTACAAGTTTTCAAAGGCGCCAACAAGTGGGTGTCTGGGGGACGGGGTTCAAAAGGGCAGAATCAAGGGGGAGGAGTGGAAAGACCTGGTAAAGAAATACACTTCCATAAAAGATTTGTCATGTGGAGAGAGGACGCACGGCAAGAAAAAGAACCCAAAGCGCAACCAAAGAAAGACTCCCAAGAAGACGGGGGAGGAAGCTCGGAGCAAATAACGACTTTGGGGCCGTTCTGCCACTCCACGAAGCTGGAGAAATTCGAAAAAAAACGAAGGGGGAGGTCAATAACATTGGGAGACTAAGCGAAAACTGAATCTACACCGCGCAAACGATGGGAACCAAAACCGTTCACCCCGGTGCCGTCAGCGCCGGAGCTGAGAGGAGAACGTAGAGGAAAGCGAAAAACCTGCAGAAAACTTAATACCCTCATGAAGGGCCAGGGAAATGGGGGAAGCTGCGCGTTCGATGAAAGAGGAAAAGGGAAGCCAATGGGATCCGTGAAATTGCGGGTAAAGAAACCAACTAAAGACGTAAATGAGCCGAATAATCACACATGGGTCACAATGCCTGAGCCATAGAACAACAAGGGGGGAAACAGTGTTTCGGTCGGAGACAAAAACGCCCAAACAGATGAACTATCAAGAAAGAACTCTTCTACCTCTGCGGCCTCTCAAGAAGAAGTCGATCCGAAAAGAACAAGGTGGGGAAAAAGGGTCGACGATACTGGGGGAGACTTCAAGAAAACGGAAACGAAAAGCGGGAAAGGGGGGAGCCGGAGGGAGGGTGGACCAGAAAGCGGAAGGGGTCTCTATAATGAATAACAACCTCAGGGTTAAAGGGGGCGGGTGAGAAGAAGCCTGAAGAATCACCTCAAGGAAGCCGCCAAGCTACCAAGAGGGAAATCCATTAGAACAAGACGGGTAATATCTGGGGGGAGAAATGAGTGTATAATCAGAGATTCCTGGAGGATAGGGGGAGGTTGGAATCTGAAAGGTCAAAAACGACACGTCTGGACGAGGAGGGGAGGAGCACGAAAGAAGCTTCCCTAAAGGGTCCAGGGATGGCGAAAGGGGAGGGAAACAGAAAATGTGGGGACACGTGGTTCTCGAGGAAGGGAGAGAGACCGATGCAACCGGGGGGGGAGAATAAAGTCAAGGAGAATTGAGGACCAGATCTAATTGAAAAATTTACTCCTTCTGGGGAGCGGCCTGGCGCCTTATATCGGATTGGGGAAAACGCAGCGCTGGAAATGAACGACACCAAGACTTGAAAAGCCCTGTTCGACAAAACCGAGGCCTCCATGATGTGAGGACCATGAAAGTTGGCAGGGAGGAATTGAGCAAGAAAGTTTAGAGACACTGGAAAAAGGGGTCAGGGTCTTCAGGTTCTCTCGAAAAACCATTGGAAGAAAGAGCAAAGAGAAGGGGACAAGAGGGATGATCTTAAGAGCGGAAGAAACTTGGTGAACTGGGACTCAAAAGCGGGAGAAAAGTACAGGGAGGACATTGGACTCCAGTAAAGGCGACACTAAAAAACCTGAGAAAAGCAAAACCGCGTGAGGAAACTAAAGAAGTGCATGGGGACTAATCGGGACAACAAAAAACACCAGAACGCAGAAAAATCAGACGCAAAGGGGGATCACTTGCAGAGGGGGGAAACAAAGCAGAGTCGGGGCGAGACAAGAGGTTAGCACAAGCGCGATTGACTAATGAAAAGGGTGGATGGAGATCAGGGCCGACCACTAGGTACAGGAGAGAATCATAGAGTTGGGAGCAGCCAGAGGCACAATTTTAGGAATGAGGGCGAGGAGCCGGATCAAAAAAAATAAAGCGGGGACATTTCAACATTGCATCGCAATGAACGAAAAATTCCGGAGCATATTGACCTGGAAAATTTGAAAAAAAGAAAAGGTCCCATTAACTCCATCTTGAAGCTGCAAAAAAAACAAGCGAACAGGTCTTGCGAAATTCGGCCAGTCTCAGGAACTTCTTGGGACACTTCACCAAAAAGGGACGGCCAGACCACAAGAAGAAGGACCTCTCGACCTGCGCCAATAAGCAGGAGGAAATTAGGATTGGAAGGCTAGGCGGGCACGGAAAATTCCGGAGGAAAGACTGGGGCGGGATTCAAGGTCAGGGGCCAAGGAAACTCTAAAAAATCCCAGAGGCCGCTGAGATTAAAAGAAAGATGCTCCTAGAAAAAGAGCAAGCGTGAAAACGTGGGGGATGAGAGGGCGTCAGAGCACAAGACAGCCAGAAAACATCCAAAATCTTCTTGGGTAAAGTAAAAAGCGAGCGCCGGTCTGGGGGCAGGAAGTTTGGGGTAGGCTCTAAAAAAGAGCGGGGGAGTTTGACATGCGGTGAGGTCCCGGGGGAAAAAACCGAGGTCACAACCCAACAGTCCAAGAGACCCGTTCCAGTTTGGAAATCGATCTCACTTCGGTAGACAATTTAGGGAGTCGGCAACAAAGGCCTGTATCCGACTAAGGTCCTCTAAGGAGGGGGTACCGGGAAAGAGAGCGTCAAAAAGCGTTTGTCAAGAGACTCTTAGGGTGGGGATCGGAAGGGGAAATGGGTAAGAGGTAGAAATGATTGAAACTTACATGCTAGCGACTAGAAATTATAGGGGGTAGTCAGGGTGGCGCCCGCATGGGGACGCCAGGTTTTCTTTACGCAGGTGAGGTCCCACAAGGAACGGGGGTCCAGCGGCCGCCCTTCGTGCAAAGACACGCTGGGGGCGGAAAGGAAGGCCAGACGCGAGTCAATGAGCGAGGAAGACACTGGGGGCGGTATGGAGGGACGAGGATATTGGTAGGCCTCAAGCAGAGGGGGCAGGGGGGAAATCGAGAGGGGGGAAAGAAAGGGGGTGACGCGCGGATCGAAAAGCGGGTGGGTATGCCGGATCTGGCGCACACTGGCCCTTGCCAGAACAACATAGAGCCGGGAAGTGCTGGACTGAAAGGAACAGCGTCGTGGAGTAGGGCACACTTGCACACGTAGGGAGGGGTTACGGAAAGGAGTGTAAGAGGGGCGAAGGAAGTGAAAGGGGGGGGAAGGGGAAAAAAACGACTGAGTAGTAACCTGAAAATTGACGTGAGGGGGAGTTGCATAAAGAGGAATTGGAAAAGGGACGGGATTAGCAATGCAGGGGGGACCATGTCCACCGAGGGGGCACCGAAAACTGGAAACGTCGCGTTACGCTAGAAGCAGGAGACGGGGAACTAAAGGAGAAAGCAGGGACCGTTGCGCTGGGGGAAGGATCGGCGGAGGGGGGGAGGGGAATTTTGGCGTGACGGTATAATAGGCCGCCGAGGAAGGCACCGGGGAAGGCAGGTTTCGCACCGAGAAAAAAAGAGAAATCGCCCATGATATTCTGCGACTTAGTCGAGAAGACGTGAAAGAAGGGAAGTAGGGAAGAAGATTGGGCCTTATGAAAAGGGGCTGGAATATCAGGAAAAAAGGAACCAGAGATAGATTCAGCGGAAAAGAGACTCATGAAAGCCTCCAAGGGAGAAGGCTCCACACGTAACAGCGAAATAAGTGGGATAGAAGACAAACTTCAACTGGGGAATTCCGGCCCGATGGAAAGGAAGGCAAAGGAGTTAGGCGGCGAAAAAAAGTAAGAACGTAACCAGGGAAAAGGAAAGCCAAATCCAACATCGGAATAAGCAAGCAAGGAGAAATGCAGGAGAAAGAGGCTTGGAGATGGACTCCACGAGAGCCAGAAAGGGCGATTCACCGTGAACCTAAGAGTCAAGGGCGCAAAAAGGGAATTGGCCAGGATGGCTTGCAGAGGGAAACGGAGAGAAGTTGAGGGTTGCCACAATCCAGAAGGAAAGTTGAGGGGTCGCAAGAAAACACCTAACAAGGAAAGTCCGCGCCACAAATCAAACTCACCAACGCGGAAACAGCTCTCCTCAAGAATCACGAGTGAGGGGTTCCAAAAATCCGAAGGAGCCACACTAAGACACCGTGAGACGGCCAATCCGATTGAGTCCAACTCCGTGAAATAAGTGGAGAAAAGCAAATCGAAAGAAAAAAAAGAAAACCGGAGAAGGATCCGCGAAGAACAAAACACAAAGCGGTCAAGGAAACGTTCATTCAAGTTTTTAAGTCCGCGCAAAGCCCGGGAGACAAGGAAGAGCAAAAGGGCCCTGCAGAAAACGCAGTTGTCAGCAGCGAGTATGCTGCTCTCCGCGTAGAGACGAAGGCTTACAAGGACTACATGGGGGAAAATGGGGGGAAACGAAGGGAAGCAACAAAACCGCGCCTTCTCCAAAGCTAAAAATATCCAAGAAACAAACAAAATCCGAACATGTGTCCTCTCTCTTCGCAGCGACCGAGAACTAAATAAAGGGGAGAGGGGGAAAAAACAAAAGAAATACAAAGTCAAACTCTTGCCCAAATGGGGGGAGGTTGATTGTTTAATTCGAACTCCAAACAATTAGGAATCCATGAAAAGAAACTTAAAAGAAAGAAGAGGGAGCGTCTAAAAAAGGATGATAAACTGTCACTTTGGCTGTAACTGCCGGAACCGAGGGGAGAAGACCGCGAACTAGGGGCAAAAACACAATTGTAGGAAAATACGGGAAAAGATGCTCTTGAGGGCAGTTATACAAAGAAGGGATGTGCAGAAGTTTTGGGAGCCGACAAAAAAAAGAGGGGCGCTTTGAGGAGAAAGCCTCTTCCGCGTCTCCCGAAATCACTCGGAAGGTCAGGGGGAGGAGCTAGGAGGGAAAAAAAAAAAAAAAAAGTTAAAGAAAGGGAGGGAAGTAATCGGAACCACCCCCCCCCAAAAAAGGGATCGATCAGCCCAACGGGGTCGCAAGAAAATCATTGAGGGCCGTTTAAGTCCTAGTGAAGGAGGGTTGAAAGGGAAGAGGGAGGGTGCGGGCGCATTTCAAAGGGAGGGAAGGGCCGCACGATAGAGTTCCCTTAATCCGTAAAATTCACTTGTCGAACCGGAAAGAAGAATGCCTGGGTTCCAGTTGGGGCGCAGAACATTGCAATAGAGAAAGGAGCCCATTAACTCAGCGAGAGATTGGGGAAGGAACTGAGTAGACGACAAAGTGCAGCGGATACATTTTTAAAAAGAAACAAGGTCGGGCGGCTAGGGAGGAGAGACAAAAGTGCAGAGTAGCATCTCCTTAAGATGAAGACGGGAGGTTCGGTAAAACAAATAAGCAGTAAGGAAAAAAATCAGGGTGTAGAATGTCTTGCGGGGGTCTCAAAAAACTTAGAGAGGGAAAAAAAAGCGAGGTCTATGAGGGGGCGCGCTGAAAAGGGTGTTTGCGGACTAACGAAAGGAGACAAGGTGCGAAGAGGAAAAAAAAAAGACCAGAGTGGGGAAAAAGTGAAAACCCAAGCGGGAAAGACAGAAAACCAGCCCAGACACTGGGGCCAAGTCAGCCACTACCATGGAAGTCTAGAAAGGATTGAACTAAAAGACAACCAGACTTGAGCTGACAATTTGGAATAGGGTCTAGTCTCGGAGCGCAATCCTGTCTCATCTGGAGATTCAACTTCCCCTCGGGTTCAGGAGAGTGAAGCAGAAGTGCAAGAGTATTGCGTAAAGTCCAGTGGTCGGGGGGAAAGTGGAAAAAAGCACACCGATAGGGAACGCCTCTAAAAATAATATAAACATCAGACAAGCGAATGGATTTTCAGCCAGAAAAGACCTGGGAGTGTGCGAATAGGTCAAACAGCTCCTTCTAGCCGTTATTAGCAGAAACTGTTGGTAGGGTCCACGCACAGTCAAAGAAATCCGCCTTCCCCTCGAAAAGAACTTAGTAAAAAGAGGGGATTGTCGGGGAGCATAACGAAAGGTGATAAAAAAATTGTTGCTCTTTGGGGGCGTCTGGCACCTCAAAAAACATCCGAGAAATCCACAGGGAACTCTTAGGGCGGGAACCTCGTTGACCTGTGCACCTCCAGGAGGAGTAAATTGGGTGGTATGGAAGGGAGTCGGGAAGAGGGGGAAATGGCATAGGGGTGGAATGATTAGAGGCTTCATTCTTCTGATCCAAAAACATTTAAGGGGTGGTTAGAAAAGGGGTCGAGCAATGTTCTCGGGAGAAAACAGCGCCGAGCAAGACTGTGAAGCCCTCAATTGGTGAAGGGTGAAAAGGACTGCAGAGAAGGCTGTGGAAAGGTATCAAAAAGTATTTAGAGATATGAAAAAAGTTCGTTATGCTGGGAGTGAGAGGAAACAATTGGACGCTAGACGGAAGAGGATAAACAAGGGTTAGGAAAGTATTGCCGAGTTTCAGAAAGAACCGTGGCATCCAGGGAAAAGGGGAAGGGGGGGAAGAGGAATTAGAAACGGAGCCCTGTCTGGGGAGAAGTTCAGGCAGAAGCCATTAAGTCTGGAAAATGTCAAGAATGGGGACGAGAAGGGGGGGAAAAAAGTGGGAAGGGTACCGTCTACGTGCCACTCGGTTGACGAGGGTGGAATCCGTGGAGGGATGAGGGGAAAAGCTCCATGAAATGGATTGAAAACAATGAGGGAGTGTGGGAAAGACGAAAATACAGGACTTCCAACTTAGCACTGGAAGCACAAGGAAAAACGTATTAACAGAGGCGAGGAGGGGGGGGATGACAATGGGGTAGGTTTTATGGCGCACAAAAAGAACACCTGCATAGTGTCTTCAAAAAAAAAATGGGTAAAAGAAAGAAGTGGAAGACATGGGACAAATTGACAGAATTCCCCTATTTTGGCTAGAATTGAGGAAGCGAAGAAGGCGTCGTAAAGGGAGGAAATCACGCCAACTAGTGGGGAATACTTGCGCTTGGTTTGATATCTGGCTCTGAAATATTGAAGTGGGCTGAGAGGTAAAGAGAAAAAGTCGAAGTAACGGGGGGCGTAAAAAAAATTTAAAGGAATGGTACCCAAATCCCTTCCTAGAGGCGAAGATCTGGGATTGTAAAGAAGGGGGGGGGGATAAGGAGGGAGGGTTGAAAGGACATGCAGTGATGTTACGTCGTTGAATTCTGAACAAAGAATCTAAAAAGAAAAGCAGAAACAGACACCGAACGCCAATTCTCATCAGGGAAAGGAAAAGCCCTACGGGCTTCAGGTCAGGAATCCGGGGAGAGGAAAGACGTCTCCAGAAATGAAGGGAAGGGACCAGCAAAGTAAAGGGGAGTTTGCTAAAACGAAACAAGAAACCGGAACAACGAAAGGAAGCAGAAAAAATCGACTAAAAACAGACTCAAGACGTCCGTCAAAAAATAGCAGCGCGAAAGAAAACCTGCGGAAAGGCGCCAAGAAGCCTCGAAAGGGGAAAACTACAAAAAAGCAGAACAGCGCCAAAAAGGGAAAACGGCATTTCATTTGAAGGGGCACCGGAAAAAATAGGTGGGGACCTGTACTCAAAAACAAGGCAGTGACTGTCATTCTCATGGCGAAAAAAAAAATACCAGTAAGCCACAAAAGGACAAAAGAGGGGACAAGGAAGTCAAAAGCACGACGTGGGGGACTTGGTACTCCAGGAAACGCAGTATTCGTAAAAGGCGGAAGAAACGGGAAATAAGGGGGAAGTGTTCAGTGATAGGACTTCTTCTCAGAACGAGACTACAAAAGTCTCCGAGGTCCCAATTAAAATGAGTGAAAGGAATAAATGATCCCTTTCCAACGGAAAACCCTAGTTGATCGTAAAAGAAAACTATCCAGGGAAGACAGTTTGCCTTGAACTGAAGGGGGAAAAAAGGTCTCGTATAAGACTCGACCCCTTCTCTAAAATTGAGGAAAGCGAGCCACACGTTCAACTCTTACCTGAAAGAAACTGGGTTTCAGGAGAAGCCTGAGAAAGGGGAAAAAATCCGAACATTTTTGAAAACTCGACCGTGTGGGCTGTCAGGATTAAATCTGCGATGGAGAGAAAAGAGACCAAGATCTTCTTAGACCCAAAAAATAAGGTCCAGCGCTGTTTCGTTTTAGAGATTTGAGGAGGAAACAAAATGAAAAAATTCTCCCACTGGAGACCATTGCTCGGACTTCAACCCTCGGGGGGCGCAGAACCTGGAAATCATGATCCGGATGGAGAGAAAAAGCTGCAAAACCTTCAGAAAAGGGGGTGACGTGTTGAGAATTTCAAACTCCAGAGGAAGGAAAGAACACTATTCTCTGACTATAAAAATGTAAAGTACAGAAAATCCGATAGGGGGGGGGGTTCAGGGTAGTGAGACAAAGGCAGGTTGAGGGTCTTCATGGCGGTGGCTGCAAAAGTCGAAGCGCTGGGGGGCTGATGGGCGCAGTGCAAAGATAGGGGCCAACTGCTCATCTTCCGACTTCAGGTGGGTGGAGGAAAAATAGTTTCTCGAGAGGGATCGTAGATCGGGGAGGAAATATTCGGGCACACCCAAGGTGATTCATTTTAAAAAACTAGGGTATTCTGGGCGCAGCACAAAGAAAGGCGTGCGTTGGGCGGTGCCTTGCCCAAAGGGGTTGACCCATCTCATGAGAACAGCGGGAGACTGACTTTTCGCTCGAAAAGGCGAACAAGTATCAAGAGGGGGGGGCAACGCTAAATGGCGGGATAGAAAGGAAAGAATTACAAACTACTGCGAAACACAGGGGGGGGTCGAGCGGACACTGAAACAAGAGTTCCGCTTGAGGGAAAAAACCGAGCTTATGGACGAAGGATGCTCAAAACGCGCAAAAAGCCTTTGAAGACGAAAAGAGGGACTAAGGGGTTCGGACAAAACCAACACTTCCGCAGAAAGGGGCGCAAAAAAATGGGAAACCAACAATCTGGGAAAAAGGGGAAACCGAGAAAGCACTTGCGACGAGCATACCTTCCAGGAAGAGAGTTTTTGCGGAGTCTCGATGAGAGGAAATTCAGAAGAGTGAAAAGCGTACATGAAAAAAGACCTATACCGGGGCACATGGTTAAAAAGTAGCGCCGAGGGGGTCACGACACTCCCAGGTAAAAAAAAGCTTGGCTTTGAAAAAGGGGAGGTTCGAATCACCACGGAAAAGTCCCGAGCAGCTCAAACCAAGGTTTCAAGAGAAAAAGATAATACCAGGGGTTTCAACTCATTCAGAAGGGCATTTGGAGTGACGAGTCATTTTCCGAAATTCGCTGCAAAAAGGCCTAAACCGCGGATGGGACAAAGGAAGATCACACAAACGCCCGTTACGGGGTAGGGGAGAATGAAGGGGGAAGGAGGGGACGCCATATTGCGAAGTTCCGTTATGAAATTCAAACCACAGAAGACCAAGAAAAAATAAATAGCAGAAAGAGAAGATGGGCTGCGCCAGTCCATAGAAGTGACAGGGGTTGAGGAAAAGGTACCAGAAAAACAGGAACACAAGGAGAGGCGGAGGGGAAAAAGGCGAAAACGGATCATAAAGGTGGAAGGGAAAAAGAAGCGGAGAAGGGAAGAAGGGGGGTTTGCAGTGAGGTGAGGGAGGCCGAAACTTAGAACGTCAGGAAGGGTAGGCCGAGAACTGGCGAGAGACATAGGCTGAAAAGAACCAAAGGCAAAAACTGGAAGAAAAAATGGGGGGGAAGGGGGGGGGGAGGAAATGTAGAAAAAGGAGAACATACAAAAAACTCCTTTGTGGAGGGAAGAGAAATGATAGAATATTGGGAGATTTAGGGAAAAAGGAGAATCGGTACCTTTTTCGCAACAATTTTTCTAAGTTGGGTCTTATGGGAAGAGGAGGAGATCGTGGGGACATTCCGTGAAGGTTTCACGTGGGACCGCAGTAGGGGTCTGGGAAAAAGGTGAGGAAGTGAAGAAAAAAGAGGAGACGTAGCCGAAGGAAGGAAGAGGATAGGGGAGCGATTGGTACTTTTCCTAGAAAGAAAGCAGTATGGAAAGCGCGACGAAGAGGGGGGTGAGGAGGGAGAAGGGGAGGGGGGGGATGAAAGTACTTGTCAATGCTCCGTCACTTAACAGACATGGTTGAAAGATTTGGCACCATTTGGCACGGGGAACCAGAGAAAGAGTAAAGGCAGCCGGAACAGTAGGAATGGATTAAGGGGATCTTCGAAAGTATCTTCGCTGGAAGGTTGGGAAAAGGGGGGGGTGAATTGAGAAATCAAAAGGGGGTCTGGGGGGGAGGGGCATTACAGTTGTTTATTTCCCTCCTAGTCAAATTCGGGTAAGGTGCCGGAGATCAAGAAAATGGCATTGTTAGGAATAGAAAAAAGAGGATAAAGGAGACGTCTTACCGGGCTTGTCGACAGCGAAGGTTGGGCCGCTTTGCAGCGGGGGGGGGGGGAAAAAAAACGGAGAATGGTATGAGAAGGAGAAAGGTGGGGGGGGGGGAGGACACTGGGGAGGGGTATACGTGCGGGACTTCTACATTGGAAAAAAGAACACTTAAACCGGAATCAAAGGGCGCCGGAAAAAGAGAAGATGACGAGAAGAAGAAGGATGGAGGGAAAGAATTATGTGCCGGAGCAGCAAAAAAAAAAAGCCTGGCTGGTGAGGGCTGATTGAGGGATTAAACAACACGGGAGCGGCCCAAAGAAAGCATCAAAAGAAGAGAAGCAGAAGAAGAGCATGAGGAGCGAGGCACGATCAGCTCACGGAAAAGAGATCCTGAAGAATATTGACCGGGAGGAAAAAGGTTGGAAAAAGGTTACTCACGGGCGGCGGAGGAGAGGGAAAAAAGGATGGAAGTGAATTCCGCCAAAAAGTAAAAAAGCCATAAGAAAATCAAGAGGGAACCAGGGGGCGTGAGCAAACAAGACTGATCAATCATCGCGGAAAAGCGCCAAGACAACAAGTGGGAGGGCATAATGGGAAAAGCGGAAGGGGGAGAGCAAAAACCCTTGCAAAAATAAAGTTGCAGGTTCAGAAGAGAATAAGTAACAGTAAAGGACAGAGAAAAAGAGGACTACCTCCAAGACTAAATCTCAGAGAAAATCAAGAGGGGAAGTCTGACCGAGAAGGTGTCTCAAGGAAAGAGGGCGGAGGAAAATTCTCCTCTGAGAGAAAAAAGGATGTGGCTAAAGATCGAAGAGGGCTGCGGAGGGAAAGAGCTCAAGAAAAGCGCAAGAAGCCTTCACAAAAACTTCACATTCGTGGAGCGGAAAAGCGGAAAGTAAACCTGAAAAGGGGAAAGGTTCAAAAAGACATGGGAAGGATAGGCGCGGGGCCGCACTTGACGCCGATACCCGGGGCTCACTAATTGCTGACAAACAACTGCATCCCGCAGGAAAATGCAACGGACTACAGGCCAGAAGAGAAAGAAAGGACAAGGGGGGGGAGGAGGAAAAAGCCTAAAAAACCAAATGTGATGAACTCATCAGGCTCAAGAAGGAAAAAAAGAGAACGCTAAAGAAAGGTCGAGGCCGGAGGAGCGTGGGGTGGGGGAAGGGGGAGAAGGGAAAAGTCGCCAAAAGAAGGAATCGTGATCCATTGCTCTTGACTCCTGCCGTAAGGGCCGACGCAGGACTCCGAAAAATAAAAAAAAAAAATTTGAGGGGGGGAGGGATTGCTAAAGGAAAGACTCGGCATCATTAACACAATCACTCTCCATTGTCCGAGAGGGGGGGGGGTCGCCGGAGGCTTTGGCAAAAAGGAGAAAGAAAGGGGCGATAGTGAGGGCAGTGAGGTGGGAAGAACAAAGAGAAATTCTGGGGGGTTGCTGAAATTGGGGAAAACTTCAAGGGGAAAACGGATGGGGGGACGGGGGGGGCGCAAGGAATCAGAGGTCGACTCTTCTACTCGAAAAGAAAGATTTTGAAGGCGTAGAAGGAAACACGGCGTCGCGGTCAGAGTCACCGGGTCCTGTCGAAACAACACCAAAAAGTCGAGGGGAGACGGTGACAAGGGACCGCGTGGGGGGAAGAAAGTTATTCTTCTTTGGAGTCAAAAAATAGCAAACTTTTCAGGCGCAGGTCGGGGGGCCAAAGAGAGAAAAAGGGGAAGAAGATGCATCAGCCAAAGTTTCTACCCTCTTACTGAAGCCGAACGGATAAACGGAAAATTTTCCAGGAAAAAAATGCATTGAAAATTGGGGAGGAAAAGGGAAAAAAACTGAGAAACAGGGACAATATTTGTCCCACGAAAGGCTTGCACTGACCAACCGAAGCTTTCAAAAAAAAGAGGGGGGGAAAAAGGAAAAGGGGAAGAAGAAAGGTCCTGTACCGCGAAAAAAGACGAGTCCTAAAAACGCATGGAAAATTTGCAGGGGGAAAGAAAAAACAGACTGCACGGAAGAAAAATCTAGCAAGATTTCGCACGCTTGCGGGGGAAGGAACAACACGGAGGATAAAAAAGCGATGCAACGAGGGGAAGGAGCGGCAGCGGTCTGGGGCGTGAAGGAGTAGCAAAAGGGCCAGGGGGGAAAATAGACTGATGGGAGGACCGTTACTGAAAATCGGAGAGGAAAACACAGAACAGGGTGAGAAGGAGAAGTCTCGGTGGAAAAATACATAAAAAGAAAGAAAAGAGCTAAAAGAGGTAAAGGTAGGGGGGGATTCTTGGCAGAGGCTTCAATCTCTCCCTGCGGGCATCTTCACAAAAAAACATTCGGTTTCGAGGGACACTAAAAAAAGGAATGGCGGGGGGGGACGATCAGGCTCAGAGGCACATAAGGAAGAGAAGAGGCTAGAAGGGAGAAAGAAGCTCTCCAATGCCCGACATCCACAAGTTCCCCGAGTAAAAGGAGGGAAAAAAAAAAGAATCAAAGGTGGGGGAACTATTGGGGTTCTGTCACACGATCAAAAAAAAAGAACGCTAAATCGGACGGAAGAAAGAGGGGCAAGGAAAGTCAGAAAGGGGGGAAAAAGATCAAGTGTTCCGTTGGGGAAAAGAAGGAAAAACCAAAGAAAAAATCCAAGGGGGGGGATAAAGGTCACTGGGAAGAAAGCGGCCTAGTTCCTAAGGTGTGTTGTGGTCGTCAAGTGAATATCGAAGGGAGAGGGGGGGGAGGGGTAGAAGGGAGAAAGGAGGAAAAATACAGACTTCCATGAAATGGGGAGACTTTGTATAGGTCGAAGAGAGGCTGAAGAATGCGGGAAAAATGAGGTCAAAGGGGCAGAGATAAGTACCCAATCGTATACATAACGAACACAACGGGGATCGAAGGGGGGATTGAGGCGGGAGGGGCGCGATTTCTAGCGATAGGGAAAGGGCCTCCGAAAGTAAACACGTTCGATTTTTTTTTTAGTGCGTAGACTATTCCGGGGGCTACATCTTTTTCATTTCCCGCTGCCTAATGGCCTTTGTGGAGTCCCCAGATAGGGGGGAACACGAGCCCGGCTGGGGTTCTTACCTCGTAACTTCTTGCAAACCAAATCCTCCCTTAGAAAAGGTTTCTAAAAAAACTGCTTTAAAATTCGATTGTGCTCATCTGCAAATGGGAAAAATTTTAAAGACTCGATTAAAGGCGACGGGGGGGGAGCGGATCAGGCGCGGTTATATTCCTAGCGTAAGGGAGAAAGCTTCCGGCGCCTGGATGGGGATTGGTAAGAAGGGGCGACGAAAGAAGGCCAAGAGGAGCAGACTGGACTCCCAACGGAAAGGGGGGATTGAGGACTAGCGTGGGGTTGCAGAAAGGGGAAAAGGGGTAAGGGAAGGGAGAAGTCCCACAACAAATTGTTTGGAGGGGTGTCTGCCACAAAAAACGAAGGACATTGGGAAAGGAGGTCAATGGCTCAGGAAAAAAAAAAAACTTGATCTGTAAGAGGGAGCCAAGTTCTGGAAGAAAGAAGTCTTTTGTAAGAGGACGGAAGAAGGAGGGAAGGATAGGGACAATTTTGGGAATTTGGAAGGGCGTCGGTATAAAATTTGCGGGAAGAAGCCGCCAGAAAGGGGGATGAACCGCAAAGGGGGGGGGGAAAACAAGAAAACGTCAGAAACAAAATAGAAAGGATGCAAAAAGAGTGGAGCAGAGTCCGGACAAAAGCGGAGGGGGAAGGGAGAAGAAGATTGCTTGTTGATGGACCAGGAGGAGCGGGGGTATCAGAAAAAACGGAGGGAGGATAAAAAAACTCAAAAAAAAAGTTAGGAGGTTGACAAGTCGCTTGCTTCGGGCGGCGAAGCAAAATCACTCCGTTGCAATCAGAAGAGAAAAGGGCCCGGAGTGAGGTGAAAAAGGGGGGGAAACCCAAAGCCATGTCGGGGACTGGACAGAAAAAACGGGTAACGACGACCAACATTACCATAAACAATAACAAAATAAGAGAAAGGAGAGTGACGCAGTGGAAAAGGAAACTACGGTGAGCAATAAATAGACCTCTCAGGAGGCAGCGGCCAACAAAGGGGAAGGATTTAGTGAAGGAAAAGTGAAATGTCGTCCAAATGTGTCTTCTGTGCCAAAAAAAAGGACCACTCACGGAATGGTGGAAGTATTCCCCCACCTAAAGGGAAAAAAAAGGGCCTGAACAAAAACCACAGAGACAAGATCATATCGAAAAAGGGGGCATCAAAAAAGGGGGGGCCAAGACAAAGACACCATGCTCTCCTTTCAAGTCATCCATGGAGGGGGGAACCGTTAAAACTGCCAGACTTGAGTTCCGAGGGAGAAGGCTGAATCAGAAGAGAATCTAAAATAAAAAAAAACCCTAATCTCCTGCACCAAAAAGTAGGGCCGAGGCCGACGCTCGGGAAAAAGGGTCGAGTCGAACTAGGAAGAAGCAACTGAAGAATCATAGCCGTCCCTTTTTCAACTGATAAAGATCAATTAGCCGAGGGGGAAGCCCCCAGCAGGTCTACGATTGTGAGGTACCAAAAAAAAAAAAACGTAACGGAGTACAAACAGGGGGGGGGGAGGAAGGAGCGGGAGAAAAAATAGAAGAATAAGACACAGAACAAGGGGAGTGCTATAGCGCCAGGGAAGAAGAGTTCTGCAAGGGAAGAGAAAAGAAGAATCGGAAAAAAAAAAAGGATCGAATTGCCCAACAGGGAATTGGAAAGGGCAGAATATCCCCGAAAAAAGGCCTGCAAAAAAAAGGAGAAGTGGGCAAGGAAAGGGGGTGCCGTCGTAAAAGAGGGGAAAAAAACCTCTAGTCTACGAGAAGACACCGCAGTACGGGGAGGGAGAAAAACTTCCTGGAGGAATCATTCACCTCAAAGGGGCCGACCTTAGGAACTTCTCTCTACACGGGAGTTAGACGAACGAACGATGGTAGGTGGTTTTGAGACAGAAAGGGGTGGGGTGGCAATTTCCTTATTGCTTGGGACTTGTACAAAACGACACCAATTGCGATTAGGGGGGGGGGAGGAATCAAAGACGCGGGTAAAGAAAGACTTGACAGACTTCTCCAGAGTTTAAGAGCAGACGAAACAAAGGTCTCGGGGGATTCAAGGAAACCGGGGAGAGCGGCGGCACTCCGGCCAACTTGCAAAAACTTTCCAAACGTGGGGGAGAGTCTTGGGAGAAGGGAAATACGGGGGAAAGGAGGGGGAGCAGGTCACCTATGGGAGGAAAAAAGACTGGAGAAAGTCACGCAAGAAACTTAATTTAACGAACCGGAAGAAAAGGGGAGGAAGGTAGGGTCCGGGAGAGGAGTAGGAAGATCAAGATTACCAATGGGGGTCGATCAGGGGGAAGGGGAGAGAGTCAAGAGTGGCATCTGAGATCTTCAATCGTTAAGCATGTTCTTCAATGAGAGCGTGCGAAAAAAGTGTTCCGGGACAATCAGGGTGATGGGAGAAGGGGAGGGAGATACGAACGTCACGAAAAAACCCTACCGCTGGCCAATGAAAATCGAAAAACGCTGAGGAAAAGAAGAGAGCTAAAAAAGGGGGGGGAAGGGGAGAGGTCCATAAGGATATGGCGAAAAAAGACTTGCTAAAAGGGGCGCTCGAGCATTTGGGGGAACCTGAAAATCGGGGAGGTCAAAAAGGGGGAAAGGACTAAATGGCTGATCGACCTTAGAAATCTGATAAAAGACGCAACACAAGGGGGGAAAATCGTAAGTTGCGGTCGCTAAAGATAAAGAAAAGAAAAAGAGCAAAAGAAGGGGGAGAAGGGTTTCATGGATCTTTTACTCAAAAAGGAAAACTGGGCCCGAAAAAGACAATGGAAACATTGTCGAAGGGTGAGAACGCTGGGCAGGAAGGAGGCATAGTATTTCTTGTACTTGATGAAAAAAAATCGGGAGAATCCGGAAAAAGAGACACGATGAAAAAGGGAGACACAGAGGCAGAGCAAAGGTGTAACTCAGAATTCAAGTGCACGCAAAAGCAAGGGAGGCGGAGAATTCAAGAGGGTCATCATCAGAAGCCCAAAAAGAGAAGCGGAAAGAGGGGGAAATTCAAGAGTAAGGGGGAAGTTTGGGCTAAGTGGGGCACGCTGTCAAAACCAAAGAAAATCACGGGGCTTTGAGAGGAAGGAAAGAAAGCGGACGAGGAGGAAATGGTGTGGGTTTGATGAAAAGGTTAAAAAAAAAGCAAAATCTCGGCGGGGAATGATGCAGAAGTACCAGTGTAAAGAGGAGAAAACTTGCGAAAGAATCTGCGGCGGAGCAATCACGGGGGGTTTCCCTCAGGGGTTGTCATGGAATTGTGGAGAAATCAAAAAGGGGTGGAGGAAGGGAGCGTACGAAGGTAAGCAGATAAAGAGTGCCGAGTTCGTGATGACGTGTCAGAAAATTGGGGGACAGAGGAGATGGGGAAAAAAAAGGGCTGATAGATTTAATTCCGGAATGGGGGAAGGGGGAGGTGGAGGCCCTTCCGTTACAAAAATGTGACTGACCCAGAGGAAGGAGCTAAAGGGAGGAAGCGGGAAAAGTGCAATGACTCTCATCGTGAGGGGGCGCAAAAAGGGCTGATAAAGAGGGACTCCAGAAAAGGAGTGGAGAGGTTGAGAAAGGGAGGGAGGCTGAGGGAAGAAGTGAAAACACGGTTTGACTTCTCGATTTAAAATGGAAGTTATGCAAAAATGAACACGGGAGTGGACAGAAAGTAGTGTGGAGAAAAAAAGAGAAAGGTGGGGCGGGTTGCGGGACTGAAGCAAGAGGCCGGAAGGAAAACGTTTAAGGGGTCGTCTCAAGCATCAGGGGGGGACACGTGAAGGGTTAGGGTGGGTGTTGTCGCCAGAAAAAAAAGAATCAAGAAAACAAGGGAAGGGGGAATTGAGGATTGAGAAAAGATAGGGGGGGCCAGAAATGAGCAACTTCCATGGACCTCCGGAGGGGGTTTGGAAAAAGGACAAACTGAGGAGGGTTCAAAAGGGGGACGGACGGTGCGTAGTGCTGGCTAAATATCCAAAAAAAATCGATCTTGAAGCGCGGGTTGGGGGAAGGGAGCTTGCGGCTTGGGAAGAGTTGCTGTTCGTTCCGAGGCGTATGAGAAGGGTAGGGGACCAATCAAACGGGGAAAAACGGGCGGGCCTTAAATGAGAACGTAAAGCTCGACTTGGGTTGGACTGTTTGAAGTGCCGAGACCCCGAATCAATCTCTTTCAGGTCGGAGAGAAGTGGGGAGGGAGGTGGGGAT
>Ga0179593_1558251_pt1 | contig 19955 bp, 21 predicted proteins | sample CZODoug2_1_08_16_FD_185931 | JGI IMG/M metagenome (GOLD analysis project Ga0179593, IMG submission 185931) | Vadose zone soil fungal communities from Angelo Coast Range Reserve, California, USA - CZODoug2_1_08_16fungal (PacBio error correction) | ecosystem: Environmental > Terrestrial > Soil >...
AAACAATGCTAATGGAAACGCGGTGAAACGCTCTGGTGCGAGAATAGCGTGTCGGGAAACTTCGCCAAGAAACCCAAAATGAATCGGAAAGGGGTGGGCCTAATAGGAAAAAGCGCCTGGAAGGGAAAAAGAGGGAGTGTCACGAACACGCAGAAAACTAAAGAGGAAGGAAATGAGGGAATTTAAACCACTAAAGGCGGAGGCTTACGCTCCACCGGAAAGACTACCCCTAGAAGCGGGACTATCGGAGAGGTCGTGTAAAAGAAAAAGTCCCATCCCTCAGAATTGGTGGCGAAGGTTGTTAGAGAACAGCAAGCAAGTTACGAAAAGAACGCGGAAGGAACCATCAAAATGTTTGAGACTGAAATGGAAAAAAGAGAAAGTAACTTCGTAGAAAACAGTGCCAGAGGAACGGTCACCAGCGAAGGAGGGGGACAAAGTCACCGCAGCCACTTCGTGAGCAACCCATCCCGATAACGAAGCGGATTTTGCTGAGGGGGGTCCATCCGCCGAGAGCCGGAAAAAAAAAGCTCCCTGGGTATGGAAAAAAACCTTCCGCTGCTGGGAAGTACAAGGCGGAGGCCTGTAGACAAAAAGGGAATGCCGAGACGGAGCCGAGCGGGAAAACTACACCGCAAACCTGCACCTCCCTTGAAAGGTATGAAAACAGGAAAGGGAGCCTGCCAATAACGGTGCGAAAAAAGGTTCCGGTAAGAGGGAGTTTTTCATGGGAGAGCCAAGTCATGTTGGGAAAAACTTGCAAAGGGACCGGAGGTACCCAAGTAGGGAGAAGGCATCGCAAAATATGAACTCAATATTTGCATAAAGGGGGGAGGAAATTGCGTCCACTGGTGGGCTCCCAGAAAGTCGGAGTAAGTGGGGGGTCCTACCAACTCTCCCTCAGGCCCAGGGGGAAGGCCCTGCCAAGATTTTTGGAGAGTGAAGGGGGCCAAACGGCGCATAAAGGGGTGGGGGGGGTCGCTTCGGGGGGAGGCAAGAAGCCAAAAGTAGATGAACACCACAATAATCCAAAGAGGCATAAAAAAAACGGATCGCCTGAACCAGCCCAAACTTTTACCTTCCAAAAGGGGAAGTGACCTTGATCGGCTTAAACTCGACGGGAAAAGGGGAAAGAGGGCCGAGAAGATTCCGGGAGGCAGTGTCCACCCACCAAATTCGAGCAAACAGGGAAAAATCTGAGCACCGACCTTTCGAACTGGAAATCCGTGGAGGTGGTCGCCTACACCAAGCGAAAAGAAAAGGGAAAAGAGCGTCCGCGCGTCTCAAGAGGGCGGTCAGAAAACTCAGGGTTAAAAAAGCGGGGTAAGGGCCGGGTGAGGGGAGAAAATATCTAACAACAACCAAAATGGAAAAAAAGAAGGAGGAAAGAGCGAAATTTGTCAGCACGGATACAAACGTGGGTCGAAGAGGAGGACATAACGGCCTATCAAGGGGGTGCGCGAGCGCGGAAAAAAAAAAGAGTTCACGAGACGTCGTGTGGCAGCCGGTGTTATCAGAAAAAAGACATGAGTGCGGTAGTTCCGGGGCCGGGAAAAAGGGGAAAAAGAACGAAGTGGGGATCAGAAAAGCGGGGGGGGGGGCACGATAAAGGAATTCAACATCCGGATTAAGGGAGAGAAATTCGGGAAGCCGATCAATGGGGAAGGAAAGTCTGTGAGGAGGAGTGGGGGGGCTGTAGACCAGAGGATTTTGGCCGCGACCGTTGCTTGTTTCGGGGGATTCAGATATTGAAAGGAGGGTTGAGTCCACACCGAAGAAAAAAAACTACAAAATGTAAGCTGGGAATCGCAAAGCTGCAAAGGTTCTTAGGGGGGCTTTCTGGAGCCGCGACAGGACTGCAGTACTCGAATGGAAGAAAGTTGAAAGTGGACGATTACCGCCACAAAAATGCAGAATTGAGAATCGCTCAAGTAGACCTTCCCTAAGGGTCCGCCGGGACTGCCTACCAACATTTGCTGAGAAGGAGACCCTGGCCAGGGTCAACCAGGAGGAGGCGGAAGAAGCCTGGTAGGGGGGTCGAGGCGTTTCTTTGCTTGAGGGGGGAAAGGTCTGGGTGGAAAAAAGGGGAGGGCGGAGGTCACCGCAAGAAAATGGATTCAAATCCAGTTGAAAAGCCTCCGCGGGTTCCGCGCGAGCAAGTTGAAATGAAAGGTCTCTGTGGTGGGCGGGGAATTGAGGGGAAATCATTCAACATCAAAAAAGGGGTCGGACGGTCGGGACGAAGCCGTGCGGGGAGCCGGCGGCTGTACCAAGCAATCCCTTGAAGGAAGTGAGTCCGTCTCTTCTAAATGAAAGGGGTGTGCTGGGAAATTTCCGAAGGGGAGGGGGCAATCCTTGCGGTCTTGTGAAGGCGAAAGGGGGGAGGGACTGGGGGAGAAAAAAAACGCAAGCGCGAGGAGGAGCACAATGGATGCGCGCGGGAAAAAGAAAAGAGGCGACCTCTTTCCGGGGTCTTTTCCAAAGAAAGGAAAGAGAGTCCAGGCGGGGTTTTCAGTGTTCGTAAACAACCAAACAGCAGTGAACGCTTTTCGCGGAGGAGGGGGGACAACGGGACGAAACATTGGCTGCGAATTCCGAAGGGGGGAACGTTGACGCCGAATTCAAAGCGATGATCTAAACAACAACTTAGGGAAGATCAGCACAACGCTGCATGAATTACGGGGAAAAAGGAAGATACCATAGCGTGCCCAAGAAAGGAATTCCCATCGCACAAAGAATCTTCGCGCCGTGTGCCGAACGGAACTGACTGGGAAAGCTGCGAAGAGGTTTAAACAAAAAAGACCACGAATCAGAGATTGCAGGAAGGAAACGCCCCAAAAAGCTGAACATGTGATGTCCTCCGAAAGAGATGGAAAAAGCTCCTCTACTAGGGAGAGCGGCGAAATGACGAAGCCAGCAATAAAATTGTAACGGAGGAGAGAAATCACAGCAGCACGTAGAGAAAAGGAATAAAAATGTTTGAATCGAACGTAGTGAAAATAGAGGAAAAAAAGTAAGCTTCACAATCGTTGACACGGCTTCCTGCAAACTAGGCTTGCAACGCCAAAGGACAGGCACACGGCGTTTTGCCGCAGACCCATCCAAGGAAAGAAACGACGAGGGGGAATGGGGACATCCAGAAATTCTGCAGAAAAAAAGGGGAAACCTTGGGAAGGCTTCATCGGAACTAGAGTGTAAAAAACGGGGCCGACTCCTTTGCCCGCGCGGAAGACTGCCAGACAAGCCCCAGCAGGTCCAAAACCCGCAATGCGACCGTGCCATTGCCTGACGGGGGGCTTGAACAGAGAAAGTTCGCACTGTGGACTGTGGAACCAGTAGGAAGGGGCAGGAGCCGGAAGCGGATCAAGAGGGCAATGGCGTTGATTGCGGGGGCCACTTAAGGGGGGGGGGGACTTCCCTTCATAGGGGAGTCGGTATGGGAACCGAAGATCGCCCGCCTTGGCATCGAAGAGGGCGAAGGCGAAATATCCACGGAGTGCATGTCGCATTGTTGTTATGAGGCAGGAACCTCGCGCAAGGAACAGAGAAGAAACACAACGCACCATGCAGGCCAGCGATCGAGAGAAAAACGGTCAAAAAATCGACCAATTGCAAGGTCAAATTGAAAGAAAAAAAGAAAAGGGGGAAGGGGAGCCTGCCTCGAGGCGAGAAAATTAGCGGTCAAACCCGCCGAAAGGAAAAAGACGGCCAATAGGTCTATTCACCGACTGAAGCGGAACTAAGAAGCCGGGAGGGGATCACGGAGACCAAAACGACGTCTTCGTGAGAGTCCGCGCATCAAAAGTGATAGGGTGAGTGGTTAAATTCGACCATTATCGGGGATAAGAATATCCGGAGATTGGGGTCGATCGCGCGAAAAACACCCGGAGGAGGAGTAAATCGTAGATCGAAATTTGTCAGCAAATATTCTTAGAACCTAAATTGGGGGGCAAAACAGTAGACGGCCAAAAAAAAAAAAAAAAGAGAAGGTGAAAGAGATCGCGCGGACAATCCAGGAAAAAAAGAGGGGGGGGAGAGGGGGGTGGGAAGGAGGACAAAAAGGATTTCGGTAGTTTCCGAACCGTTAGAATCCGTGGATGGGCCAGTCGCTGCGAATTCGGAGTGGAAGAAAGTTCGAGTCGCCTCGAGGCCAGGAGAAAAAGTGAGGGGACGAAGTATCAGTGACGGAGACGGTCGAAAGGGTTGACTAGAAGGCGAGAAAACGGGCAACTTCATGGGGGGGGTTCTGAGTGCTGGTGCAAGTCAGTTTGGTGCCTTCCACCGAGAGAAAAAGCGAAGGCAATGGATAGTTCGCCTAACGGAAAAAAAAAGTCGGACAGGGCTAAACAGGGGAGGAGGCGGCAGGGAACAACAAATACCCTACCGACTCTAAGAAAGCTCCCAAGTTCAGTGTGAAAGAAAACGACCACCAGGACAAAGATTGGGGAAAACTGTAGGGAACCCTCCAGAATGGAAACATACCTTGAAGTGACCAGTGAAAAAAATAGGGGAGAGTCCCCCGGGGAAACAAAAGATTCTCTGCATGAGGGGGAAAGTTATTGGGTCGGGTAGTGAGGGGCTGCCTGGGGTTTGAGAATGGGAGGCTTATTCTTAGGGACGGGCCAATGGAAAAGTTCGGGGTGGGGCCCCAGCAACGCCTGAATAGTCCGAAAGCAGCAAAATAAAGCGCGGTGGTGGTGTTAAAAGGAAAGCGGCCTCACTCCGAAGTAGTAAAACCGGGATGGGTCTGACGAAACAGAAGGAGAGGAAGAAAGTTGCGTTTGCAAAAAAGCAGGGCAAAGAGGAAAACACTGCACGTTGAAAGAAAAGAAGTTACTTGAATTCCGGAGAGGAAAAAATCAAACAACGTTATTTTTCTTGACTTCTGGAGGGGGGTAACGAAGGGGACTAGGTGATCGTACATATGTCAAAAAAGGGGAGAAAAGGGGGGAGCTCAAAAAAAAAAAATTCGCCCGCTCGACTGGAAGTGTAAGAGAATTGCAGGAGAGGGGGGGGCCAGCCCGAAAAGCGTAAAAGTTGCACACAAAAAAGTCACTTCCCTGCAGTCGTACGAGGAGGTTTCTGAGGAAAAAGGTCGCCAGCTTTTCAAAAAACACAGAAAAAAAGGGGGTCGGAGGGAAAAGGCTCGCCGGAAGTTGCGGAAGGAAAGTCACAATCTGGTCGAAAAATCGGGAACCGCGTAATTAAGGACCGCGATTGGGAGCGCTATCAAACAAAGCGGAGGAGGACCCGATAGAAAAAAACGAAATGATTAATCGGAACGAGAGTGGGCGACCAGGGATGCGGACTTCTCAAAAAAAACGCAAATGAAAGGCGAGCCGTTTGCCGAAGAAAAGAAAGATGAAACGCTGGCGAAGATTTTGGAGAGAGAAAAAGGAAAAGAGGGGACAGGGAAGTTGACAGCCACCGCTCGATGGTCTTGAAAGAAAACGCCTCATATGGGGCCCCGGCTAGAGGAGGGAGAGGGCGTGGGTTTGAGAATCCCAGTCAGTTGGCACCGGAAATCGGGGGGACAAGAAGGTAAACAGACTAAGGAAGATAACCAACAATTGGATCGGAAGCGGAAATTACTTCGATGACACAAGAGGGAAACACGGCTTCCCGGGTCCCGCCGCGATGGCAAAACCCCAAGTCTTCACGCAGCACAAGCGGTTCGGAGCCCATCCGCTCCTTGAAGCAGGATGTGGCTGATGGGAAAAAAAAACCGATGATGCCTTCCACCAAGAACCGGCAGTTGGTCACCTTGCACGCTGAAAGATTTCCGGCGAGGCGGGTAGGAAAAAAACTGGTGAGTGATGCCCGCAAGCCTCCGAGTGGGAAACATCCCTCAGCCAGGGGAAAGAAGACAAAAAAAAAAAAAAAAAAAAAACGCGGACTACCGTGCACATGAAAGGTAAGTAGAAGGGGGGGGGGGACGCAAAAAAAGGATCAAGAAAGTCGCAAAGGGGTGAAAGGACCTTCAAAGGGGACGGGGATGGAGTGTCCATGCACTGGGGGAAATGCATCATCTTTACCTGAGGTGGAAAGGTGGCACCACGTGAACTTTGGAAGCAATTCGAAGGAAATGGGGGAAGGGGATGGGGTGCTCAGCCACCTACTCCCGAGGGTACAGCCCGCCGGGCAGTTCAGACGTCACGAAATCGGGAGTCTGAAGTTGTTTGTTTGGTAACTCGTTCTGGTGAATAAGGAAAAAATCGGAATCACCAGCAAAAAACAGCAACGCACACAGCAACAAGAAGCCTGGGGGCTAAGAGGTCATCAAGAATTGCAGCACCTGGATCGGCTTAAACCGCGAAGACCAAGAGGATGCGATAGAAGTGGATGCGTGTCACGAAGAGTCCATCCCGGCTAACGACCAGAGCAAGAACGTCACCATTGAACTGGCGGAAGGGTAATCAGGGGGGGGAACAACCGCGCCAACGCGGAAAGGCGAGGGCCGGCTCAATAAGAACCTGATATGACGTTAGAATGAATAACTGCTTCAGATTGGGATAAGAATACCTTATTGAAAGAGGGGGAAGTCTGATCCACAACTGAGGAGGGAAAGAGGATCGAAAGGGGGGAAAAGGATGCTGTAAGCCAAATTGTGGTCCCTGAAGCAGTCTGAGCGAAGGGCCTATCAAGGGGGGGGCCGAGCGCGCGACAAACTTTCACCAAAGGGGGGAAGGGGTGTAGGCAGACAACATCAAAAGGTGGGGGGTGCCGGGAAAAACATTGGAAAGGTCAAGGTGCAGATGGTGATCGAATGGTTCGGCGGTTGGGACACGAACAGAGGAACGAAAAAAGACGAGCAGGCAAAAAGGTTCGAAACCGAAGAGTGGAAATCTTTCAAGGTGGAAGGGCCAGGCGATCGCTTGGGGGGGCCTGCAGTGCAATTGCTGGGAGGAATCGGAAGGCGGTTTTGAATTCACAACGAAGCAAAAACAAACATCCATGACGCAGCTGGATAGAGCCGTACTTCGCAAGCTGCCGGGCTGGAACGGGCGGCAGGAGGCTGGGCGAAAGAAACCCTGACAGCCGAGCAGGGACAACCAAGTTCGAAGTAGGAAAAATTCACGGCAAAATAAAAGATTGAGGAAGAAAAGTGGCACCGTCCCTAAAAGGGGGGGGAAAAAGCAATGCGGTTCCCAGACCAAAAACATGGAAAGTTCGGAATCAAACTGGACAAGTGAAGGAAAAAAGGAAAGCTCGAAATGGTCAATGGCAGGGAGGGGGGTCGGGCGCAGGTCCACACTGAATGGCGGGCGGGAATAAGCGGAGTCTTCCCGCGGGCATCAAGGGTCGGAATTTGTCGACCAGCAAAAGCAAAAAGAGCGGCAGTTGAAAATACCATGGGGGTGAGGCATCTCGAGCCAGGGGGTCAAAAACAATCCCGCTCTTCAAAAGTCGGAGGGGGGGGGAAACATGGATGCGGACGTGGCTTTGCACTCACGGATGGGAAAAGCAAAAGTGGACCGATGTGGGGGGGAAAAAAGAGGATTTCCAGATGACTAAATCGGACAAGTTCGGGGTTGGGGGGGCGCCAGTTTTCTTTTCGTCTCCTTGGTGCTGGAACGGATTTCTTCGGGCAAAAAAAAGGGCTGGGGAAGCTCACACTCATCTGCAAGACTGCGTCGGGACGGGAAAAAAGAAAGGGGAAGCGGGAGCCAGAAGGCGAGAAGGCGGGGCGTTTCACTTCCCAAACTCTTCTGGAAAGAAATTGGAAGGGACGGTTCGTGGAAATCTTCCCATGTCAAAGCATAAAAACGCTTTGACTGGGAAAAGGGAAAAAAAAGATTCAGGTTGAGGGGGAGTCCCTCTGGTCCGCCCCTAGCGTTCCTCAAAAAAAAAGACAGTACTCAGGACCCGGCGATTGTTTGGGGGGGGTGCAGGAATAAAAAAACCAACAGTAGAGTAAAGGCAAAACGAAAGTCGCAGGTACGGAGGAAGATATAAGACCAGAGCGTGCTCGGACTGGGCTCCCGGAGAAGTACGTCGCGAAGGGGTGAAGAACAGGCATGGAAAGCTTTCAAAGGAAGGGCACAACACAATACAACACGAAGAAAAAAGTTGGAAGGGAAGTGAAAAAACGCCGGGACGCGGGGCGGGGCAACGCGCGAGGCATATTTGCCCAAAAGAGAGCGAGCGGTCAAGGGAAAAGCCCACCTCATTGGGTTCACCTAATGTGGTAAAAACAGAAAGGGAAAACTGGCAAGAAATAACCAGCAATGTTTGAAGAGAAAAGTTTAGGAGGGGACAGTAAAATATCGAAGCAAGCGGGGAAATGGCTTCCCGCTTGTCCAGGAACGACTCCTTAAAAAACCAGCACGAAAGTGGAAAAAAAAAACAAAAGACTCCCTTGACAGGGGAATTAGGATTTTCATCCATTCCGAGATGAGGAAAACAAAAAGCGCCATTGTGGCCTGGAGATTGGGTGGGTGGTGGGTGGGTGGGGGGGTTTGGTGGGTGTTGGGGGGGTTGGGGGGGTGGGGGGGGGGGTGGGGGTTGGGGGGGTTGGGGTTGTGGGGGTTGGGGGGGGGTTTGTGGGGGGGGGGGGGGGGGGGTTGGGGGTTGTGTGGGTGGGGGTGGGTTTGTGGTGGGGTGGCTGAGTGAAGTTGTTTGTGGGGTGGTGTGGGTTAGGGGGGGGGGGTTTTTGTGGGGGGTTTTTGGGTGGGGTGTTGGGTTGTGGTGGAGGGGGTTTTTGTTTTTTTTTGGGGGGGGGTTGGTGTTGTTTGTGGGGGTTTTGGGTTGGGGGGGTTGGTTTGGGTGGTTTTGGGCTGTGTTTGGGTTGGGTTGTGGGTGTGGGGTTGTGGTTGAGTGGGTGTTGTTGTGTGTTGTGGTTGGTGGGTGGGGTGGGTTTTTGTTGTGTGGTTTGGGGGGTGTTTGGGGGTTGTTGGGTAGTTGTGTTTGGGGATGTTTTTGGTGGTTGGAGAAAGGAGGGGTTTTGTTGTTGTGTGGGGGGGTGGGTGGTGGGGGTGGGTTTGTGGGGGGGTTTTGTGTGGGTGTGTTTGGGGGTTGGGGGGTTTTTAATGTGTGGATTGTGGGGGGTGTTTGGTGTTGGTGTGGGGTTGGGGGGGTTTTGGTTGTTTGGGGGGTGTTGTGGGTGGGGGTTTGTGTGTGTGTGTGGTTTGTGGTTGTTTTTTGGTGGTTTGTTTTGTTGGTTTTTTGGAGGGGGAGGGGTTGTTTTGTTTTTTTGTGGGTGGTTTTTGTTGGTGTGGGGTTTTGTGTTTGGGGGGGTGGTTTTGGTGGTGTGTGGTGTTGGGTGGGGTGTGGTTGTGTTGGAGTTGTTGTGGGGGGGGGTGGGGGTTAGTGGTTCGTTGGGGTGGTGGTTTGTGGGGGGGGGTGAGGGTTGGTGGGGGTATTGGTGGTTAGGTGTGGGGGTTGGGGTGTTGGTTTTTGGGTGGGTGTGGTATTTGGGGGGGGGTTTGGGTGTTGGGGTGTTTTGTTGTGTGGTTGGGGGGTGGTTTGTGTTTTTGGGGGGGTTTGGGTTTGTTGTTTGTTTGTGTTTTGGTAAATGTGATAGGTGGGGTGTGTGGTTTGTGGGTTGGTTGTGGTGGTTTTGGTTTGGTTGGGTGGTTTTTCTGTTGTGTTGTGGGGGTGTGGGTGGTTGGTTTTTTTGTTTTTGGGGGTTTGGGGGGGTTTGGTTTTTGGTGTTGGGTTGTGTGGTGTGGGGGTTTTTGTTTGGGGGTGGGGTTTTGGGGGGTTGGGTGGGGGGTGGTGTTTGTGGGGATTTGAGTGGGTTGTGGTGGGGGTTGTTTGGGGGGGGGTTGGGTTTTGAGGGGGGGAGTTTGGGGTGGGGATGGGGGTGTGTTTGTGGTGTGTGTGGGGTGTGGGATTTTGGTGGTGTTGTGTTGGGGTTGGGGGGTTGGGTGGTTTTTGGTGGGTTTTGTGGTGGGGGTGGTTGTGTGGTAGAGGGGGGGTTTGGTGGGTTGTGTGGGTGTGTGGGTGGGGAGTGTGGGGGGGGGTGGTGTTGGTGTGGGTGGGTGGTTTGGGGGTGGGAGGGTTTGTGTTTTTTGTGGGGGGTGTTGTTGGTGTTGTGTGGTTTTTGTTTTGTTGGGTTTTGGTGTTGGTGTTGGATTTGTGGGGGTGTGGGTGGGGGGGTTGTGGGGTGTTTTGGTGGGTTTTGGGTGGTGTGTTTGTTGGTTGTGGTGGTTGGGGGGATGTGGTGTTTGGGGTTTGGGGGGTTGGTGTTTTTTGTGTGGGTAGTGTTGTTGGGGGTGTGTGTTTTTTGTGGGTGGGTGGAGGGTGTGGTGGTGGGGGTTTGGTTGGTGGTGATTTTGTGTGTTTTGTTTGGTTTGTGTGTTTTGTGGGGTTGGGTTGGGGGGTTTGTGTGTGGTTTGGGGTGGTTCGTTTGGGTGTGTGGGAGGTTGTTGTGGTGGGTTGTGTGTGTGTGGGGGTGGGTTTTTGGTTTTTTGGGGTGGGGGGGGGGGGGGGGGGGGGGGGGGTTTTGTGGGTTTTTGGTGTGGCCTGGGTGGGTGTGTGGGTTGGTTGGTTGTGTTGGGGGGGGGTGGGTTTGGGGGTTTGGGGTTGGGTAAAAAAATGTTGGGTGTGTGGGTTGTTGTGGGGGTTTTTTTGTTGTGTTGTTGTGGGTGGGGGGGTTTTTTGTGGTTGTGGTGTTGGGTGTGTGTTTTTGGGTTTTTGGGGGTTGGTGTGTTGGGGGGTTTGGGGTTTTTTTGTTGGGTTTTTTTTGGGGGGTTTTGTTGTTGTGGTTTTTTGGTGTGTTGGTGGGGTTGGGGGGGTTTGTTTGGGTTTGGGGGGTTTGTTGTTGGTTGGTAGTGGGGGGTTGTGGGTTTTTTTGGGTGGTTTGGGGTGGTGTTTGGGGTTGGGGTTTGTTTGTGGGTTTGGAGTTGGGGGTGGGGGGGGGGGGGGTTTTGTTGTTGGTGTGTTGGGGGGTTGGGTTGTTGGGTGTTTGTTGGGGTGGGGGGGTGTGGTGGGTGGTGGGGGGTGTGTTGGGATTGGTTGTGGGGTGTGGTGGTTGGGGTATGTTTTGTGTTGTTGGGGGAGGGGTGGTGTGGGGTGGTGTGTTGTGGTTTGGGGTGGGTTTTGGGGTGGGTTGTTAGGATGTGGGAGGGGGGGGGGGTTGTTGTTTGGGGTGGTTTGGGGGGTGGGTGTGGGGGGGTTGGGGGTTGTTGTGAGTTGGGGGGTGTTTGGTGTGTGTTGGTGGTGGGGTGTTTTGGGTGGAGGTTTTTGGTGGTTGTGGGTTTGTGGGTGTGTGGGGGTGTGGGTTGGTTTTTGGTGTTGTGGTGGTGTCTTGGGGGGGTGGGGTGTGTTTGTTTGTTGTGTTTGGGGCGGTGTTTGTTGTGGGGGGGTGTGTGGTGATTTATGTGGGTGGTTTAACGAAATGTTTGTTTGGTGGTGGGGGGTTGTTGATTTGGTTTGTGTGGGGGAATGTGTTTGTTTTTGTTTGTGGGTGGGGTGGTTGGGTGGGGGTATTTTGGTTGGGGTGTGTGTTGTGGTTTGTGTGTGTGTGTGGGGGTGTGTTTTTTTGTGGATTGTTTAGGGGTTGTGGTTTTGGTGGGTGTTTGGCGTGGGTTATTTTTTGTGTTTTTGTTGGTGTTTTTTTTGTGGGTGTTGGGTTGTGGGTTGGTTTGTTTTGTTGGTGGGGGTTTGGTTTTGTGTTTGTTGGTTTGGTATGGTGGTTGGGGGTGTTGTGGGGGGGGGGGCGGGAGTGGGTGTTTTGGGGTTTGTTGTTTGAGGGGTGGTGGGGGGGGGTGGTTGTGTTGGGTTGGTGTTGTTTTAGAAGAAAAGTTAGATTTGGTGGTTTTTGTTTTGGTTTGGGGGTGTTTGGTGGTTTGGGTTTTGTTTGTTGTTTGTTTTTGTTTTGTGTTGGGTGGGGGGTGTGGAGGGTGTTTGTTTTTAGTGTGGGGTGTTGTTGGTTGGGGGGGTTGGGGGGGTTGTTTTAGAGGTTTGTGGTTTGTTGGTGTTTTGTTTGGTGGGTGGGGGGGTTGGGTTTGTTTGGTGTGGGGGTGGTTTTTTGTGTTTGGTTTGGGTTGTTTTGGGTTTGTGTGGTCGTGTGTGTTCGGTTGTGGTGGTTGGGTTTTTTGGGTGGGTTTGGTGTGGTGGTGTTTGGGGTGTTGTGTTTTTTGTGGGGGGGGTGGGGTTGGGGGTGGTTGTTTGGGTGTTTTGGGGGGGTAAGGGTTTTGGTTGTGGTGGGGTGGGGGGGGTGGTTGGGTGGTTGGGTTTTGGGGGGGGGGTGTTGGTTGGGGTGTGGGTGGTGTGGGTGGGGGTTGGTTGGGGGGGGGGGGGGGTGGTTGTTTGTTTTTGTGGTGTTGGTGGTTTGGTGGAGTGTGGGGTTGGGGTGGGGGGGGGGTTTTGTTTGTTTGTTGTGGGGGGGTGTTGGTGGGTTGGTTTGGGTTGTGGGGTGTGGGGGGGGTTGTGTTTGTGGTTGTGGGTGTGGTTGGTGGGTGTTTGTGGTTGTGTTGGTTGTTTGGTTGGTTGTGGTTGTGGTGGGGGGGGGGTTTTGTGTTGGGTGGTTTTGTGGTGTTGTGGTTTTTGTGGTTGGTTTGTGGGGTGGGGGGGTGTGGGGTTGTTGATGTTGGGGGGGGTTGGTTTTTTTTTTTGGGTGGTGTGTTGGTGTGTTTTAGGTGGGGGTGTTTGATGTTGGTGTGTTTTTGGTGGGGTTTGGGGTGGTTTGGTGGGGTGGTGGTTTGTGGTTGGTTGTTGGGTTTGGTTTTGTGGGGTGTGGGTGGGGGGGGGGGGGGGTGCTTTGATGTTGTTGTGGGGTGTTGGGTTGGTGTTTTGGGGTTGTTGGGTTTTGTGGTTTGGGGTTTGGTTTGAGTTTGGGTTGTGTGGTGTGTTTTGTTGGTTGTGGTTGGTGTTTTTTTGGGGGGGGGGGGGGTGGTTGTGTTTTTTGTGTGGTTGGTTGTTGAGTGGTTGGGGGGGTTATGTTTTGGGGGGGTTAGGGGGGGGGTTTGTTTTGGGTTTTTGTGGTGGGGGTGGTTGGTTGGGTTGGGGGGTTTTTTGGTGGTTGTTTGTTTGTTTGTTGGGTTGGTGGGTGGGTTGTTTGTTGTTTTGTTTTTTTGTTGTTTTGTGGGTTGTGGTGGTGTTTTTGGGGTTTTGTTGTGTTTGGTGGTGGGTTGTGTTGTTTTTTGGTGGGTGTTATGGGTTGTGGGGGTGTTGTGTGTTGTGTTTTTGGTTGGTTGTTTGTTTGTGTTTTGGGGGGGGTGAGTTTGGAGGTTTGTGTTTTGGTTGATGGGTGTTGTTTGTTTTGTGTGGGGTTGTTTTGTTTGTTTGTGTTTGATTGATTTTTGTTGATGTTGGATTTGTGTTGTGTGGGGGGTGTGTGGTAGTGGGGTGTGGTGGGTGTTGGGAGGTATTTTGGGTTGGTTGTTGGTGGTGGGGGTGGTTTTTGGGTTGGGTGGTTGGTGTTGAGTGGGGTGTGGTTTTGTTTGTTTGTGGTTTGTGGGGTGGGGGGGGCTGTGGAGTATTGGGGGGTGTGGGTTTGTTTGTTATGTGTGGGTTTGTTTGGGGGTGGTGTGGTTGGTGGTTGTTGGGTGTGGTGGTTGTTGTTGTGTGTGGTTTTGTTGTGGGGTTTTTTCTTGTGTGTTTTTTTGTGGGAGTTGGGGGGGGGGTGGGTTTTTGGTTTGTGTGGTGTGGGGGGGGGTGTGTGTTGTTTGGTGGTTGGGGTTGTTTTTGTGTGGTGTGTGGTTGTTTGTTTGGGGGGGGGGTTTGGGGGGTGGGTGTGGTTGGTGTGTGGTTGGTTTGGTGGGGGTGTTTTTTGGTGGTGTGGGTGGTTTGGGTTTTGGGTGGTGGTTTGGGGGGTTGTTTGGGGGGGGGTGGTGGGGGGTGGGTGCAGGGTGAGTTTTGTGTTGGTGTGGGGGTGGTGGTTGGTGTTTTTTGTGTGTTTTGGTTTGTGTTTGGGTGTGGGGGGTGTTGGGGTTGTTGGGTGTGGTGTTTGTTGTTGGTTTGGGGTGGGGGGGGGGTGTTGGGTGTTGTTTGGTTTTGGTGTGTTGGTTTGTTGGGTGTTGGTTGGGTTTGTGTGTGTGGTGTGTTTTTTTTGGGGTTTTTTTGGGTTGTTTTTGTGTGGTTGTGGTTGTTGGGTTGTTGTTGTTGGGTGTGGTGGTGGTGTTTGTGGTTGGGTGTTTGTTTGTGGGTGGTTTGGGTGGGGGTGGGTAGGGGAGGAGGGGTTTTGGAGTGGGGGTGTGTGTGTGTGGTGTGGGTTGGGTTGGTGGTTTGGGGGGGGTGTTGTGGGGTTTTGGGTTTGTGGGTGTTTTGGTGGTGGAATTGGTGTGTTTTTTTGTGGGGTTTGGTGAGGGGGTGTTGGTGTGTGGTTGTGTTGTGGTGGGGTGTGGTGTGTTGGTGGGGGGATGGTTGGGTTTTTGTTTTTTGGTGGGTGGGGGGTGTTTGTGGTTGTTAGGTTTTTGTGGGTGTAGGGGGGTTGTGGGTGAGTGTTGTGGGTTGTGGGTGTTGGTGGGGGTTTGTTTGGGTGGGTGGGGGGGGAAAAGGGGTTGGGTTGTGTGTGGGTGTGTTTTGGGTGTGTGAATTGTGGTTGTGTTTTGTTGGTTGAGGGTGGGGTGGTTGGGGTTTTTTTTGGTGTGTTTGGTTGTGGTTGGGTGTGGTGTTGTGGTTGGTTTTTTTTGGGTGTTGTGGGGGTTAGGGGGTGTGGAGTTTTTGGTGTGGTGGGGGGTGGGGTTGTGTGTGTTTTGGTGGGGTTGTGTTTTTTGTGGGGTGGTGTGGGTGTGGTGGGGTGTGGGTGGTGGTTTTGGGGGTTGGTTTTTTGGGTTGTGTGTTGTTGGGGGGTGGTTGGGGTGGATTTTTTGGTGGGGGGGTGGGGTGGGGGGGGAGCGGAGGGAGGGAGGGTGTGGTTGTGTTGTTTGGGTTGTTGGGAGGGTTTGGGTGTTGTGGGATTATGGGGAGGAGGGGTTGGGGGGGGGGTGTTTTGTTGGAGGTGGTTTGGGGGGTGGTTGGTGTGTGTTGGTTGTGTGGTTGTTGTTTGGAATTTTGGTTTGTGTGGGGTGTGTTTTTGTTTTGTGTTTTTTTTGAATGTTTTTGTTTGGAGGGTTTGGTGGTGTTGGGGGGGGGGGTTGTTGTGTGTTGTGTTTGTGGGTTTGTTGTGTTTGGGGTGGGAGTTTGGGGGTGGGGGGGGGGGGGGGTGTTTTAGGTTTTGGGGGGGTGCGGTTGGGTGTTTTTGTTTGTAGGGGGGTGTTGTGGGGGTGGGTGGGTGGGTGGGGGTTGGTGTTGGGGGTGTTGGTGGTTTGGGGGGTTGTTGTGGGTGTGTTTGTGTTGGGTGGGGTGGGGGTGGGGTTTTGGGGGGGGGGGGTGGTTTTTTGTTGTTGGGGGGTGTGTTGGGGGGGTTACCTTCTATGATATAAAAAACTGGATTCCTACTAAGGAAAAAGAAGAAACTCCTCATCCCTTTAAAGAAACCGCCCTCGAAGTTTGAGACCGGAACCAGAAAAAAACTTCAAAACGGGTTCCATTGCATTGAGAGAGAGAGGGAAAAAAAAAGAAAGGGAGCCGAAATCGGGAAAAAAAGTTGGACTGGGGAAAAGAAAATCGCGTAACCTAGGGAATGGGTCAGAAAGGGGGTAGAAGATTCTCATATTGCCTGGGTTAGTCCCTTCCACTTGGACTTGGGGAGAAGAGTCATATGGGGGTGCGAAACGCGGGGGGTCAAGCTCCGCGCCTGGGAGAAGGGGAAAGGAAAAAAGAGGGAAGGGACGTTTGTTGGGGGGGGGGTTTGGAGGGGAACGCGCGGAAATAGGGAAAAAGGAGAACAGCAACGAAAAAGGCAGAAAAAAAGTAGAGAGCCTGTCCAGAAGGCAAAAGAATTGGAGACAGTCCTTAACCGGGCTCGAAGGCAGGGGCGCCTGCCCGGAGGCGAGGGGAAAACCGAAATTCGATCCTAGAGGAATAGACTAACAACCTGACTGCAGGGAAGAACTAAGAAAATCCTTTGAGGGGGGTGGGCTGCCGAACGTCTGAGTGAAAGGCGCAGCACCGGGGAAGAGAGGAGCACAGGTTCTAGATGACGTGGTGGGAAAACAAAAGAGGGGGAAAGAATAACCTGATGGGGGAAGGACGGAAGAGAGACTCAAAAACGGGGGCGGGAGAAAGAGATCGAAATGGGATTCAATTATCCCGATTTTTGGTCGAAAAGAAGAACGAAAAAGTCAGGTGCGCGAGAGCGAGCGAGCCTTGAAAAAGGGGACGGGGGGGCGCGGGGGAAGGAGAGGAGGCTTTAGTGCCAGGGGAAAGTCCGAAAGGTCTGGAAATAGCAAGAAAGGATCGATTGCGGCGGGTTTGGGAAACGCATACCAAAAAAAGGGAAGGAGAATCCGACGCAGAAGCAAAGGCACAATTCGCGGTTAACCGGCAGTGAACATGAAGGGAGGAGAGGAGGGGGTCTGGATCCAGGCGAGAAGCTTTTGGTGAGTCGGATTGCTGGTGGGGGGAAGAAGGACCTTCCAGACCGAAGAAAATAGGGGGGAACAGGGGCCGCTGAGAGGTAAGGAAGGATCAAGAGGGGCGGGCCCCCAACCGATGAGGAAGGAGGCCGAAACACCATACCCTGACTCAAAAGAGGGGAAGACTCACCAAGTTCAAGTGGGAGAAAGGGAAAATAATCATTCAAGAAATATGAGGGAGCGACTGGTCTATGGGGGGGGGGAAAGTCCAGGGAAGAAAGGTTCCCCAGTACCCAAAAGGGGGAGGAATTAAAACCACTGGCCAAGGGAGGAACACGATTCTCTCGGAAACTGGGGCAATTCAAAAAGAATGCGGGGACGGCCGGTCTTTTACAGGGGGAGGAGGGGCGGGGAGTATTCGCTCAAGAAAAGTCAAGCCAGTTTGGGGGGTTGCTTGAAAGGAAAAAAATCAGAATGTATATTTAAGAGGGAGGAGGGGACGTGAAATAAAAGGGTGGTGGGTGGAAAGGCCATCAGGAAAAGGGAAGAAACTCCGCGGGGTCTTAAATTGGAGACGGAGCTTTACTAAACTGGGAGGCGGGTGAAGACTTTTCTTTTGCGATGGACCAGCGGGAAGCCGGGGACACGAAAAAGGGGAGGGAGGGGGTTTCTAAATACGTTGAAGAGTCAAATTGCTGGTTTATGGAGGTCGCAGGGAGGGACTGGGGGACTGGGTGACTCCCCACGGGAGGGAGTCGGGAAGGGGGGGGAGGTGACAACACTCATTCGCCGATACCTCGGACTATGGGAAAAATCGGAGGCTGGGAGAAGCCCATAAGAAAGACGAGTCGGGCGTTTCAAGATCTTCGTCAAGGTTGTTTCCCGGGGTCGTGAAAGCTAAAGAAAAAAAAGTTCAACAGCATGGCCTTTTGTCCGGAAAAAGAGAAAGGCGGCCGATTCAAAAGTGCTGAGGAAAGGAAATCACGCATCTGGGGGAGAGGGGAAAAAAGGCAGGGTTCGTCATGGGCCGGGCGGGGGGGATAGGAAACAACAACAACGGAGGGGGGAGAAAGAAAACAAACGGATAAGTAATGTACGGAGGAAGGGGAACAAAGGTGGCGGACTTCTCCCCATCAGCAAATGAATCGGGTGCGAGAAGAAAAAGCGGCACTGAGGGGGGAATCGAGGTTGAACAACCTCAAAATAGGACGGGGCAGGGAGACGACCCGAATCGATCGGGGGCTTTGTGAATAAGGCCACAGCGAATACATAGGCAACTCCCGAACTCTTCTGAGGAAAGGAGGTGGGGAAATCCAATAAGAAAAAATGGGCCCGAAAATCGGTTTGAATGTACGAAAAGACCTCGCCAGAAATAACCATATGTTTGAAACTCGAACGGAGAACGGGATCGGCCCAAAAATCGTAAAAAGGGGGCGGCCTCGTTGGAAGCCGCAGGGGGGACTTCAAAGTCAAGGACCACGGCTTTTTCTTACCAGACCGAAAACTAAGGTTTGCTGATTTTTCAAAGAGTCAGGACCACCACCGAGCCAGGTTAGTCAAAAGGGGAAGGGACGGGTATAAGGCTAGGCTGTGAAAAAAAGCGCCTGCCCGAGCGGAGGGCAAGTAAGACCTCGCCGTCCAACAGAGACCAGGGAAAATACCGGTGAACGGGGCAGGGGGAAAAAAGAAGAGTTAAAACCTTTTCCCAGGTAATCAGTACGGAAGGTTGGGCTGGGATCAAGTCCCCCGGAAGTGGGGGGGGGGAACATCGCCAGCCGGGGGGGGCAATATGGAAAAATATCTTGGACTTAGGTTGGGCGGGAAAAGCTTACCTGGGGGGAGGCAGCTGCATTCGAAAGGGTAATTTGTTGTTCGACGAAACCGCCAAAAGACTTGTCACGCCCAGCGAAGCGGAGAAATATCCAGCTCGTCATGAGGTGGGAGGGAAGGCCAAACGCGAGAGAATCGTAGAAAAGAAAAAAAGGGCCCAAAATGCAAAAAAGCGCTGCATGGAGAAAGGGGGAAACTTAGATTTACCTTCACCTGAGCGAGTCACCAGGAAAGAGGCGGAGAAGAATTCCTTATGCGGGTAAAAAAAAAAGAAAAAGAGGCCCCATGAAGGACTTAAAAGAAAAAAGGGCACGGACCTTTCGGAACGTCCGAACTAAAGAAGGGAGGGGGCGCCCACCCAAACAAATAAGACTGGGGGAGGGGAGAAGGACCGAAGATCAAGGCCGGGGAATGCCTTTCTAGGAGAAAAAACGAGGGGAGGAGTCAAAAAAATTAATCGGGGATAATAATATCCGGGAAAAATTGAGAGAGAGAGAAAACAACGGGAAGGAGGGAAAGAAGATGATTCAGGTCCAAATAAGTATATTCTAAGACAAAAGTTGGGGTCAGGAAGAAGCAGTTCGTCAGAAAAGTAGGAGGGAGACAGATCTTCCTTCACTATACTTCCGGGTTTGAGATGGAAAACGGATTGCATTTAGTTCCCGACCAGTTAGAACCAGGAATAGCAGATTGATCTAAAGGGCGAATGGATTAGGTGGGGGAAACGAATAGGAGGCTCTAGAATCCGAAAGTAGGGCGGTACCCGATCAAGGTGAAGGAAATAGGGTAAAGGGGCTGGAGCCCTGATAAGATTGTTGGGGAGGAAAGGTTTTAGGGAAGAGATTTCATGGTGGGGGAAAAAGACTAAGGTTTGGTGCCTTCCACAAGCGAAAAAGCTGGGGGGAAGCTGGATAGTCTAAAAGGGGGACTTCGAAAATATGCAAGCGTGCGCTTGACAAGAGTAGGCTAACAACATACAAAGAAGGAGAGTTTGAACAGTTAAGTGAGAAGCAAAGATTGGGAAATCGGAAGGAAAAAAATGGTAGGGAACCTTACTATGGGCGCCGTACTGGGAGGGTTCAAATTCCCAACATGGGAATGGGCAAACGCCAAGGGCGGAGCTCAGAAGGGCATGGCACCGGGAGGGTCAGCAGGGTCGTCTTGGCATTAAAGGGCTGTGCACGCGGGGGGGGGAGAAAAAGTGCGAGGGATTCTTAATGCCAGTGGGGGCAGTAACAAAAAAGGGGATATTGCATTAAGAGGGCAAGGTGAACCAGAAGGGGGGTGGGGGAGGATCCTCGGCCTTGATGGTAATCAACATAATCTTCGAAAAGGAGAAGGGTATGGACTGACTAACAAGCCTTGGAGTGAAAAAGAAGGGACCCAAGACGTAAAAGCAAAGGGTCAACGAGTTGAGAGCTATTCCTAAATAAGTCGATTCGAAAGAGGAGGGTCGGGAAGTTGCATTTCGTACGAGCGGCTGTTGAAAAAAAACTGTTGGAGGGCACAAAGGGGGTGATCTCAACAAAGGTCACGTCGCAAGAGGAGTTAAGGCCAGAGGAGGCGCGGAGGAAGACATCCCATAATGGGCAGGGCTTGGTCACTTCCACTGCAAAGAATAGGGTATAGGACGGGGGCAGTGACAGACTAGCCAGCTGGGAAAGAAAGGGGGTCTTTTTCCTTCTGAGGCAAAGAAAGAATTTGCTGAGATGTGAAGTCCGAAGAGAGGGCGCAGGAACGGGTTTCCGCGTAAGAAAAGGCAGGGGCGATGGGGAAATG